>Ga0134128_10000045_pt1 | contig 162765 bp, 116 predicted proteins | sample KB31754_FD_96462 | JGI IMG/M metagenome (GOLD analysis project Ga0134128, IMG submission 96462) | Terrestrial soil microbial communities with excess Nitrogen fertilizer from Kellogg Biological Station, Michigan, USA - KB3-175-4 | ecosystem: Environmental > Terrestrial > Soil > Unclassified ... | reverse complement strand
ATTGGCGGGAAGCACGGTCAGCGTGCTTGGCGCAGCTCCAAACGTGCACTGCAACGAAGCTCCGTTACAAACTTGAATGCCCATATCGCTCGCTCTCCTACTTTTTCTTCGGCGCCGCCGCCTGCGGGCACGGGCGCTGCTTCCCTTTTTCAAAACACAGCCGCTCGGTCGCGTTGCCGTCTTTGTCGTAGCGGATCACTTGCCCGTTCAACACACCTTCGGCATAGCGCGAAATTTCGCGCGCTTTCCCATTGGGGTAATAGTCTATCACCCAACCGTGCAATTCGCCCTTAGAATATGCGGCTTTTCGGATAACTTTGCCGGCGTCGCCGTAATAAAGCGACTCCCCTTGCAACGTCCCAGCCTCGTATTTCGACTTTACTTTGATTTCGCCGGCCTCGTCGAGAAATACCGCTTCGCCGTGCTGCTTTCCTTCATGAAACTGTAACCGGGCCTGCACGCGGCCCTTGGCATACAGCACCGTCTCGCCTTCCAGCATGCCGTTCTGCATGGCAGCCTCTTCGGTGACGTTGCCGTCCGCGTCTTTGATCACGACTTTCTCGCTTGCCGCCTGCTCTGTCATGGCTAATTAATCTTGACCATTCCGCCCTTGAGCGTGAGCATGCCGCCGCCATCCACCGTCTGGCTGGCGCTTCCCTTGTTCGTCAACGATACCCCGGCGTTGTTCTCCATGGTCGTGCCGGCTTTGTTGGTCATGGACGTGCCCGCTTTGTTCGTGAAGTCCGTGCCGGATTCGTTGGTGAACGCCTGGCCGGATTTCATCTTGATGTTGCCGGTCGCCTCGATCGTGATATCGCCGCTCACCTTCAATGTGAAATTCCCGGTGACCTCCTGCTTGAAGTCGGCCTTGTTGGTGTGCGACTCGTTATCGGTGACGGTCAGGTCGCGCTTGCCTTTGACTTCGTGCGTCTCGTTTCCGGTGTTCACCTTGATGGAGCGATTCCCTTTATCGACCACCAGCGAATCGTCCTTCTCTTTCACCGTAGTGGTGCGGTTGTTGGTGATGGTGCTGGTCTGATCGTTCAGTACGGTAATGTTGAAGTCCTTCTGCGCCTGCAGAAAGACCTCCTCGGAATCTTTCTTATCTTCAAACCGGAATTCGTTGAACTTGCCGGAGCCGTCCTTGGACGATTGCGATTTGATCGTGCTCTTCGTGGGAGTGTCGGAATACGGGATGGTCTGCGTGGCGTTGTAAACGGACCCGGTGATCAGCGGCCGGTCGGGATTGCCTTCGAGGAACGTGACCACTACCTCCTGCCCGATGCGCGGTAAAAAGAAACTGCCCCACTGCTTCCCCGCCCAGCCTTGCGCAACGCGAATCCAGCAGGAGCTTTTCTCGTCCGTGTCGGGACCCTGGTCCCAGGGAAACTTCACTTTGATGCGGCCGTACTGATCGGTGAAAATCTCTTCGCCGGATTTCCCGGTGACGGTTGCGGTTTGCACGCCGACAATCTTCGGCCGCGGCGTCACTCGCGGTGGACGGTACGTAACGCTTGCCGGGAAAGCCTCGAACGAGTTGGTGTAGACCGTGTTCTGATCGGCTCTCCAGCTTACCCGGCTCAACACATAATCCGCATTCAGATCGGACCGCGTATGCCCGGAGAGCGTGAACTTGGCGCCTGCCTGAAAGGCGCGGCAGGTGCCGGAGCCGCGCAGGATTTTCTGCGGTGCTTCGAGCGATGCCAGCACCAGTCCGGCCAGCGTCTGCCCATCGCTCTGCGTACTGTGGTTCCCCGGATACTGATACAACGACCGCGCCGTCTCCGAACCCGAAGCTGTTCCCAGCAGACTCGTAGCGGGAGTTTCGAAATTGTAATCGGTGGTCTTGTATTGTCCTACTACCACCCGCTGCTCCATGCTGCACTCGTTGATCGCGTTCTCATCCTCCATCGTGGAGTCCGTGCCGCGGATGTGAACCGCTCCGCCGCCGGTGGGCGGCGCAAAGGCGCTGGCATCGTCGGCCAGCACAAGTTTGTGCGCCGAAGAGGTATGCGTGAAGAAGTAGAAGATGCCCTCCTCTTCCATCAGCCGCGATACGAAATCGAATGAGCTCTCCATGTACTGCACGCAGTATTCGCGCGCGGTATAGGAACCGGTCAGCGAGTCCTGAATATCGGTGAAACCCAGGTCGCTGAACACCTGCTTGATGATGTCGGGCGCGGTTTTGTTTTGGAAGATGCGGCAATCCGAGTTCATCGTGAGCAGCCAGAGCCACGGATGAATATCGGCATAGTAAGTGGTGAAGCGCGCGTTCTTTCCGGCCTGAACGAAGCGCCCTACGATGCCATTGCGATACACCTTGTCGCCGCTGGGCAATGCCAGCGTCACCGTCACGGCCTTGCCGACAATGCTGGTGAAGTCGAGGCCGTCGTCGCTGGAGACCATGGCGAGCGTGTAATGGAACAGCCCGGACATCCGTTCGTCCCCGTGGATGTTGGTGAGAATCAGCTTGCCGTCGCCGAGCGGCGTCGTCAGAGCGAGCGGTTCCACGCCTTGAGCGGTGGCCATCGTCAGACCTTTCCACGCGCGGCGGACGCGTTCCATCCGCTACCCAAGCGCACTTGCGAATCGTCCCCGGCCGCGCCTTTGGTATTCAGCCAGGTAGTCCAGCCAAGCCACGAGTCGCGTTTCAGGCGCGTGCCCGGCACATCGGCGGCTTTGAGCGTCAACCGGAAGCTGAACGCCAGCGTTTCGCCGGCGTAGTAGCGCGTCAATTCGCAGAGCGGTTCATACGCCGACCCCACCGGCAAAAACTCGACGAACTCCACGATGTTCAAAGGCCCCAGGTTCACCTGAAAACTGCCGGCCTGGTTCCATGCGCGGGTGCCGAGCATCGCTTGCGTGCCCAGCGAGCGGTTCTGTCCGGAGCGTCCTAGAGTGGTCCACTGATCGGGATCGAGCTGGCACCACGAGCCGCCGAACTGGCTCACGCGCGCGCCCACCTGAAAATAATCCGACAGCAGCCGTTCCAGCCCCGCCGCCGATCGCGGATGTTGCGACAGAATGCCGGAGTAGAACAGCAGCGCCCGGTCATCGGCACGCAACCGGTTGCGCAGCGAAGCGTGACCCATGCCGAAAATCGCGTAGAGGTGTTTGGCAACCGCCCCCTCTTCGGGACGCACCGTCGTGAATGCCGGGTCGTGCGCCTTGCGGACCCGCACCAGCAGCGAGAGCAAGCGGTGATGAAAAATGTCGAGGAAGTCGCGGACCGCCGTATCTTTGTCCCACAGGCGCTCGAGCACCATCTCCGTATCGGGCTCGGGCAGCGGACCGGATGGACCGCCCAGCGCCATCAGGTTCGTCACCAGGGTGGGAGGCTGCGTGGCATCCGCGGGAAGCAGCTCCTGCAACTCGCTGGCGGGAAAATCCAGAGCGATGCGCGAGGTGAGGTGAACTACTTCGTCATCGGGACCGGAGCCCTCGCCGGGCGGACGCCGGGACGGGCTCAGGGCTTCGAGCAGACGAATCGCCTGAAAGAATTCAAACTCCCACGGTTCGGTATATAGCCAGTCGCGAACGGGTAAAGACCCGTTCCATCCCGTGCGAGGTTCTTTCTTTTGGGCCGGCGACACAATGGAGAATCATATAGTATCGCCAGTTCGCGCGCATTCGGCTGTTCAATTTTGAGCGTTTACAGAACGCAGCGTAATTACGAAAAATTCATGCTCGAGAAATCGTCAAATCGTCAAAACAAGCGTTCTAATTAGCGCCTGCCGGAGTATACTGATCAAACATCCGCCCGCCACGGGCGCTCGTGAGTTCATGCCGTCCGTAGCGGCGAGGAGACTTCAGATGCCATTCTTCGGGCCCAAACAGCGCTCTCCCAAGAAATGCAAGAACTGCAAGAATCAGGTCCAGTTCGGACCTTACAACGACATTGCAAGCTGCATATGCGGTGAGCAGTTTTTAACCGGCTACGAGTCGGAACTCCGAACAATTATCGAATCGAACTACGCCGGGACGCCTTTTCCCCCATTTGCCGTGGGTCGCGCGATTGGCTACGCGTCGGAAATCTACGGCATGGCGACCCATGACGAATCTTTTAACGGAGCCAAAATCGAGAAGTTCCTGAAGGACAAGTCCGACGTGTTTACGGGAGCGTCGACGGGCGAAGTCGAACTCGTCTTCGAGGGATCGCGCGGCCTCAGGCGGCGGGGACTCAATGACCCCCGCGCGGGCTACCTGATCATCGTCGTGACCGCGGACCGCAGGGCCAGAAACCGGAATAAAGATTTCCAACACATTTACGTGGTCTTCCGCGGCTCCCGCAGCGATCAAGGCGAAACCCTGAATCCGATGATGGCCGGTTTCAGCGGATCGGCCGAGACCGGATTCAGCAACGTGGATTATGCGGCGAACTTTACGGGACGCCAGGATACGCCGTGGTGGTGCGCGAACGCCAAAATTCGCCGGGGCTTTCTGGAACTCTATCGCAGCATGAGTATCGACATTTCTCTTGAGGTGAAGGCGCAGCTTACGCGCTATCCCAAGGCCCGCGTCATTGTCACGGGACACAGTCTCGGCGCCGCGCTGGCAGTTGTATGCGCGCACCACCTGCAGTACCTCTACGGCAAGATCATCGATGGCGGTGGGCCGTTCTGCTATCCCTTCTGCACGCCGCGCGTCGGCGATCTTGGCTTCGCGAGGGACTTCAAAGCCAGGTTGGGCGATTCGTATGTCTCCATGCCCGGAGAGGATTCCGGACAATTGTACAACCGGTCGCTCAATTTCTGCATGAACAATGACCCGGTATCCACTGACGGCGCCTACGGATACAAGCACGACAGGTCGGACAACCCGACTAGTCAGGGCACGCCGGCCGCCAACAAGAGTTTTGCCGGAAAAATCTTCTACGCCAAGACGAAGACACTGAACAAAGAAATCATTTTCTATCAAACGCCAAACGTGTACAAAGTCGGATGGCAATGGCTCTGGAATATTCACCAGTATTCAAAGATGCAGGAAATTATTCTGGGCGACGCGTTGTTTACGCGCTGATTGCCGCAATTCGGCCTCAACGCTCCTGGCTGACGAGGGGTGTTCTATACTGGCGCCATGCAGTTGACGGCGTGCCTGATATTTTCAATCGCCTTTCTGGCGCCCGCACAGACGCAAGCTCCCGCTGTCTTTGAAGTCGCTTCCGTGAAAGCATCGCGCTCGCATTCGCTGACAGGCGACGGGCGAAAAGACGCGGATGCCGTCGACACACCGGTCCTGGAGGCCGACCATCTCACGTTTCGAGCGCGAAGCGTGAGCCTTTTTGCGCTGATCGTCGAAGCCTATGGGCTCAAGTTCTGCCGGCCGTTCGCCGATAGTTGCGCGATGCTTTCGGGCGGTCCCGCATGGCTCACCAGGGATGCGTTTGACATCGATGCGAAGGCGCCGTCAGGGGCAACCGGGTACGACACGATGCAGCTAAGGAACGCTCAGGCTCCGCAATTACAGGAGAGACTCCGCAATCTGTTAGCCCGCCGCTTCAATCTGAAGTCGCATTTCGAAAAGCGTGAACTCCCGGTGGTTGCATTCTCGATTGCGGAAAGCGGCATCCGCATGAAGAAGGCGAGTGCAAACGAAACCGCTAAGATCGTGTTCAAACCGGTCAACCAGCCGAACGGCATGAAGGCCACCGAGGTGGTCGCCGTGAACTCGACGATCCAGGAACTCGCCGAGTTGTACTCCCGATTCATGGACCCGTCCCGTGATCGACATGACGGGACTAACGGATCGCTTCGATTTCACCGTTTCCTACGACGCAGACACCGACGCCCAAGGTCCCTTCGCCGCGGTGACTGCCCCCACATTGTTCCAGGCGTTTGAGAAGCAAGCCGGTCTGAAGGTAAAAGCCACCCGGGGACCCGTCAGCGTACTCGTGATCGATAGCGCTGCCCGGCCAAGCCCAAACTAAAACCGATTGTTTTTTCTCCGCATTCAAACGCACTCGCATCCCCGGCACCTTACCGCTCCGTAACGGGGCTGTGAAAAAATGTCGAAATTGATTATTGCTGCATTCAAACGCACTCGCACCCCCGGCACCTTTTACCGCTCCCTCACGGTCACGGCTCCTTAACGGCATCAACTACATACGGAGCCGTGACCGTGAGGGAGCGGTAAAAGGTGCATCGAAAGGCGAATGAATCACGACGAGAACAACAGCCGGATTTTCTTCACAGCCTGCATCGAAACGCCCCACCCGCCTCAGATCAGTTCCTGCAAGCCCGCCATCGGCGGCCAGCGCTTCCACACGCCCTCCCGCTGGATGCTCTGAATCACCACTTCGGTAAACGAATTGATCGACGCATACAGCGGCAGGAAGCGATTCAGCACCGCGCCCAGCAGAAACGCGCCGCTCCCCACGTACAGGCTCTCATCGAAGGTAACCGTGATCTCCGTGCCTTGGCAGAAGCCGCGCCACGGCTCCGCTCCCGCGCGGCGCGTCACCTTGCGGCACGACATTCCGCGGATTCCCTGCACCTGATGCTGCGCCGATGGCTGCTCCGAAAAACTATACAGCCGCAGAATCTGCCGCAGCGCGTGCAGCCCCTCCGTCGATCCGCTCAGCGACAAATAGTTCAGCGTCAGGTTGGAGATCAGGCTCCACAGCGTAGCGCCTTCGAGCGGTGGGTACACCGGCATCGTCGGCTTTTCCAGGCACGTAATTCGCGATAGCGGCGCCACGTCTTCAATCTGCAGCGCCGCCCCCGCCGGAATCTGCGTGGCGAAGTCGCGATTCGTGCACAGCATGTGCGCGTAGACGATCTGCTGCGGCGGAAGCAGCGGGTTGAAATCCAGATCGTGAAAAGAAAGCAGGACGTCCGTTCCCGAAACATCTTCCCGGGCCGCCGGCACGCGCCGCGAATGCCAGAATGCGCGATGCAGCCGCCCATCCAGCGTATGCCGGTGAGAGTAGAACGGTTCGAGCTGCGCCGGCTCCTCGGCCGGATTGGAAGACGAAGACACCGAAACCAGGGAATGGATCTCCGTGGTCCGCTGACGCCGTATGTCCGGCTCGATCCGGTACTGGTAGGTTCGATGATCGATGCGGATCGGTTCGCTGGTGGCGCGGAACAGGTTGATGATCGGCGTACAGCCCGGCAGGAAGTTGCGCCGGCTTACGCGCAGCCTCGATTGCGGCATGCGGTCCAGCAGAATCAGGATGTCCACTGTATTTCCGCCGCCGGTCAGTTGTAAGTTATCGAGATCGAAGAAATGGAACTTCTCGGGAAAGAGAAAGTATTCCTGGATCAGGCGATAAGCCGGCAGCGAATGATTCGGATACGGGATCACTTCCTCTTCCGGCTCAAAACCCACCGGCAGGATACTCGGCTCCTGCAAATAAGTGGGCCTTCGGGCGCCCTCCGGAAGCACCGCCGTGCGCAAAACGTGGCAGAACAGGAGTTCGTAGAGAGCGTTCACCAGCGTGGAATCGCCCGCCAGGTGCAGCCGCAATTTGCGCAGTTGCAGCTCCTCGAACGTGACGCCGCGGACCGCCAGACGCAGCCGCAGCACCGAAGCGACTTGCGCCTCATTGTCCAGAAAGTCATACTGCGCGGGCGATTCGAAGCCGCCCTCGACGATTTCCACCGGCCACACCGTCAGCGGATAGCAGGTCCGGAAACGGCACGTCAGGCCGCCGTGAGCTTGCGAAAACAGCCGCGTGCCGGCCGGGATTTCGTGGCCGGAAGTGAGCTTACCCTGATCGGCATCCGGCTCGAAATGCGCAATCGCCATCGGCGGCACCGGATTTACCAGATGCGGATACACCGCGCTCAACAGCGAGGCTGTGATCTCCGGGAACTCGCCATCCATGCGGCGTTGCAGCCGCGCCGTCAGGAGCGCGAAGGATTCGATCAGGCGCTCGACATGCGGATCGGCGCACTGGTCCGCCGATAGTTCCAGCCGGGAGGCCACTTTGGGATAACGCCGCGAAAAGCTCCGCGCCATGCGGCGCAAGTAAGTCAGCTCAGCGTTGTAATACCGAAGGAGGGATTCCGGTTCGTTGGCTTCCATGAAGATTAGTTACCTGGGGATTCAGACACCTGAAAGCCGCTCTGCGAATCGAGCGACAGCGGAAAGTTGACGGGCTCGATCACAGTTCCCAGCCGCAAGGACGCACGAATGATCCCGAGCACCGCCTTGGGATTTGTGGGATCGGCCTTGAGCAGCACCCGCACTTCCGAGAGCCGCGGCTCGCCGGCCGCGATCTTCTTCGCGATGGTGTTTGCCAACTGCTCCAGATCGCTGTTGCTGGAAGCCGAATAAGCGTAGAAATCCGGCAGCCCGTAATCGAGCACCGTGCCTTCGGCCAGCGACTGGCTCTCGCCTTTGAGATGCGCCCGTGTATTGAGTATCCTGGCCACTTCCACGCGCACGGATTCACGCAGTTCGCGGCGTCCGAACACACGCGCCGGGCGGGTACTTGCATACCTGCCCGGCGGCGTATCTTGCAAACGATCGAAAAGCGGGGTCCGCAGACCCCGTATCGGTTTGGGCTCGCGCCCTAGGAATTCGTATTCGTCGCGAGGTTCCACGTGGTCGGCAGGTTGCCGCCCTCCGCAACTTCCGTCTTCTGCTGGACGTAGGTCCAAACGATCTTCGTGAAGTTGAAGGTGACGGTCTCCTGAGGCTTTCCTCCGCCACCGCCGCCTACCGAGATAGACGACACCAGGGCGTTCGACATTTCATAAGTGAACAGCTTGGTGACCTTCCCGTTGTCGTTCTGGCCGACGGTGAACTTGAGGGTCGCGATCGGCTTAGCCTGGCAGCAGAAATCGATCAGCTTACAGGTCGACAGGTCCTGATACTTGGTGATCGTGAAATCCTGCATGTTCGGCTTGCCCGAGGTGCGTTTGGTGTTGCTGGGATCGCCCGTAATCTGCTGAGCCACCCCGTGGTTGAACGAAAGCACTTCGATCATGTCGATGTAATCGGTCATCTGGCTCTCGCCTTTGATACTTGCCGAGCTTGCATCCAATATTAGTACGTCCATCTAGCTCTCCTTGTATTTTCCCTTTTGGAGCGGCGGACCGCGAAGCAGTTCACGGGCCGCCGCGGTTGTTCTAGGCTGCTGGCGGCGGCAATTCCGCAACCAGACGGATCGAAACAGTCAGCTCATCCAACTGGAAGTGAGGCTTCAGGAACGCCACAGCCTTGTAGCATCCCGGCTTGCCGGCCACTTCCGTCACGTCCACGCGGGCTTCGCGCAGCGGATAGCGCGCCTTCAACGACTGCGGCGCCGCGTCGTCCAGCAACACATACTGGCTGATCCAGTTGTTGAGGAACGTCGCGACGTTCTCCTTCGTCATGAAGCTGCCGATCTTGTCGCGCATGATCACCTTGATGTAGTGAGCGAAGCGCGACGAAGCCAGCATGTACGGCAACATCGCCGAAATGCGCGAGTTGGCGTTCGCCTGGTCCGTGTTGTACGTCTTCGGCTTGTTGGTGGTCTGGCCGCCGAAGAACGCCGCGTAATCCGTGCCCTTGCAATGGCACAGGCTGATGAAGCCGAGATCGTTCAGCTCCTTTTCGCGCCGGTCTGTGATGGAAACTTCCGTCGGGCACTTCAGAACCACGTCGCCCTCATCCGTCTTGAACGTGTGAGTCGGCAGCCCTTCCACAACGCCGCCGCCTTCCACGCCGCGGATCGCCGCGCACCAGCGGTACTGCGAGAACGCGTTCCCGATCCGCTGCGCCATGGCGTAAGCCGAGTTGCCCCAAAGATACTTGGAGTGATCCTTGCCGTCGACGCTCTCCACGAAGTTGAACTCTTCGACCGGCTTGGTATCCGGACCGTACGGGATGCGCATCAGGATATGCGGCATCGTCAACGCCACGTAGCGGGAGTCTTCCGACTCGCGGAAGCTGCGCCACTTGGTGAGTTCCGCCGTCTCGAAGCCCTTCGCCAGATCGCGCGGACCCGGCATTTCGGTATAGGTTCCCCAATCGAACAGCTTGGGACTCGCGGCCGAAATGAACGGAGCGTGCGCCGCCGCGGCGACGTTCGACAACTTTTCCAGCGTCGCCACGTCCTGCGGATGACGGCCCCACTCGTAATCGCCCACCAGGACGCTGAACGGGTTGCCGCCGAAGGTGCCGTATTCGTCTTCGTACACCCGCTTGAAGAGCGTGCTCTGGTCGAATTCGATCGCCTTTTCGAGGTCCTTCACGATCTCCTGCTTGGTGATGTTCATCAGCCGGATCTTGAAGTGCTGCCCCGTCTCGGAGTTCATCACCAGGTACTGAAGCCCGCGCCAGGCAGCTTCGTTCGCCTGGAAATCGGGGTGGTGCATGACTTCGTTGACCTGCTGGCTCAGCAGCTCGTCGATCTGCGCGATGCGCGTTTTGATCGACGTGACGGTGTCCTTGCCTACCGTCATGCCTTCGTCCAGAACCTGGCCGACGAATTCGCTGATCAGGTCCTTCGCGTACGGCGTCTGCGATTCGTCGCGGATCATCTTGCCGTCGAGCACGATCTGGTCAAGCAGGGATCCTGCGCCATTGGCTACTACCGCGGCTGGCGTTGCCGGATTAGGTGTCGCGGGTGTTTCTTCAGGCATTAGATCCTCCTGCGGCGGCGGCCGCCTTGATCTGCTTCAATGAATCGGTGTTGGCGACAATCTCCTGGAGCTTCGAATCCAGGTCGTCATTGCCATCCAGCTTCGCCAGCAAGTCCGAAAGCTTGCCGCGCGCGTCCAGCAGCTTTTTGAGCGCCGGCACCTGCTTCACCACGCTGGCCGGCTCGAAATCTTCCATGTCGCGGAACTTCAGTTCCACGTTCAGGAAGCTTCCGTCATTGGCCAGCTTGTTATTAACTGGAAAGGCTACGCGCGGATTGATCGCAGCCAGGACCTCGTTGAAATTGTCGCGATCGATCTGGATAAACTTTCGGTCCTTGAGCCTGGGAAGAGGGACCTCGGATTTCGCGGAAAGATCTGCAAAGATGCCCATTACCAGCGGAAGTTCCTTTTGCTGGATGGCGCCCCCAATTTCAACGTCGTAAGTGATATGTACTCTGGGCGGGCGAACCCGGTCAAGCTTATGTTGAGTGCTTTCAGCCATCACTGCTCCTTTTTCGCCGGCCCCTGAGGAAGGATAATAATTCTGAAGATCCGCGACCCGGTCCTTCGCTCAATTCGGGGCCTGAATCCGATCCGGAGCTCCGCGTGTGCGGGCCGCCGGATCACGAGTTTCTTCCAAGCCGGGAATTGGCGATTTTGAGCGAATCCGCGCAAGAATTCTGTTCAATTTTGCTCAGGAGTCGATGTTTTGAGAGTTACACCGCGACTTACTCGCGAATCTCGCCTTCGAGTTTACCGAAGTTGATACGCGCGCCGGGCACAAGTAACGCCGTACGCCCCGCCGGAACCTCCACCGGAGACGGATCGCGTGGAGTCTGGTACGACCATGCCTCGCCCCCCAGATTGGTCAGCCCCCACATCCCCGGATCTTTGGGATGCCGGCTTACCCCGGCCACCGGAGCCGAAAAGTCGTACAGACGCTGGTCGTCCACGTGATGCGGAAAGATTTGCGTGTCGTGATTCAGAACGATCACCGACCTCCCGACCCGCATGCGGAACGGCAGCCGTATGCGCCCGCCGCAGCTCCAGCAACTCGCTCCCTCCGGGGAATTCCCGGCGATCCACTCGCGATCGTAAAAATTCTCCGCGCCGCAACGGTCGCAGTACACGATCGAATCCCGCAGCCGCACCATGGCGGCCCGCCATTCGCCCTCCCGCACCCGCCCGTGAGACGCATCGCGAAGGCCGTCCGTAAACGCGCGCGTGAACAGGTCGCGAATGAATTGCGGATAGATGGGCCAGCTCGCGAGCGCGTTCTCGTGATACCCGCGGACCGGCCGGTTCGAATCGTCCGACGGATCGAAAATAAAAACCGGATGGATGCCGTAGAGTTCCGTCATTGCGGGCAGGTCAAAGCTGTGAATCGCCAGCTCCCGTTTGCCTTCCAGCGGATGATGCACCATGAACAGGTAAAACAACAGCACTGCCAGCGAGAACAGGTCCGTCTGCGTGCTCGGCAGCGCCGTGCCGCGAACCACTTCAGGCGCCATGAATCGCGGCGTCCCCAGAATCCCCACCGTGGTGTCGCCGTCTACCGCCACGTTGTCGTTATCGCAGATCAGGACCTCCCCCGTGGCGGGGTCCAGAAACAGATTGCCGAACGAGATGTCCCGGTAACACAGGCCGTTCGAATGCAGTTGCAGGAAGCTGTCGGACAGATGGAACCCGGCGGTGACCAGCGCGCGAAATCCCGGGTCGATGCGGCGCTTCATGAGGTCCACCAGTCCGCGATAGCGCTGCTCGCGAAGCGCCATGATGTAGCCGAAGCCGGTGGTGGAGGGTTCGCTCATCAGGTCAATCGGCCAGAGAAAACGCGAGTTCGGCGGCCCCTTGCGGATCAGTTTCTCCAGCACGCTGCGCTGCTCCGGGGTGGCGGCTTGCGGGTAATACCATTTCACGGCCAGTTCCTGACCGCGTCCACGCACGCGATACACTTCGCCCTGCGCGCCGCCGCCCAATAGTTCGCAAACTTCGCATTCCAGGTGCGTGGCAACGCTGCGAACCACAGAGCCCGGCCGTAGAATCTGCAGCACGCTATCTCACCTCCGCCTGCCGCACTTGCCGCAGCCCCAGAAAGATGCCGCACGCGAGCAGCAGCAGGTAGAATCCTCCCACCGGCGCGGCCCACTCCGTGGCATAGCTCCGGCGGTGCCTGCTGCTGACGTATTCGCCGGCGGTCCTGGCGAGCGGCGCGTCACTCATCGAGGCAAGCAGCCGCTCCGCAGCCTCCGCGTGTCCGCGCGCCGATTCCGCCAGCGCCCGCACGACCACCTCGTCCGCGCCAGAGACCTGTAAATTCCTCAATTCGCGATCCAACTTCAGCCAGTCGCCCGATCGAAGCAGCGCGACCGCAGTCTCCCCTTGGGAGGAATGCGACATCCTGGCATCCACCGTCGCCAATAGTTTGGCCGCGGCGGCATCTCCCGGAAAAAGTTCCAGGCACTGGCCTAAAGCCGAACGGGCCTCCGCGAAGCGGCCCTGCGACTCGGCCTCCCGCCCGGCGCCGAACGCGATCTGGTAGCGCGCGCGGCGGAGCTGCTCGCGGGCTTCCCTGCTATCGGGCCGGACGTCCAGCGCTTCGAGAAACGCGTCCCGCGCATGCGCCCAATCGCTTGCTTCCGATGAACGAACTCCCCGCTCGTAACTCTGCTCAAACAGTGCATCGTGCAGCAGCCGGCGCGTGTCTTCGTCCGCCGGATCGAGAATCAGAGCCTGACGGAATGCCCAGACAGCCGCTCCGTAATTTCCGCGAGCCATGTTGTCGCGGCCCGCGGCGCGCTGCTGTTCCGTCTGCTGAAGGGCGTGATTCTGCGAAGGCTTCACCTGAGCGGCAGGCGCCGCACCGGTCAGGACAAACGCGGAGATGAGAGCAAGACGCCACGCCATGACTGAGACATCCATCATCGCTGCCGGATCAACGACGAGGCAATCCTCCCCTGAATGGCGATCATCGACCTCACCCACAAGTACAGCCACCCGCCCATCACCAGCGATTGCAGCACGCGTCCCAGATGAAACGATAGATCGTGCGCCTGGCCCGTGACGTGCAACTCGAAGATCCACTCGCCGGCCCACACCGCCACCGCGACAGCGGGCGCCAGCGGCAGCACCAGCAGCACCGCAATTTCCACCAGCATCGCGGCGGCGGCGGCGTTCGCACTCAACCCGCGATGGTTCGGCGCTGTGACGCCGCGCAGTCCGCGCGCCACACCCGCAACTCCGGCCCACGACGCGGCAAGGCCGGCCGTCAGAATCCCCGTTTGCATCGCCCAACTCGGGAAGGAGTTCCACCAGTGGTGCATGGCCATGTAAATCGCGGTCGCCAGCGCCACGCCGGAAGCGGCGATTCCTGCCGCGCAGAGAGCCAGCCAGCGCCAGTCCACCGCGCGAGGCTGTTCCTCACTCTCCGCCTCCTCATCCTCCACTTCGCGCGACGGCAATTCGAAGCGCAGCGGGATTTCCGGAGCCGCCGCGAGAATTCGCGATGCCGGCAGCCACGATTCAATTGCCCATCGCGCCGAGCTTTCCGACAGCCCCAAACTGTCGCACAAACGCTGCGAGCCGCGCGCCACCAGAACGTCGTCCGGAAGCACATCCAGCGACACCATTAAATCCGAGACCACCTGCTCTCTCACCGCGGCGACGAGCAGAAAAATTTCGCGGCGGTACGTTGGGCAAAGGTCGCGCAGCATCGCTTCCAGGCGTTGCGGCTCGCGGCAAATCGCGCGGCCGTACTGCTCTACCAGCCGCGCCAGCGCGCGCCGCAGCTCCTCATCCGCCGCTGCCGGGCTGGACCGCACTTCCGCGCTGGATTCAGGCGACATCGCCGGCCGGCTCCTCCACCGTTCGCCACAATCCCCCGAGCGTGATATCGTCTCCGCTGCCGAGCTCCGATGCTTCCGTCAGCCAGCCGCTCAAATTCCGCTCCACGCCTTCGATTCCGTCTTCGCGAAGCATCTCCAGCACGTCGCGCCCGATCTGCAAAAATCCGCCGTCATCGCGAAACGAGTTGGCATAACCGTCCGTGCAGAGCAGCACGAGCTCCGGCCGGCACTCCGCGCCATCCTGCACCAGCACGCGCATTTCCTGCAATGCATTTTCGCTGCACAATGACGTAGTCTCAACGCCCAACAGCCGCTTGTCCAGCGGCCACGGCCGGCTTACCTGCCCCTCTTCGCTCACCAGCAAAATGTCGCCGTCGCCGAGTTGCAGGTACAGGATGCACTCCGGCCGCACCGCGACACTCAGCAGCGTAGACCCGTAGGCGACGCGCGCGCGCTGCGCCGGCGCAACTCCCGGTCTGCTCTTCAGCTTCTCCAAATCCTGCGCGGAAAACGGATTCCGTTCCAGATGCTCATCCACGGCGCTGCGCCACGCCTCGGCGATGCGGCCGGGAAGCCACTCCGTCGCACTGGGAAACGTCTCGTCCGAATCGCCGTTCAGCATCCGGGTGGCCACTTCCACCGCCAGGAGCGCGCCCGCATCGCTGCGAAAACAGCCCGCGCTTCCATGCCCGTCCGCCACCGCTACCGTGAGCGCCGCGCCACGCGCCGTTTCCGGATGCCAGCTCAACGCGTCCTGATTCGGCAGCTTGTTGCGGCGATGCGACGCGCCCCGAACGCTGCAGCCGAACGCCCGCCAGTGTGCCGGATTCCCGCGTAGGTCCATGAGGGTTGCGCTACCAGACGTCCTGAACCGATGAGGATGCCGGGGATGGAGGCGCCGGAACCGGCACATTCGCCATCGCCCCGCCTCCGGCAACCTGGCTCGCGGGCGCGGACGCAGCCTTCAACACCGCCGTGGAAGCCCATTTCACGAAGTTGACCAGCGTCTCGGAATTATTGGCGCGCAGAACCGGAATTTCCGGATTCGCTACAAACACGCGCAGCGCGTCCTGATCCGCATCCTCGCCGATCGCCACCGCGATGCGCACCGCGCGCTTTCCCCACGGCAGCTTCAACAGGTCCTGCACTGCGCCGGAGTAATCGTCCGTAGGCTGCCCGTCGGAGACCAGCACGAGAATCGGAGGCAGCGCCCGCTCGCTCATCGGCGGAATATGGAGCTGCTCGGCGACCATGCTGATCGCCTTCCCCATGTCCGTCATCCCCTCGGCCTTCAGATCCGTCCAGCGGAAATCGGACACCGGAGTGGCTTGCGCCACATGCCACTGGGCGCCGTCGGAGAATCGCACCGCGCGCACGAAAACCTCGGCGTTCGGATTCTCTTCCGCGGCCTTCTGCATGTGCGGAATGGCTTCCTTGATCGCGTTGTTGAGGGACTGGATCTTGCCATCCGCCTGCATGGAGCCGGAGCAATCGCAGATCCAAAAGAAATGCAACGGTCGAGATGCTAGTTCGCCGCCTGGCCGTCTACTCATGTGCAAGCCTCCCTCTTTGTAATCGCTTCTTCTACACTCTAACGGAAATCGCGATTTACAGCCAGAGCGCGCGCTGCGAAACCGCAACGCGTATTATGCCGGAATCACACCGTGCGCTTCGTGGGATAGAGCGCGCCGCCGACGATCCGGAATTGCAGCATCGTTTCGGGCTCCGGCGCTTCCATGAAAAACGACTCCACCGGTCCGAAGAAATTTTCCGCTTCGTGCGCAAAGCAGGTAGGCAGGTATAGACGCAGCACGCGTGGATCGTACCAGCGGAAGATGAGGCGCTTGCCGCGCTCGTCCTGCACACGCAGAAAATGGCGGAGGTGGCGCCGCAGCTCGTGCATTCCGGCGTCGCTAGCCACAAAGATGCCCCAACTGTTGCCCCATCCTTCTTCGATGAGGCGGCGCGTGAGTGGACTGTTTCGTTCCAGCTCCAACAGGTACGGCGCGGTGCGCTGCAGCGCGAAGGGCAGGCGCCCGGCGTACAGACACGCTTTGTCCTCGCGCGCCCGATCGATGAGATCGAAGATTCGTTCGTCGCGCGCGCTGTCGAGCACGGCGTAGGTGCGCGCCCATCGCGGCGATTGCGCGGGAAACAGAGCGTCCAGAATGAGCGGGAGTCGCGGATTTGCCATTTAATTTCCAGTACCCGCCGGCTGCGTCTGCCACGGCTTCAAACACTCCGCGCAAAACGGGACGCCGGTCTCGGCCGCGTCGCGCAGCGCCTGCGCCACCGCCGCGGCATCCACATCGGCCGGCAGCGTGGCTTCCGGTTCGGGCGCTCTCACCGGCGCGGGTTGCGGCTTGGGCTTGGCGCACTCTTCGCAGAATGGCGTTCCGTTTTGCGCCGCCTCCTTCAGCACCTGGGCCGTGGTCTGGTCGTCGGTATTGGGCGCGAATGCCGCTGCGGCAGCTTCCTGCGGCGTTTCCTCGTTGCTCTTGGCCGGCGCGGGAGCGGGCGTGGTGCTCTTCGGCGGAATCGCATCGTCGTCCGCCTCCGTGAATTTCGTCTCCGTGCCGGCCGTTCGATAATGGCCGCAGAATTCTCCGCAGATTTGCAGCGTGCCGGCGCTGAGTTGGTCGGCCGCATCCTGCAACAGCCGCGCATCCTCTACCGGCAGCAAGGCCTGCGACCCCATCAGGCGCCGCAGCTCCTGAACGAACAGCCCGTCACTCTCGAACTGCCGCAGCCAGAGCAAGGCAAGATCCGGCCGCCCGGCAAACGGGTTCGGGTGTTCGTTCCAACGATGTATCGTCCAGCGCCAGAGGCCGAACTGCGGTTGTGGCATTCCGCTCCCCCAGAAAGCGTGCAAGATATTGTAACGTGCGCGGGGGAGCGCGCTAAAATGGTCCCCGGCGACCGCTCGATTATGCCAACCACAATCCGCGATGACCAGATGAACACGATGGCGGCCGGCACCAGCGATGGTCAAGCCGTCGCGAAGTGTCCCAACGCCAAGAAGACGTGGGTCGAGATCCAGCTCGTGGATGGCGATGGTCAAGGCGTCGGCAACACCAAGTACAAGCTGAAGCTCCCCGACGGATCCACCAAAGAAGGCACGCTCGACGGAGACGGCTTAGCGCGAGTCGATGACATCGACGAAGGTATGTGCGAAGTCAGCTTCCCCACCTTGGATAAAGACGCCTGGATGCCGCTCGAAGCCGGAGCGGACGAGTAACGACCGGTCTCTCCAGACCGGTCTCCAGACCGGTCTCCAGACCGGTCGCAAAACTGAAAAGGCGCGCTTGCGAGCTGAGCCGCAATCCGTTGACCCGGCTCGGCGCGCAAGCGCGCCTCTTTAATTTTGCGACCGGGCAGGAGCCCGGTCGTTACAGCATCACCGCCCCACTTGCCGTCCAACCTGCTCACAGTACCGACCGGTCGGAAAACTGAAAAGGCGAGCTTGCGAGCCGAGCCGCAATCCGTGGACCCGGCTCGGCCCTCTTTTATTTTGCGACCGGGCGGGAGCCCGGTCGTTACAGCGTCACCACCCACCTGCCGTCCAACCTGCTCACCGCAATCGGGAAGTTCACAGGCGCGCCGCCATCCGCCTTGCTATGCAGCGGATCCTCCCCCGTAGCCGTCTTCACCAGCCCCAAGCGCCCACCGCCGCACACCGTCAACCTCAATTGCGAACCGTCGACTGCATCCATCCCCCAGAACGGATCCTTCGCAAACGATTCGAAAAGCTCGCGCAGTTCCGCCGCATGCACGTCCGGATCAACCCCGTGTACCCACGCACGATCCCCGGCGCTCACCGCAAAGATTTCGCACAGAGCGGCCACGTCGCACGACGCGAAGGCCTGCTCGATCCCCTTCACGAATGCCACCAGCGACTCCGAAGGCTCGGCCGCGGCGTCAAGCTTCTCGCCTTTCTCCCAAGCCCGCAAACCCGGCAGAATGTCGAACTCGAATTCGCTCTCCTGCACGGAAGGCAGCGGGTCCGGAGGGTCCAGCGGCGGCGGATTCACGAAAATGTAAACCATCACCCCATTCTCGTGAAGCGTAACGCGAACAGGCGCGGATTCGGGCGGCTCCGACGGCGGAGTGCCGTCCACCGGAGCTCGCATTTTGATTTCGATCCGATTGATACCCGAGATCAGAAAGTCGTTGATCGGAAGATTCGTGGAGCCCCCCGCTCCCGGGCTTTCGAACAGCGGGATATCGTTGAAGCGAACCTCCACCGCGATGCGATCGCTTTCCGCGGTGAGCATGAATTTGCTGACGGTCTCCATCGCGCCCCTACCGGTAGACCTTCCGCGCAACTGTCTTCGGCCCATCCGCCGACGTCCGGGGCGTATCGACGGCCTTCGGACACAGTGTCCGCCCCGTATCGGGATCGCGCGCCGCGACGGCCGATTCCAGCGTGCCGCCGCCCGGGTTCACCTTATACAAACTCCATCCGCGAATCCTCATCAGGCAGGTACTGCAGAGAAAGCGTCCGGGGTAGTTATAACTCATGAGGCACTTGACATTCGTGTGATAACAGAACCAATCCCCGTTCTTATCATTACAGTGGTTCAGGAACAGGCAGTGCCCGAACTCATGGCTCGCGCTCTCCTCAACCACGGAATTGAGGTTGACCCTGACATACATGAAGACGATGCGGTTGCGCTTGGTGGGCTGAAACGCGCCGGCGAACGCCACGGGACCATCGCCAAGCTGGCAGGCGTTGTCGGCTTGCAGCACGTAGATTCCGTCCGGCGGATTGGCGTTGATAGCGGTCACATACGCGTCCAGCACGCGCACTCCGGCCTGACGCGCCCAGTTAGCCGCGGATTCGTATTTGTAAGTGCCCTCGGTGGTATAACAGGCCTCAGACCAAACACTGTGAGTCGTCCAGTACGGGTCTTTAACAATCGGCAAAAGAAGGTCCCGCCAATAATTGGGAGGCAGCGCGCCGAGGCCGCCGTGTGCAGTGATAGCCTCTGTTTCCAGTTCCGTCTTGTAAGCCGCGTGGTTCCGGAAGTGAAGCAGGTGATCGCCGTGCGCCCAGTTGCCCGCGGGGTCGATCGCATGCCCAATCACGGCAGGCAGCGCGGAGGGTGGAGGAGCGACGCTGAGCGAGTCAGTGACAACCTGATTGACAGCCGTATCGAACGCAACTTGCGTCATGCCTTGCGGCGCCGAGGCTCTGATACGGGTGAATGCTTTGGTGAAGAAGGTTTGAATAACTGCAAAATCGATATCTTTCTTAATACCGGCTCCGCCAATCATGCCCGCGTTTTTCTTGTAATAAGCGGCCACGTGGATCTCACGCCACATTTCCAAACGTCCGGTGGCGGCCTGCCGCGACTGATCGAGTTGCTCCTTGGGGCTGTTGTCGCCGTCGATATCCGCCACGTTCACCGTGGCCAGCTCGTGAGCATAGTATAAGTAGGCGCGGGCGATGTAAGCATCTCCGGCGACCGCCGGCGGTTGAAACATGACGCCGCTCTGACCGGCAAAGGTTCCGGCCTTCTGGTACGAACTCACGGCCGCCCAAGTGCGATTCGTGGCCACCGTATGAGACACCTCGAACGGGAACACTTGCGGCCCGGGCGTATTAGTTCCCGGATCCGCCTGCGCGGGAAAGAACGTACATCCCGGCAGACCGCGTTTCCCGCCCCGTTCGGCATGGCAGCAGATGCCCGTCGGTACGCTTGCCGGCTCGAAGTTCAAAGCGACGTCCATAAAGTCGTTTTCCACGTCGGCCAGCTCCTGCTGTTCGTCCGGCACCACCGGTCCATCGGTCGCAACGGTGGCGTCTTCCCAATCCCACAACACTTTCACTGGACCAACGGCCAGGGGCTCCGAAACGGCCGAATCGTCCGACTTCTTCAACTTGAGCGTGAGGAACAACGGTATATTCGGACCGTCGCCCCAAGCTGCGCGCATCTGCGTATAGGCGGAATTCTGAGTCTGCTCCGCCGTGTCCGTATAAAACTGGTTGGAAACCATGAAGACTTTCTTGGTTTCATCCGGCTTGGGCACTTGATTGGTCAAGTTAGCCGCGCCGGTCGCGCCGAGATACGCATAAGGCGCCGGAACTTCATTGTTGTTGAGATACTCCCAAACCTGATGATCGCGCTCCAACCCGGTCGCGGTGGCAAGTTGCGCCGCCGTGGTGCCCTGCGCGGGCGATAACGCCAATACCGTCCTAGGTCCCCATGAGTATTCCAACGGCGCGAACTGTACTTCAAACTGAGTCCACCCCAGCGGAGGATCGGCAAACGCTTCACCTTCCACGCTGACCTCTAACTGGTACGGCGAATGCTCCGGTGTAATGTAGTTATCCGGAAAGTAAGCCGTAGCGCCGTTAGTAAGTCCATCCCAATCGATGACGTTATCGCCCACCGCATACTCCGGCCCCGTCAGAGCGCGGCTCCACAGCACCTGCCCGTCGCGGACCCGCTTCAGCGTCAATTTCCCTGATTTGATGCGTGTTTGCCCGTCTTCGATGGTGTAACGAATCTTCGCGGTCTCCGCGTGCGGCGCAAAGTGGAACGTGTCCGCGCCCCCATCGTCCCTCCCATAGTCCGTGACCGCGAAACTGTACCACTTGGACCTTCGCGCGTCGCCCGCGTCCGTGATGCGCACCTTCTTTACCGCGAAGCGCACCACATTCAGCGGATTCCAATCCCACCCTCGCATCCGGTACATGCAAAAGCTGCAGAAGTGATCCGAATCGGAATCGTAATTCATGATGCACGTGGAACCAACTACGTGCTGCTGCGGCTTCAGCGGATCGGGGGGCCGGGAATCCTTCTTCTCGAGCGCGTGCGGCGTGAACAAAGCATGACCGAGCTCATGCGCCGCGATGGAATCGTTGGTCTTGTAATTGATCGTGGTGCCGTTCGCGCGCTGAGTAAGATACCCGCCGCCATTCCACGTTCCCGTAAATGCCATGCCGCGATCGCGCTTGGAGGATTCGGGGAAGAAACCGCCCGTCGCCTTTACCTTGAACTGCGCGTCTCTCCCCGGCAAGTGAAAGAAGACAACGCCGCGCACATTTTCATGCTCGTCCTCCACGTACTCCCGCAGAGCGGGTTCCAACAATCCGAGGACAAAGTCTTTCTGATTGGGTTGGTAAAAGCGCTTGAGCTTCTCGGAACTCTTGATGCTTGCGGCGAGCGCCTTACGGTCCACCACGATGCCGGTGGCCGGATGCAAAAGGCTCCTGATATACGCCTCGACGCGATTGCGGCGATCGAGATCGTCGGCATCCGCCTGCCGCGCGGATACCGTAATCGTCAACTTCTCCGTAGCCGGCCGCTCCATCGCGCATTTGCCGACGAGCGCGGCCAATGCGTTCTTGGTCTTTTGGCTCATCGTCTTTTCGAACGGAAGATAGCTGATCACGTGCTCACCGGCTGCCGTGGTCACTTTCACTTTCCGTCCGGTCGGGTGATTGCCTGTGACCACTTCCGATTCCCAGCAACTTCCGAAGATGTCCAGAACGGCCCCTTCGGTATTGGTCGCGCGTCCCCTCAATTGCTTTTTGGCGGCGAAATTGCGATCCGTCTTCGCCAGAATGAAAAGAAACTCACCCTCCTTCTTTACGACAATGCCGCGGCCGTTGTCGTTATCAATGGCGTCTTCCGACGAATGGAATTCGCGCGCTACTTCGGCGTCGAGTTTGATCTTGAAGACCTTGTTGTTCTGAAAGGCCGTGTCCAGGTTTGTCTGGAATTGCGCCAGGTCGGGAATGACGATGGCGGGCGAGTTCGCCGGCGGATTGAGGTCGATGCCGAAGTCCAGCATCAGCGGAGTATAGTTGTAGGCGCTGAGGTGATTCCGCTCCCTTCTGTACACATCCATGGCGTTGGTCAAGAGCAACTTGAACAGGCGCTCGTCCAGCGCGGAATTGGTAACGTTCAGAATGATTCCCAGCTCGGTTTTGTAAACCGCCTTGATGGCCGTCCAATTCAGGTCCGTAATGGTGCCGCGCTTGACGCAGACTACATCGAACTGACGGAAAATTTCGAAATACCCGGACGCACAGCAGCCGTCGGCGCCCGCGCCGGTACGGAGATCCTTTGATTTAGTCGCGCTATCTAAGTAGGCGGAATCGAAAAACGGGAACACGGTGATCTTGTACTTATCCCCCGCCATGCGCGACGGCTGGAAAACTGCTCCCGTGTAGCTTTTCAGCAGCCCGCTCCGCCATACCGAGCTCAGTGCCGCCCAGCGCCGCGTTCTCAGTCCGTCGCTCGCCACCGCGAACGGAAACGCGCCGTCCCTCAACGCGCCGGCGGGATCGTAACCGGCGGCAGGCGGAAACACTGGCTTTGCCCCTGCGCCGCGCTTTCCTCCGAGGGCTACGGGGCAGTTGTCGGAATCGAGCGGATCGAGCGGATCCTTGTTCGTCTTGATTACGCCTTTTGCGAAATTCTTGCAGTGGTCGTCGGACCCGCCGTCCAGCCAAGTCTGCCATTTCGGATTCGCCGTGGGATCGTCGACATCTTCCCAGTCCCACATGAACTTCATGTTGCCCAGCGCCTTCGGCTCCGATACCTGCGAGCCGTCCGACTTCAGCATCACGATCTCCGCGGTGATCGGGAAACGCGGACCATCGCCCCAATACTTCGCCGTCTGCTCGAAATCGGTGTGATCGGGCTCCTCCGTCTTGTTGACCACGATCTTAAAGACCGGCATCGGAAGCGCGATCTCGTAATCGCCGGCCCCGAGCGAGTTCTTCGGCGTAGAGCCGTCGGTCGCGGTACGCTGCGCCTTCAGGATCTTCAATTCATCCACGCGCGCGCCGGCCTTGCGGGTATCGTCAATCGTCAGATCGTCGCGATCCGCCGGCACCATCTTCGGATCGCCCCAATAGAGGGTCTTCACCTTAGCCAGCACGTCAAGAAACACCCACCGGGACGCCGGATTCCACTGCGCTGCCGACGCCGTCGCGCTCACCACCACGCGTACCAGGTACGGCGCGAATTCGGCGGTGAGGGTGTTATCGGGAAAAGCCGCCGTGCCGCTGCGCACCACCACAACGCGATTCGCGCCGCTGACGCCGCCGGCCCCGGCATCGCCTTCTGATCCGCCTGCCGGCACGGCGTCCAGGTCGCCTCCGAACGTCGTCTCGCAAGTCGCCGGACACGCCCCGCCGCTCCATCCGATCTGCTTGGTCCAGATCAGTTCCGCCGCGCCCGCATTGTCGCGGTAGATTTCGACGCGCGCGCCGGTGACGAGCGCATAATTATCGAACTTCCAGGTAATCTTGACCACCTCCTGGAGCGGCACGAAACAGATGCGCCGCGCGGAGCTTCCGTCATAATCCGCGGGTGCGTCGGCGACGGTGAGACCGGGGTCGGTGGTCTTCTTGCCGGTTGCGTCGACGCCGATTGCGAGCGATGTCACCTTCACCACCGGCAGGTCCGTCGCATTTTCCAGCGAGCTCTTGTCGGTCAACCGCTGCACGGATAAGACTCGCGACGGCCGGGGGGCAACCGGATCCACAATTCCGGCAAATGTGCCCGACTTGATTGTCTTCGGGTAATTGGGCATGTCGGTTTACGGCTGATCGTGCAGCGCGAGAACTTTTTGTTTCGTGGCGTCGTCCGCCTCGCCGGTGACTTTGATGCCCTGCGAGGCCTGAAACGCGCTGACCGCAGCTTTGAACTGGTCGGTCACCGAATCGTCCACCGGCCCGCAATCGAACCCCAGATTGTTCAGGCGCGCCTTCACGCCGCTGATGCTGTCGCCCGGCGGAAGCGCTCCCAAATCGAGATCGTAGGACGTCGGCTCGGGCGTCGTCTCCACAACCAGGTGGCCCTTCTTCGCGCTCGGCGGTATGGAGATGACCAGAACGCCGTCGTCGTCCGTCTTTCCCGACTGCATCACGCCGTCGATCGAAATCGAGTAGTCGAGATTCGCCAGCGCGACGCCGCCCTCCTGCAGGCGTAAGCGAAACTTCGCGGGAACGCCGAGCCGTTTGAACATGTGCCGCTTGCCCGTCGCGCCCTGGAATTTTTTGTCCCGCACGTCGGGAATCTGCACCGTGTCGTTCTCGGCGAGAGCGTTGGGATTCTTGCGCTTGCTCTTGAGCGATGCGTTGGAAGGATGATTCCAAAGGGTATCGGGGAAAAACCCAAACTGGTCGGCGATGCTCGAAATGCAGTCCCCTGCTTTCACTGTGTATTGGGTCGCCATAATGAAGAGCTTCCCGGCAATCTTACAACGGTTCGCCTGAAACCTGAAAGAAGCACTCCGTTGCGGATTGCGAAAAAATCCGGCTGCCGTTCTCGTCGCGATTCAGTGGCCTTTCGATGCACCGTTCTCCCTTACGGGTCTGTGAAAAAAATCGAGTTGCTTTTTTGCCGCATTCAAACGCACTCCGACCCCCGGCACCTTTTACCGCTCCCTCACGGTCACGGCTCCGTATGTGGTTAATGCTGCTAACGGAGCCGCGACCGTGAGGGGCTGTGAAGAAATATCGAATCGCTTTTTCTCCAAATTCAAACGCACTCGCATTCACGGCACCTTTTACCGCTCCCTCACGGTCACGGCTCCGTATGTAGTTGATTCTACTAACGGAGCCGTGACCGTGAGGGAGCGGCAAAAGGTGCATCGAAAAGCGAATGGAGCGCGACGAGAACGGCAGCCCGATTTTTTCACAGCCCCGTGAGGGAGCGGCAAAAGGTGCATCGAAATGCGAATGGAGCACGACAAGAACGACAGCCGGTTTTTTTCACAGCCCGTGAGGGAGCGGTAAAAGGTCTCTCGAAAAACGAATGCACCGCCACGACAACCCCGCTTCCCTCAACCCACTACCGACCGCGCAATCTGCCTGCCCAACCCGACCGTATCCTCAATCTCCACCTTCGCCAGCCGCCGGAGAATTGCCATCTGCGTCCGCCGCATGTCGCCTTCGGCCGACGCTGCCGCAACCTTCCTCGCCGCCTGCTCAATCACTCCCATCGACTTCGCGGAATAATACCGCGCCATCGCCGCCCCGTTCGCATTCCCCGACTTCTCCGCGCGCAACAGGCACGATTCCATCGCGTACACCTCAATGATGCAGTCCGCGAGCGCGCCCATAATCTCCTGCTGCTCGGCAAGACCCTGCATATAGCGCTGCGACGCCACGCCGGCGGCAAACAGCGTCGTCCGTTTCGCCGCATCGAGCACCCCGCCGGCCGGCGCCGGACCCGTCACTTCGTCCATTACCTGCTTGATCGCTGCCAGGAGCGGAAGTTCGCCGGCCAACGCGCGCTTCATCAGAAAGCCCGTGATGATCAGCCGGTTAATCTCGTTCGTCCCTTCGAAAATCCGGTTGATGCGCGAATCGCGGTAGGCGCGCTCGGCGGGATACTCTTCCACGTAACCGTAGCCGCCGAAGATCTGCACGGTGTGGTCGACCACCGTATCGAGCAGCTCCGACCCCCACACCTTCAGGATGGAGCACTCCACGGCGTACCGCTCGATGCACTTTTGAATCTCGCGCGAGTCGTTCCCAACCACTCCGGCCAGAGCGGAATCGATCATGCCGATGGTGCGGTAGACCATCGCTTCCCCCGCATAGATTCCGGCGGCGCACTCGGCCAGCTTCTCCTGAATCAGGCCGAACTCGCAGATGGCTTTGCCGAATGCCTTACGCTCTTTCGAATATGCGATCGCGTCGCTGAGGCTGTTCTTCGCGCCGCCGACCGCCGCCGCTGCGAGCTTAAACCGTCCGATGTTCAGAATGTTGAACGCAATGTGATGCCCTTTGCCGATTTCGCCGAGCAGGTTCGCGGCGGGAATGCGGCAATCGCTGAGAATCAGCGGACACGTGGAAGATCCGCGAATTCCGAGCTTGTGTTCTTCTGCGCCGACGGCAAACCCCGGCGTTCCGCGCGGAATCAGGAAAGCCGAAAACTTTTCGCCATCCACCTTGGCGAAGACCGTGAAGAGGTCCGCAAACCCCGAGTTGCTGATCCACATCTTCTCGCCGTTCAGAACCCACTCGCTGCCGTCGGAGGAAAGCGCCGCGCGCGCACGGCAGTTGAGGGCGTCCGAACCGGAGGAGGATTCCGAAAGCGCGTACGCCGCGATCCATTCGCCGGTGGCAAGCTTCGGCAGATATGTCTGCTTCTGTTCGGCGGTTCCATACCACACGATGGGCAGCGTGCCGATGCCCGTGTGAGCGCTGAACGCCACCGAAAAACTGCCGAGTTTGCTGATGGATTCGGCGATGATCGCGCTCGTCACCTTGTCCATTTCCGTGCCGCCGTACGCTTCGGGCACGTCCGCGCCCATCAGCCCCAGATCGCCTGCCGCGCGCAGGAGTTTGCGCGTCAGGGTAAAGTTCTTGGCCTCGATTTCAGCCGCGGCAGGCATGACTTCGCGATTCACGAAGGCGGTCGCGGTCCTGGCGATCTGCCGGTGTTCTTCGGTGAAGTCTTCGGGCGTGAAAATCTCGTGCGGCCGCCGTTGCTCAATCAGAAAGCTGCCGCCTTTGGGCGCAAGCGGTGCGGATGAATTGGTTGTCGCCATGGAATGCATCCATAGCATACACCGGTACCGAGTACGTAAGTATTTACGATAGAGAGGCTTGACGCCGAAGGTGATAGCTCTTATCCTGTAGAAAATTTGAGATATTGGGGTCTTTATGAAGCTGAGCCGAGTGAGCTGTTTCGCGCTGCTCGCCGCCATGGCGTGCTATGCGCAGGAGTCCCGCGGAACCATCAGCGGAGCGGTTACCGACCCGACGGGCGCCGCCGTTGCGGGCGCGAAGGTGATTGCTCTGGAAGTCCGCACCGGAACCAAAGTGCAGACGGTTTCCGAATCTACCGGACAGTACGCGATTCCGTTCCTTTCAACCGGCGATTACACCGTGACGGCAACCCTTCAGGGCTTCAAGGAAACGGTGCGCAAGGGAATTCAGGTGGGCGCGGGCGATCACATCAATATTGATATTCGCCTGGAGATCGGGGACACCACCACCTCCGTGGAAGTTACCGCGGACGCGCCGCTGCTCAACACGGAGAACGCCTCGCAAGGCCAGGCCATCACCACCAAAGAAGTAGAAGATCTGCCGCTGAACGGCGGCACTCCGGCGATGCTGTCGCAGTTCGCGCTCGGCGTGATTCCCACCAGCAATCCGTCTCTGGTGCATCCCTTCGACGTGGTCGGGCCGGCCGCCATGAGCATCGGCGGAACGCCGTCGCAAACCAGTGAATTGCTGCTCGATGGCGTGCCCAACGCCACCTGGGACGGTCGCCAGGCCTACAGCCCGCCGCGCGATGCCGTGCAGGAAGTGCGCGTGAAGGCGTTCGATAGCGATTCCAGCTTCGGGCACACAGGCGGTGGAACGCTGAATCAGGTGCTGAAGACCGGCACCAACCAGTTTCATGCGACGCTTTGGGAATACAACCAGCCCTCCAACCTGACCGCCAACAGCTTCTTCAATAACCGCGCCGGCGTACAGCCCGCGGTGACGCACTTCAACCAGTACGGGTTCGTGGCCAGCGGCCCCGTGCGCCTTCCGAAGTTCAACGGGCACGACAAGCTGTTCTGGATGTTCTCGCTCGAAGAGCTGCCGGACAGCCAGCCGAATCCCACGAATCTGACCGTGCCCACCGACGCCGAAAAGCGCGGGGACTTCTCTGCCCTGCTCAGCCAGGGTTCGCAGTATCAGCTGTACGATCCGTTTACCGCCGTGCAGAGCGGCACGACGATCACGCGGTCGCCGCTTGCCGGAAATATTATTCCGCAGAACAGGCTGAATCCGATTGCGCTTGCGTATATGAAGCTCTTCCCGGAGCCGAATACCACGATCGGCGTCTCGCCCATCGGCCAGAACAATTACATCAGCAACGTACCCACCACCGACAATTACAACAATGAATTGGGCCGGCTCGACTACAACATGAGCTCACGGAACCGCATGTTCTTCGACGTGCGGCGGTTCGGCTATTCTCAGGAGAAGCAGAATTACTTCCAGAACATCGGCACCGGCATCGCGACGTTTCGCGAAAGCTGGGGCAGCACGCTGGATGACGTCTTTACGTTCTCTCCCACCACCGTTGCGGACGTCCGCGTGAACTTCACCCGCCTGGGCGAAGGCCATGGAGTGACGAGTCATGGCATGGACATCACCACGCTCGGCTTCCCCGCCGCCTTCGCGAGCGCTTCGCAGTACACGCAACTGCCCATCATGTCGCTGAGCACGTTCCAGCAGCTCGGCGGAAATTCCACGAAGTCCAACAACTATCCTTCGCAATCGTGGCAGCTCTTCGCGCAGATCGTGAAGCTCAAGGGCAACCATGCGCTGAAATTCGGAGTGGACCTGCGGCAGTACCGCGTCAACCCCATCGATTTCGGCAATTCCTCCGGCCAGTTCAGCTTTGCCAACACCTGGGTGCGCGCCTCCAGCAGCGCATCGTCGACCGTCGCTCAGGGGCAGGACCTCGCCAGCATGCTCATGGGTCTTCCCACCGGCGGCGTCTTCGACCTGAGCTCGTTCGCATCGTTCTATTCGTATTACTCGTCGGGCTTCGTGCAGGACGATTGGCGCGTGACGAAGAATCTCACGTTGAACCTGGGCGTCCGCTACGATTTCGACGGTCCCTATCACGAAAAGTGGGCGCGCACGGTGAATGGCTTTGCGTCAGGCCAGCCGAACCCCATCGCGGACGCTGCCAAGGCGGCGTACGCGGCCAACCCGAATCCGAATCTGCCGGTCAGCGCCTTCAATGTCAACGGCGGCCTCACCTTCGCGACTCCGGACGATAATCGCGTTTACCAGAACACCTCGCATCTGCTGAGCCCGCGCGTAGGCCTCGCCTGGAGCCCGGAATTTCTGAAGAACAAGACTGTCATTCGAAGCGGCTTCGGCATGTTCGTAACTCCGGTGACCATCGCCAGCCTGAGCGTGAACGGGAACTACTCCACCAATCCGATTCTGGCGCAGGAAGGGTTCACCCAGACTTCGAACATGGTGGTGACGAACGACAACAATCTCACGCCGGCGGCGACGCTGAGCAACCCGTTCCCGGCCGGAGTCGTGCAACCCGCCGGATCGTCGGCAGGGCTGACCACCTTCAACGGACAAACCATCAACTTCCTGAATCCGCGCATGAAGAACCCCTACTCGCTGCGCTGGAATTTCGGCATTCAGCATTCGCTGAGTCCGAATACCATGCTGGAAGTGGTCTACATCGGCAACCATTCCGTGCATCTGCCGATCACGGTGACTCAGCTCAACGGCATTCCGCGGCAATATCTCAGCACGCTGCCGACACGCGACAGCGCGGTGAATACGATCTTGAGCGCGACTACGGCGAATCCGTTTAAGGGCCTGTTGCCCAGCACGTCGAGCATGAACACGGCCAGCACGATCTCGGTGGCGCAACTCGTGTCGAAATATCCTCAATATCCGGTGGGTTACGGCAGCGGCGTGTTTAGCGGTTCCACGGGCGTTCTCGAGCAGGATCTGGATGCGGGCAGCTCTTATTTCGGCAGCCTGAATGTACGCGTGCAGCGGCGCCTTTCGAAGGGTATTTCGATCATCGGCAACTACATCTGGTCGCGCCTGACGGAGCAGGATTCGTGGCTGAACGAGTCCGATCCGGTGCCGGAAAAGCGCATTTCGCCGTTCGACCGGCCGCAGCGCATCGTCACCAATATCAGTTGGGATCTGCCGATCGGCAAAGGCCGCGCGCTCAACATCAACTCGCGGCTGGCGAATGCGTTTCTCGGCGGATGGCACCTGAACAGCGTCTACTCGTGGCAGGTGGGAGCGCCGCTGGCATGGGTGAACGGATCGACGACGACGCCGTCCGATTACGTGTACTACGGCGGTCCGGGCGCGCTGCCGGATTCGATGAACGCGCGGCAGGCCAACACGACGGCCAATGGAACGCCGATCTCCGCGTTCGATACCTCGCTGTTCAACACCAACTCGACCAACGCCTTCGCCTATCACATCCGGACATTTTCGACGACGTTTCCGAATGTGCGGGCGGACGGCATCAACGAATGGGACCCCTCGCTGTTGAAGAGATTCGATCTCGCCGAGCGCGCGTACTTGCAGCTCCGCTTTGAGTTCTTCAATGCGGTGAACCATCCGACATTCGGAGCTCCGAACGTGCAGTGGAGTTCAGGTCCAAGCTCGTTTGGAGTGATCAACTCGCAGTCCAACCGGCCCCGTACCATTCAGTTGGGAGGCCGCTTGGTCTGGTAGCGACCGGTCGACGTGCCGACAGGAATCCTTCCTGTCGGGCTGGACGGGAAGTGGGTGGTGACGGTGTAACGACCGGGCTCCGGCCCGGTCGCAAAATTAAACATTGCGGCTCGGCTCGCAGGCTCGCCTCTTCAGTTTTGCGACCGGTCGGGAGACCTGTTTGAATGCGTAGGTAGGGGCAGTTCCTCCACAATCGAGGAGGGGCCGATGGCCCCAATCTCGATTGCGGAGTAACTTATGCATTCCCATTTTGTTGGACTCGACGTCCATAAGCAAGTCATTGCCTACTGCGTAAAGACTGCCGACGGCAAAATTGTGGACGAAGGCAAGTTTAAGTCGACCCGCGCTGAACTGGACATCTGGCTAAAGAGGATGCCCGTGTCGTGGGTGGGCGCATGGAAAGCACCATGTTCAGCCACTGGATCTACTACCACTTTCAAGACCGCGGAGCGAACATTCGGATGGGGCACGCCGCTAGTATGAAGGCGATCAGCGCGGGCAAGAAAAAAAGCGACAAGCTGGACGCACGCACGATCGCCGATCTGTTGCGCTGCGACATGTTTCCTGCTTGCTGGGTGATTTCGCCCGAGCTCGGGGCGCTGCGCCGCCAGATGCGCTTCCGCCGCCACGTGGTCGAAGAGCAAACGCGTTTCAAGAACATGACCGCCGGCCTGCTGATGCAGCGAGGCGTGGAGTACGACAAGCGGCGCCTTCATGGCAAGCGATACTTTGTGGATCTGATGAAAGCCAACGCTTGGGCTGGCGAAGAGATGAAACCACTGCTGCGCTTTAATCGGGAGCAGATCGAAGCCTTGGCGAAAATGGACGGCCGGCTCATCGCCATGCTGCAAAAACATCCCCTGCTGCAAGCGCGCGTCGACGCCCTCAGAAAGATCGACGGCGTGGGTCCGATTACGGCCCTCACCTGGGCTTTGGAGATCGGCACGCCTGAGCGCTTTGCTTCCATCGGCAAAGCCCAAAGCTACGTGGGATTGACCAGTGCTTTTCAGGAATCGGCCGGGAAGCAGAGACATGGACCCATTTCCAAGCAGCGCAACCCTCATCTGCAAAGCGCGATCATCGAAGCGGCCAAGTTGGCTCCGATGCATAACGAGACATTGAAAGCGGTCTACCAAAAACAGCGGGCCGGAGGCGCCGATGACAATCTGGCGACGTTGGAGGTGGCGCGCAAGATGGTGGCACACCTGCTGGCCGCCGATCGCGCCTTCCACCGCAAAAAGGAGCAGACCGCACACCCCTGAGCGTTGCGTTTTCTCAGGCATGCAGATCTATCCAAGTGGAATCGATTTTCTTAGCCGGTGAAGCGGAGGCGGGCTCTGGTGGCGACCAACCCGCTGAGGAATAGCCGGCCAGACTCATCCGAGTGAATGCCGTTGTTGGGCTGACTCGGCGCACATCGGCCGCAGCCGTTGTGACCAGGTTCCCGCCGGACCTCACTAAGTAGCGATTCGGCAAGCCGGCGCCAACCGGCTATGCCGCCCAGACCTGTTTCGGGGCCGGCGGGTTGACCATAACTCAATCTTCTGTGACGTGCGCACCGAGCACGATCCAGCGTATGAATGTCTGGCCGACCTGGTTCGGATCGCCCAATGGCCAGATTAAAAACCGGGGACTGCTGCGACCACCACGAAAGCAGCTTCCGTTTCGGAAGTCACGGGGATCTCCTATCCCCTATTGACAAATACCTACCATGAAGGTCGCTACTTGATTTCCCGGATGGCGCGGCCTACTGCTTTTAGATTCGGCAGTCGCATTTCTTCGTACTCGCGAGAGACTACGATTCCGTTCGCCCCGGCATCGAAGGATTTCAGCACGCACTCGTAGACCACTTCGGGATCCGCGGGCATCGTCGCATTGCCCCAGGGAACATCGAAGCCGATTCCCGTATAGATCTTCGTCTTTCCTTCCGCCGACGCGACACTGCGCTTCGTCTCGCGGTAAACGTAATCGGCGGAGAATCCCTTGTGCGCCAGCTCGTCCAGCTTGGGTTCGGCTTTGGGATCGTACCCGAACAAGCGGTAATACAAATCCAGCGATTCCTCGAGCGGCACTTCGCGCAGGATGGTATTGTGAAACCGCTCCAGATACCAATAGCGAATGCGCGGACCAAGCACGTCGTGGTAAGCGATGAACTTGATGTAGTCCGAGTGGGGCGCCATTTCGGCATAGCTCATCTCGGCGCGATAAACCAGGTCCCAGCTTGAGGGCTGATGATCCACATGCCAGCCCACGTCCGCCGTCGGTTTGATCGCCTTGATGGTCTTGTACATACCCGCCTGCACTTCCTCGCGCGCCTGGCGGTATTGATACTCCCACGACAGAATTTCCGGATACCGGATCAGAATCCCGAGAAAGCCGGTGAACACGCCGCTCGGCGGTTTCAGCGTGCCCGCCATCAAAGCCCGTACGTAGACGTAGAGATCCTCGAAGCCCTTGCGCGCGCGTTCGGAGTCGATTCCATGGGCCTTGCCGCGCGCCACGCAGAACTCGCAGAAGCAAGTCGGCGCGGCATCGTTCCACGGCAGGATCACGTTCATCAACGGCCCCATGCGTTCGGCGCCCCACTGAAAGCCGTCGAGATCGTAAGTGCGGAAGAGGTCTTCCACCGTGCCGTTCCAAAAGGCGCGGTACTCCGGATGATTCCAGCACGCGACGTTCACCGTTTTTCCGTACACGTCGCGCGTCAGCACTTTCGACCGGTTAACGATCGTGGAGGAAGGCCCCTCCAGAATACGCGCATAGAGTTTCATCCCGCGGCGGCGCGTCGGTTCCCGCGCTTCCTGAAACAGGTCGCGATTGGCGTACTCGTAACTGCTGTCGACAGTCTGCGGCCGCAGCGTGGTGCCCTTGTAATACTGCTCGTGGGTCTTCACCCAGACGGCGGGAAAACGGCGGCCGCGCATCGGGCGCGGGGCAACACCGTGATCTGTCGCAAGAAACTGCGGTGCTTTGCGGATATCGCCGTGATACGTGTGGCTGTAAATCATCACCGCGTTAATCGCGGCCGTGTCCTGAATCAGATCGAGGCAATGGTCGATGCCTTCATCGAGCATCGTGTGCGGCCCCATCTGGATGCCGTTAAACGGCGTTCGCGGCTGCGGTTCGGCCGCCGCGAGCGCGGGCAGCGCCGCCAGTCCCTTCAGAAAGCCGCGCCTTGCCTGATCAACGGGGTCCATATGACGATAGTTTAGTCCCCCGGCGGCAAGCTGAGCAGCGGCCAGTACCGACCGGTCGCGCGTTCCCATAGACGCGCTCCGCGCGCCTGGTACCGGCCTGGAGGCCGGCACCTACCCGAACGGCTGTTCGATGGAGGGGCTCTGTTTCGTGAAGAAGCGGGCTCCGTCTTCCGTCATGTGGAAGCAGTCTTCCAGGCGAACGCCGAATTCGCGATGCACGAGCATCGGCTCGTCGCTGAAACACATCCCGGGAGCGAGCGGCGTCTTGTTGCCCTTCACCAGATACGTCCACTCGTGGATGTCGAGACCAATGCCGTGTCCCGTGCGATGCGGCAGGCCCGGCACCTTGTAGCCCGGCCCAAAGCCGGCATCGGTGATCACCTTTCGGGCCGCGTAGTCCACCGCTTCGCAGGGCGCGCCGAGTTTCGCGGCGGCGAAGCCGGCGTCCTGCGCCTTGCGCTCGATGTCCCAGATGCGGCGCTGTAAATCCGACGGCTTTCCGAAAACCACGGCGCGCGTGATGTCGGATTGATACCCATCGACGCTGCAGCCATCGTCCAGCAGGATCATGTCGCCCGGGTGGAGCGTCTGCGCGACTGTGCTCCCATGCGGAAAGGCGGTGTTCTTGGCGAAGCTCACCGAGACATCTCCACGAAACCCGAGCGCCGTATACGCCGCGCCGATGTTGGCGGAGAGCTCGCGCGGCGTCATGCCTTCGTGCAGGGTTGCCAGCCCGGCGCGATACGCCTCAATCGTGACGTCGGCGGCGCGCTGCATGAGCGCGATTTCCGCCTTCGATTTATAGATGCGGCAACCCGCGGTCACCGGCGTCGCGTTCACGAATTCGGCGGCGGGGCGCTCGCGGCGGAGCGCGTCGAACGCGGAGAACGGCGTCTGCTCTTCCAGGCCGATGCGCGCGGCGGCCGGCCCGAGATCGGCGAGAGCCTGGCTGACGGTGTGGAACGGCGTGTCCGCGTCCGCGTATGTGCGAACGTTGCCGCCCACACGGCTCTCCGTATGCGCGCGCTCTTCATCGCGAGCCGGCACAATCCAGGCGATCTCGCCTTTGGCCGGAATGATGAGATACGGCAGGTTGCGCGTCCCCGTGAAGTAGAACATGCTGGACCCGCGCTGCATGTACACGGCGCCGAGCCGCTCCTTCGCCATCAACTGCTGGGCCTTGGCGATTCGGGCATGCCGCTCCTCCGGCGTGATCGGCTGAACGCCGGCTGTCATGGGCTTCAGGGAGCGGATGGACTCCGGAACATCGGCGGGCGCTCGCTGAGCACGGGCCAGGGTGGCTGCCGCGGCGGACGCGGCGAGAAAGGACCTGCGGTTCATTGTTGCCACTATACACCGCCCGAGTGGCGCGACATGCCATGATGGATCGCATGCAGGCTTTCGGGAACGGCGCGCGTCGCCGGGACTTTCTGAAAATCGCGGGCGCCGGCGCCGCCGCTTTCACGTGCGCCGCGCAGACTGAGCCGCGCCGCGCCGCGGACGTACACATTTCCGCGCAGAGCTATCAGCCGTCCGATTACCCCATTCACCCCAAATCGCACGCGCAGGTGAAGGTCACTGACGATTTCTGGCGCCCCAAGATCCTGCGGAATGCGGAAGTCACCATTCCGTTTGAATTCCGCGGTCTTCCGGGCAGCGATCGGTCGCTCAGCGGCGGCATCGTCGAAGCCGCCATCCTCTCGCTGCAGACGCATCCCGATCCCGATTTGCAGGCAAAGCTGGACGCGCGCATTCAGGAGATGAAGAATGAGCGCGCCCGCGGGAACAGCCGCTTCGAGATCGCTGCGGCGTACTTCATCGCCACGGGAAAACGCGATCTGCTGGACCGCGCCATCCGCGACGCAGCCGCTCTCTACGAAGACTTCCGGTTGAACAGCCCACCGTTCACCGGCGGCGAGCGCGACGCCATGAATTGCGTCCAACTCTACCGCGTCACGCATGACCGCAAGCATCTGGATCTCGCCAAGCAATACCTCGACATCCGCGGTCTGCCGGACTCGCTGCATCGCAGCCGTCACAACCAGTCGTACAAGCCCGTGCTGCAGCAGACTCAAGCCGTAGGCCATGCGGTCAATGCCGTGACCCTGATGGTTTCGCTCGCCGACGTGGGCATGCTCACCGGTATTCGCGCGTACTTCGATGCAGCGCAACGCATGTGGGAGGACATCGCGACTTCCAAGCTGTACGTCACCGGCGGAGTGGGGTCAACGGGCAACGAGGGCTTCGGCGCACCGTACTCGCTGCCGAACATCTCCGCGTATTGCGAAACGTGTGCCGTGCTGATGTTCATCACGCTCAATCACCGGCTGTTCCTGGCCACGGGCGACAGCAAGTACATCGACGTGATGGAGCGCGGTATGTACAACAACGCGATCGACGGCGTTGCGGCTTCGGGCGACCACTTTTTCTATGTGAACCGGCTCGCCAGCGCGGGCGACGGTCGCGATGAGCGGTGGCAGCATGCCTCGCTCGAGTGCTGCCCACCGAATCTGGTGCGCTTCCTGGCGGGAATGCCCGGCTACATTTACGCACAGGATAACCGCGGCGTCTACGTCAATCTGTACGTATCGAGCGACGCCGGCTTCGAAACCGGCGGCAAGAAGCTCGGGCTCAAAGTGGAGAGCGAGATGCCGTGGGGCGGCAAATCGAAGATCACGTGTACGGCGGAGGGAGGCGTGCAGACGGCTCTCAAATTGCGCATTCCCGGTTGGGCGCGCAACCGGCCCGTGCCCGGCGCTCTGTACTCGTATATGGATCGTCCCGCCGGACAAGTGCGCATCGCGGTAAATGGCGCCGCAAGCAACGCACCCATCGACCGGTTCGGCTATGTGTCGCTGGAGCGCAACTGGCGCACGGGAGACACGATTGATATCGAGTTTCCGGTGCAGGTGAGGCGGACTGTCGCAAGTGCCGAGGTGCACGAGGATCGCGGGCGCATGACGGTGGAACGGGGACCGGTGGTGTATTGCTGCGAGTGGCCGGACGTGCCCGGCGGGAAAGCGCTCGGACGGGTGTTCGACGCCAAGGCTGAGATGACCGTGTCGTGGGACAAGGAGCTGTTCGGCGGAGCCACGGTCATTCGAACGCAGTCCCGCGACATCAGCAATCCTTCGGCCGCCGCCGAGGCGGTGACGCTGATTCCGTACCACCTGTGGGCGAATCGCGGTCCTGGTGAGATGACGGTGTGGCTGCCTGTGGAGGAATACAATCCCGGCGATGTGGGACCGGCGGGCGGTTGGATCTTCTACCACAATCCGAATTATGCGCGGGATGGTTGGCGATATCTGGAAGCCGCGCCGTTCGACCAGAGCGAGGGCGCGAAGTGGGGCTGCTTCCGCACGGCGATTCCGGGGGCGCGCGGCACCGGCGTCGGAACGGGCAGGAAAAACACGGCCGATATGATGGCGGCCTGCGCCGAGCCCGAATCGGCCGCGCGATTGTGCGCCGACCTGAGCATCAACGGAGTGCGCGGCTGGTTCCTGCCCTCGGAAGACGAGTTGGACCTGATGTACCGCAACCTGAAAGCGAAGGCGCTCGGCACATTCCGGCAATCCGGCGCGGCCGATAACTTCAACTACTGGGCGTCGTCACAGCAAACGGCGGATATGGCCGCACACATCGACTTCGCGGATAACGGGCGGCATCACGGCGACGATAAGGATTTCCCGCGCAGGGTCCGGGCGATTCGCTCGTTTTAGCTCCTGGCGCCGCGAGCAGTCGCGCTCCGCGCGACCCGACAGGAAGGGATTCCTGTCGGCACGTGGCAGCCGGCGTTTTAGCTCCTGGCGCGCATTGCGCGCCTGGTACCGGGCAGGAGCCCGGTACCTACTAAGAGGGCTAGGCCTGCCAGGAGGAACGTCGCGGGCTCTGGTGTGACGAAATCCAGATCGGCAACTAAGTTCGCTCCCGTCGTGGAGGTGAGAGCGGTAGCAACACCGGTCGTTGGATTCAGCGTGAAAATCTGGGCGCCCATTCCATTGCTGACGAAGAGGGCCGCGTCGGTCGGCCTGATGCCGAGCGCGCCATAGAAATCGGCTAGCGGTACCGGGGCGCCGATGACGGCTGCGGTGGTCGGGTTCAGGCGTTCCAGCACCGGGTTCACGGGCCCTTGCGCGAAGCTTGCGCCGACGAGGTACAACGTCCCGTTGGGCGCAAATGCAATGCTCCCGAAAAATTCGGGCGTCGAACCGATCAGGGTAGCGACGCCGGTCATAGTATCGATCGTATAGAGACCGCCGGGCGGCACATCGCCGAATTCATTGGAGATCGCAAACACTGTGCCGGTTCCCGGTTGCACCGCGAGATCGGCAATTGCGACATGGTTGCCCGTTGCCGTTTGCACCGTACCGACGTCCGAGATAACTGCGCCGGTGGAGCTGAAGTGGAGCAGATCGCTGGTGCTGTGTTGGTCCGGTCCCGGCGGGAATGGAACGCCGCCTATCGTAGTCGCAAAGATGTCACCGTTCGGCTGAATCGCCAAGCCGGTTAGACGAGGGAATCCACTATTGCCGAGAGGCGTGACGGCTCCCGTGGTCTGATCGACAAGAACAAGGTCGCCGTTCGGCGGCACAACCGCGGATGAAATGCCGCCATTCACTCCGTACAGAACCACGCTACCGTGCAAAGCGAAACCGCTCGCCAATATACTCAGAGCTGTCACACGGATGATCTTCATAAGCCGAGTGTAAATCTGAGGATCAGCGCGGGCGGAGCACGCGGCGGCCGTATTCCTTGCTTTCACACACCCGGAGATGGCTAGATGTTCGTATTTTCTCGATGGACGCCGGTTGCAAGGCGGCCGGCTGAAAATGCTATACGATCTTCAGGGGACAAGGAGGTGACGATGCACTCTCATTCGCGGCGCGGCTTTCTAGGGAGAACACTGGGCGCGGCGTGGTGGGGCGCGACCATTCTGGAGCGCGCGGCGCTGGTGGCCACGCGCGCACGAGCACAATCGAAGGCTCCGCTTCCGATTCTTTTTGACGTCGAAAAAGTAGCTGACGGAGTGTACGCCGCGGTAGCGAACGGCCGCGCCCTCATCAATTGCAACGCGGCGATTTTCGAAAATGCCAACGATCTTCTGATCGTGGACGCGCATTCGGCGCCCTCGGCCGTCTACTCCCTGGTGGCACAGATCCGCAAACAGATCACAGACAAGCCGGTGCGCTACGTCGTGGCCACCCACCTGCACGGCGACCACACGCAGGGACTTCCGGCATACAGAAGCATCGCACCCAAAGCGGACATCATCGCCAGCGCGAAGACTCGCAGCCTGATGGTGGAGCTTGGACCCGCGCGATTGAAAGCGGCGGTCGATGCCGTGCCCCGCTCGATCGATAATCTCAGCCGCAAGCTTTCATCGGCGAAGAATGCCGAAGAGCGAGCGTATTACCGGGAGATGATCGACCAATCGAGAGCCTTCCTCGAGGAGATGCGCAACGTGCCGGTTGAGCTACCGGACGTCACATTCGACGATCAACTCACGATTCACGACAAGGCTCACGATTTGCATCTCTCGTTCCGCGGACGCGCACACACGGCGGGCGACATCGTGGTGGCGTGCCCCGCGAAGAAGGTGGTTGCTTCGGGTGACGTGCTGCACAGCTTCTTTCCGACGATCGGAGACGGCTACCCGAGCGAATGGCCCGCGACGCTGCGCTCGGTGCAGCAACTGGAATTCGAAAAGGTGATCGGCGGCCACGGCGGTGTTCTGGATTCGCCGCAGCGGGCGGGACAATTGCGCGATTATCTCGACGAGTTACTGGAGATCGTGGCGCGGGCCAAGCACGATGGCGTGCCGCTCGACAGGCTTCAGCAGACCGTAAACCCCGGTTCGGTAAAAACCTTACAGGGCGGGTACGGCGATTACCTTGCGGATGAGGTAAAGAAGCACGATTTCCGCGTCTATTTGAGCACGCATGCCCAGGTTCTGGCCGCGGGAGTGCGCGACAATCTCGCTGCCGTCTATCGGAATTACCAGCGCGCGTAAGCGGCGAGGTCAACCCTGTTTGGCGAAAATCTCGCGGAGCGTTTCGCCGGCCGCGAATAGATTGGCCAGCCACATCTCGACATACTCGCGCGCCAGCACCACTCCGTCTGCGCCCGCATCGAACGCGGCGTGCACGGAGCGCCTCACGTCGTCCGGTTTTGTTCGTTTATCGGTGAGTTTGGTGGGCACGTCGATATCGACACCCGGATACAGTTTCACGGCGGGACCGGTGGAAGCGCGCGCCCTCTTCACTTCGCGGGCGAGATAGTCGGGAGTAAGTCCGCTGGTGTTCAGCGTTTCGTACGGACCCTCCTGGTAATTCATGATTTTGTAATAGAACTGTTCGAAATCCTTCGGCTTGGCATCGTGGAAGAGCGTGGCGCTCAGGCGATCCATATATGACTTCATGCGCGGACCGCCAGCGTTGTTATAGGTTGCGAGCTTGAGATAGTCTGTGTAATTCTTGGTCTTCGAGTAATCCTCTTCGGCGCGATAGAACGGACTGAAGGTGACGTTCTGCATGATGTGAAACCCGAACGGCTTTTCCGGCGCGATCGCCTTGGCTGTGCCGTATAACTCCGCTCGCATGCCCTGATAACTATCCGTCCAGAGCTTCTCCCACGCCAGAATTTCGGGATACTCCAGCAGGTGGCGCCAGAATGTGACGAAGTAGCCATCCACCGGCCGCTGATCCGTCGCCGCGGCGCGCATCAACTGCGCGAACTGGATGTAGCCTTGTTTAGCGCGATCCACGGAGATGCCGCGCTCGCGCGCCTTCGCGCGGCAATGTTCGCAGAAGCAGCCGATCCCTTCGCTGGTCCACCCGCCGCCCATCACGTTCTGAAACGGACCCTGCCGTTCGCATCCCCACGCGATGCCCGCGACCTCATTGGTGTAGCCGCGCAGGTAGCTTTCCATTTTGCCGATTTGATGCGCGCGGTAATCGGGATGATTGAAGCACGGGCCGATCATGCCGCGCCCATAAACGTCGATCTCGGCCACCTTCGGAGCGTTGGGCATGTTTTGCATCATGCGCCGGCTTTCGTTGTTGTAATCCCAGCAGAAGAAATCCATGCCGCGCGCTTTGGCCTTGGGCGCAACCGCCGCGATCACGTCCCAATTGCCGTAATCGGGAGAGCGGAAGTCGCTCAGAATGGTGCCGCGGAAGTACTTTGGATCGTAATTATAGAAAGCTCCGCCGTGAAACGTGGGGTCGCCATACTTGCCGTGATCGGGCAGCGGAATGGAGCCATTCGGCGTATTGCGCGGACCCATCTCCCAATCGTAGGTGTAGGCCCAGATGGTATTGACGCCTCCCTTCTGCAGATTGTCCAGGCATTGCTCGATGCCCTCATCGAGCCAGGCGTGCGGCTTCATCTGTATGGCGACGAAGTTCTTGCGGTTGCGCACGCCGCGGCGCGGACCCTGAGGCGCGGCCGCGGCTCTTGGCGCCGCCGTGGACAGCAAGCCGCCGAGCGCCGTGCAGAGTTGAACGAACATGCGCCGCGGTACGTTCTCATTCATCATGATTGCCCCTATTGTGTCGAGTTAGTCGTTGCCTAAGGCAAGTACGAAGTATTTCACCGGAACCACGCCGGGGTTGCTGTATCCGTGTAAGTCATTCGATGCCATATAGGCGCACGAACCCGGACCCAGGCGAGTTGCTTTCCCGTTGATGGTGACTTCCATTTCGCCCTCGCGAATGAACAGCAGCTCTTCGTGAACGTGGCGATGCGGAGCGTGCGGCACGTTGCCGGGCGGAAGCTCGCTTTCATGCAGATCCAGGCGGTACCCGGAGTGCGTGTCCCCGGTCAGGATCTGATAGAGCTTGATGGAGCCGCTTTGCTTGCCGCTCAACTGGTCGAAGGGAAACGCTTTTGACGGCAGCTTGCCCTGCTGCGGCCCGGTTCGCTGCTGCGCCGCTGCGAGCGCGGGAAAGAGAAGGGCCAGGCTTCTTCGCGTAGGGTTCATCGTCTTGCCTCGATTCGATTCGCCATGAACTACTGTACTCCCGTGTGTATGCGCTTGCATGCGTGGGGCACAAGCGTTATACCATTGAAGCCGATGCGCGCTCTGATTTTTTCCGCCGGTCTATTTTGGGTCTGCGCCGCCGGCGCCCAGGACGGGCCGCAAGGCCGAGAACTCTTTGAAGCGCGCTGCGGCACTTGCCACGGCGGCGACGGCAACGGAGGCGAGTTCGCCGGCAGCATTCTGGCTCCAGTGGCGGCATCCACCGACGCGCAACTGTCGGGCATCATCCGCAACGGTCTTCAGGGACGCGGCATGCCTCCCGTCGCCTTGAGCGATGCGGAGCTTACGGCCGTGCTCGCGCATCTTCACACGCTGCGGCGGACAGCGCCTGGGAGAGCGGAACGCACCCGGCGCATCGAGCTTGCGGGCGGCGCTTCGCTGGAAGGCACAGTCACCGGCGAAGGCATCGACGATCTGCAACTTCGCACGATGGACGGGCGCGTGCACCTTCTTCGCCGCGAGGGTTCGCGCTACCGTACCGTGACGTCGCAGACCGACTGGCCAACCTACGATGGACAGTACAGCAGCAACCGTTACACGACGCTGCACCAGATCGACAAAAGCAACGTCGCCAGGCTTGTGCCGCGGTGGATTTTCGCGATGGACGACACCACCGGGCTGCAGACCACGCCTGTGGTGGTGGACGGAATCATGTACATCACCAGTGCGAATCAGTGCTTCGCGCTGGATGCGGGGAGCGGCCGCCAGATCTGGCATTTTCAACGGCCGCGCACGAAGGGGTTGGTGGGGAATGCATCGGGCGGCATCAACCGCGGCGTGGCGCTGGAAGGCGACCGCGTTTTTATGGCCACGGACAACGCGCATTTGCTGGCGTTCAACCGTTTCACGGGTGCGACCGAGTGGGAAGTGGAAATGGCCGATGCGCGCGTGAATTATTCGGCAACGGCCGCTCCGATCGCCGCCGGTGGACTGATCGTCTCCGGAGTCGCGGGGGGCGATAGCGGCGCGCGCGGGTTCGTGGCGGCTTACGAGCCCGCGACCGGAAAAGAGGCATGGCGCTTCTGGACCACTCCCCTGCCCGGCGAACCCGGCTCGGAAACGTGGAAAGGAAAAACCATCGAACATTCCGGCGGGGCGACATGGATGAGCGGCAGCTTCGACGCGAACCTCGGCCTGCTCTACTGGCCCACGGGCAACCCCGGCGAAGACCTGAATGGCGACGAGCGGCTCGGCGATAACCTGTACACCTGTTCGCTGGTCGCGCTGGATGTGAAGACCGGAAAACTCCGCTGGCATTATCAGTTCACGCCGCACGATGTCTACGATTGGGATGCGCAGCAACCGCTGGTGCTGGTGGATGCCGAGTGGGAAGGCCGGCCGCGCAAACTGTTGCTCGACGCGAATCGCAACGGCTTCTTCTACGTGCTCGACCGGACGGATGGAAAGCTGCTGCTGGCCAAACCGTTCGTCAACAAGCTCACGTGGGCGCGCGGCATTGGCGCGGACGGCCGCCCGATGGTGAATGCGAATCAATCGCCCACGGACGCGGGAGTGCGCGTGTGTCCCTCGCTGATCGGCGCGGCGAACTGGTGGTCGAACGCGTTCGATCCGGCGACTGGTTTCTTCTATGTCTCCGCGCTGGAAAGCTGCGCGATTTTTTCGAAACGGGAAACGGAGTGGGAAGCGGGCAAAGGGTTCAGCGGCGGCAGCACGCGGGAATCGCGGGAAGATCCACCGAAGAAATACCTGAGGGCGATTGACATACGCACCGGGCGCATCGCCTGGGAGTTGCCGGAAACGGGTCCGGGAACGACGCGCGGCGGCGTGCTGGCGACGGCGACCGGATTGCTGTTTTTCTGCGCCGACGGCGACGAGTTCGCGGCAGCCGATTCGCAGACGGGGAAACTGCTGTGGCACTTCCCGGCGAATCACTTCTGGCGGGCGTCGCCGATGACGTATGTGTTCGACGGCAGGCAGTACGTTGCGGTCGCTTCGGGCGCGAACATCCTCGCGTTCGGGTTGCCGGAGAATTAGGCACACGCCGTTGCGGCGGCCCGTGTCACTGATCACCTTTTGCGACTGAGCAGGCGGGCAGCGCACACCTCTCGCGCCTTGCATTGCGGACAATCGGACGAACGCAGGAGAAATGGATGAACGGAACAGTGCTTTACGGCCCCGGCGATATTCGCTTCGAGGAGCGGCCCGCGCCGGAGATCATCGAGCCCACAGACGCCATCGTGAGGACATCGGTCACGTGCGTGTGCGGGTCGGATCTGTGGCCATACCGTGGCTCCAACGGGGCCAAGCTGCCGGTGACGATGGGACACGAATATTGCGGGGTGGTGGAGGAAACCGGCAGCGCCGTGAAGAGGGTTAAGCCGGGCCAGTTCGTGATCGGCTCATTCGCCACGTCGGACAACACCTGCCCGAATTGTCTGCACGGCTACCAATCGTCCTGCGAACATCGCGAATGGATCAACACGGCGCAAGCGCCGCGGCTGCGTATCCCGCTTGCCGACGGCACACTGGTCGCCACCCCGGAAATGCCGCCGGATGAACTGCTGCCCAGCATGCTCACACTGTCCGACGTGATGGGCACCGGCTGGTTCGCGGCGGATGCGGCTAACGTAAAACCGGGCGCTACGGTGGTGGTCGTGGGCGATGGCGCAGTGGGGCTCCTGGGCGTTCTCTCCGCAAAACAGATGGGCGCTGAGAGAATCATCGCGATGAGCCGCCACGAGCCGCGGCAGAACCTCGCCAGAGAGTTTGGGGCAACGGAGATCGTCGCCGAGCGAGGCGACGAGGGAGTCGCGCGCATCAAAGAGATGACGAAGGGCATCGGCGCCGATTCCGTGCTGGAGTGCGTAGGCACGCAGGAATCGATGGTCCAGGCGATCCAATCGGCGCGCCCCGGTGGATCGGTAGGCTTCGTCGGCGTTCCTCAGCGGGTCAAGCTCGATGGCGAGCAACTGTTCTACAGCCATGTTCACTTGCACGGCGGACCCGCTCCCGTGCGCCGCTACTTACCCCACCTGATCGAGCTAGTGATGAACGGCGCCATCGACCCGGGCAAAGTCTTCGACCTTGTGCTGCCGCTAAACCAGGTGGCGGAGGGCTACCGAGCGATGGATGAGCGGCGCGCGATCAAAACGCTGTTGCGCCCATAGACGAGATTCACTGGGTGTTCGCAGGCGCCCGCGCCCGCGCTGGTTCAGGGCGCCGCGGTAACGTTCGAACCCGGCGCCCGCACGGCCAGGCCCACACATCCGCTCGGGCAGACTCTCATCGTAACGGCGGGCTGTGGTTTGGGGCGCAGGATCGCTCCGCGCTCCACGACAGGAAGGACTCCCGTCGTCGAGACCGAAAACCGAAAGATCTTTCGGTCTTGTTTCCTAAGTCAGCTGTCCGACTTTGGACGGATTACACAGCCGGACGCACGTGTTACATTGCGCCGCATGAGAACGATTCGTGCCGGCCTGCCGGCCGTGCTGGCCGCCGGGCTCAGTTCGATGGTTTGCTCCGCTCAGCCCTTCTATCTGGGCGCCGACGTATCCACGCTCACTCAGGTGCAAGGGCGCGGCGGCGTGTATCTCGACAACGGCAAGGCCGCCGATGCGATCGCGCTCTTTCTGAAGCACGGCTGGACGTGCTTCCGTTTGCGGATCTGGGTGGATCCACGCGGCGGCGCCAACGGCCTGGAGTACACCACCGCCCTCGCCAAGCGCATCAAAGCGGCCGGGGGCACGTTCATGCTGGATTTCCATTACTCGGATTGGTGGGCCGACCCGCAGAAACAGAACAAGCCCGCCGCCTGGGCAAACCTGGATTTCGACGCGCTCGAAAAACAGACCGAGACCTACACTGCCGATGTTCTGCGAACGCTCAAGGCCGCCGGCGCCACACCCGATTTTGTGCAGATCGGCAACGAGATCACGGGCGGCATGCTGTGGCCCGATGGCCAGGTCAAGGTCCCGGTTTCCACCGTGAAGGTTTTTGCGGGAGACGTCAAGGTGATCGCTCTGCCCGAACCATATGACGACGCGAAGCAATGGTCGCACCTGATTGGCCTGCTCAATGCCGATGTGCGGGGCGTTCGCGCGGCCACCACTCCGCAAGACCACGTGCGCATCATCGTGCACATCGATTGCGGCGGAGATTGGCCCGTGACAAAGTGGTACTTCGACCACCTCAACGAGGGTCACGTGGCGTACGACGTGATCGGGCAGAGTTATTATCCGAATTACCACGGAACTATGGAGAACCTGCGCGACAATCTCCGCGAAACCATCAATCGCTATCACAAAGACGTGATGGTGGTGGAAACGGCGTACCCCTCGCGCGGCAATCCGCCGAACGCGGGCGCAGCCAAGAATATGGTGTGGCCGCTGACGCCGGAAGGACAGAAGCAGTTTCTCGCCGACCTCATACGCACCGTGAAGGGCGCGCCGGAACATCGCGGAATCGGAGTGAATTACTGGCATCCCGAAGCCACCTACATTCCCAATGCCACCGCCGGACGCGGCGGACGCGGTCCCGACCCGAACTCGCTGTTCGACGCGCAAGGGAATCCACTGCCAGCGTTCTACGTTCTGAGTCCAACCTCCAAATGAAGCTCATCGCCCTGGTTTTGACGGCCGCCGCCTGCTGCGCCGCGCCGCGCATCGATAAAGTGGAACCGCCGAACTGGTGGACCGGCCACACCATGAATCCGATCCAGGTTCTGCTCACCGGCGAGGATCTGAAAGGCGCCGCCGTGACCGCGCCGTCGCGTGCTTTCAAGGCCGAGGTGCGCTCGGCTTCCGACGATGGCCGCTACCTTTTCGTTTATCTCGATATTGCCAAAAGCGCCACTCCGGGCACCTACCGGTTCCAGGTGAAGAGCGCTTCGGGGACGGGTGAATTCACGTTTGCGCTGAACCGGCCGCTGGATCCGAAAGGGCGCTTCCAGGGGTTCAACTCGTCCGACGTCATTTACCTGATCATGCCCGACCGCTTCGCGAACGGGGACCCAACGAACGACAACCCGCCGGGCTACACCACGCTCGCCGACCGCAATTCCACGCGGGCCTATCACGGCGGCGATCTGCGCGGCATCGGCGACCATCTTTCTTACCTCAAAGATCTCGGTGTCACCGGCTTCTGGTTGACTCCCATTTACCGCAACTCCTCGCCCAGCGGTCCTGCGCCTTATCACGGCTATCACGCCATCGATTTCTACGCGGTTGAGCCCCACCTCGGCACGATGCAGGAATTCCGCGAACTGGTGGACGCCGCTCACCGGATGGGTCTGAAGGTGGTGCAAGACCAGGTGGCAAACCACTGCGGTCCTCAGCATCCGTTTGTGGCACATCCGCCGACGCCAACGTGGTTTCACTATCAGGACGCGGCCCGGCGACCGCGCAACAACTTCGATATCGCGGCTCTGTCCGACCCTTACTCGCGGCCGAAACGCCGCGACCTGCCGCTGCGCGGTTGGTTCGCCGGCAACCTGCCGGACTTCAATCAGGACGATCCGCTGGTGGCCGACTACCTCACCGAGAACGCGCTCTGGTGGATCGGCATGACCGGCATCGACGCCATCCGTCAGGACACATACGCGTACGTGGACCGCGGCTTTTGGAATAAGTGGCAATCCGCCATCGACAAGCAGTATCCCGGTTTCACGGTGACCGGCGAAGTGACCGCGGCGGATCCCGCTTCGCTCTCCTTCTTTGAAGGAGGCACGGCGCGGGGCGGAATCGATACGAAACTTCCTTCGCTGCTCGATTTTCCCCTGGAAAGCGCCGCACGCGCGGTTTTCGCGCAGGGCCAGCCTATGACACGGCTGGCGGATATACTGGCGCGGGATTCGCTGTTCAAACGGCCGGACATGTTGGTGGTCTTCCCCGGCAACCACGACCAGCAGCGCCTGCTCACGCTTGCAAAAGGCGATATCCACCGTTTGATGATGGACGAAGCTTTCGCGCTCACCACGCGCCGCACGGTCCATCTGTATTACGGCGACGAAATCGCGATGACCGGCGGCAACGACCCCGACAATCGACGCGATTTCCCTGCCCCGGCGTTCACGGCGGAGGGCCGCACGGGCGACGCTGCCGCGGTGTTCAACTTCACGCGCGACCTGCTGCGATTCCGGCACGCGCACCCTGCGCTGCGCACCGGCGAGCTCACGGAACTGACGGCGAGTCAGGACGAGTACGCGTATCTGCGCAGCTCCCGCGAAGAGAGAGTGCTGATCGTACTGAACCGCGGGGGCGCCGCGAAGCCAATCCAGTTGGATGTAGACGATCTCGGGATACCGGACGGGACAACACTGAAGCCGTTCACCACGGACTCACACGAGATTGCGGTGGCGAAGGGCACGGTCACCATTGACCAGCCCAAAGAGATCGAAATCTATTGGGCGGCGCGTTGATTGGGCGCTAGCAGCTTGCGCGCTTCCAGGAAGCCTAGAAACTGCGCGGGCCAATTGGCAACTTCGCCCTTGGTAGTGGCACGCACGCCGAAGCCGTGCCCGACGCCGGTGTAGACGTGCAGCTCGGCGACGGCGCCCGCGCGCTTCAGCTCCAGATACAGTTCCGGCAGCCCTTGGGAAATGTTCTGGCGGTCATTCTCGCCGCACGCCAGGAAGGCCGGGGGCGTGTCTTTGCTCAACTGCATGTTCTTCGGCAAGGCGGGATAAACGAGCGCCTGAAATGCCGGCTTTGAGCTGAGGCGGTCGACGGGATCGGCAGCGTCGGGCGAGCCGGTATCGAAACGAGTCGCCGCGAGCGCCGCCAATTCGCCGCCTGCGGAGAAGCCCATGACGCCGATTCGGTCCGGATCGATGCCCCACTCCGCCGCGCGGCTGCGCACCACGCGGATGGCGCGTTTGATATCGGCGAGCGACTCGACTTCGACTTTGTACGTCGAGCCTTTTTCGCGCGCCAGCCGGTACTTCAAGACGATGCCAGCGACGCCGTGATCGGCCAGCCAGTGTGCCGGGTTCAGGCCTTCATGGTCCGCCCAAAGCTCGCTGTGGCCACCGCCCGGAGCGATGACCACGGCCGCTCCGGTGGCAGTCCCTTTCGAGGGCAGAATGACGGCGATGGACGGAAAGTGAACGTTGGAGGTGACGTGCTCGCCCTCCGGCGTGGTCCGCACCGTCTCCTCGCCGGTTTTGCCTTCCGACCCCGGCGCACCGTTCGGCCACAGCCGGATCCACTGCGGATCGGCGGCATGCACCACGTAAACGGACGCGAACAACGCGCAGGCAAATAAGTTCTTCATGGGTAAACCCTCCGCTGGATATGCAGGCTAGCACGGCGCGGCGGAGTCCTCATCCTCCTTAAGACGGATCGCCGCCCGTGCTAGACTCGGCAGCAAATGAGGAGGGGCTTTTCAATTGGCGCGCTGGCCGCCGCCTGCGCGGCGCGCCTGGCGTTCGCGCAGCCCGACACCGCGGCGCTGCGCAAGCTATACGAAGATGCACTCACGCGCCGGCTGCAAACCTACGGCGAGAAGGACGCGCGCAGCGCACAGGCAGCCCGCGACCTGGCGCTTTTCCTCGCGCGCTCCTCCAATAAAGCCGCCGCGCGCCGCGCCCTCGCCAATGCTCTTCGATTGGATGACGAAGCACTCGGCCCGCACGCCGCTCAAACGCTGGAAGACGCCGCTGCACTGGCCGCCATCTCTCCGGCGGCGCAGGCGGAGCCGCTTCTGCGGCGCGCCGCCGAATCGCCCGACCCGATTGTGGCGGGCCCGGCGCTGACGAATCTCGCGGCGATTCGCAGGTCCGCGGGCGACCTCGCCTCCGCCGCGCAACTGCTGCGCCGCGCGCTTGAAAAGGCCGAAGCTTCCGAGGGCCCGGACAGCCCTACGGTCGCGCTCGTGCTCAATTTGCTGGCGCAAGTTGTGGGGCCGAAGCAAGCTGCGCCGCTGCTGCAACGCGCGCTCGCTATCGACCAACAATCGCTTGGGCCGGCGAATCCGCAGACCCGTCAGGACGCCCGCAATCTTTCGGTGCTGCTCCGCGCGACCGGACAGACGGCCGAAGCCGCGCAGCTCGAGCGTCAGTTTCAACTGGCGCCTCCGCATCAATCGCGATGATAGAATTTGCAGATTACCCATGGGGCAACTGCGCTCGGTCGCGCTGAACATCGCTTTACTATCGCTGTGTGTGCAGGGCGCGGCCTTGCGGTCGCTGCCGGAAGGCTACACCCGGCGCGTCTGGCAGACGCAGGATGGCCTGCCCGAGAACACCGCGCAGTCTTTCGCACAAACGCCCGACCAGTATCTGTGGATCGGGACCAGCGGAGGGCTCGTTCGTTTCGACGGGGCGGGCTTCGTGGTTTTCGATCGCGACAACACGCCGGCGATCCGCGACAACAGCATCTTCTGTTTGACGGTGTCGCGCGACGGCAGCCTCTGGGCAGGCACGGATGGCGCCGGACTGGTGCGCTACAAAAACGGTCAGTTCCGCGCATACGGCGCCGCTCAAGGTTTGACAAACGATTTCGTGCGCGCCGTCTTCGAGACACGCGATGGAGTACTCTGGGCCGGCACCGACGACGGCCTGTTTCAACTCAACGGCGACCGCCTGGTGCGCGTGGACGGCACGGGCAAGATTCCGTCAATAGCCGTGCACGCCATTCGCGAAGACAGCGCAGGGAACGTATGGGTCGGGGGGTCCATTCTGATTTCGATTCGCGGCGATGCCTTTCGCGAATATCATCTCGACGGCTTCGGCAGCGCCACTCGCGTCAAATCGATCGCCGAAACGGCGGACGGCGCTATCTGGGTGGGAACGGTCTCCGGTCTACAGCGGATGGCCCGCGGCTCGCGCGATAGCGGCCGCTTCGAGCGCGTTCCCGAGATCGCCAGCACCGTGCGCGCGCTGCGCGTGGACCATGAGGGCGTCCTGTGGATCGGCACCATCGGCGACGGGCTGCTGCGATACTCGGGCGGCAAATTCGTGCATATCACCGCGCCCGACAATCCGCCCAGCGGAACGGTGCTGGCGATTTTCGATGACAGCGAGCAGAACATCTGGGCGGGAATGCAAACCGGCCTGATGCGACTCAGCCGGGCAGCCATGAGCACCTTCCCGCTGCCCGATACGGCGAATGCCGATTTCGGCACCGTCTACGCCGATCCCGACGGCTCGCTTTGGGTGGCGGGCACGCACCTGTTCCACATCGATGCCAAACGCGAGCGGAGCGACCTGACGCCATCGCCATCTCCCGGCGTACGCGTGCGCAGCGTCTTCCGCGACCGCGGCGGCGCGCTGTGGATCGGCACCGAAGGCAACGGCGTATTCCGCGTGCAGAACGGCCGCCAGACGCAGTACACCAAGCGGACGGGCCTGGTGAACGATTTCGTTCGCGCGTTTCTGGAGGCCCGCGACGGCAGCATGTGGATCGGCACGGACGAAGGCATCACGCACTGGCGCGAGGGTACGCTCACGAATTACCTGCCGGCGCAGGGCCTCGCGTACTTCAGCGTCCGCACGATCGCCGAAGACCGCGCGGGCGGTATCTGGATCGGCACGGAACGGGGCGCCAGCCACTGGATGAACGGGAGGTTCGTACAGGACGCCGTGACCGAGCGTCTTCGCCGGGAAAAGGTCTGGGCCATTCACGAAGATACGGATGGCGGTCTCTGGTTCGGCACTCGCGGCGCGGGACTGTTCCGCTGGCGCAATGGCAAGCTCACCGAGTTTGGCGCGCCCGAGGGCTTGGCGGCGGCGAGCATTTATCAGATTCTGGAGGACGAGCGCGGCGTCTTTTGGATGAGCGGGCCGAACGCGATTCTCGCGGTCTCGCGGCACGATCTGGATCGCCTGGCGGGCCACCCGGGCTTTCATCCCGCCGTCACGTTGTACGGGCTTTCCGATGGCGTGGAAGCTACGCAGATCTACGGCGGCGTGGCGCCGGCCGGCTGCGTCACGGCGAACGGCGAAATCTGGTTCCCCAGCAATCGCGGCCCGGTGCGCATCGCGCCCGGCGAAACTCGCGCGGAGAGCCTGCCGAAGGTCACCATCGAACAGGCGCTGCTCGACGGGCGGGTGACGCCGGTGACCGGACCCATCGTCGCGCCGCCGGGCGAGGGCAAGCTGCAGATCGCGTATGCCGCCATCCATCTGCGGTCGCAGGAGCGCATACGCTTCCGCTACATGCTCGAAAACTTCGACCATGATTGGACCGAAGCGGGACGGCGCCGCGAGGCGTTTTATAATCTGGGGCCCGGCAAGTACAGGTTTCGCGTACAGGCGTTTGAGATGAATACGCCGGAAAGCGTGAGCGAGGCCTCGCTCGAAATCGAATGGCTGCCGCACTTCTACCGGACGGCGTGGTTTCTATGGGCGTGCGCGGGTTCGATTATCGCCGCCGCGCTGCTGGCCTACCGCATGCGCCTTCGGCAGGTGCATTCGCGATTTCGGGCGGTGCTGGAAGAGCGCAACCGCGTCGCGCGGGAAATGCACGACACCGTGATCCAGGGGTGCGCGGGTGTCTCGGCGCTGCTTGAGGCGATCTCCATAGGGACCGAGGAATCGGGCTCGCGGCGCGAACTGCTGGATTGCGCGCGGACGCAGGTACGGGCCACGGTCGACGAAGCCCGGCGCGCGGTTTGGAACCTGCGGCAGAACGGAGGGCCGATGCCGGAAATCGGTTCGCTGCTGGACCAGATGGCGCAGCAGGCAAGCTCCGCGTCGCACGTGCCCGTACGGTTTGAAGCATCGGGCAAGCCGGTGCTGCTCGATCCCGCGGTGGAACACGATATTCTCATGGTGGCGCGCGAGGCTGTGTATAATGCGGTGCAGCACGCGCGCCCAACCGAAGTGAAAGTCCAGGTCCGTTTCGAGCACAACCGGCTGCGGCTGCGGGTGGCGGACGATGGCTGCGGTTTTCATCCCGAGAAGAAACTGCATCTGAACGGGGAGCATTTTGGCCTGGTCGGCATGCGCGAGCGCACGGCGCGTTTGGGCGGGAATTTCGATATCCGCAGCGCGCCTGGAACCGGAACGGAGCTGCTGGTGGAAGTGCCGGTGCGGTCGGCTGCGGCGGAAAAATTGGGGATCGATTTGGAAGCATGACTGCGGTTGGAAAATTCGGGGTTCTGGTGGTGGAAGATCACCCGATCATGCGCCTGGGGATCGCCGCGATCATTGACGCACAGCGCGACATGAAGGTTTGCGCGCAGGCGGAGAACGGGTCGGATGCCGTGAAACTGTTTCGACGGCATAAGCCCGACGTGACTCTGATGGATTTGCGTTTGCCGGGCATGAGCGGGCTGGACGCGCTGAAGACCATCCGGCGGGACGACGCGTCGGCGCGCTGCGTAGTGCTCACCACGTATGAAGGGGACGAGGACATTCACCAGGCATTGGAAGCGGGAGCCGCCGGGTACCTGATTAAAGCGATGTCCCACGACACGCTGGTGGATGCGCTGCGCAAAGTGCACGCGGGCACTCGGTTCCTGCCCGCGCCGGTGGCACAGAGCCTGGCGCTGCGCACGCCCAACTCCGATTTAAGTCCGCGCGAACGCGAGGTGCTTTCGCTGATGGTGCAGGGCAAGAGCAATAAGGATATCGGCGGGGCGCTGAAGATTACGGAGGCGACGGTCAAGTGCCACGTGAGCGTGATCCTGGAACGGCTCGGGGTTACGGATCGGACGCAAGCGGTGATCGCGGCGCTGCAGCGGGGGTTGGAGCATTTGTAGGGGTTGCGGCATCGCATTAACCCCAGAGACACAGAGGACGCCGAGAGGGCACAGAGAAAACCGGGATTTCGCCTTTCGAGGCACCTCAAACGCACTCGTATCCCCGGCACCTTTTACCGCTCCCTTACGGTCACGGCTCCGTAAGCACTTGATGCTACTAACGGAGCCGTGACCGTGAGGGAGCGGTAAAAGGTGTATCGAAAGGCGAATGTAGCGCCACGAGAACGGGAGCCGGATTTTTGCACAAACCCGTGAGGGAGCGGTAAACGGTGCCGGGAATGCGAGTGCGGTCCAACCTAAGTCGGATGGCGGTTGCGGGCCTCGCTGCTAGACTCAAGCATTCGGTCGCGACCCATGATCCGTGTTTGCCTACTGCGCCTGACGCTATTTACGGGGTTGAGTCTGGCGTTGGCGCAGGCACAGATTGTGGTCGACGCCAGCAAGGTGGCCGCTCCGCCGTCGCCTTTGAACTTCGAGACGGGTGGCAAATCGCCCTCCGGCCGTACCATCGCCATCAACAGCCGCTATTTGTCGCTTGACGGCAAGCCCTGGTTTCCGGTGATGGGCGAGTTTCATTACTCGCGCGTCGCACCGGAGAACTGGGAGCGTGAACTGCTCAAGATGAAAGCGGGCGGCATCACGATCGTTTCGAGCTACGTCTTCTGGATTCACCACGAGGAGATTGAAGGCCAGTTCGATTGGTCGGGCCGTCGGGATCTGCGCCGCTTCGTGGAACTCGCGGGACGATGCGGATTGTATGTGTGGGTGCGGGTGGGACCTTGGGACCATGGCGAGGTTCGCAATGGCGGATTGCCCGATTGGGTGCTGGCGAAATCGAAGACACGACAGAACGACCCCGCCTATTTGCAGTATGTGGCGCGGTTCTATGGCGAGATCGGCCGGCAGCTGAAGGGACTGTTCTGGAAGGACGGCGGACCGATCGCCGGGATTCAGATCGAGAACGAGTATCACGACCGGGGTCCGGGAAAAGGCGAGGAACACATCCTGAACCTGAAGCAGATGGCGCGGGCGGCCGGCCTGGACGCGCCGTTCTATTCGATTACCGGATGGGACGACGCGGCCGTGCCGCAGCGCGGCGTGATCCCGGTATTCGGCGGCTACCCTGACGGCTTCTGGTACCGCACCGATCAGCCGCTGCCGCCCAGTCCCGATTACTTCTTCACGCGCATCCGCACAGACGAAACGGTGGACGAACATCTTCGCCCCAAGCGCGCCGACACCGATGCGCGTTATGCGAACTATCCATACCTGACGGCGGAGATGGCCGGCGGCATGGCGTCGGCATATCACCGCCGTCCGTTAATGAGCGCTGACGATATCGCGGCGCTCGAAGTGGCCAAACTCGGCTCCGGCGTGACTCTCTACGGCTACTATATGTTCCACGGCGGCACGAACCCCGACGGCAAACTGACGACGCTGCAGGAATCGCAGGCCACGGGATATTGGAACGATCTACCGCTGAAGGGCTACGATTTTCAGGCGCCCCTCGGCGAGTTCGGACAGATGCATCCGTCGTTTCGCGTGCTCAAGAGCTTCCACCTCTTCCTGCACGATTTCGGCGGCGAGCTGGCGCCGATGACCGCGTACTTCGCGGACAAGCAGCCGGCCGGCAAATTCGATCGCGAGACGCCGCGCGTGGCGGTACGGAGCGATTCGAAGAGCGGCTATATCTTCGTGAACAACTACCAGAAAGATGCGCCGATGCCCGCTCGCAACGCGTTCCAGGTAACGGTGAAGCTGGCTTCCGGCGCGATTGCGGTTCCGCGTACGCCGATCGTTATGCCAGCGGGCGCGTACCTGTTTTGGCCGGTCGAATCCAAGCTGGGCGAGGTGGCGCTCGAATATGCCACTGCCCAACCGCTGTGCCATTTGGAGGTCCCGGACACAACGGTGTTCTTCGCCTGGCCGGGTATCGACCCCGAATTCTCATTCCACGATGGGCCGGGCATCACGATTGAGGCTCCATCGGCGAGAGTAGTGCGCGAACACGGCCGCATTTATGTCAACGGAATTACGCCCGGGCTGGGCACGGCGATGCGCATTCGCCGGGGCGATCGCGTCACGCAGGTGCTTGTACTCTCCCGCGAGCAAGCCGGCAATCTGTGGAAAGCGCCTCTGGCCGGGCGCGAGCGCCTGGTGTACTCCTCAGCCGATGTTTATTTCCAGGGCGACGGCATACATCTAGCGAGCAGCGACCCCGACGGGCTCGCATTCTCGGTATATCCTGCGCCGGAAAAAGCTCCGGCGGACTTCACGCAAACGGGCGCGAACGGAATTTTCAACTGTTACAAGACGCGCGTCCAGCGGCTCGACATCAAGGCGGAGGTCAAGCAAACCGCCGAGCCGGGCAAGGCTGCGCCCGCGCGCATCGGCCAGCAAGTGGCGCTCGTGCCCGATGAGAGCGCGTTCCAAGCGGCTGCGCGCTGGTCGATTCGGGTTCCTAAAATCGATTCGCCATCGGTGGAGGAAACGCTGCTGCGCATTTCCTACGTAGGCGATATCGCTCGTATTTACGCAGGCGGCGCGCTTGTTACCGACGAATTCTTCAAAGGACAGCCATGGGAAATCGGGCGGCGCGGCCGGGACGCCGGCACTCTGGAGCTGGTCATCTTACCGCTCCGGGACGGCGCTCCCATTTACATCGCCAAGGAAGCGCGGCCGGCAATTCCAGCGGGCGGACAGGTGGCGAAGGTGACCGAAGTGCGTGTGCTGCCGGTTTACAAGGCTTTCGCCGAGCTGCGGCCCTGATGGGAATCCTACTTTAGGTGGATTTCATTTTTGCGGCTTTAGACATAGAATCGATCACATTAATTTCCGTGTTGAAAAGGGGGGAGTTATGAACTTGACTTTGGTGAAACGCAACGCGTCTGAGGGTACGGAGTCAGGGCCGGCCCGGTTTCTAACGGTTTTAGCTTCCTGTTTGCTGTTCGCTTGGGCTGCCTCGGCGCAAAGCGACCGCGGCGCGATCACGGGCACGGTGTTCGATCCCTCGGCCTCGGTAGTGGCCGGCGCAAAGATCAATGTCCAGAACGTGGCCAACGGCAGCACCTTCGACACAACGTCCAACACTTCCGGCGCCTTCACGATCCCGTCCGTGCCGGTTGGCAAGTACAACATTTCGGTAACGGCGGCGGGCTTCAAGACGTGGAGAACCACGGAAGTGGCTGTTCCTCTCGACACCACGATCAAGGTCGACGTCAAGCTGGAACTCGGCGCAGCCACGGAAACGGTGAGCGTGAGCGCGGCCGCCGAACTGCTGAAGACGGACAACGCCGAACAGAGCATGAACGTCAGCGGCGATAAGGTGAACGAGCTCCCGATCAACTTCAGCGGCGGTGGATCGGTGAGCGGCGGCATACGCAACTGGCTGAGCTTCACGTATCTCGCGCCGGGCGTGGCAGGCACGTCGGCGAACTCCGAAGTGAACGGTTTGCCGGGCAGCAATTTCAAGGTGTACCTGGAGGGCCAGGACTCGACCAGCAACAACGACACGGCCTGGACCAGTACGCAAGCCGGAGCGTCGGTGGAAGCCATCACGGAATTTGCCGTCCAGTCCTCCAACTTCTCCGCGGAATTCGGGCAGGCGATGGGCGCTTTCTACAATTTCACGACCAAGAGCGGCACTAACCAGCTTCATGGCTCCGTGTACGAAGAGTGGGCAAATGAGGTATTGGACGCGCACCAGCCGTTCAATCATCTGCGCAATAGAGACCGCAAGAACGACTACGGTTTCACGGTCGGCGGCCCGGTCTGGATCCCTAAGGTTTATAACGGGAAGAACCACACCTTCTTCTTCTTCAATCTGGAGCGGTTCGGCACGACCCAACAGTCCCGGGCGCAGACGGGAACGGTACCCACCGCGGCGTATCGCAGCGGCGACTTCAGTTGCGGCCTCTATGTCACCAGCACCAATTGCACCGGGCCGACCGTCACGCTGACGGACCCCACCAGCGGCTATCAATACCTGCAGAACCAGATCTTCGACCCGCGGAGCACGTTCACCGATGCCAATGGCCGGTTGGTGCGCACCGCGTTTCCCAACAACATGATTCCGCAGAACCTCATGGATAAGGTGGCGCTCAAGGTTCAGTCATTGATTCCTGCGCCGATCGGCAACCAGACTACGCTCAACTGGGCTCCCGATCTGCTCAACGCTCAGAATCAGCAAATCCCGAGCCTGAAGATCGACCAGGATTTCGGGCCGAAGACGAAGATGAATTTCTTCTGGACGAATCAGTCGAACGCTCAGGTGGCCTTCCCCGATGGATTGCCGATCCCTCTTACGGCATCGCGACCGAAGACGGTGGGCGGCAACCAATACCGTTTCAATCTGGACCGCACGATTTCGCCGACCATGCTGGCGCACCTGGGCGCGGGATTCTATCGCTTCCACAATCCGGATAGCTCGCCGGCGGCGGTGTTGGATTACGACGTCATCGGGCAGCTTGGTCTGGTAGGCAGCGCCACGGGCGTCGGCTTCCCCGCCCTTTCCGGAATGGGTTACAACAATGAAGGCGGCGAGCCGCTTGGGTTCGGCCCGAGCACGGCCGATCACCAGACTACGGACCTGGGATCAATCACCGGGAGCTGGACGTGGATCCACGGCAAACATACTTTCAAGTCCGGCTTCGAGCTCAAGCAGGACGTCTATAGCGACGAGAACCTGCAGGGCGCACAAGGCGTATACAGTTTCAGCGGCGCGCAAACCGCGCAACCGTTCCTGGGGACGCAGACGGTAGGGAGTGGATCGGCAAGCGGATCCATTGGCAGCGGCTACGCCAGTTTTCTGCTAGGATACGTCAACTCCACTACGGTCAACCCGGCCAAGGACACGCAACTCCGCCGGATTACGCAGGGCGTGTATTTTCAGGATTCGTTCAAGGTTTCGCCCAAGCTGACTCTCGAACTGGGGCTTCGCTGGGATCGCGTGCCTCTGGGTAAGGAACTCTACGACAGGCAGTCGGAAGTCGGTTTGAATGTTCCCAATCCGAATGCGGGCAACCTGCCGGGCGGCTTTGTCTTCGCAGGGTACGGCGCCGGCCGCTGCAACTGCGAGTTTTCGAAGACGTACAATTTGGCGATCGGTCCGCGCCTGGCCGTGGCATATCAGCTCAATACCAAGACCGTGATCCGCGCCGGCTGGGGCATCAGCTACAGCGGCGGAGACAGTTGGGCCTACCTCAACGGCGGCTATTCGCTGAACGGCCTGGGATACAACTCGGTATCGAACTCGGCTCCGAGCTTCGGTCTGGTTGCGTCGCAGTTTTCCAATGGCATCGTGTACAACCCGGCTACCCTGAGCACGTTAAATCTGAACCCGGGCGTCAACACGGTGGCCGGGCAGTTGAATACGTTTTCCGCGGTTTGGGGCGGTTTGTATAACGATCCGGGCGCCGGGCGTCCGGCGCGCATCAATCAGTGGAACGTAGCCCTGCAGCGGCAGTTGTCGAAGAACATGACCATCGAAGCGGCCTACGTCGGCAACCGCGGCGTATGGGAGCCGTCCAACGGCCTCGTCAACCTGAATGCGATCACGCCCACGAGGCTGAAAGCGCTCGGGCTGGACCTCACCAATGCGAATACCCGGACGCTGTTGACATCCACCATCGGTTCGACGGCCGCGAAAAATGCGGGCTTCACGCTTCCCTATCCGACGTTCCCGACAACGGCGACGGTCGCGCAGTCGCTGCGTCCCTTCCCCGAATACAACAGCTCGCTTCCGGCTGAGTTCGTCAATCAGGGAGACAGCTTCTACGATTCGCTGCAGGTGAAGTTCATCCGGCGTCTTTCGCACGGCCTGGACATCAGCTCGGCGTATACGTTCTCGAAGACAGAGAACATCGGCGGGTATATCAACGCGGACCCGTACAATCGCATTATTCAGAAGGGCCTGGACTCGAACGATTATCCGCACATCTTTGTCAATGCGATCACGTACACCACTCCGAAGCTCGGCACCAACAAGCTGCTTCGCAATGTGCTGGGCAACTGGACGTGGGGAGCGACGCTGCGTTACGCCAGCGGCGGGCTGATTGCGGCGCCGCAATCGCAGGCCAGCAAGTGGTCCACGTATACGTTTGAATCTGGCACGCCTATGGTTCGCGTTCCGGGAGCGCCGCTCTACCTCACAAATGTCGATTGCCGCTGCATCGATCCGAATAACATCAACCAGCGGATTCTGAATCCGGCGGCGTGGCAGGATGTGGCGCCGGGAACGATCAGCCCCGGGTCCGGGTATTACAACGATTATCGCGGGCCGCATCAGGTCAACGAGAACATGAACCTGGGACGAACGTTCCGGTTCCGCGAGCGGGTGAGTCTGAACGTGCGCGCCGAGTTCTTCAACGTGTTCAACCGCCTCACGCTGGGCAACCCGAGCTCGGGCAACCCGCTGCAGGCGACTACGATCAATAACGCGACCGGCGCGATCAGCGGTTTCGGCTACTACAGCATCGGCACCACCAGCAACCTGGGCGGGCAACGCAACGGACAGTTGGTGGCGCGCATCCGGTTCTGATCGCGGGCTTCGACGCCTATGCCGTGGTCCCGCGTAATGCCGGGCGACTATCATGGATGATCGGCAATGCGTTTCGCCCCGGTTGTCCTCATCCTGATTCCTGAACTGGCTGCCGCCGCCGGGTACGCGGGCGCCAAGGCTTGCGAGCCTTGCCATGCGGCGATCTTCGCTACGCAATCGACGACGGGCCACGCGCGTGCGCTTGCCCCATCGAGCGGATCGCAGCCCGGCAATTGGGCTTTTGGCGCGGGTCTGCAGGCGATCACCTTCGTCACACGAATCGCGCCCGATTCCTATCGGGAAGACGGCCTCACGTGGTATCGCTCGATCGGGGGCATGGCCGTGACACCCGGACAGCGCGATAGCAAGGGCGTGGTCTTCCGAACTTTCGACCCCAACGCGCGTTTCCTGGCTTGTTTCTCCTGCCACTCGACCGGACCGATCACGGTCGACAAAGACGAGCAGATCGTCCCGCACGAGCTCGGAATTCGATGCGAAGTCTGCCATGGTCCCGCGGCGGCGCATGTCGAGGACCCTGTCCGCAACCGCCTGCGCAATCCGCTGCAATCCGGCGCCGCCGGCATGAACCGCTTCTGCGGACAGTGCCACCGCACCGATGACGAATCCGGCTCCGAACTCAAAGCTCTCGACGACCCTCGCAACGCGCGCGACCAGACCCTCCGCCTCGCAGCCAGCAAGTGTTTTCTGCGCAGCAACGGCCGTTTGAGCTGCGTGACCTGCCACGATCCGCATCAGCCGCTCGAGCAGAATGCGGCGTCGTACAATGCGCGGTGTCAAACGTGTCACGCGGCCAAGATGCATCGGCGGCCGGTGGGCGGAGGAGAAGCTTGCGCATCGTGCCATATGCCGAACGTGCCGGTGGGGCCAATCCTTCAGTTTGCCAATCATCGGATCGCGATCTACGCTCCGGCGAATCCGCTCGTGCCGGTGACGTCGCGCGCGGGTCGATGAGTGACGCGGCGCGAGCGGCCGGGCGAACTTCGATCGCCTTCGATCGGTCAGGAGACCGGTCGGTACTGGCACTGGCGAATGGAATTCGCATCGGTTAAATGCCCTTCAGGTCGCTTGCTTGCTTTGGTCAAGTCAAAGGTGCCGCTCGTGCCGGTGACGTCGCGCGCGGGTCGATGAGTGACGCGGCGCGAGCGGCCGGGCGAACTTCGTTCGCCTTCGACCGGTCAGGAGACCGGTCGGTACTGGCCCAATCCGCCTTAAGTGGGATTTCTTTCAGTGGCGAATGGAATTAGCATCAGTTACATGCCCTTCAGGTCGCTTGCGTTTTTCGCTGCGCTTGTCTGCCTTCCTCTTGCTTGCTTCACTCAAGTCAAATGGGACGACAGTCTCCTCAAACCTTTCGAGATCAACCACCGCGCCGCCACGACCTCGCCCGCCGACCTCTCGGCCATTCTGCACGATTCACCTGCCGGCAAGGACGGCTACATCCGCATACAGGGCGGCCACTTCGTGAAGCCCAACGGGCAGCGCATACGCTTCTGGGGCGTGCATCTTACGGACTGGAGTCCGGGGTCGATCGAGCTTCCACCCAAAGAAGACACGCCGATGTGGGCGCGCTCACTGGCTCGCTACGGCGTCAATATCGTTCGCCTGCACTTCATCGATAAATGGGCGCCCACCGGAATCACCGACGGCAGCAAAGACGACACACGGTCCTTCGACCCGCAGCAACTCGATCGCCTCGATTTCCTGGTCTCCGAGCTCAAGAAGAACGGCATCTACATGGACCTGAACCTCAACGTCGGCCGCTATTACAAGGAAGGCGACGGAGTGGTGGATGCCGCACAGGTGAATCGCAACTGGGTCAAGAGCCTGTCGCTGTTCGACAAGCGCATCATCGAACTGGAGAAGGAGTGGTCGAAGAATCTGCTGACGCACGTCAACCCGTACACCAAGACCGAATATCGCAATGAGCCGGCCATCGCGCTGGTGGAGATCCTCAACGAGAACGGCATCGGCCAAGGCTACAATCCTCCGACCAAGTTTTACGCCGACGAGCTCGACGGACTTTATAACGACTGGTTGAAGGCGCATCTCTCCGCCGCGGAGCTGCAAAAGATGCGCGAAATGGCCGGCGTGCAGGGCGATGCGCCGGTTCCTCGCATGCGCGGGAACGATCGCGCCACCGCGCCCAAGGAACGGTACGAGACCGAAGTCCGCTTCTTCATGGATCTGGAAAACGGGTTTTACCAGGATATGCGGAAGTACCTGCGCGAGCTCGGCGTGAAGCAGCCGATGATCGGCACCGCCGACCACGGCCACAGCGGTCCGCCCTGGGCCATGCTGGCGAGCCTGTCTAACCTGGATATCCTTGACGGACACATTTACTGGAACCAATATATCGGCGTGGGCGACGTGCCCATGGTGAACGATCCGGCGCGCTCCACCGTGGTGCAGCTCTCGCGGACGGCGTTCGCGGGCAAGCCCTACACGGTCAGCGAGACGAATCACCCGTTCCCCAACGAGTACGCAAGCGAGGGCATTCCCATTCTGGCGGCGTACGCGCTGTTTCAGGATTGGGACATGGTGATTCAGTACACCTTCGAGCCCAAGAAAGATCCGGCGTGGAAGCCGTATGTGGGCGATCCCTTCGATATCTCGCACGATCCGGTGCGCATGACCGAAATGGCCGCCGGCGCGCTGATGTTTCTGCGCGGCGATGTTAAACCCGCGCGGCAGACCATCGAGCGCACGTACTCCAGAGAGCAGGTGCTCGACGCGGGTCTTCTGCCGGGAGGCTTGCGCGCGGGCAGCGAGCAACCGTACTTCACGCCCGGCTTTCCGCTGACGCTGCCGCTGGAGCACGAGGTTCGCATCAAATCCTTCAATGGGCCGCCGACAGCCAAATTGACCGCGAGCGGCGCCGACCCGATTGTCTCCGATACAGGTGAGCTGCGCTGGTACACCACGCCGTCACCTGCCGCGCCGCCCGCCGAACCGCCGGCAGCAGGCGGCCGCGGAGGTCCCACGCTTCCGCCGCCCAACGCGAAGGATGGGCTGGTAACAGTAGAGACCGACCGCACGCAGGCCCTGATCGGTTTCATCAAAGCGAACAGGAAATCGCTGAAGAATTTGAGCGCGGACGTGAGTAATGATTTCGCCACCATCATACTCACGTCGATGGAGAATAAGCCGCTGGCGCGCGCGGGCAAGATCCTGCTGACCGCCTGTTCGCGCATGCAGAATACCGATGAGAAGTGGAACGACGCGCACACCGGCCTGGGGCGCGGCGGACAGGGGCATTCGCCTACGCTGATCGAACCGGTCGCGGGCACGGTGACGCTGCGCGGCATCGAAGGAGCGAAGTCGGTGAGCGCATCCGCGCTCGATGGGTCCGGCAAGCCGATCGGCGAGGCCATTGAGTTCAGGAAGACGGCGCAAGGATGGGCGCTTCCTATTGGCAGCCCGGTGACCACCTGGTATGTCATCAGAGTGGCGCGGTAAGGAGAAAATCACATGCAAGGCAATGACTCGATCACCCGCCGCACGCTGCTCGGCAGCGCACTCGGCGCGGCGGCGCTGGCCTCAGCGTTCGACCGGACAGCCGCCGCGCAAACGCTCCCACCGGCGCGCCTGCACGACTCCTTCGACTTCGGCTGGAAGTTTCTGAAAGGCGACGCTCCCGGCGCGGAGGCGGTCGCGTTCGCCGATGGCGGTTGGCGCTCGCTCGACGTGCCGCACGATTGGAGCGTGGAAGGTCCGTTCGCACAAAACGAGCCCAGCGGCGGCGCAGGCGGCAACGCTCCCACGGGCATCGGCTGGTATCGCAAACATTTTCGCGTTCCCGCTTCCTATCAGGGACGCAAGGTTGCGATTGATTTCGACGGCGTCTACCAGAACAGCGAGGTCTGGATCAATGGACAATATCTCGGCAAGCGGCCATTCGGCTACATCAGCTTTTCCTACGATCTCACACCGCACCTGAATTGGAGCGGCGACAACGTGGTCGCGGTGAAGGTGGATAATTCGCGGCAGCCCGGGTCGCGCTGGTATTCCGGATCGGGCATTTACCGGCACACGTGGCTGACCGCCGTGAATCCGGCGCACGTCGCGCAGTGGGGGACGTTCGTCACCACGCCGCGCGTTTCCAAGGACGCAGCCACGGTGAATGTGCGCACGCGGGTAGGCAACGCCCGCGCCTCCGGGGCGACTTGCACGCTCGGCACGGCGATAGTGGATCGCGACGGCAAGGTGGTACAGTCGCACGAAGTCTCGCAGCAGATCGCGCCCAATGGCGAATATGAATTCACGCAGCAGTTGACCGTGACTCAGCCGAATTTGTGGAGCGTGAATTCACCGTACCTATATAAGGTTTGCAGCACAGTGAGCCTGGGCGGGCAGATCTCCGACGACTACGAGACGCCGCTCGGCATCCGGGAAGCCATCTTCGATGCCGACCGCGGTTTCCTGCTCAACGGCGAACACGTGAAGCTCAACGGGGTATGCCTGCACCACGATGCCGGATGTCTCGGCGCCGCCGTTCCCGAGCGTGTGTGGGAACGCCGCCTCGAAACACTGCGAGAGATGGGCTGCAACGCCATTCGCACGAGCCACAATCCGCCCGCGCCCGAGTTCCTGGACCTCTGCGACCGCATGGGCTTCCTGGTGATGAACGAAGCTTTCGACGAGTGGATGGCGGGCAAAGGGCAGGTGCGCGGCAACGGCTATTCATTGCATTTCGCCGAGTGGCACGAGCGCGATGTCACCGATTTCGTCCGCCGCGACCGCAATCATCCCTCCGTGGTGCTGTGGAGCTGCGGAAACGAGATTCCCGATCAGCTCAGCGCGCACGGAGTCGAGATCCTGCGCGACCTGCTCGACATCTTTCATCGCGAAGACCCTACGCGCTTCGTCACCGCCGCGTGCGATCAGATCGCGGCCGAGCCCAAAGCCGCCTCGCCGGAGTTCCTTGGCATGCTGGACGTGGTGGGCTACAACTATGCCGACCGCTGGCGCGAACGCAAAGAACTTTACTACAGCGAGGACAAGCTGGCACACCCCGGCTGGCGCATGATCGGCACGGAGAGTATCGGCATGGGCGGAGTGCGCGGCGACTATCGGGGAATGGAACCGCTGGCTCCGGGACAAACGCCGGCGGCTGCGCCCACCGGCGGCCGCGGAGGCGGACGCGGCTTCGGACGCGGGATGCGCGGCCTGGATACGGAAGAGCTCTGGCGCTTCGTGCGCACTCATGACTACGTGGCCGGCGATTTCATGTGGACCGGCATCGACTATCTGGGCGAATCCTTCTGGCCGAATCACGGCGCCAGCTCCGGCTGCATCGATAGCTGCGGGTTTCCGAAGGACGGCTACTATTTCTACCAAAGCCAGTGGACCACGAAACCGATGCTCTACCTCTTCCCGCACTGGAACTGGAAAGGCCGCGAAGGCCAGTTCCTCACCGTGGTCTGCTACACCAACTGCGACAATGTTGAGCTGTTTGTGAATGGAAAATCGGTGGGCATGAAGGGCTACGCGTTTCCACGTTTCGGCATGCAGGGACGCTATGGACAGGCCGGACCGCAGGCCATGAACGGCGTCCGCACCACCAACGACCTGCATCTCGCCTGGGACGTCCCCTATGAACCCGGCACGCTGCGCGCCGTCGCCACGAAGGGCGGACAGGTGGTGGCCACGCAGGAGATCGCGACCACGGGGGAACCGGCGGCCATCGAAATATCGGCGGACCGCGACGCCATTCGCGCCGACCGCCGCGACGTGGCGCACATGACCGTGAAGGTAGTGGACGCGGAGGGACGTGTGCATCCCGATGCCGACAACGAAATCATGTTCGACGTGCAGGGTGACGGCAAACTGATCGGCGTGGACAACGGCGATATGTCAAACGCCGAGGACTACAAAGGAAAGCAGAAAAAAGCGTTCCATGGCATGTGCCTCGGCATCGTGCAAGCGACGGCCACTGCCGGCCGGATTCGCGTGACGGCGTCTTCGCCGGGTTTGAAGCCGGCAACCGTGACCATCACCACGCGCGCCTGATTATTTTCGCGGGCGGAGTTGTGCGCGCAGCTTTTGCAATAGTTCGGCCGGCGTGGAGAAGCCGGGATTAAGTTCCACGGCTTCGGTGAGAGTGCGCTCCGCCGCCGTCAGATCGCCGCTCCGCCATTGCGCCATGGCGAGATTGATGCGCGTCAATTCGAGCCCGCCGTTCTTCGCCAGCGCATCCTGCCATAAACGGATGGCTTCGGCGTCCTGACCGCGTTCCATCAATATCGCGCCCAGACCGACCGGCGCGGTGACCTGCGAAGGATCGAGTTCGATGGCGCGCCGGTACAGCGGAATCGCTTGGTCCTGCCGGCCGCCGTTGCGGTAGAGCTCGGCGAGGTATACCATCACCTCGACGTCGTCAGGATCGGCGCGCTGTGCCTGCTGAAGGGCTGCCAGTGCGCGGGCCTGGTCGGCGGGCGTGTGGGTTCGCGATGCCAGAATGCCGTATGCCAGCGCGGTGTCGCGCGGGTCCGCAGTGCCGCCGCCGAACGGCTTCAGTCCAGCGACAGCGGTTTCCGCCGCTGGAACGCGCGGCCGCCGCGGGATGGAATGATCGGTGTATACAACGTGCTGCGCATCGGTGACGCTGCCCTTCGGCATGTGGCACGTGGCGCAATCGTCCTGCTTCGCAGCGCGCGCCGTCTTCGTCTCCTTGCAGGCGGCGGTGTCATGACAGCCGAGGCACTTCTGCCGGAACCATGCGGCCTTCATCTCCGGCGCAGGCACGGTGTGCGGATCGTGACACGTGCCGCACCAGAGACGACCGCCGGATGCGCGCCGGCAGGCGCTTTGCGCAAGCTGCTCTCCGTGGCTGGTCACCTTCATTGACGCGCCCGCATCGGCGCGGACGAATACCGTCATGGCATCGGACAAGCGCTGGCCCGGTTGGTACGACTGCCAGTCGCGCCCGGGCCGCATCACCCGGACCTCGCCCGAGAGGTGGCATTGAGCGCAGATGCTGTCGCGAAGTTCGGGCGCCAGTTTCGCGGGATTGAGAATCGCCGGACCATCCGCGGACGCGCCTGCGCGCATTTTGCGGATGTGCGCCTCGCCAGGGCCGTGGCAGCGCTCGCAGGCGACTCCTCCTTCGCCGAAGGGCGGATCTCCATAGAGGTTCTGCGCGCCCGGAACAGCACTGAGAAAACTGGTGTGACAGGTGAGGCATCCGGGCATCACCGGTCGCGTGAGATAGGGATACGCGTAAGTGTCATAAGCGGGCGCGAGGCCCCACTTACGGTCGCGAGCGTAATAAGCAACTGGCGCTTCGAACAGAAATCCGGCGCTTTCCAGCAAGTAACTGCGGGCCGTGGCGCCGGAGCCGATGTAATAAGGAAGCGGCTTGCTGCCGCGCAGCGCACCGTCGCGCCCGGCGAACTCGACGGAATAGCCGCCGCGATCGCGAACCACGTTGTATCGGAATTGCGAGGGCGCGTGGTCGAAGGCCGGGTTATCGAAGCTCTCGTGAATCAGCCCGCTGCCCACCGGCCCGCTGCTTTGCGCCATCGGAGTTTGCGAGTAGGCGGCGTAGATGGCGTGGTGGCATGGCGCGCAGGCGCTGCTCGGCGCAGCGGCCAATGGGGCGTACACAAGCAGCGCGATTGTACAGTACCAGCGCACGGGGTATGTCAATTATGTCAGGAAGTCGGCGTGGAGCGAAGGTCTCGAGGAGCGCAAACCGTGGCGGCCGCGGAAGGCCGTAGACCGGTGTCACTGCGCGTAATAGCCGTTCCGCGCCCTGACAGTTAGACCTGGCCGGGTAACCGTCACCGTAAGTTTGTGATAGCGGTGTTCGTGGCTTGCCGGCGTCACCGGGTAGCCGATGACGTACTCATTGCGAAGGGCAGTCTCAATGCTCTTGAATATGCCGGGCACCTTCTCCGCCTCGCCTTCGAAGGCCAGCCCGCCGGTCTCCCAGGCGATCCGCTCGAGGTTGCGTTTTGCCTTTCTCAGCTCGTTCGGGAACGCCGCATTCAAGTTTCGATCGGTATAGCGAATCGAATAGACCATGGCGTCTGCACTCTGAGCGCTCTCGATGGCATCTACCAAGCCGTGATCGCTGCCCGTGTCCCAGCCGTCCGTTAGAAGCAGAATCGCCTTACGCCCCGATGAGGGCCGCAGTTTGAACTTTGCCGCAAAATATACGCCGTTCCAAAGCGCCGTGCCGCCACAGGGCTTGAAAATCGTGGTGAAGAGAAGAAGACGCTCCCGTTTGCCTGCACACGGATCGCCAAGTATCGCGGCCGATTCCTGGCCGAGGACTTCAACCCCCGTGCGGAGTGTTTCCATGGAGTTAGTCAGGTCAGTAACAAGCCTTTGCTGCCTCTCCACCGACACAAGGGCTGCGCGGTCGCCCGGAGAAAGAACCTGTGACAAGAACTGCAGCACGGTTTGCCGGTGTTGTTCGATAAATTGATATTCGCTGCCACTGACGTCCGCGAGCAGGACAACTGTGAGCGGAAGATCGGATTCCTGCCACAGGTACTTCACTTCGTGCGGAACACCATCTTCGCGGACGACGAAATCCTCGCGGCGTAGGCCCGGCACGGGAGCTCCATTTGCATCGGTGACAACGCACGGCACGCGCAGCAGAGTTACATCCACTCGAAAACCTGGTTGTAGTTGCGCGAGCACTGGAAGGGCAAGGACCAGGACAGCGCAATACCATTTCATAGCGTTGAGGACTTTCGGCTTGGCTGATTCATCATATTATGCGGTGCGGAGCCGCGCCAGTGTCACTTCCGAGTTTGTATTTCGGTCGCGCTTCGCGCGCCTGGTACCGGTCTGGAGACCGGTACCTACTTACTGCTCCCTGACTTCGCCGCTTTTTTGGAGAGCGAAGCGTGCCCCGAGTGGCCCAACGAGTTCAAATATGGCCACGGAGGCGAGTACGATGGTGCTGATTGTCGGGCCAATTTGCGGGAAACGATCCTCGGTGACGAGCACAAGTCCGATCGCCAGACCCGCTTGAGAGAGCATCGCGAGTCCCAGCAAACGTTGAATGCCGGATTTCATTCCGCCGAGCCGCGCCGCATATCGCGTCCCGGCAAATTTGCCAGCCGCACGGCCAAGTATATATATCGCTCCAAAGATCCCCAAGCTCGGCAGTAACGCCACATTTAGGTCCGCGCCGGCGATGACGAAGAAGATGGCGTACAGCGGCGGGTCGGTTCGCGACAAAGCGTCGAAAAGGCGGCGGCTTCTTAAGGACAGATTGGCCATCGTCGCTCCCACCGCCAGGCTTGCAATGAGGGGTGACAAGTCGAGCCACTCTGCAAAACCCACGCAGACAAGGACAGCGCCCGCCATCAGAATCAGCGTCTCGCCCGGGTCATTGACCCGCGATGCCCAGGCGCTAAAAACTACCCCGATTAAGTACCCGAGGGCGGCCGATCCGATCAACTGCCACGCAAGCGGAAATATCGATTCCTGCAGTGTGTAACTTAACCCGGTATTTGCGTTAGACCTGAGCGACAGATCGATCGCGGTAGCGGCAAGGCTAAAGCAGACCAAGCAGCAGATGTTGTTGAGCGCAATGACTCCAGTCAACATCTCCGTAAATGGGCCGGCGGAGTTGCATTCCCGCATCACCATCAGCGTGGACGCAGCGGCGGTCTCAATAGCGATCGCTCCCAGAAGCATCGAAACGGTCCATGGTTGGCCTGCAAACCGCATTCCGACCGAGACAATGACACCGGCGAGCATCGACTCCGTGATCGTGATCAATACCGCGCGCCGGCCGATTTCCCGAAATCTCGAAACTTCGAAGACCGAACCTATCGAAAAAAGAATCAGGCCTAACGCGACCTCGCTGAAAACTTCCAGACTCGCCAGATTCTCATGACTGATCCACCCAAGAAACGACGGCCCCACCGCCACGCCGGCCAGGATGTATCCGGTAACCTGCGGAACATGTACGAATTTGGCGAGGTGTCCCGCAAGCAGCGCGAGGACGAGAATGATTCCGAGGGAAGCGAGAGGGTTCATGGCTCCACCAGCGCGGCCCTCTCGGAGGCGCCCCGTAGATACCTCACCAGGACGGGACGCTCGCCGGATCGGGTGAAAGCTCCACGGAGGGTAGCAAGCGTGCGGCTCCGGGTCTCGCCCACTTGGATCACACGATCGCCGGTCCGCAAACCGGAACGGTATGCCGGAGTTCCGGGCTCGACCACGATCGTCTCGCCCGTGGGTGATGGCGAGAGTATGCGAATGCCGAGCGTGGAATCAGCACTTCCGGCGTACGCCGCATCGTTCGCGGATGGAAACGTGACCGAAAGGCGCCTGGAGTTCCTTAGGACTTCCAAATCGCGACCTACCTCGGCAGGGGAAGCCAGAGCATTCGCCAGCTCCGCAACCTGTGCAACTGGCCGTTGCCCAATGCTCAAGATCACATCTCCTGCTTTCAGCCCTGCCTGTTGCGCAGCGCCGTCTTGAGCCACTTCGGTAACGAAAAGGCCGCTTTCGGTCGCGAACAGGCGCTTGGCCGCGCCATCCAGTTCACTGGGCAGGAAACCGTACGCCGCCCTGATCTGCCTCTCCGGAGTGTTGAAGGCTTGCAGAAGCCGTGCAACGCTCGCCACTGAGATCAAATGAAACGTGCCATTGCACGGGGCAACAATGCCGCGCAGAATTCCGTCGAGATCGAACGCGCCGGCCCCTGACAACGACCCATCCAGAGGCACATTCAACAGCAACTCGTTGTAGCCGGCGTTCGCGCACGTAGATTGTCGAGTGCCGCCATAGATTGCGGGTGTCCACAGAACGCTGCCGCTTGCCGTCCTTGCAACCACGATGAGCCAGCCGGTGGAATTCTGTTCAGCCGCGTGCGCCGGTGTAGCCGTTCCACTTTCCCGCGTACGCAACAATAGCGGAGGATCGAAGAGGGCCGGCGTCGAACCAGGCGTAGTAAGAACCTGGCCCGGTTTTTCCCAGACGACAGCACTCGATCCGTGGTCTGCATCGTACAGAACGTGTTGCGCGACAAGCTGCGCGCGCTGCGCTAAGTACGAGGCCGTTTCCGCCAGATAATCCCGCTGTATCCGGGATTGGAGGTTTGCGTTCTCCGAAGGCGAGGGAGGCTGTGGCGCGGCTTTTTTGGGCCGGAGAAATGCGCCGCCCACCAAAATCAGGAGCGCGACCGCACCTAAGACGATCACATACTTTCGATCGACCGAATCCTTCATTCGATTGGATCTCCTTGCTAATCGGTTTGTGTAGAGTGAGCAGTCAGGAGATCGGAGGAGAGCGCTGACCCGCTGACGCCGGAATCCGCAGGAATGCCGCGGTCCGGCCGTCGATGGCAGGAGCGAGATGTCCCGGATCGACAGCGGGGTTATCAAACCGAACGAGGGTGAAGACGGAGGTCGCGGAACGGAGCCGCCGTGCGGGGTCATAGACCCGACAGTCGCTCGTTAGGAAGACCGGCCGGTTCGGCACCTGCAAGGTCGCGAAGCCGGCGGCTCGATCCCGCTCCGCAGCCGGCGCCGCGGCTGCGCGAATCGGCGCGCACACGGAGAGTATGAGCAGGAGGCACCAAACCGCTCGGGTTGTCGACCTCAGGCCCATCCCTCTCCAGATTAACAAACTTTCATCTTGGATCGGTTCTCAGAGAGCCCGACGCAAAGAACGCCGCATATTGCAGCTAGGGGCGCGGACCGGGGAGGATGATAGATAAGATCGCGGGAGGGAGAAAGCTCATATGCGGGAAGTGCTTCCGGCAGTCTTCTTTGGACACGGCAACCCGATGAACGCCGTGCAGACTAACAGCTATACCGAGGGATGGCGGACGATCGGCACGCGGCTCCGAAAGCCCCGCGCCATTCTGTCGATCTCGGCACACTGGTTTGTCCCCGGAACCGGCGTAACAGTCAGCACCGCACCACGGACCATCCACGATTTCGGCGGGTTTCCGCAGGAACTGTATCGGGTGCAATATCCGGCAGCGGGAGATCCCGATCTTGCGCGCCGGGTGCAGCAGCTATTGGCGCCGATGCCGGTGCAGTTGGACAACTCCTGGGGACTGGATCACGGAACATGGTCAGTGCTCCGCCACGTATATCCCCAGGCGGACGTTCCCGTGGTTCAACTGAGCATCGATGAAACGCAGCCCGCGATGTTTCATTTCGAGATCGGAAGAAGACTCGCGCCGTTGCGGGACGAAGATGTCCTTATCATCGGCAGCGGCAATCTGGTTCACAATCTTCACGCGTACGCCTGGGGCCGGCACATGCCCACTCCATATGAATGGGCGCGCCGGTTCGAAGACGAGGCGAAAGCGATCATGCTGGCCGGTGACTCCAAGCCTCTGATCGATTATGAAACACTCGGGAAGGACGCCACACTTTCGATTCCCACGCCCGATCACTACCTGCCGCTCCTGTACGTGCTCGGGGCGAGGCAGCAGGGCGATGGCGTGACCTTTCCCATCGAGGGCATCGATGGAGGCTCCATTTCGATGCTGACCGTCCGCGTTGATTCCGAGAACAGGCGGAGTGCCGAATCCAATACCTATTTAGCCGACACGTAAGTTATTAGTGACCGAGAAGACGCCGGGAACAGAGAGCGCCTGCGTATAGGCAAGGTTCTTATCCGTCTGGTTACTTACCACACCGTCCAGAGTAACCCGGCCGTTGTTGACGATGATGTGGATCGGCGGAACGGCCTCCAGCGCATATCGATCGAGGCCTGGCAGACCGTAGACCGCGCGATAAGTGGCCATGCGGATGCGATCGTCCGCGGGCGAAGGCGGCAGAACTTGAATATTGTTGACGACGTGGTCAACGCCTTCGATGTTCTTCACCACCGCTTCAGCGTCACTTTTCAAAGTCGGGCGCGTGACTTGGCCCATGAGTATGACGGTGTTCCCTTCGACACTGTATGCCAGGTTATCGAATACGCCATAGTACGGGAGCAGCACTAATTCATGGCGGACTTCCCGTTGTATTCGCGCCTGTGGCAACGTGCCGGGGTATAGGCGATCGGCGGAGCCGACCGTACGGGCTGCGGCGGCCGGAGCCGAGGAAAGGCTTGCCGGGAGCAGGTCCGGAAGCGGCGGCACGCCGAAACCCACGGCCATCACGTTTAGATCGCCTTTCAGATTCATCCACGCACGGGATGCTTCAGGGCTGAAGGAATTGCGTAGCATGAATCGATTGATTGGCGACGCCAGCAACATGGCCCTATCCAGGTCGCTGCGGGCATCCTGGTAGTGGCCGTCTTTGTAGTCTTTTTTGATGTGGTCCGTTGCGGACTCCAGATCGTCCACGGAATCCCGGACACGCTTTTCAGCATCGCTCATGTCGACGTTCTTGAGCGAGTCCTTGAAAGATTTCTTGAACTCGTCACCGTGCCGCTCAATGCGATCGGCGGCCTCGCGGACATCCGTGCGGGTATAAATCTGCTGTGCCCATGCTGTGCCGAGCAGCACCGTCGCCGCTGCAGTCAGAGGTATGAATAGCTTCATTTGTATCTCCTCATTCGATAATTTCGGCGCGAAGCTACTTATATTGTCGAATTTGGAGGAGCGGCCGCCAATACTGTATTAGCAGGACGCGGAAGTGTGACGGGACGGTTCCGAACCGTTGCACACCGCGAGCTTTCACTTAGTCTCTTGCTCACTAAGAGCTCTTACGAACGCTTCGTAAGGTTGGGCGCCGATGAGCTTGACTCCTTCAAACGCCGTGGACGAGGTCTTCCCCAGAACAAAAGCCGGTGTGCCGAGCATCTGCACGCCGGCCGCCTCCGCAATGTCCGCCCGGATCTCGGGAACGAACTTCTCGCTCGACATGCAAGATTGGAACTTGTCCATTTTCAGCCCGAATTGCTGAGCGTAGCCAGTGAGTGAGGCGGCTTCCAAATGGTCCGCGTGCGTGATGAGCGCATCCCGCATCTCCCAAAACCGGTGCCGCGGTCTTTGCGCCGTACTGCATGACATCCCGCCAGATGCGAATCTTGTTGTCGATCGTCATGTGATTGACGACGACTGCAATCTGGCCGAGTTGGAAAGGCAGAGACATGGTCTTGGCGTTCATGTTGAACTTCAGGTCGAAGGGTTCGCGATTGCCCCACACGTCGTTGAGAGCGACGTCGGGATATTCGGGCACTTTGACGATCGAAGGAAAAGGATGCAGATTCCAGAGAGAGATCGTGTTGAAGCGCTGACGCGCCATCTCGTCGAACAATTCATGCCAGAAATCCATGCTCCACATTTCGGGAATATTGGATTGCGCCGAGTCGCTGCTATCGGAATACGTGGGGGTCCGGCGGTCGAGCGGGATGTTGAATTTGATTCCGCGCTGGGCGATATGCGGCGTGTGGTCGGAATCGCCGGTCTTGCCGATCGTGCCCTGGCGGATGGCTTCGGCGACATCCAGGCCGCCGTACATTGCGCCGTTGGCGTCGGCGGCCAGGACCGCGATAGTGACCCGGCCGCGCTGTTCTGTGCGGCGGATGGCGTACGACTGCGGGGTCGTGGTCCGCAGCGGGGCAACGTGCAGCGTTTGGGCGAGCGCCTTCGATTCGGCGGCGTCGGCGGCGATGGCGAAGCGGAGGGAACTGGCGGAAGAACTGAGGTCGCTCAGGGCGTGGTCGGCCGTGGCTCGTTTCGGTCCCAGGGCGCGGGCAATTTCGGAGGAGGCGAACGAAACCTGCGCCGCCTGACTGTCGTGGAAGACGGGTTGCGCGCGCACGGCGGGGTCGATGACCAATGCAGGTATTAGAAGAAGAGCAGACTTTAATAAGGTTATGCTGCAATCAACTATAAAACGTTTGAGTTTCGAATATCGGGTGTCGCCGGTTGCGATCAGCGACGATTCCCGATATACGATAGTTGAATTATATGAGGAGGGTTTCCGCCGCGAGACCGCCGATCGGCAACGTTGCCAATTTCGTCGTGAAGACGGATAACCTCGACGAGGCGCGCAGGTTCTATACCGGCGTTCTCGGGTACGACGAGGTGTTCCGCCATAAACGGGCGGTTGCAGGCCCGGCTGAGCTGTCCGTTTTCAAGGTGAACGAGTGTCAATATATCGAAGTCTCTCCCACGCTTGAAAACCTGTCGGACGACAAACTGATCCAGATCGGGTATGAGACGACGGACGCCCGCAAACTGCGCAATTATCTCGCGGCGCATGCCGTGGCCGTACCTGCGCGAGTGACGAAGGATCCGGACGGCAATTACAGCTTCATCGTCAAGGATCCCGAGGGGCACAGCATCGAGTTCGTTCAGTATCTCGAAGGTTCGCTTCAGTCGAAGCACCGCGGCAAAGGGATTTCGGATCGCCGCATTTCCGACCACATCCTGCATGTCGGCGTACACGTCAAGAGCCCGGCGGATCAGGACAAGTTCTACAAAGACATTCTGGGCTTTCGCTTCCTTTGGCAGGGCGGCACTCGCGACGACCGCTTCGACTGGATTTCGTATCTGACAAGCGATGGCGACAACTGGGTCGAATACATGGTGCAGCACGAGGGGCCGCCCACACCGGAGCAACTCGGCGTCTGGCATCACGTGTGCCTCGGCACGCTCGATATTCAGGCCGTGTACAAAACGGTAATGGATCGCGGCTACACGCCGCCGAAGCCGCCCGCTATCCACCCTCGCGACGGGCGATGGCTGATGCAGCTTTACGACAGGAACGGTACGCGGACCGAGATCATGGTGCGCAAACCCGTTCAGAAACCCTGTTGCTCAGAGAACATGGATCCTTACATTAAATGACAACCTCCAGGCGCGAGCCATCTTTGGAAAGCGTGGCGTGAGCGGCCGAGAGTGAAGAAGAGTTCGGCCTCGCCTTTGTTGTAGGCACGGGTGAGAGCGATGGGAAACGTGACTTTTTTCCACGTAGAACCGGCGAGCGCGGCGGCGAGCGAGAGGCGGCTGTCCGCCGAACGTGCCGCGACCGCCTCTGCCAGGGACTGCGCCGGGCGCTCCAGGCGGGACTTGCCCTCGCGATGCCGCGGGCGCGCCGGCGGGGCCTTGCGGTGCGGCGCCGGGGATGGTGCGGAATCCAGCGTCGAGCGTGGCCTCGCCGCTGCCGGCGGACCGCATGTAGAACTAGACCATCAGAACGTCGCCGGCGGCCATCGCTGCGTCGATCGGGGTCGAGACCTGGAGGTCCGTGGGGCGCTCGGGTTACTTCGCGACTTCGATGCGGAGCACCGTTTTGAACGGCCGCTGACCGGAGTATTGGCGATCCTGGCCGACTCGCCCGCTGCGCCGCTCAGCTTGAGCGTGGCGATGGAATCCGCCGGCAGAAGTACCGTAGGTCCGTCGGCGGCGAACGCGGATGCAGCCAGTGCTGCCATCGAGGCGCCGAGAAGAAGAGAACGTACTCGGTTCATGAGTTCTCCTTGAGTGGAACGTCATATTCCTACCTGGACGAACCGGCTGGCGGAAGCGCTTGCAACAAGACCTCTCGCAAGCCGTTGCGCGCGCTGCTCCCCGGAGATACACTGCCTCTTGACAACTTTGCAAGGGCATACAGCGCGGACGAATTCGAATTTTCCCGGAGAGTGCAGCCTATGAAACGATCATCGAGCATTGCCTTACTCGCTGCTGTTGTTGTCCTCGGCAGTTTCGCGCAGACCAAAAAGAACTCGAAGGCCGCCGCGAGGCAGGAGGTGGTCGAACCTCCCGTGGCTGCGGCCGGCGCCCCCGCTCTATCGGCGCACGCGTCCCCGTATAACTTCCCCGGCGTCCAGTATCCGCGGATCGAAGCCGACAACCGCGTGACCTTCCATTTCAACGCACCCAACGCGCAGAAGGTGCAGGTGTCGATCGTCAATGTTCCGTTCGATATGGTGAAAGGCTCCGACGGCGTTTGGACGTACACCAGCGAGCCGCAGCCGCCCGGCTATCACAACTATTGGATGATCGTGGACGGAGCCATCGTGCTCGACCCGGGCACGCAAGCCTTCATCGGCTACGGCCACATGTGCAACGGCTTCGAAGTCCCGGAGCCCGGCGTCGACTGGTACGACATCAAGGACGTACCGCACGGCCGCGTCACGGCTGCAAACTACTACGCCAAATCGATCAATGCATGGCGTCACATCTACGTGTATACGCCTCCCGGCTATGACGACAACCTCAAGACGCGATACCCCGTGTTCTATTTGCAGCATGGCGGCGGCGAGGATGAGCGGGTGTGGATCGAGATGGGCCGGACCAACGTGATTCTCGACAACCTGCTGGCGCAGGGCAAGGTGAAACCGATGATCGTCGTGATGGAGACGAGCGCCACGGGCTCTCCGGATGCCTTCGGGGGCAGGCCTGGAATCGAGGGCGCGCCTCCGGCCGGCGGCGCGGGTCGTGGCCCCGGCGCTCCTCCAAGTGCGGGCGCGCCTGCTGCCGGTACCCCCGCTCCCGGGCGCGGAGCAGGCTTCCCCGGAATCGGTGGTCCGGGAGGCGGCGCCTACGGCCGCTTCATGACCAGTGATTTGATTCCCTGGGTCGACCAGAACTTTCGCACGATTCGCGACAAGGACCATCGAGCGATGGCCGGGCTTTCCATGGGCGGCATGCAGACTTCGGCCGTCACCATGGCCAACCTCGATAAGTTCTCCTACATTGGCTTCTTCAGCGGCGGCGCTGCGGCGGGTGGACCCGGCCGTGGCCGCGGCGGCGCCACAGCGAGTCCAGCGCCCCCGCCCGCGAGTCCGGCTCCGCTCGACCTCAGGACCATTTACAACGGCCAGATGGCCGTGCCGGCGGAGTTCAACAAAAAGGTCAAGGTTCTCTTCATGAGCTGCGGTTCCATGGAGAATGCCGCCGGCCTACGGACACACCAGCAGCAACTGACCGCCGCCGGGATTACCAACAGCTACGTCTACATCTCTCCCGGCACGGCACACGAATGGCAGACCTGGAGGAGGAGCCTCTACGCTTTTGCTCCTCTTCTGTTCCGGTAAGGGAAGAAGGATCTTCCAAAATCGTTGATGATTGAGGACAGGAGGGGTCATGAGACGATCGCTGTTCCTTTCACTCCTGGCGGTTCTGGCCGCCGGGGTCTTCCTCGCGCAGAACCAGAATAGTGTGCAGAAGCTCGATCCGGCGATCCTCGCCGCTGCTCCGCCTGTTGCGCAGATGATCGTCGATTCCGATGGCACGCTGCACTTCGGACCGCGCACGGTCCCGCCGCCCGCACTCGAAAGCGCCGAAGCCCGCGCCTCGTACACGCGGCAGATGCTGAGGAAGGCGCGGGCATCGGCCGCGAAGGGCGGGCTGGCGTCCGCGCGCACAGTTGAGGGTGTCCCGGAACCACCATCTGCCGGCGGCAGCAAACAGACGGCGCTCAAGATCTATGAAGTGACGGAGGAGACCTCGAAAATCGGCGGCGTCGGCGTCACGATCTATTCGCCCAAGGAGATCCCCGCCAAGAATCGCCGCAAGGTCGCCATGGAATTCGAAATGGACGCCGAGGCCATCGCTGTCGCCAGTCTCGGTCAGATGAAAGTGATCAAGGTCAATTACCGCGGCGGCGGGCCTTCTATCCCCGGCAATGAAGATATCGTCGCAGTCTACCGCGAGTTGCTGAAGACCTACAAACCGAAGAGCATCGCCATGTTCGGTGCGTCCGGCGGATGTACGCTCGCGCAGACTACCATCCTATGGCTGCCCGTGCAGAAGTTGCCGCAGCCGGGCGCGGTGGGCTTGGGTACGTGTTCGGGCGGCTCGAATCGCGGCGACGCGCGGTACACGATGAACGGCCTCGACGCAGGCCTGTCGAGCGCGTTTTCTGGCCAGGCTCCGTACCACCCCGGAAACCTGACACGCACTCCGGACCAGCCGCCGGCCACGGCGCTCGACGGCGACATCCCCAAAGGTTACCCGCCCGCGTTCCTGCTTTCCGGCACGCGCGATATGTGCCTGAGCCAGACAGTGCTCCTGCACCGCAAACTGCTGCGCGCGGGCGTGGTAGCGGACCTGAACGTGTTCGAGGGCATGTGGCACTTCTTCTGGGAAGATCCCAGTCTGCCCGAGTCGCGCGAGGCGATGACGGCGCTCGCGAATTTCTTTAATAGCCACCTGCAATAGCTTTGCAGAGGGAAGCATATGCCTATGACCAGTCGATTTGCTTTCGCCTTCGCGCTGGCTCTCTTTCTCTTCGCCGGCCGGGCGCAGACGCCACGACGGCGGTCCAACTCTGCGGTTTCCGCTACCATCGCAGAGAAAAAGCCCGTCTTCGCAGGCGCCTGCAAGGCTTGCCCCTGGGGCATTCTCGCGAAAGTCACGTCCGATGCGCTTCGTTTCTACGGCTACCAGACCACCATCTGCTGGGTCTGCTGGTCGAGCTTCGGCCCGCGCGAGATGGGAGACAAGACTAAGCCCGTGGTGCCGCCCGGAGCGCTGGACAATCCGCAGTACGTCGAGCCACCGCCCGACCTCGTGCCCGATATCAGCGCGACCAGCGAATCCAACCTGATCGATGCATGGAACGGCACGGGACCCTACGCGAGCGACCACAAGCAACGACATAACTACCGAGTCATCGCCGTCATCCGCACCTCGACGTACATGCTGGCGGCGGCGAGCAAGAAATCCGGGATCACGAACCTTCGCCAGATCAAGGACCGCGCCGAGCCGACCTGGATCACCGGCAACAACGCGATCATTTTTGATTATTACGGCATCAAGGCTGAGGATTTACGGGCGAAAGGCGGCGGCATCATGCCCTCGAATGCCTCCCGCGAAAAGCGTGCTTCGGCCGACGTCTTCATCGGGACCGGTCTTCTGGCGAACACGCCCGAGCAGCGGTCGTGGTATGAGGCCAGCCAACTCAACGATCTCGTCTTTCTGGATTTCGAGGAGCCGCTCATCGCCCGCCTCGCCCGGGAACCTGGCTACCAGCGCGCCACCGTTCCCCTGGCGCTCTTCCGCGGCGTCGATCGCCCGATTCCGACGGTCATGCGGCCCAATCACTTCATCTACGCGCGCGACGAAGCTCCAGACTCGTTTGCGTATGACGTCGCAAAGGCTCTCGACGAACATCGCGATCTGTTCCAGGTCCAACTCGAGCCTTGGTATTACGACCCGCAGACCGTCGCCGTCAGCAAAGTGATTCCCATGCATCCCGGCGCGATGAAGTATTACCGCGAGCGGGGATACGTCAAGTAAGGAGGCAAGAATGAAAAAGGTATTCGAATTCCTGCTGGCGGGAGTTGCACTGACTCTCGCGGTGGGCTCGCCGGCGCTCAACGCGGCGAAGCGAATCGCCGTCAGCATCGACGCGAGCAAGACCGCTCCGCCCATCTCACCCTACATGTACGGCCAGTTCATCGAGCACATCGGCGACCTCATCAATAAGAGCGTCTGGGCTGAAATGCTCGACGACCGGAAATTCTACAACGACGTCACGTCGAAGCCTCCCGTGCAGGCCGGACGCGGCGGACCGGGCCGTGGCGCCGGCGGTCCCGGCCGCGGCGGCCGCCCGGTTGCGCGGTGGCTGCCCATAGGCCCCGATGATGCCGTCACCATGGACCGGCAGAATCCTTATGTAGGTGTGCACACGCCCCTGATTCATCTGGCGGCCGATTCGCCGCGCGGCATCTCGCAGGCCGGCCTGGCGCTGCGTAAAGGCAAAGCGTACACAGGCCGCGTCGTGATCGCTGCCTCGGCCGGCGCCAAGGTCAGCGTCAATCTTGTTTGGGGCGAGGGCCCGGGCAGTCGCCAGACGATTCCCCTGACCGCCGCGAAAGCGTCCTACACGAAGTTTCCCCTCAAGTTCACCGCCGGCGCCGATACCGACAACGGCCGCCTCGAGATCTCCGCCACGGGCCAGGGCTCGTTCCACGTAGGCGCCGTCTCTCTCATGCCCGCCGATAACATCCACGGCTTCCGCCCCGACACGGTCGCGTTGTTGAAAGCCCAGCGCTCCGGCATGTGGCGCTTCCCAGGAGGGAATTACCTCTCCGCGTTTGAATGGCGCGACGCCATCGGCGATCCCGACAAGCGCGCACCGCGCCTCGACCCTGTCCGCGGCGGCTTTCAGCCGAATGACGTCGGCACCGACGAGTTCATGACCCTGATGGGCCTGCTCGGCGTAGACCCCTTCATCAGCGTGAATGCTGGCTTCGGCGACGAGTTCTCGGCCGCCCAGTTGGTCGAGTACGCCAATGGCGCGGCGACTACTCCCATGGGCAAGTTGCGCGCGGCCAACGGCCACCCGGCGCCCTACAACATCAAATGGTGGGGCATCGGGAACGAGATGTACGGCTCCTGGCAGTACGGCCACATGGCCATGAGCCAGTATGTCTTCAAGCACAACATGTTCGCCGAAGCGATGCGCAAGGTCGATCCGTCCATCACGCTGCTTGCCACCGGCGCTACACCCGATGAGATGACTATTTACGGTCTCGCGCTGCCGACGGTGGGTAAGCTGATTCCGGACTTCCTCTCGCCGGGCGATTGGGACGGAGGACTCTTTACCCACTGCTTCGACGCGATCGATGTCATGTCGGAGCATTTCTACTCATACGCCGGCCAGCGCTTCGACGCTTCTGCCACCAAGCCGGGCGCCTTCAGCCGCGCCGAGTACATGGTCCGCGTGGACGAACCGCTCGTCGAATGGGCGCGGCGTCCGGCCAACCGGGTCCGCGAAAAGGTGGAGGCTTACGACGAGTATCTGCAGCGCATTCCGGCGCTCCAGAGCCGCCGCATCCCCATGGCAATCGATGAATGGGCCTACAGCGGAGCGCCGAACAGCTTGCGCGGAGTGCTGGCGAACGCCATGGTGCTTCAGGAAATGTTCCGTCACACCGACCTCATCAAGATGGCCGGGCATACCATGGGGACTTCGTCCATCGAATACAACGCCACCGACTCCGCTCTCAACTCCACCGGGATGTTCTTCAAGTTCTATCGCGACCACTTCGGCTCGATCCCCGTCGCAGTGGGCGGCGATTCGCCCGTGCCCGCCCCGCTTTATCCGGTGGGCGGCGATCAGCCGAAAGTAAACGCCGGCAGCCCGACTTACCCCGTGGATATAGTCGCCGCGCTTACGGCCGATGGCAGATCTCTGACGATCGCTGTCATCAATGCAAACGAGTCCGCCCAGGATCTGGACCTGACCGTCAAGGGCATGACGTCAGGCAAGGGTCGCATGTGGCGCATGACCGGCGACAGTTTGAGCGCGTCCTCGGGCCTCGGCCGGAAGGAAATCCGCATTACGGAAACCGCGCTGAGCGAAGCACCGAAATCAGTGACGATCGCCCCCTTCAGCATCGACATCTACGAATTGGAGAAGCGATAAGAGTCTATTCATGAGACGCGGGTTCATTCAATCGGTTGTTCTCCTTTTCCTGGCCGCGGCCCCGCTTTCGGCCGCCGACCCGGTGCTCTGGTACCGGCACCCTGCCTCGCGGTGGGCCGATGCGCTCCCCATAGGCAACGGCCGACTGGGTGGAATGGTCTTCGGCGGAATCGCCAAAGAGCGAATCGCCCTCAATGAAGACACCATCTGGAATGGCAAGAAGCGCGACCGCGTGAATCCCGAAGCACTGAAAGCACTCCCCGAAGTCCGCCGCCTGCTGTTCGAGGGCAAGGTGAAGGAGGCCGAGGTACTGGAAGAGCAGAAGATGATGGGGATTCCCAACCGGCAACCTCCCTACCAGCCGCTCGGCGATCTCAATATCGAATTTGCGGGCCTCGACAACGCGCAGGATTACCGGCGCGAGTTGAACCTCGCGACCGGTGTGGCGCGGGTCAGCTATCGGGTCGGAGAGGCCGCCTGCACGCGCGAGATTTTTTCGTCGGTCCCGGATCAGGCGATCGTGGTCCGCTTGAGCTGCGACAAGCCCGGCCAGGTGACTTTTCGCGCGACCCTGACCCGTTCGCAGGATGCCCAGACCGCCACAGCCGCGCCCGATCGCGTGATCCTCGCGGGCGAGGCCGTCGCGCACACTAATTTCTGGATCACACCCAATCTGACCCCCGAAAAGCGCAAGGCGGAAACGGATCAAGTGGAGCCGTCGGGCGTAAAATTCCGCGGCGTGCTTCGCGCGGTCAACGAAGGCGGCAAACTCGCGATTTCAGGCAACGACCTGGTGGTGACCGGAGCGAACGCCGCGACACTTCTGCTGGTCGCTGCTACCAATTACCACGGCGGTGATCCTGCCGAAGACTGCAATCGCTATCTGACGCGAGCCGCCAAGCCTTACAACGCGCTGAAATCCGCGCACCTCGCCGATCATGAAAGACTCTTTCGCCGTGTGGAGGTGGCATTCGCGCCGCCCGTTGCCGATGCCACTATCGAAAACCTTCCGACAGACGAACGCCTGGCCCGGCTGAAAAAAGGCCAGGAGGACCCCGGGCTTTCGGCCCTGTACTTCCAGTTCGGCCGATATCTGCTGATGGGCAGCAGCCGTCCCGGTACCATGGCGGCCAATCTCCAGGGGATCTGGAACGAACTCATGGCTCCGCCGTGGGACAGCAAGTACACCACCAATATCAACCTGCAGATGAACTACTGGCCGGCCGAAGTAGGCAACCTTTCGGAAACCACCGGGCCGCTGTTCGATCTGATCAAGATGTCGCTCGAGAGCGGACGCCGCACCGCCAAAGAAATGTACGGCGCGCGCGGCTTCGCATTTCACCACAACATCGACGCCTGGGCCGATACCGCGCCCGTGGACTACGCGTACTGCGGCATCTGGCCGATGGGAGGCGCCTGGCTGGCCCTCCATTTCTGGGAGCACTATCAATACGGGCTGGATCGCGCCTTCCTGAGCCGCGACGCCTACCCCATCATGAAGGAAGCATCCCTGTTTCTGGTGGACTTCCTCATCGACGACGGCAAAGGCCACCTGGTCACCAACCCCTCGTACTCGCCGGAAAACAGTTACCGGATGGCGGACGGAACGGTAGGCAGGCAGACAGTCGGCGCCACCATGGATTACGAACTCATCTACACACTGTTCCACGCCACCATGGATGCATCGCGGATTTTGGGCATTGACGCGGACTACCGCAAACAATTGGAATCCACGCTCAAGCGCATTCCGGACTTGAAGATCGGCAAATTCGGCCAGCTGCAGGAATGGAGCGAGGACTACGAGGAGCCCACTCCGGGCATGAGCCACATCTCGCACTTATTTGCTCTCTATCCGGCCGACGAAATCACGCTGCGCGGCACGCCGGAACTGGCGAAGGCGGCGCGGATTTCGCTCGAACGCCGGGTGCAGAATGGCGGCGGCAGGAGCGGCTGGTCCGCAGGTTGGTATTCGAATCTCTGGGCTCGGCTCGAGGACGGCGATCGCGGGTATGTGCATATCCGCAACCTGCTGTCGTCGGCCACTGAGACTTTGCTGAACGGGAGCCGCCTCTTCCAGATCGACGCCAATTTCGGCGGAGCTTCCGGGGTCGCCGAGATGCTCCTGCAGAGTCATTCGGGCGTCATCGCCATCCTGCCGGCGCTTCCTTCTGCCTGGCCGGAAGGCCATTTTCATGGACTACGAGCTCGGGGCAACGTGGAAGTGGACGCGTCCTGGAAGGGAGGCCGAGCGGTTTCCGCCGCGCTGCGCCCCGCTGTTGGCGGAGAGTTCCAACTCCGCCCGCCCCGCGGACAGCGCATCGTAGGGATTCAATCCGGCGGGCGCACTGTGCCTTCGACTGACTCTGGCGGCATTTGGCGCGTGCGCGTTGAGCCGCGCCGCGAGTATACGATTACGTTCGAATAGCCTGGAGAATCGATCTCATTCAGGAGGACACGTGAAGCGCAGAGACTTCCTTACGAAAGGCACAGCGGTCGCGGGCCTGGCCGGTTCTGCGGAGTTGCTCCCGCCACTCGTAGCAGACCAAAGCGCCGCTGCGAAGCCGCCGGCGCGCGAGGAGATTCGCTCCGCCGAATACCTGCAGCAAGTAAAGCAGGATAAGTTTCTGCCGAAGCCGCCGGCGTTCCGGGAGTCGAGCGGGCCGATACCAATTTCGCCGATGCCGTTGGCTGAGCGGATCAGGCGCAACGTCGTGCCGCGGCGCGGATTTTGCAGCGTCTCGCCAGCCAGCGATGCGCTTCTCATATCCGGCAACGGGGCGATGACGGTCGAGACGGCGTGCGATCCCTACTCCGAGCAGATCGTCTTCCGGCACGAGAGCCTGTTCACTCCGCATCGACGGCCATTCGAAGCACCCAACATCGCCGGTATCTTCCCGCGCGTGCGGCAAATGCTGCTGGACGGTAAATACCACGACGCTGCCAGACTCGGATATGAGGAGTGGCACAAGACCACCATCGTAGGCGGTGGATTCGGGGGGCTCGGCACTGGCTTCTCGATGCATCTGGAGTATCCCAAAACCGCGGCGGTGAAAGACTACCTCCGCACGGTAGACTTCGAGAGCACCGAACTGCAGGTTCACTGGACGGACGAGCACGGCGAGTGGGTTCGGCGGACTTTCGCATCCAGGCCCGACAACGTCGTCGTGCAGTGGCTCACCGCACCCAAAGGACAACCGCTGAACGTGCGAATCAGTATGCAGAGGTCGGCAGGCGGCGGCCGCGGCGGCAGGGGAGGAGGTTTGGCCGCAGGCCGCGGGCGCGGCGGCACACAGCCCGCTGCCGCACCACCCAACGCCCACCAGGACTTCAACGAGCAGCGGCTGATTTTCAAAGGCATTTTCGATCCCTCGATCAACAACAGCGGCTACGCCGGCGTGACGCGCGTGGTTCGCACCGGCGGCTCAGCCCGCATGGACGGCGACACGCTGGTCATCGAGAACGCCTCGTCCGTGATGCTTCTCACCCGCATCGAGCGTCTCGACAACTACAGCGAGGATGGCGTAGAGGCTGTGCGGCGCGCGGTAGACGCCATCACCCCGGACTACGCGGGACTACTCGAGCGAGCCCGGAAGGTTCAGTCGGCGATGCTCAACCGCGTCACCGTGGATTTCGGAGACGCCGCAAAGCGCGCCATGTCTTCCGAGGAACTCCTGTCTGATCAGCGGTCGAGCGCGGGGTATTCCGGGGCTTTTCTCGAGAAGTTATTCGAGATGTGCCGCTACTGGTTCATCCTCACCAGCGGCAAGTATTGCAGCATGTCTGCCGAGACCAACGCCAATATCAACCTGCAAATTGCGCCCGGTGTACAGGGCGACCACCGGGAAGGCATGGACGCCTATTTCAACTGGATGGAGAGCCTATACCCGGACTATCGCACCAACGCGAAGAACATATACGGCATGCGCGGCGCCCATTATTCCCTCACGCCGACCAAAGACGAGGGCGTCGATAAAATGTATGACTTCGCCGGCTCGACACAGGAGACGTGGCCGCATCCCTACTGGCTTTCCGCAGGCGGATGGTGTGTGCGCCCGTTCTGGGACCACTACCTGGTAACGGGCGACCTCGATTTCCTTCGCAACCGAGTCATACCGGCGTATAAAGACCTGGCGTTGTTCTATGAGGACTTCCTGACGGTCACCGACAAAAACGGGAACTACATCTTCGTCCCGTCGTTCTCGCCGGAGAACAATCCCGGGAACCTGGATCCGTCTTGCATGCTGGTGATCAACTCCAGCATGGACATTGCGGTGTGCCGCGAAGTGCTGGCGAACCTGGTACAGGCTTGCGAACTCTTGGGCGTCGAGGCCGGCAGTGTGCCGAAATGGAAGGCTATGCTGGCGAAACTGCCGCCTTATCTGCTCGAACCGGACGGCGCCATGAAGGAATGGGCCTGGCCCTCGCTCGCTGAGCGTTATAACCAGAGGCACATTTCTCATCTCTACGGGGCCTGGCCGGGCGACGAAATTGACCCGGACCGCACCCCGCTGCTGGCAAAGGCTGTGTTGATCGCCAACCGGCATCGCGTTCCGGAGCGCCTGGCAGCTCATGGCCGATGCCATCGCGCGTTGGTGGGGGCCCGGCTCAAAGACAGCTACATGGCGGACACCGAACTGCGCCAACTCATCGAGGAAGGCAACGTCGGCCCGACGCTCCGCTGCTCTCACGATCCCTACGTGCAGCCGATGCCCGATGCGCAAGGCGGCATTCAGTTGATCATCATCGAAATGCTGGCCTACTCGCGTCCCGGCGTGATCGAGGTGCTTCCGGCACTTCCTCCATCGCTGGTGAAGGGCTCGATGAACGGCATGTTGCTCCGTACCTTCGCGAGACTCGACAAACTGGCTTGGGACATGAATGCGCGGACCGTCGACCTGACCGTTACGTCCATACGGAAGCAGGACGTCACGCTGATCGCACGGCATGGTATCGAAGCTGTCTCGGCCTCGCCGGGTGCGCTGGCGTCCAAACCGCAGCCTGGAACAGCGGCCTGCGATCTGCACTTACCGCAAGGAAAACCGGTGGAGGTGCATCTGAAACTCGGACGGCGCAATCCGTTGGATTGGGTCAACTCGGTCGCGTAGCGACGGTTCAGCGAGGAAACGATGAAACGCAGAGATCTTCTGAAGACAACCGTGGCCGCAGCCGGCCTGATGGGCACCGTGGCAGAGGGCGATCCTCAAAAACCATCCGAACACGCCGAAGCGCCGCCGGCCGACAATCGTCCGGCGGAATACCTGCGGCGGGTGCAAGGGGACCCGTTCCTGCCTAAGCCGCCCTTGCACGCGGGCTATTCGATCTCACCCATGCCTCTCGCGGAACGAATCCGGCGGAAGGCCGTGCCGAAGCGGGGCTTCTGCAGCATCGCGCCCGCCAAGGCCGTCAAGGACACTCTGATCTCCGGCAACGGAGCGATGAACATCGAGTTGACGGGCGATCCCTACGAGGAACGAATCCTCTTCCACCACGAAAGCCTGCTCATGCCGTGGAAACGGCCATTGGAAGCTCCGAACGTCGCGAGTATTTTCCCCCGGGTGCGGCAGATGGTGCTGGAGGGGAAGAACCGCGAAGCAGTGGCGCTCGCCGTCCAGCACATGAATGAGAGTCCGATCAAGCAGGACACGCAGCCGCACCTCACCGTCCCGGCATTCCTGATGCAGCTCGATTTTCCGAAAGCTTCGCAGGCGAAGGATTATCTGCGCACCGTGAATTTCGAGAGCGGCGAAATTCAAGTCGTCTGGACCGATGAGCGCGGCGACTGGGTTCGTCGGACTTTCGCGTCCCGTCCGGACAAGGTCGTGGTTCAGTCGCTCACCGCGCCGGCCGGTCGCTCGGTCAATGTTCGGATCTCGTTGCAGAAGTCCGCCGAATGGAGCATGCGTTCCGGCATGGACTGGGGCAGCCACAACGGCATTGACGCCACGTCGCCCGATCGCGCTGCCTTCACGCCGGGAAATTCGGGGTCGCCCGCCCAAGTCCCTGCCCCGAAAGGGGTCGAAGCCAACGACGTTCATCAGGACTGCAGTTCACAGCGGCTGACTTACAAATGCCGCCTGGATCCCTCGGTGGACAACAGCGGCTACGCGGGTGTGGTCCGCGTGGTGCACAGCGGCGGAGCCGCCCGGATGGATGGCAACGCGCTCGTGGTCGAGAATGCGTCGTCCGTGATGCTCCTGACCCGCATCGAATGGTTCGCCGACTTCAGCGATGACAAAGTGGAGCCCGTCCGGCGGGCGCTGGAACAGCTTACCTCCGACTATCCGGCATTGCTGGAGCGACACCAAAGGTTGCAGTCGGAGATGTTCGACCGCGTCGCGGTGGATTTCGGCGGCGCCTCGCAATACGGCGTGTCCACCGAGGAACTCCTGGCCGACCAGCGGTCGAGGCCGGATTGCTCACCCGCGCTGCTGGAGAAGCTGTTCGGAATGGGCCGCCATTGGTTCATCCTCACGAGCGGCAAATATCCCGGCATCGCGGCCGAAATCAATTCCACCATCGACCTGCAAACGGCGGGCGCAGTCCAGGGCGACCTGCGGGAGGGCATGGAGGCATATTTCAAATGGATGGAGAGCCTGGCGCCGGATTGCCGCGCCAATGCCAGCAACATCTTCGGATTTCGAGGCGCTTCTTATCCTGTGTTTCCAGACAAAGGCATCGGAGCCAGTTTCTATTACAGCGGCAACACTCCGATCGGGATCTGGCCGTATTGGATTTCCGCTGGGGGCTGGCGCATGCGCCCGTTCTGGGAGCACTATCTCGCCACAGGAGACCTGGAATTCCTCCGCAATCGCGTGTTGCCGGCATACAAGGAACTGGCACTTTTCTACGAGGACTTCCTGACGGCCACCGACAAGAATGGCAACTATCTGTTTGTCCCATCCATCTCGCCCGAAAACACGCCCGGCAGCACGGACCCATCGGGACCCACGCTGATCAATGCCACTATGGATATCGCGGTGTGCCGGGAAGTCCTGACCAATTTGCTCAAAGCCTCGGAGGTTCTGGGCGCCGAAAGCGGTAGCGTGCCGAAATGGAGGGCGATGCTCGCCAAGATGCCGCCCTACCTGCTCGAACCGGATGGCACCCTGAAGGAATGGGCTTGGCCCACGCTGCAAGAGCACTATACGCATCGCCACGTGTCGCACCTCTACGGCGTGTGGCCGGGGGATGAAATTGATCCCGACCGCACGCCGCAACTGGCTCGAGCGGCGGATCTAGCCGACCGCAGGCGCACAGTAGACGCATTGGCCACCGCGGTCGCGGGCGAAACTCTACCTGCTTACAGCCGCTGCCATCGCGCTTTGGCGGGGGCGCGGCTGAAGGATAACGTCATCGTGGACGTTCAACTGCGGCAATTGCTGGAGCAGGGTTACGTGGGCAGCGGCCTGCGTTGTTCGCGCGAGCCTTACGGCCCACCTGTGCCGGATGCGCAGGGCGGACTTCCGGCGATCCTGATGGAGATGCTCCTCTACTCTCGCCCTGGGGTGATTGAGGTGCTTCCGGCGCTCCCGCCGGCGCTCGTCAAAGGATCGATCCGCGGGATGCACGCCCGGACGTTCGCGAGGATCAACAAACTGGCATGGGACATGGAGGCAAGGACCGTTGAGTTGATGGTGACGTCAGCGAAGAAGCAGGACTTGACCCTGCTCGCGCGATACGGGATCGAGGCGATTACCGCGCCGGCGGGGTCGCTGGCGAAGCCGCTTTCCGCCGGTATGGCGGACGTCCAGATTCGCTTGCCGGAGAATATACCAGTGACGTTCCACCTGAAACTGGGACGACACAAGCCGCTCGACTGGCTCGATCAGGTTGCGCGCGCTTGAGGGAAGACCTAGGCCGCATCCAGCGGAGGGCGATGCCAATGGCGGCCCGTTGGTATCGTTTGCGCGGAGCGGCGTCGGCGCACACTGGAATACATCGGTCTACCACAGCATTCTCAAGCTGGCCGAAGCTGCGACGTACCGGTCCGCTGGTCATGCCGGACTGGCGTGTGTCGCAACGGCGAGAGCGGTTTGGTTGCGGGCGCGGTGGCTTACGCCCCGGAACTGCCCTTTGGCGATCAGATCCTCAATCAGGCGCCGGGCCGCACGGACTCCGACGTCATTGTTACTGTCAATCGCACCTTTAAGCACCCGTCTCCCGTCATCCTCCACGCCGAGCACAAGCCAGCCTTCGCGGTCGCCATCGCGATCACGAGCCGGAGTGCATAAACAAATTCAACTGGGTATGTCAGGCACAGATCGGCGAGCCGTTTGACGACGCTCATTTCGGGCTCGGCTTAACGAACACTGGCTTGAGAGCATTCTTGCCCTCTGGCCGGAATGTGCAACTCGGACGGCCAGAAGATCGTCGTCAGTCACGCGCCAGCCATCGTTCGTGCCGATCCGCGTGGGAATTAAATAATGGCGAAGGCGATAGACTGCGCCGTTTCGAGTCAATCTCCTATTTGGAGGCCTGAAACAACAGAGGCGCGGTTTCGTGCAAGTAGTTGCGCCACACTCTCCAGACGTGTTCGCCTTCGGTCTGTTTGAAGGTGAATTTAATGCCTCTGGCAGTCAGGCGATCCGCGAATGCCTTGTTCCCCTCATAGATGAAGTCCTGCTTCCCGATGGCGAACCAGAGCAATTTCAGCTTCTTGTTCAGTTCTTCGGGATGTGCGAAGGCGTGCTCGAAATTGTGATCGATATCCAGGAAGTTGCCGCCCACCGCGGCGCTGTAGCCGAGCACGTAGTGGAAGGTATCGGCATGTTCCATGCCGATCGAAAGCGATTGGCCGCCGCCCATCGAGAGCCCGGCGATGGCGCGGTGGTCGGCATCGGCGACGACGCGGTAGGTTCTCTCGACCAGCGGTAGAACATCGTCAAGCAGATCCTTCGGGAACTTCGGCGAGAACATGCCGGTTTCGCCGGGGACGGATTCGAGCGGACCCACGCGGGCCCCCTGAATAGCATGGCCTTGCGGCATGACCACGATCATGGGGCGGGCCTCGCGGTCCGCGATCAGGTTATCCAGAATGATATTGGCGCGGCCGTTCCATATCCAGCCGCTCACCGACTCGCCGTTGCCATGGAGGAGATACAGCACGGGGTAGCGGGCGGTGGACTTCTCATAGCCGGGCGGCGTGTAGATCCAGACCCAGCGAGTCACGCCCATCGCTTTTGACTCATACATCACCTGCCGGATTTCGCCGTGAGGGACCGGACGGGAATCATAGAACGCCGGGGAGTCGCCGGGGACTTCCACCATGCTGTTGACCGCGATGCCCTGCGCTACGGAATCGAATGAGGGGTTCGAAGGGTCCGGGACCTGAACACCATCGACGCGAAAGGCGTAGCGCCAGATTTCCGGTGGGACGGGACCGACGGTCGCGGTCCAGATTCCGTCCGCGCCCTTCGTCATGGGGACGCCGGCGTTCAGACCCTTCTGAGTGAGTTCTCCGAAGACTTCGACCACGGTCGCCTGCGGCGCGCGAAAGCGCATCGTGACGGTCCTGTCAGGATGCACTTCAGGGGATTTGAGAGCGAGGAACGGCGCCGCGATCGCGGGACCGCCGCGTCCGCGACCGCCGCCGCGCCCCGAAGTCTGTGGAGCGGGCGCGGTAGTTTGCCCCGCCGCGACGGCAAGCGAGAACGCGGAAACGATCAGGATTGATTGGCACATACCATCCTATTGATAGGCCTCGAGCGGCACGCGACCATACCATGTGGCTTCGAAGCCGGCGCGATTGTCGCCCCACACTACGTGCAGGTAGTGGTCGTCGAGATCGACGGACGAAAGATCGTCGCCGAACATGAAGTTGCCGCGCTCAGGGATATACGGCGGCGAAACTGCGTGGCTCACACGGACCGTTTTAAAGCTGTTCGTGCCTGCTCGCATGACGCTGGACCAGGCGTCGTAGCTGCGGTCGGCGTACTGCTGCTTCCAGATGATGCCGAGATCGCCGTGCGGTCCAAACTTCATGGCGCGCTGTCCGAAATTGGCGCCGGCTGGAAGTTGCACAGCGAGGATCGGCTGTCCCCACGTCCTACCGTCGTCCTGCGTGACGGAAACGTAGAGGTCGCTGCCGGACTGGCGGGCGATGGCGTAGCGGCCATCCTTCGTGGGGTCGGCGCCGACCATAGCGCCTCCGCCGCCGAAGCCTCCGCGTCCGCCTCTGCCGCCGGCGGGCGCCGCGGCCTGCGTCTGTGGTAGCGGCGGCACAACGCGATAGGTGAAAGTCTTGCCGTCATCGTCGCTGACTCCGAGGACGGTGCACGGACACTTGGCATTGTCCTTCGCCGGGACCTTGGCGGCGCCGTAAGCGACTACCAGGTGACCGTACGCGGCGCTGAACCCGCCGCGCCCGCCGGGGTATTCGTCGCTATCCATCGGATAGATCATGCCCCAGGTGAATCCGCCGTCGTGAGAAGCGCGCAGGAAGGTGCGGCTGCGAGAAATGTCGTTGCCCGGATATCCGGTATAGCCCTTTGCACCGCCCAGTGAGTGGTCGACTTTCGGGCGATGGACAGTGGCCGGATCGACGGTATACGCCGGACCGCTGCCACTCAGGTAGATGGTTCCTTTTTGGGGGTCAGCCACGAAGATGGGACGATCCCAGGGCGAAGCCTGCTCGAAGACCGGATGAACCGTGGGCGCGTAGAGCGCGGGGGAATGGGCGGGATGCACCCAAGTGGGGAAACTCCATGTGCGGCCTTTGTCATAGGACCAGGCAATGGCGGAACCGCCGTGATAGTCGCGAGCTTCGCCATTCTTGGGGTCATAGCCCTCGGCGTAGTCGGCGCTACCGCGATCGAGATATGCGAGGCAACCGAAATAGAGCTTGCCGTCGGGACCGGCGCCCGCGAACGAATCGCTGCAGCGATTCTTCGAAAGCTGTTCACGAAACTTGTCTTGGCTGAAGTCCCACGTCTTACCGCCGTCGCGGGTGACGGCGATATCGGTGACCGAGCCATCAGGGGTGGATAGCTCTTTGATGCGAAGGTCGATTGCCGCCTGCGTTCCGCGGGGTAGAATCGGCGTTTCACCGCCGGGCAGCCGGTTCAAGGTCGCCATCGCTGTGACAATGATATTGTCGTGGTCCTTGGGGTTTACAAAGACGATGGGTTCGCCGGCGCCGCGATTGACGTTGCCTAACAGGAGATACTCTTCCGATTTTGGCGTTTCATGATTCTGCGGAGCCAACTGTCCGAACGCCGCTGTCGATGCCGCAATGCCCAGCAATATGGGCCAAATCGAAATACGAGGGATCATAGTCTTTAAACCTATATTAGGTTGCCTGGCGCGCAGCCAGGGGTTGCGTGCGGCCCGAGATGGGGGCTCGCAAGGCCAGATATAGCACCGACATGATGATTGACGATACCGGGAGCAGCAACAGGCCGGTGCGCAAGCCCTGCGGGTCCGGTCCGGAGAGCCAACCGATAATCGGCGAACTAAGGACGAGGCCCGAAAAGCCGCAGGTAATGGTAAAGCCGATCGCGGTGGCAGTTCCCTCTTTAAAGAGATTGCCGATGAGCGCGATGCTGGTGGGGAAGACCGGCGCCATCGCCAGGCCGGTGCAGAAGACGAGAATTCCGGCGGTCTGAGGGTTGGAAGTCTGCAGAACGAACCAGGTGCACACCGCCATCGCGATGGAGCAGAAAGTAGTGACCGTCAAGGGCTGCACCTTCATGAGTACAGGCGTGATCGCCACTCGCCCGAGCAGCAGCGCCAGAGCAAATCCGAGGGCAAGAATGTTAAGGGCCTGCGCTTGCGGCACACCCTCGGCAACGAGGAACTTGGGCAACCAGTTCCAGATGGCGAATTCGCACGCAGTATAAAGCAACACCGTCAAGGCTATGCCGTAGAGCAACGGCTGTTTGAAGACGCGCGAAGAAGCGGGCGCAACGCCGGCTTCGATCTTCTTAGGTAGCTTCAAGGCAAACTGAAAAAGCAAAGCAACTGCGGAAAGTGCAGCGCCGCAATAGGCGACCTTCTTTGCGTCGCCCGCGAGGAGGTTGCCGGCCACGAACGGCGTTAGCAAGCCTCCGAGCCCGACAAAGACATTAAGGAAGTTGAGAACGCTGGCCCGGCGCGTCTCGCTGACGTCGCTGCCTAGCGCGTTAGCAGCGGTGATCGTGATGCCGCCGCCGAGGCCCATCAGCGCCATGCTGAACATCATCGCGGGATAGCCGTCGGCATTCGCGAGAATTACCAGAGACACGATGACAGCGCTCAGGCCGAGAAGCAATCCGACCTTCTTTCCTTTTTTATCGAGAAGCGGGCCCACCGACACCGATGCGATGACCAGCCCGATACCCTGCGCGAGGGCGATGTAGCTGGTCTGAACATTGTCCAGATGAAAACGGATCGCTAAACCCGGATTGATGGTGCCCAGCATGGAGGCTACCATCCCGTAAACGAATATCGCGAGACTTGCTGCAATGATCAGCATCATAGGCGCTCCGGGAAACGCGACTCGACGTCAGCCGACCTGAGCGCGGACCTTGAGCGCGCCATTGATTACGATGGTCTTCTCTTCGGTCATGTCGAGAACCGTTTCCACGATGCTTTCGCGTCCGATGCCGCTTTGCTTGAAACCGCCGAAGGGAACATTGCCGGGCCGGAACGCGCCCGAGCCGTTGATGACGACGCCACCGACTTCCAGTCGATGCGCGACGCTGAGGGCGTTGTTCAGGTTCTCGGAAAACACGCTGGATTGCAGCCCGTAAGGCGAATCGTTGGCGATGCGAACGGCGTTGTCGGCATCACGGAAGGGATAGACGGGGGCAACAGGTGCGAAGACTTCCTCATTCATCACGGGCATTTCCGGAGTGACGTCGACCAGGACGGTGGGCTTATAGAAGGAGGAGTCGACGATGGCGGCGCCGCCCAAGCTCTTCGCGCCCATGTCGATGGATTTTTTCACCTGCTCGTCCGCGCGGCGGGCGGCTTCCGGGCTGATGAGCGGCCCCAGGTCCGTCTCTTCGCTCATTGGATCCCCCATTCGAATCTTCGCAACGCGGTCCATGAGTTTCGCGAGGAAGGGCTGGTAAACGGATTCCTGCACCAGGATGCGTTTGGCGGCACAGCATATCTGGCCGGCTCCGTTGGTCAAGCGTCCATGCACCACCGCGTCAGCCGCCGCGTCCAGATTGGCGTCTTCGAGAACGATCATAGCGTCCGTTCCGCCAAGCTCGAACGCGAGCCGCTTGAGCGTTCCCGCCGTCTTGCACGCGATCAGTTTGGCGGTCGCGGCGCTGCCGGTGAAACTGACCATTCGAATTTCCGGATGCGTCAGCAACTCATCGCCCATGTGCTGCGGGTAGCCGGTGAGCATCTGCATGCCTTCCGGCGGCAATCCCGCCTCGAGCAGAATCTCGCCGAGCCGTAGAACCGTAAGCGGGCACTGTTCGGGGAGCTTGACAATCACGGAACATCCGGCCGCGAGCGCTCCGGGGATCTTGTGGGCGAACAACTCGGCGGGATAGTTGAACGGAATGACACCGACTACAACACCTACCGGATGACGAACGGTGTACGCGACCATTTCTTCGAGCCCCGGCACAGTGTCCATGGGCAGGTAGTGGCCGCGGATCCGCTTGGCCTCTTCGGCGAAATCGGTGAACAAACGTCCGGTGACGCCGATCTCGAAGCGGCACTGGCGGACGGGCTTGCCGTTCTCGCTGGTCAGGAGTTGTGTGAGGCTTTCCGAACGTTCGAGAATCAATTCGCCGGCTCTGCGGAGAATGTCGCTGCGGCGATGCGCCGGCAGTTGCGCCATGACTTCCTTGCCGCGAAGGGCGACCTCGATAGCGCGGTGGACATCTTCGGGACCGGCCTGAGGCACGGTGTCGATCACGGCGCCGGTGGCCGGGTTCTTGACTTCGTACACGCGGCCATCCGCCGCGTCCGACGGTGCGCCATTGATAAGCATTCTCATAAGTACATCCCTTCCCTGTGACTAATCGTTCAACGCGAACGCGTATAACATGTCCACTGCAGCAATCAGCACGTACTGCTTTCCGTTCAGTAAGAAGGTCTCAGGCGAGTTCGAGACCTCTCCCAGGTGTGTGTGCCACAGCGGAGTTCCGTTTGCGGGATCGTAGGCGACGAAATTACCGGATGGGTCGCCCGCAAAGAGCAGTTTGCCGGCCGTCGCGAGAAGGCCGTGGCCGACGTTGGTGCCACCCCACGCCCGAGAGTTTTCGTATTTGTGACGCCACGCGATTTTGCCGGTGCGATAATCCATCGCCGTGAGGTAAGTGCCGGCGACGGCAACGCCGCGCTCATCCTTGCCACCGAGTCCCATCGCGCCGCGCGGATCGGTCTCAGTGAGGTAATACTCGGCGTAACTGTCCTCAGAGGTCAGGTAAAACAGGCCGCTATCGGGACTGAAAGCCGGGGGCATCCAGTTGGTCGCGCCGGCATTGGTGGGCGAAACGAGAGCGCCGCCGATATCGAAGTCCTTTGCGGGATCGCGGACGGGTCGTCCCTTCGCATCCATGCGGGAGGCCCAGTTGACGGTCGGCGAAAACTTGCCTGTAACAAGGTGCTCGCCCGTAAGGCGATCAAGCACGTAGAAGTATCCGTTGCGGGTGGCCTGCATCACCATCTTCCGCGGTTTGCCGTTGAATTCGGCATCCACCAGAGCCGGCGTTTGGGTGGAATCCCAGTCGTGCGTATCGTGAGGCGAGGTTTGGAAGTACCACGCCATCTTGCCGGTATCCACGTTGATCGCGACCAGGGAACAGGTATAAAGGTTGTCACCCTCGCCACGCGTTCCCGAGGTATAGGCGGGAGTGGGATTTCCCGTGCCGACGATGTATAGTTTCGTTTCCGGATCGTAGGCGCCGGGGATCCACATCTGGCCTCCGCCGTGGATGGCCGCATCGAGATTGCGCCACGTTTCGACACCGGGATCGCCGGCTTTTTGGGCTGTCGCGAACCACTTCCATTGCAGGTCACCCGTTTCCGGATCGAAAGATTGCAGGAACGCGGGTTCATCCAGATCGTCGCCGGTGCCGACAAGAACGTGCCGGCCGATCACAATCGGAGCCGCGGTAGAGAAGTACTGCTGGTTCAGGTCGGCGATGGGTTTGTGCCACCGCTCCTTACCCGTGCGCGCATCCAGGGAGACTAAGTAGTTATCCGGCGTTTCCAGGTACAGCCAGTTACCCCACATTCCAAGTCCGCGATTTCCGGTGTGGGTTCCGCCCTTGGTCTTCCAAACGTAGTGCCAGAGGACCTGGCCGTCGACTGCATTGATGGCCCACGCGTTGTCAGGCGCGGAGGCGTAAAGGATGCCGTTCACCATCAGCACGGCGCCGACAATGCGGTTGGACCGGCCGCCGGACTCGTTGAGATCGCCCGTGCCTTCGCCGCCTACGATGGTCGGGGGGCCTGCGGGTCCGCCGAATCCTCCCATACGACCCGGCCCAGCCGACGGAAGTCCCGCGGTGACGCGGGTGCTCCACGCGAGCGCCAGTTGCCTGATATTCGATTGATTAATCTGCTTCAGGGAACTGTAGCGCCGGCCGGAGTAATCGCCCGAGTAAGTCGGCCAGGAGTCCGATAGCGGCTTCAATATGTCGGCCGGATTCAGGCCTTGCGCTGGGCTGAGTACGGCAAGAGCGAGTGCGGCCATGGAGATTCGCAAAATCATTTCAAGGTCACCAGATAGGCTGTAACGTCGTGAATATCTTTATCGGTGTATACGGCCAGCAGGTCGAGATGCGCTTTGAGTGGGTCGTGGAGCTCGACGGCCAGGCGCGCGCCCGCTCGCGCGAACGAGTGAAGGACACCCTCCTTATCCTGCAGCGTGACCACGAAGTCGTCGATACGTTCAAGAGTGCCCTCCACCTTCTGGCCCGACGCCAAACTCACCGTTACCGTGGCCGGCGGCGCAGCCACCGCCGGGGCGCCGCGTCCTCCGCGCCCGCCAGGCATGAGCCACGTTTGCTGGAGCGCTTTGGGATCCTCAATTTTCGATGCGATGCCTTTGAGATCGCCACTCGTCGAATGACACGCGACGCACTTTTGATCGAAGTACTTCCGCCCGGCTGCGGCGTTCCCGACGACGATGGTGGGTGGCGCGGAACGGGCTACGTCACGGCCTCCTACGGGAAAGCTATGCAGGTATGCGGCGAGATCCGCGATCTGAGCGGGCGTGAGGTGAAACGCGGGCATGCCTGCCGCGGGCCGGCCCTCGAGCACCACGGGGCTGATAGCTTCGCCTTTCGAATCGCTGAGCACGATGGTGGAGCGAAGGAGGTTCGGCCCGCCCTCGCCCCCGCGCGCGTCGGAACCATGACAGAAAGCGCAATTGACGGAATACAGGCCCTTGCCGCGTTCGACGGCGGCGGGGTCGACGTGCCGCTGGGGATACGCGCTCATGCCCATCCCACCGCGGCCGCGCCCGCCTGCCGGATTCGGCGTGCCTCCGCCTCGCTGCTGGGTCGAGGCGGTGAATGCGAATGCGATTGCTATTGCGGGAATCGCCAGATGTCGACGACGCATATTTCTCCTTAGTGGCATTCGCCGCTGCTTAAGCCAGTAGCGACTTGCAGTAATCCAGGCAACGCTTCAACTCCACCGGCGGCCCGTCCGGACCCACATATTCGATACAGACGGGAAACTGATACTTCTCGTTCTTGACGGTGAGAAGAATGTCTTTGAGCGGCGTCTCCCCTTGACCGAACGGCATTTCCGGACCGTTGTTTCTCATCCGGTCCTTGATATGAATGTTCGTAATGCGCTTATGGTGTTCCTTCATGTACGCCACCGGATCGTATCCGGACGCGAAGAAGTGACCGGTGTCCAGGTTCACCCACACATTGGGCGAGGCCTGCATTGCTTTTGCGAATTCCTCGGGACCCGTGGTGTGGTTGTGAATGCCGATGATGACATCGTGCTTTTCGAGAAAGGGCGCGAGACGGGGAAAGATCGAAGCCGGCGACGACGCGGTAATGATGCGCGTGCCGAGAGCCTTCGTCATCAGCATGCCTCGATCGATTTCTTCGTCCGTGTACGAATCATTGAAGCTCAGGTTGTACGAGAAGAAGCGCAATCCGGCGTCGGTGAACTTCTTGCCGACTGCTGCGAAACGATCGAGGTCCACCTCCAGCCGCCACTTCCGTAAAGCTTCGCGGACGGCCGGATCGCCTCCGCGGCCAAAGCCACCGGGGCCGCGACCCGCCCCGGAAGGTCCGCGCCGCCCGCCTTGTCCGGCAGCGCCCGCGGCGCGCGCGACCCACGGACCCGGACGGCCCGTACCGGGCAATTGGACGCCGGGCGCGCCTAAATAGTTTTCAACGTGTTCGGACATGACATCGATTTCAGCCAGGCCGAGATCGCGCATCGTCTTGATAATGTCGTCGATCCCCATTCCGCTATACGTGAAACTGGCCGACTGGAGTCCGATGTGAACGCCGTTCAAGGTGGGATAGGTTGCACCCTTCGCAATGAAAGGGCTTGCTGCTAGAACGGCGCCGAATTGACGCCTGGTGAGTCGCACGCTGTCTCTCCTTTGTATATACGTTCCCTCTGCACTAGCGACTTTGCAGGCTTCCTCACCGCGATGCCGCCGGATCGGTAAGATGCAGCAGATCCACAAAGAACGTCGTCTGGTGATACGCGCTGAGTTCCGGTCCGTCCACCGCGCCCTTGATGTAGGCGCGTTCGCCTAACGCTTCGCGCGGCTCACCCGGAATCACGCCTTCGAACCATCCTCCGTACTCGGGATCCATGAAGTTCTTCTTCACGAATGCCAGCGTGCGGTCGAAGTAGGGCCAGAGATCGCTACGGCCGTGAAGAATGGCGTACCGTGCGGTCGCCTTCATGGTTTCGCACTCGGTCCACCAGATCATGTATTTCCTGGCGATTGTGCCGTCTGCGCCGGCGTTCATCCAGGTGGCGCCGTCCTTTTGGTCATAACCGACCTTGATCGCCAGGTCGATGGACCGGCTGCCGAGCGGAATGAACTTGGGATCGGCGCCAAGTTCGACGGCGCGGCTGAAAAGCGAAGCCCATTCGAAGAGGTGGCCGACGTTGAACGACGTCGGCGCCGGCGCCTTCCAATTCTCGTCGAAGCCCTCGGGAAGATAGCCAAGATCGTAGTTGTAGAGCTTCTCCATCATGGCCATCTCGCCGGTAATTTCCTTCCAGACGCTCTGATCGTGCGTAGCCTGATAGAGCGCCAGGAGTGCTTCGAACATGTGAACGTTGAGACCGTGGCGGCGGGCGGCAAACCCGCGCCCCTGAGCGCCGCCCGGCGCGCGACCTGGAGCACCCGCGGCAGCAGTCGACGGGCCCCCGCGGGCTCCACCGAAATTCATCGGCGCCGGACCGCTGAAGTCACGCTTCATGCTGTTTTGGAAAAACTGGCCGTCACGCATTTTGTCGCGCACCTCGGCCCACGCCTGCATTGCGGCGTTTTTGTACTTCGGATCGTTAGTCGCGATGTAGGCGTGCGCCAGCGGGAAGATGGCGAAGCTGGTGAAGCCCGTCTTGGTATCGTCGACCACTTTGAAATCGGGCAAAACCCGGTTGTAGTAGCCGCCGTACTGATCGTCGTGCATCTTCATCAAAAAGTCGGCGCAGCGGGTCACGGCATCGAGGTACTTCTTGTCGCGGCTGACCTTGTAGGCTTCGACGAACGTGTACAGCATGCGACCCTGGCCGTTAAGACTGGCCTCGCGCTGAGATCCCCAAGGTTTCCACTGGCGATCGAGATTCTCCTGGATGAAGCCGCTCGGCATGACCGATGCTTGCAGCCAGTGATCCATCATGTCGTCGAGGAATGCCTTGGTTACCCAGGCACGATCGATGTGCTTCCTAATTTCCGCGTCGGAGGCTCGCTTGAACTTGGGAGCGTTAGCGGAAGGCGACTGTGCTTGTCCGGCGCACGTCAGGAGAAGTAGGGCGGCCACGTTTCCAACCCCACTGCGGCGCCACCCGCCCCGTAAGTTGATCTTCTGAAACACAATTCACCTCGTTCCTTCTGGCCACGCAGTAAGAATCTGTCTTAAACAAGACAAGCTGAGTTAATCCTGAGCCGAGCCGCGAACGTCGCGGCCCGACTCAGGATGATGCTGCCGTCTTAGAACTTCACGGCAGCGTTGATTTGCAGCGTGCGGCCGTCGGACGCGCTCGTGACCGTGCCGAACGCGGCCGAAGTGAGCACCGTGTTCGGATTGCCCCAGCGATGGAAGTTGAACGGATTCACAGCGTCCACACTGAACTCGAGCTTTGCCCGCTCGGTCAACGCGAAATCACGTCCAACCGTGAGAGCCTCCTGCTTCGACCAGAAGCCACGCACCCAGCTCAACGAAGGCGCCAGATTGCCGAAGTTGAAGCCGGTGCTGGTAGTGAACGCAGCGGGGTTCAGGAATTTGTTCTTCGCCGGATTGAAATCGCGCGGATCGGTCGTTTGATACGGAGAGACGCCCGCTACCGCGTTACCACGTTGCGTGTAGCCGATGGACCCAAGGAATCCTGCGCCCGCCGTAATTGACAGCGGAATGCCTGACATATACTTCACGAACCCATTCACCCTCCATCCGGAAACGACGGCGTTTACGGGCCTCGGCGTGTTCTGCAGGAAATGCCGGCCCTTGCCGAAGGGTAGAGCGTAGGCCCAACTAAAGCTGAACGATGCCGCCGGGTTCGGATCGAGTTGCATCACGCGGCTGCCGGGATACTGATCGGTGGCCAGGCTGAAGCTCTTCATCCAGTCGAAGAAGCCGAAGATCGTCAATCCGCCACTGAACCGCTTGTTCATCTTGATCTGCAGGGAGTTGAACGTTTGCCGCCCGACGGGATCGAGAATCACGTTGGTGAGAACGCTCGTGTACTGCGGGTAGGGTCGCAGCGCCTGGTACACCGTGTTAGCGCCCAACTGGTTCTGGAATCCGGGAAATGGAGCGCTGATGCCGGCGCCTGCAGCGGCGCCGGACGTGATCGGTTGCAGCAGCGTGGAACCGTACTTCAGATCTTCAACCGGAAGGTAATCGAAGTTCGACACGAAACCGAGGTGTGTCGTCTTGCTGCCGAGGTAGACGGCTTCGAGCGACAGGTCACGCGCGATCTGGCGTTGAATGGAAAACGTCCAGTTGACAGTTTGCGGGAGGCGCGCGCCGTTACGCGGTGAATAGGAGATCGCCTGTCCGTTTACGAAAGTCGGGTCGAGAGCCGGAGGACGGACGAAGTTCTGCGGGAAGGTTCCGGTACCTCCGGGTCCAATGCTGAAGAGCGGGCTGAATCCATCCGCCGAGCTGAATGTGGGCGAGCCGCTATAACCCGCCGTATAGATATAGTTCAGGCCGGTGCCGCCCCAATTGGCGTAGTAGATACCGGTGGAAGCGCGAACTACGGTCTTGGGATCGACTTGATAGGAGACGCCGAGACGAGGGCCGAAAGCATTTGGCCACGAGTCCGTGAATTTGTCGTTTTGTTTGCTGGCGAAGCCCAGAGCGCCGAGCCGTCCGCCGGCTCCCGGGTTCGGCAGCGACGGGACGAAGCTGGAGATCTGGTTATGCACTTCGCTGTACATGGGCTGGTAATCCCAGCGAAGTCCGTAAGAGATGGTCAGCTTCGCGCTGGCGCGCCATTCGTCCTGCGCGAAGATAGCGTAGCGGATCCAGCGGGTGCCAGTGGTTACCGGAACGTAAGCGCTCGCGGTGTTTACCGCGCCCAACACGAAGCTGGCGTAAGCATTGCCCCACAAACCATAGCTCGGGGAATCAGGCTGGCTGGTCATCGCGCTGGAGAAGCCAAAGCTCCCCGATGCGCCGCCGAATTGCGAGCGGTTGATCCAGTCGCGATCGATTTCGCCGCCGAACTTCATCGTGTGCTTTCCCTTAATCCAGGAAAGGTTCTCGATGACCGAGTAGCGCAAGTCGTGCCACACTTCGTCGTACCCGCGGTTGAGTTGCCCGGGCGCCGCGGTGCCGCCGCTGAAGCTGATCTGCGGAAACTCGCCGGCATCGGCCGGAACTCCGAGGATCCCGAGCTTCTGGTCCCATCCCTGTCCCCCGGTCTTGTTGATCCCGAGGTTGTAATACCGGTCGGCGGACAGCGTAATGTGGTTGAGCACGCTCGGCGTGAAGATGTAGTCGTGATTGAGGCGGACCTTCCAACTGTTCGCCTGCTGATCGAAGATGTTGTCCAACGGATTGATCTGGGGCTGCCCCCAGGCAGGCGCGTCCGTCATTCCGCCCGACCAGATGATGCGGGGCCGCTTCTGCTCGGTCCAGGTGAACGCCAGCTTCTGCTTGGTGGAGATGCTGTGGTCGATCTTTATCATTGGCGTCCAGGTGTTGTAGTACGGCCAGGTAGCGGCGGCTTTGCTGAAGAAGTTGTTGAACGCTCCAGGGAGGTTCGGCGCCGGCATATACTGGGCGACAATTTTGGCCGCCTGGCTGATGCGATCCCCCGGGATGACGTTGCCGGGGAACTGCGTGCGCACAAAACCGCCGTTGCCATCCGGTTGCGTCGTCGCCGGATCGTAGATCGGGATCTGTACGCCGGCCGCATTGACCAGACCGCTGAAGTCTCCGCGCAGGAACGCCTGCGTCGGGATGCTGATGATGCTATTGCTGGCTCCGTAGCGGGAGAAGAAGACTCCGAGGCTCGCGAAGAAAAACGTCTTGTTCTTGCCGTTATAGATGTGGGGAATCACAACCGGCCCGCCCAGAGTGAAGCCGCCTTCGTTCTGCCGGTATGGCGTGCGCCGCGGCTGGAAGAAGGAACGCGCATTCAGTTTGTCGTTCCCAAGGTGGTCAAAGACGCTGCCGTGTAGAACGTTGGTTCCGGACTTGATCGTAACCGTGGTGAACCAGTTCCCAAAACCGCCGTACTCCGCGTTGAAAGCATTTGTAACCACACTGACTTCGCCCACCTGTTCGAGTGCCGGGCCATTCTCCGCGAGCGCGCCCTTCTGAATGCGTTCGCTGGCGGGGGCGCCGTCGATGAACGCCTCCGTGAGGCCGGTCGGCGAAGCATTGACGGACGGAATGAACGTGTTGGGTTGGGTAGTTCCCGGCATGTTATTCAGGAAGCCCGTGATATCCCGTTTGGTCCCGACGACGATCATCGGAAGCTCTTGAATCAGGTCCGACTGCATCGACGAAGAGTTGTTCACCGCAGCCGTATCGAGCAATGGCGCCGCGGCATTCACCTCGACTTGTTCGTTCACGGCGCCGGGCTGCATGGTCGCATCGACTCGGATTTCGGTGCGCGACCGCAGTTCCACCGGCTCGCGGACGAAGGTGCCGAAGCCCGTCGCGCTGATCGTTACGCGGTAGGTGGCGACGGGAAGGTTCGGCGCGATGTAGATGCCCTGACTATTAGTCGTCAGGTCGATGGTGCTATTGGTCGCAATCTGCGTAATCTTGACCGTGGCGCCTGGAATGACGGCGCCGGACTGGTCTTTCACTTCGCCTTGAATCGTCCCTCGATCGATCTGACCAAAGGCCGGCACGAGCAAGGCGAAAAACAGCAAAATTCGCAGTATCGATTTGAAGGGGCCGGCGCCGAACGGGGCGCTCGGAAAAGAAATCGTCTTCATAGACCTCCTCCCACATTGCTGTACCAGCTTGTCTTTACCACTTTGGGATAACCTGGCTGGTTCGCGTCCGTATGAATATAACGCGGCCATCACAGGCTGTCAAGACGGGCGACTCCGGTTATGTTAGCCCGGCCAAATCCGCGATACGCGTGCGCCGCGGCGTGAGTAGGCTAGGTAAATACAGGCTCCGCCGTGGTCCTGAAGCGTATTTGATCGCACTAGGGCCGCTTCCTGAAGCCCCGCCCAGCGATTTTGTTTGACATCGCGGGCGCATAGCTGTTACTTAATTGTTGATGTTCACTCCCGAAGAGTTGACTTTACAATTGAGGGGGGCAGATAACAGCAGATCAAGCGGGCCCGTGGTGGTCATCGGCGAAGTCCTCTGGGATGTTTTTCCAGCGTACACTTGTCTGGGAGGCGCACCCTTGAACTTCGCCGTGAATGCAAAGCGCCTGGGGCTCCGGCCGCTCCTGATTAGCGCGGTTGGACCAGACGAACTCGGCGAAAGGGCCACGCGGGACATCCAGGCTCTGGGACTAGACTGCACAAGGCTGTCGAAATCAGCGAAATGGGCCACCGGAACTGCGTGCGTATCCATAGACAGCGCCGGTAACCCGGTGTTCCGGATAGCCAGGCCGGCCGCCTATGACGATGTGCCGATGACATCGCACGAAGCGGAATCGCTCGCGGCCTCGCATCCGTCGTGGCTCTATTACGGTACGCTCTTCGCCTCCATGCCGGAGACGCGTGCTACGCTGGAACGCCTCTTCCAGGCGCTGCCCGGCGCCAGACGATTCTATGACGTCAACCTGCGCCCGGGCTTCGAATCAATGACCCTGGTCGCGGACCTTCTGTCCGCCGCCGACGTCGTCAAGCTCAACGAGTCGGAGGCGGAAGTGGTCGCGCGCCACTTCGCGCTCCCTCAGGACTTGCGAGACTTCTGCCACGCGGCCAGCCAGCAGTTCGGCTGGACCGCGGTCTGCATCACGTTGGGAGAACGAGGCTGCGCCATATACCACCGCGGAGATTTCGTTCAGGCCGACGGCGAAGTCATACAGGTTATCGACACCGTCGGCGCGGGTGACGCCTCTGCCGCGGCTTTCCTTCATGGCCTCAACATGAACTGGCCCGTCGCGCGGATTGCCCGATTCGCCAACCGCGTCGGTGCGGTCGTGGCAAGCCGCGAAGGAGCCACCCCGGATTGGACGATCCTGGAAGTAGCGATTGCGTAACTACGATGAATAACCAGGTGCAACTCATCACGTACGTCGACCGGCTCGCCGGCGGCGGCATCGCCGATCTCACATCTCTACTGCGGGGCCGGCTCGCCAATCTGTTCGGCGGCGTTCACCTGCTCCCCTTTTTTCACCCGATCGATGGAGCCGATGCCGGCTTTGACCCCATTGATCACAAACAAGTCGATCCGCGGCTTGGCTCGTGGGCGGATTTGCGCAACCTCGGTCAAATTGTGGAGATCACTGCCGATCTGATCGTCAACCACGTCTCGGCGCTCTCCCCGCAGTTTCAGGATTTTTCGCAGCGCGGCCAGGAGTCGCCGTATGCCGGCCTCTTCCTGACCATGGATCGCGTCTTTCCAAACGGCGCGACTGAAGCGGACCTGCTGCGCATATACCGTCCACGCCCCGGGCTTCCGTTCACCTATCTGAAGTTGCACAACGGCAGCTACCGCCTGATGTGGACCACGTTTACTTCGCATCAAATCGATATCGACGTTGAGAGCGAGCAAGGCAAGACGTACATCGGTTCGATCCTCCGGGAGTTTCATCAGGCAGGCGTGCGCCACATCCGCCTCGACGCAGTCGGCTATGCGATCAAGCGCGCCGGGACGAGCAGTTTCATGATCCCGGAGACCTTCGACTATATCTCGCGCTTGACTGAACAGGCGCACGCGCTCGACATGAAGGTGCTGGTCGAGGTCCATAGCTATTTCCGTGACCAGGTGGAAATTGCGCGCAAGGTCGACCGCGTTTACGACTTCGCGCTGCCGCCTCTGGTGCTGCATACGCTATTTCGCAAGAATGCACGGGCGCTCAAGCAGTGGCTCTCGTTCAGCCCGCGTAACGCCGTTACGGTACTAGATACGCACGACGGCATCGGCGTCATTGACGTCGGCGCGGATGCGCGCGACCCCAGCCGGCCGGGCCTACTGCCGCCACAGGAGATCGACAGCCTGGTCGAAACCATCCACGCGCGCAGCGGCGGCGAGAGTGCCCGAGGCACCGGCGCGGCGGCCAGCAATCTCGATCTCTACCAGGTGAACTGCACCTTCTACGACGCGCTCGGCAAGCGTGACGACGAATACCTGATCGCGCGCGCGATCCAGTTTTTCGCGCCCGGGATCCCGCAGGTCTATTACACGGGCCTGCTCGCCGGGACGAACGATATGGAGTTGCTGGCGCGGACCGGCGTGGGACGCGACATCAATCGCCACTACTATTCGTCGTCCGAAATCGACGCGGCGTTGCAACGACCGGTCGTGCGGAAGCTCATCGAACTCATCCGCCTGCGCAACGAGCATGCGGCGTTCGCCGGTGAGTTCCACGTGCCACAGACGGGAGATGACGAACTCGTGCTCGAATGGAAGAACGGCGACGCGTACGCACGCCTCGAAATCAGTCTACCCGAGGCCGCAGCCAGCATCGACTACTCCACCGCAACGGGCCGCGCGCGCCTGCCGGTTCCGCTTTCCGCGGCAGGAAAGGCGAGATCATGATCAATCCCGCGCCGGCGAAGGCGACCACCAGTTTGGGCGCGATCAAGGCGCTCACGTTCCTCATGTTCATGATGTTCGCGATGACGACCGACTCCGTCGGCATCATCATCCCGGAGATCATCAAGCAGTTCCATCTAAGTATGACCGCCGCGGGCGCGTTCCAATACGCCACCATGGGCGGCATTGCACTGGCGGGTTTCTTCCTCGGCTTTCTTGCCGATCGTCTGGGACGCAAGGCTACCATCATCATCGGCCTGGCGGCATTCGCGGTGGACTCCTACCTTTTCACGGCAGGCAATTCGTTTGCGTTCTTTGTCGGCCTCCTCGCCATATCCGGCGTTTCGATCGGCGTCTTCAAGACCGGCGCGCTCGCGCTGATCGGCGATATCGTCCATTCAACAACGGAACACACCGCCATCATGAACACGGTCGAGGGCTTCTTCGGCGTCGGCTCGATCCTCGGGCCCGCGATCCTCTCGCGTCTGCTCGGCGCCGGCGTGAGTTGGAAGTTTCTTTACGTCATCGCGGGAACCATGTGCGCGCTGCTCGTAGTGATCGCACTTTCCGCGAAATATCCTCACACGATGAAACGTGGCGAAGAGCCGGTGAACTTCCGCGCCACGCTCGCCATGATTAAGAACCCCTACGCGCTCGGCTTCTCCATGGGCGAATTCCTCTATGTTGCGACGGAGTGCGCCATCTACGTGTGGATGCCAACGCTCCTCGCCGGCCGCACAGGGTTTTTCGCCGTGTACAGTATCTCGATCTTCTTCCTGCTGCGCTGCGGCGGCCGATTCGTCGGCGGTTGGATGCTCGGACGTTACTCCTGGACCGCCGTCCTTACAGTGTTTAGCGCGGCCATTCTGCTGTGTTTTGTCGGAGCCGTCGTCGGGGGCGCCGGCTCGGCCGTCTACCTGCTGCCGCTCTCGGGACTATTCATGTCCGTCATCTATCCGACGATCAATTCGAAGGGCATCAGTTGCTTCCCGAAGTCCGAACACGGCGCCGTCTCGGGCGTCATTCTGTTCTTCACCTGCGTCTCCGCAGCCGTTGGACCGCTTGCGATGGGCGCTGTGAGCGATGCGCTCGGCGGCCCGCAATACGGCTTCATACTGGCGACCGCCTTTTCCGCCCTCCTCTTTGCCGGCTGCTTGCTCAACTCGTTGTATCAGCCCACTCGTGAGCGTCTGCGACTGCTCGATCGGACCCAGTATGAAGGAGCGTAAACTTCGATGAACCGGCGCGACTTCACCTTCATCGTTGCGGGCGCGGCTGCAACCAAGCTCATGGCAACCCCACTGGAGACGGACCCGGCACAGGCCAAAGCAACACAAGCCGTGCTCGACGCCGTCCCGATCGCTGAAGCCGATCCCGATCGGCCGGTCTACCATTTCCATCCACCTGCGAACTGGACGAACGATCCCAACGGGACGCTGTTCTATCGCGGGTGGCATCACCTTTTCTACCAGCTCAATCCGTTTGCGGCCCGGCTCGGCAGCCAGCATTGGGGTCATGCGCGCAGCCGCGACCTGGTCAACTGGGAACATTTGCCAATCGCCATCTGGCCATCGACGGACAAAGGCGAAACGGCGATCTATTCGGGTGGCGCAGCCATAGCTTCAGACGGGCGCCCGCGCTTGATCTATACGAGCATCGGCCACCCGCAGCCCGAGCAGTGGATGGCAATCCCTAAGGACGACGAGTTGATCGAGTGGCAGAAGTATGAGGGCAATCCCGTGCTGGCGCAGAGCGCCCATCGCGCGGGACCCATATCACAGTGGCGCGATCCGTTTATGTTCCGCTCGCAGCGCACCACGTACATGGTCTGCGGCGGCGGTACGGCCGCGGGCCGCGGCCAGGTGCAACTATATCGCGCTACGAAGCCGGACCTTACGCGCTGGGAGCACTTGGGCGTCATCTTCCAAACGCTCGACCGCGAAGTGCGGAATTTCGAATGTCCGAACCTGTTCCCACTGGATGGTCGATGGGTACTGATCGTCTCGGCTTTCCGTCCTTGCGAATACTGGATCGGCGATCTGGACATCCCAAGGATGCAGTTCGTCCCGACGGCCCACGGCGTCCTCGATGCCGGCGATGCCTATGCCAGCAATATCTCGGTGGACGATAAAGGCCGCACCCTGTTGTGGCTGTGGGGGCGGACAAATACGCCCCCAGACAAGGGCTGGGGCAGCGTGATTACCATGCCGCGCACGCTCACCATCGGTCCCGACGGCTATCTACGACAGCAGCCCGTTGTCGAATTCGATTCGCTCCGCGGCGACGTGAAGACCGTGGCTGCAAGCCCGCTGGAGAAACCGCTGGACCCGGACGGTATTCGCACGGACTGCGCCGAAATCGAAGTCGAATTCCATGGCGGCGGCACGTACGGACTGGAACTCCGCCGGTCTGACGAAGGTAAGCCGGGCGTTGTCGTATCCATGCAGGGGCCGTATCTTAACGTGGGGACTGCGCGAGCGTACGTCGGCTTCGCGGACCGCCATCGCTTGCGCATCTTCCTCGATAAACGATGCATCGAAGTGTTCGCCGACGATGGTGTCACAGCCGTTTATAACTGGATTAACGCCGGGCCGACGGACTTGGGAATTCGCGTTTTCGGCCAAGCGGGCGGAGGCAGAGGGCCGAATCGTGGCGGTCCTCCGAGCCTTCAATCGCTGCGTATCTGGCCGATGGCGGCCGCGCGGTTCAACATGGACCGATTTCGAGCGTAGTAGGCCGTTATTAACCTATTCGCATTGAATTCACTGCAACCAAGTTGTACTATCAGGTTGTGCGAGTTGCAAAGGGCGGTACCCCGAAATATCAGCAGATCCTGGATGACTTGAAAGAGTCGATTGCCTCCGGTAAGTACGGGGTCGGTCAGCGGCTTCCCAGTGAACATGAATTAGTGAAGAAATTTGGCACATCGCGCGTCACAGTCAACCGGGCGCTTCGCGAACTTCAGATTACCGGACTGATCGATCGGCGAGCGGGATCGGGGAGTTACGTCAAGGCCAGCACTTCGAAGGCATACACCTTCGGACTGCTTATTCCGGAACTGGGACGGACTGAAATCTTCGAGCCGATTTGCCGCGGGATGGCGGAAGCTAAAGAAGCCGGCCACCACGCACTGCTCTGGGGAAAAGCATTGGCGGATTCCGGCAACGAAGGCGAGGACGTCGAATCGCTCTGCCGCCAATTGATGTCGCAGAAAGTCTCGGGCGTCTTCTTCGCCCCCTTGGAGTTGACGCCGGAAAAGGATGCGATCAACCGTACCATCGCGGAGCGTTTCGAAAAGGCGGGGATTCCGATCGTACTCCTGGATCGCGACTTAGTTCCATATCCGCAACGCAGCCAGTATGACTTAGTGGGGATCGATAACCGGCGGGCAGGATATATCATTACCGATCACCTGATTCAGGCAGGCGCAAAACGGCCGGTCTTCGTATGTCGCCCCGGGTCCGCGCCCACCGTGGATGCTCGAATCGCCGGCTTCCGTGAGGCCATTCTCGATAGCGAGTTGGACTACAAGCCCGGCCTGATCCGGCGCATCGAGCCGTGGGACGCAGCGACGATTCACCGCATCGTGAAGGAGACTCGCACGGACGCTATCGTATGCGCGAACGACTTCACCGCCGCGCATGTGATGAAGGCGCTCAATGAACTGAAGATCGCCGTGCCGGAGCGGATCCGCATGGCCGGCATCGACGACGTGAAGTACGCCACCCTTTTGCCCGTACCGCTGACGACCATTCGCCAGCCTTGCGGCGAGATCGGCGCGACGGCCATCGAAACCATGATTCAGCGGCTGCGGCACCCGCAATTCCCGGCCCGAGACATCGCGCTGAATTTCAAACTCGTAATCCGGCGGTCGTCGGGTGTGGACGGTCCTTCCAGCGAACGGATCGACTACGCCGATGGCATGGTCGCCGCAACCCAATAACTTCCCAAATAAGGTGCAGGCGCCCACGCCTGCCGCGCCGGCTCGAGGCCCGTGCTCGAGTAATTCGAGGTTTTACCGCAGTGCATTGCGGATGGCTTCCGAGACGAGCGGAGCCATGATCTTGTAACCTTCCGGGTTGGGATGAAGGCCGTCATTTGCGATACCGTCTTTCATCCACCCCTTATCGTCTACTAATGCCGAGAAGTAATCGACATAAACAGCGTTGACGCTCTTGGCGTAGTCCTTCATCCAGGCATTCAGCTTCAGAATATCGGCAGGCGGCCGCCCGACGGTCATACGCTGGCGGACCATGGGTCCGCGGCCGCCGCGCCCTGGAGCAGGTGTGGGCGCGGGCGCCCTGCCGCTTTGCTGGGCAAGGTAGGGATAATCGCTCACCGGCGTAATGGAACAGAGCAGCACTTTAATGCCGTGCCGCTGCGCCAGTTCCGTCATCGCCATGATGTTCTCTTCGATCATCTCGGGAGTGGACGGTCCCGTGTTCCGCGCAACGTCATTTGTTCCCGCCAACAGCACCATGGCGGCCGGTTTGAGCTCGATCACGTCGGGGTACATGCGGACTAACATCTGAGGCGTGGTCTGCCCCCCGATTCCCCGATTGACATATGGCTGGCCCGGGAAATACTCCTCGAGGTTCCACAGGTCTGTAATCGAGTCGCCCATGAAAACGACCCGGCGCGGGTCCGCCGGGCGTTGCTTCAACTCCTGGTTAGCGGCATGGTAGCGGCCCAGTTGGTTCCAGTCCTGCAGTTGCTCGGCCAGGCTGTGAGCCGTCATCGCCAGGCAACAATTGGCCGGGGGGGCGTTGAAATCATCGGTCAACTGCGCCTGTACGGCTGCCGGCGCTAGAAGAGCGGCGGCGAACAGAGGAAGTATCGAATTCTTCACGGGTGCACCTCTCCGGCCTGATCCATCAGATCGAGCAAGCCGTTTACGATAGCATTCTCGGCACATCCCGGCTTCAACCGGGAAGAGAGTACTTCAAACGTGTTATACCCGAATGCTGCGTCATTGGGAATGTAGCCGGACCGCGCCATGCCATTGGTTAAGGTGACCATCATTGTTCGGTTGAAGCGCGACTCCTTCTTCAGCCGCTGTGCGATGAGGTTGAAGACCTCGCCGTTAACCCCTCCCAGGGCGACGTCGCCGATCATAATGAGGCTGAGTCGCAGTTCCACCGGGTCGGCATCCTTGTAAGTGCCCGGATACCCGGCGCGACCAGTATCCGTACGCTGCCGCCCAGGACAACTCACAGTCTTTTGTTCGCCGAAGATTCGTGCCGTGGTCTGCGTCCGATCCATCTCACGCATCACGCGCATCACTTCCTCACCCAGAAACTGGCCCATGGAGATGATCATCTGCTTCTGCTGGTTCATCAGCTTCATGACTCGGGGGTCGTTTCTGTTGAGGCCCTGCCCGCCGGGAGGCATCGCGTTGCTGATGTCTTCCCCACGCTTGGCGTAGTCTTTAATGCGGATCTCGCGAAGATCGTAGGTCTGCTGGAAGTAAATAGGGTTCTGATCTCCGGCGGCTCCGGTGGACCACACGGCAATAATCTTGTCGTCGAAGGAGTCTTCTATGTAGTGCGACGCCGCCCCCGGGGCGTCCGCGCTCACCTTATCGAGTTGTCCGACGGTGACGGCGTGCATCGCATAGTTGTAATACACCGCGATCGGTTCGCCCGAAAGAGTCTCGAACCGAATCACCGCCACGGTTTTATCCGACGGACCGTCATAGTTCGGACCTTCCCACCAGCGCCGCGTTTTCGGATCGATGATGTTACGGTTCACGTTCAGGTAGGACACGCCAGTGCCGTAGCCCATGCGTGCGGGCTGCAGTTTCTGGTTCGCCAGTCTCAGAGATTCGAAGACTTTCTTTTCGAGACCGTCACCCGCGATACGCGGCACGCTGTGCGAGTGCGTCGCCGTCATCAGGATATGTTTCGCCGGAATGCCCAGTTCGCTTTCGGCGCGTTTGGTAACAGCCTGCCAGAGCGCGTCGGGCATGCCGCCGGCATCCAGCGTGAGAACGGCCGCTTTAGTTACGCCGTTATCCACGACAATCGCGCGGGAGTAGATATGGTCGAGAATCCCCTCGTAGTTTTTCGGCAACTCGCTCGCCGAAGGGGTGACGTCGACTTTAGCGGCGCCGGCCTTCAGGGCGAGCGAGTTTTGGGCGAAGGCCGCCGGGATGGCGAGGCCGGCCAGAATTAGCGGGATGGTACGCAAATGCAGTTTCATCGCGTCTCTCCAGTTAGGTTTCGAAGCGTCCACCGTAGCGTCGGGGTGACGGCAAGACTACGGGCGCGGTTAGGCTTCAGCTGATTCCGTCGCATCAGTTGAAGATCTTGACATTGAAGGCGTCGGCCATGGCTTGATTGCCGGCGTCGTTCGGATGAATGTTGTCACCGGGGTTGAATTCCGCCCTGAGGCGAGCCGGCTGTTGAGGATCGCGGACTACGGCGTCGAAGTCCACCACAGCGTCGAAGTTGCCCTTCGCGCGAATCCACTGATTCAATTGCTGCCGAATGCTTTCGGTTCGCTCCGTGGCGATCCACACGCCTTCCTCGGGCATAACGGTGGCGCCGATTACCTTGATGCCGTGCATGTGGCAGCGGTCAATGATCTGGCGATATCCCCAGATCAGATCGGCGGCGGTAAGAGCGCCGGGGCCATCTTTCGCGCCCTGCAGGTTTATGTCGTTGATGCCTTCCAGAAGGATCACCCACTTCGATCCTGGCCGGCTCAGTACGTCACGATCCAGTCGCGCGAGAGTGCTGGCGCCATAACCGTCGCGGAGCACCTGATTGCCGGAGATCCCCTGGTTTATGACGGCCACGTGCTGCGCCGACTTAGTTTCGCTGAATCGCTTGGCGAGCAGCGCGGGCCACGCCCGATTCATGTCTGTTGTGGTGGCTTGTCCGTCCGTGATGGAATCGCCGAGCGCAATCACCGTGAAAGAGTCTGATGGCGCAGAGACATCGACGCTGGATAGCCACACATAAGCGTACATTTTGGTGGCGTCCGGAATCGCGCCTGCTGCCGCCATATTCCCCTTGGCGATATATGAAGTGTGCAGGCCCAGCGGGTGGTTTGTCGGCGCACCCGTGTCTTGCGGAAAATACAACGAAACGGCCAGATCGGCAAGGGGCGGAACCTGCAAATCCACCGGATCGCTTACCACAAGCACACCGGGTTGAATGGTGCAGGTAGGGGCGCCGCCGAAGGTGAGCACTCGGTCGGTACCGTCCGCGATCGCGCCATCGCCTTTATGTATGGCGATGTGGGCCGCGCCGATTTCGAGTGGCTGTCCGCTACTCATGTTCGAGAGTTCGATACGGACTCGCCGTCCGCCCGCGCTGGTGTGAACAATCATCCTCACCGTCTGATCCGCGAATGAGGCGGGCACGTTTGGCGGCATCGGACGGCCATGAGTGCCGGGAGTGGGTAACTGAAAGTTGGCAGGCCGAGGCGGCGCGGCAGGCGCGTTCGCGGGGGCCTGGCCACCCCTGCCGCCCCCTCGTCCGCTGGGTGGGTTAGTGAAGATCGGCTGCGAAGTTGCCCACGTGCTTACCCAATGATCCGCGGCATCGCGTGTCTGACTCTCTACAGATGATGCGAGGCACAGCGCCCCAGCGACGCAGAGTGCTGCGGTCGCAATCCTGATTTGCATCGTAACGACTCTCCGCTTCCCGGCACGGGCCAACCTGGCTACACAGCTTTGGCCTCAAGCTGCCCATAGTTGCTGGTATAACTTTACGCCACTCACCCCGCCGAATGTCAAGGCCCCATACGGCTCCCACGGCGCGGTCAGTCGCGAAAGTCTTTCGAATCGAACGCATTTGCCATCGCTTCATTGCCGGCGTCGTTTGGATGAATGTGATCGCCGGGATCGAACCCGGCTTTGATATGCTTGGGCCGCTCCGGATCGCGCACTACGGCATCGAAATCGATGACCGCATCGAAGTTGCCCTTTGCCCGAATCCATTTGTTGACGGATTGCCGGATCGCTTCGCCGCGCTCGGAGGCGGTAGGGACGCCTTCTTCGGGCATGATGGTGGCTCCCATCACTTTGATTCCATGCTCGTGGCACCGGTCGATGAACTGGCGATAGCCCCAGATCAGTTCGGCGTCAGTGAGGGCGTTCGGTCCGTCGGATCGACCGCGGATATTGATATCGTTGATGCCTTCCAGAAGAATGACCCACTTCACGCCGGGGAGACTCAAAACGTCGCGGTCCAGGCGGCTGAGGGCGCTCAATCCGGCGCCGTCGCGCAGGACTTGGTTGCCGGAAATTCCCTCGTTCACTACGGCCACCCCACGGGTCGACGAGTTGGCATTGAAACGCTGCGCCAGCAGCGTCGGCCATGCGTGATTCGCATCGCGCGTAGTGGCGTAACCATCTGTGATGGAGTCGCCGAACGCGACTACGGCTCGCGAATCGGCCGGCGCGGCGACTTCGACCCCGGCGAGCCAAACATACGCGAACATGACCGTGGCGTCCGGCGACGAGGGCGACGCGGTCTTGTTCCCCTTCGTGATGTACGCGCTATGCAACCCGATGTTGTGGTTTGTGGGAGCGCCGGTGTCCTCCGGGAAATATAACGAGATCGCCAGATCGGAAAGCGGCCCAACCGCGAAGTCCACCGGATCGCTCAGAACTAATACGCCCGGTTGCACCGTTACTGTTTCGGCTCCACCGAAGGTGACGCTATGGTCCGTAGCGGGGTCGATGGCTCCTGCGCCTTTGTGAACGGCGACATGCGCAGCGCCGATGACGAGCGGTTGTGCGCTCATCATGTTCGACAACCGAAGCCGCACCCGGGCCCCGCCGATGCTCGTGCGGACCACCATACGCACGGTCTCGTCGGCGAATGAAGAAGGCAGGTTGGAAGCGTTTGGTCCGCTCTGCGGCCGCGTGGGGGGTGTGGCCGCCGCCGAAGTCGTCGAACTCGGGGTCGTCGATTGCGCCGGCCCGCGCCCTGCAACCGCTCCGGCGCGGTTCCCTCCCCTGCCGCCGAAGCCGCCGGGCATGAGTTGTTGAGCAGTCGCCCACGTGGCCACCCAGTGATCGGACGTCGTGCCGCCGCGGCGGCTTTGCGCTTCCGCGGCCCAACACAGCGATGCCACAATCGTCACCAAAATCCAACCGCGGAAGTAGAGAATCATAGCGCCTGGTACTCCGAATTGAAGTCGCACCTGCATAGACAACCTTCGAAGGCTGCCTTGCTGAGTTTAGCACCGCAGCATTGCTCGCCTGAGTCTGATGGCCGGCCTGGGCCGTGCGAGGATGGCGATTATGCCGTCACTCCCGTTCTCGTTTCCGTGTTTGCCGCGGTTCGTGTCTTCTTCCAAACACGCGCTGAGATTGCCGCCGAAGTCATCGCGCTCCGCCAGCAGCTCGCGGTGCTGAAGAGGCAACGGTTACGACCGCCCTTGCGGCCTCTGGATCGGCTCTTCTAGACCGTTGCGCGAATAATTTGGTCTCGCTGGCTGGACGCGCTGGTAATCGTCAAGTCCGAAAACGGCAGTTGGTTGGCATCGGGCCGGCTTCCGACGGTACTGGCCATGCAAATCGCGGCCGTATGGCGGCCGGCCGAGGATCACCCCGGACGTTCTCGGTTTGATTCGCCGTTTGGCCCGTGAAAACACCGGCTGGGGCGCTGCCAAAGATCGACGGCGAGTTACAGGAGCTCGGGTTTGTACTGTCGGTGCCTGCCGTCGCCCACTACTCCCGAGGATACGGCGGCGTGGCGATGCCGGTAAGAAATGGCGTCCCATTTTTTCACAACCACCACGAGGCGATCGTCGCCTTCAGCTTCGTTATCGTGCTGACGGCTATGTACCTCAACAGAAGCACTTTCATCGCATTCCTCGGCCGTGATGCCGAAAGGGATCTGTTGCAAATGCGAGTTGAAACCTGCAAATAGGTAAGTCGCAGGCGCGCCGGTGTCGCATACTCGGGCAAGCTATGGTGCATCGCCTCGTAACCTTCGATCGTTCTACAAGCACACTCCACCGACCGGAATCCCAGGCTCGCCGTAATCCGCTTCTTAATGAAGCTATGGTCCTGCTCAATCACGTTGTTGAGATAAGGTGCGGTTCGGCAGCGACAGCGGCAACCGAGTTCACGCGTCTGCTTCAGTTCGGCGACTGCAGCCGGGTATGCCGGATGTCGTCCACATTGATCACGCGTAGGCGGCGGCCGCCCCCGCCCAATGCGAGCCGGAGAAACATCTTCGCTGCGATCAGGTCCCGTTTGGGCGACATGAAGTCGATTGTCTCACCTGCGGAATCGACGGCCCGATAGAGATATGCGCAGGTGCCTGCGAGTTTGCCGTAGGTTTCATCAACCCGCGAAGAGTGGTTGGAGCGGCGCATTTCGCGGCGAGTCCGTCCCCGGAAGAGTGCTGGCCGCTTCTGAGTCACCATACACGGTATTAGGTCAGATCAAACCGGTTTGCAACAGAGCCGTGGGTCGGGGACGGAAATCGCGTGGCGGAATCCAATGGCAGCCCAGAGCATGCTTTCGGGACGGAAGGCTTACTTCGCGCGCACTCGGAAGTAGCTTCCGGCGGTAAACCGGGTTACCCGTCCATTCGCATCCAGTTCGAACTTCAATAACTCGCCGTCGTTTCCGCCTCCATGCATGCGGAACGTATTGGTACCGACTGGAGTCAATCGCACCCGTGAATCCCACGGGTTCGTGGCTTCGGGCGAGATGAGGATCAATTCCCCGCCCGCGATGAGGATCTGCGACTCGACGTGCTTCCATTCGTATGTCCCGGTGTATTTCTGCCAGGCCGGATCCGCCACAGCCGGTGCAGGTTTCGGCCGTGCCGTCGCGCGCGCGATCGCCGGACCCAACATACTCAGCGCCTGATTCACGTAGTAAGTGGTATCGGCATCGTAGCCGTTGATGAGCACAATCACGCCGTACTTTTCCGCAGGAACCCATTCCATCAGGCTTTTGTATCCAGGCGCCACTCCGTCCTTGCCGACCCGCACCTGCTGCCCTACGTGCCTGATACCGAAACCGAGGCCCTGGGCGCTTTGCCAGTCCGGGCGCAACCACTGCACTCGCTGCATCTCCCGCAGCGTGGATCCCCTCAGAATCTGGGCTCCGCCCGCTGGTCCATCGCGGAACTGCAGCTCGACAAACCGGGCCAGATCTTCGACAGTGGAGGCCAGCCCCGCCGATGGCGTCAGCGCGCGCGCATCGATAAAATCCTCCGGCTCTCGCGCCACCCCGGGCGCATGCCGCCGGTAACCGATCGCCATATTGGGATCGCCAGGCATGGGTTCGACGAGCGTCGAGTTCATTCCGAGAGGACGCAGAATGCGGTCTTCCACATATTTCCTGTACGGCTCGCCGGAAACCGCTGCAACCACTTCGCCCGCAATCGCGAGTCCGAGGTTTGAATATTTGTATTCTGCCTCGGGCGTTAATACCGCCGGTTCTTCCGGAACGAGTTTCATTAACTCTTCGCGGCTCGGAAATTTCAAATCGTTCCAGTAGTACATCGGCAACTCGCGCGCCAAGCCTGACGTATGAGTCAATAAGTCCCAGATCTTGATCGGCGGAGAGTCCGGCTTCGGCTCTTTCACCTTGAACCAGGGCAGATACTTTACGACCGGATCGTCTAGCTGCAGTTTTCCGGCATCGCGCAATTGCAGAATGGCAGTGGAAGTGAAGACTTTTGAAATTGATGCGATCCGGTACAAGGTGGTCGGAGTGGCAGGTATGCGCTTCTCCAGGTTTGCGAAGCCATAGCCTTTCGCCCAAATCAAGCTTTGGTCATAGACCACTCCGATCGAAAGTCCCGGCTCTTGCCGCGACGCGACCGTCGCTTCGACCCACGCATCCAGGACCTTCAACGGTCCGGCAACCTCTGGATTTTGGGCCAGGTTCGCGCCCTGTCCCCAGCACGGCCAAGCCGCCACTGCGGCCAACGCGAGCAAGCCGTAACGATACTTAGAGTTTCGCAATTGCAATCCCGCTTTCTCCCGCCACTGTATAGAGCAGATACACCTGGCCATTCTCGCGAAAGATGGCCGGATCTCTGAGTTGCCGCACGTCACCAGGAGCCAGATCCATCTTGGATACTTCGATCGGGCGGTCTGCACCTTCCCACTGCTTCTCCGGCGCTAATACGGAAACCGGCGGCGATGCTTTCCAGCGTTTCCAGTCGGGAGTCAAATCGATGTACGACAGCAGAATCCGCTCGGGCGCATCGCCGATCCGTGAGTAGTAGACGGCCAGCCTGTCGCCCCGAAGGTCCACAGCGGCATGCCGGAGCGTGAGGTTGGGATCTTCGTTAAACAACGTCGGGCCTTCCTCAAACGGACTCTCCCCGTCGCGGGACCGCGAAAACACACCGGCTCTCGCAATCGAGTAATAATAACCACCCCAGAAGAATACCCGGAAGTAAGGAGCGCCTAGCGCCACCGGCTTCGCTGTGAACCGAATGCCATCCGGGGAAGTCGCGAGCACGCTCTTCTGATCTCCGATATCCTTGCCGACACCCTGAGCCGGGCAATGAAAGTACATCAGAATCCGCCGCTTCGCTTCGTCCACATGCACGTCCGGCGAGGCGACATGATTGTGGCAAATCGAGGCTTCCTCGATGTGCAGCGTTCCGGGCTCATAGATCTTCCATGGACCGTCAAGTTGGTCCGCGTAAGCAAGCCGGATGTAAGTGCCCTGATGATGCGCGAAGTATAGATAGTATTTCCCGAGCGGCTTGGTTATCCAAGAAGGCACTCGGATCAACGACGGTCCATTGATGTTGTCCCCCAGCGAAGCGCTCAACTCCGGCGTGACAATCGGGTTGTGGGCCAAACGCACGGGATGCGGTGCGGCCGCAAAAAACAATAGCGCGGCTAACCAACGCATTCGCTCACCTCAGTGCCTGCTCCAGATCCGCGATGAGGTCGCGGACATTCTCAATGCCGCACGAATAGCGAACCAGCGCTTCCGGAATACCCATCGCGGCACGATCCGGAGCGCTTACTTCCACATGGCTCGTGGTCGCCGGAGGGCCCGCCACCGTCTCGACGGATCCCAGATTTGCCGCACGGTGGGCGAGTTTCAATCGCGGCAGAAATGCTTTCACTGCCGCAAATCCGCCGTGAATGGAGAAGCTCAAAACACCACCGAAACCGTTCTTCATCTGCCGTTTCGCAATCTCATGCTGTGGATGCGAAGCGAGACCTGGATAAAAGACCCCCTCGACAGTAGCCTGGCGTTCCAGAAACTCCGCGACCGCCATCGCATTGGCGTTCTGCCGCTCCACTCTGAGTTCCAGCGTCTTCATACCGCGCAGTAGCAGGTAAGCCGCGAACGGGTCCAGCGCCGCCCCGGTGATCTCCCGAAAGTGGTAGATCTGACCGACTAGTTCCGCCGCTCCGCAAACGAGCCCGCCGAGTGCGTCCGCGTGTCCGCCGAGGAATTTCGATGCACTGTGAATTACAAGGTCCGAGCCCAACTGCAGCGGTCGCTGGTTGATGGGAGTAGCGAAGGTGTTGTCCGTTACGACGACCGCGCCGGCTGCATGGGCGGCCCGCGCCGCGCGCTCGATGTCCACCACCTTCAACGTAGGATTGGTCGGAGTTTCCAGGTACAACATGCGGCAGCCGTTGCGCACTTCGCGCTCGATTTGATCTCCGTCCACCGTCTCGCAGAGGCAGACGTCCACGCCAATGCGCGGCAGGAACTCGCGAAACAACTGGTTGGTGCCGCCATACGTATCCTTTACGGTCACGATGCGGTCACCTTGTTTCAACAGTGCGAAAGTGGTGTTGCTGATTGCCGCCATTCCCGACGCAAAGCTCGTCGCAGCCTGCGCGCCTTCGAGCACCCGTACCTTCTCTTCCAGGACCTTTACTGTGGGATTCGTGTTGCGGCTGTAAATGTGTCCCGGCTCCCGGCCCAGAGCCACAGCTTGCCAGCTATCCACATCGCCGTAGCCGAACGCGACACTCTGCGCGATGGCGGGTTGGGTCGGCGCGCCGGATTGTGCGGGTTCCTCGCCGCCCCAAACTGCTTCCGTACCGCTTCCCCATCGTCCGTCCGCGTTCTCATCCATGTCGTTATCCCGCTTGAGTGCCAGCATCGCTCTTCAAAACGCATAGTGTCAAACAGGTTTTCTCTTGGAATAAGCATCGGTACAACCGATCATTTCATGTTCGATTTCCAGCATTTAACCGTTGACAATACCTTTGTTTGTTAGATATATTCAAAAGCCATCGGGAGGGAATTTGGGATGCCAGCACAACGCCCAGCCGCCGACCTGACGGAGAAGCAAACATTTCAGCCGCGGCTTCTGAGGGACGTTCTCGGATGCTTCCCCACAGGCGTGGCAGTGGTGACTGCCGTTGCTCGCGACGGCAGTCTGCACGGCGTAACGATCAACTCGTTCAATTCCGTCTCGCTGGATCCGCCGCTTGTCCTGTTTAGTCTTTCCCGCGACCTGAACAGCCTGCAATCCCTGGAGACCGCCGAAGCCTTTGCCATCAACTTCCTCCGCGACGACCAGGCCCACCTGTCTTCCCGCTTTGCCGCCGCACTCACCGATAAATGGACCGGCCTTGAATATCGCGCGGGTTTAACCGGCGCGCCCGTCCTCGTGCCGGCTCTCGCGGTTGTTGAATGCCGCCCATACGCGCAATATGATGGCGGCGACCACGTTATCTTCGTCCTGCGGGTCTCCCACATCGAGGCCGATGCCACCCGCTACCCGCTTGTGTTCTTCCGCGGTTGCTACCACGCGCTCGCCAATGCGGAGCGTGACCGATGAAGACGGCAGCCGCGCATCTCGCATCCCTGCAGGATGGACGGGAGGTCTATATCCATGGCGAAAGAGTCGCCGACGTCACTACTCACCCGGCGTTTCGCAACGCCGTAGCAAATGCCGCCTACTTGTACGAATTCCAGAGCCGCCCGGAAAATCGCGACCAGATGATGTTCTCATCGCCCACTTCGGGTGATCTTGTTAGTCGCTGTTGGCAGCTTCCCGAAACTCATGCCGAGTTGGTAGAGCGCAGGCGCGCACTGACCGCCTGGGCGGAAACGCATTACGGTTTCATGGGCCGATCCCCCGACCATGTCGCTTCCTGCCTGGCCGGCATGTACATGGGCATCGATCAATTCGAAGCCTTCGATCGGGATCGCGCGGCCGCTCTCCGCGACTACTTCGAGTATGCGCGCGATCGCGATCTCTACCTGACTTACGCCATCATCAATCCACAGGCCGAGCGCTCGGCTTCAGCCGCCGGACAGCCAGGCGGCTTCCATGCCGCCCGCATCTGCCGCGAAACTTCCGGGGGCGTCATCGTCTCGGGTTCCAAGATGCTGGCAACCAGCGCCATCATGGCGAATGAAGTATTCGTCAGCTGCATACAGCCGCTCGCTCCGCAGGACGCCGACTACGCTTTCTCTTTCGCCATTCCGATGAATACACCAGGCCTTCAGGTTTTCTCCCGCAAATCTTACGAAGAGAGCGCCCCTAGCATATTCGATAATCCACTCGCCAGCCGCTACGACGAAAACGACGCGGTCCTGTTTTTCGACGATGTCGAAGTGCCGTGGAGTCGCGTTTTCCTCGCGCGCGATGTCGGCATGTGCCAGCGGCAGTTCCATGCCACACCCGCGCACGTTTTTCAGAACTATCAATGCCAGATCCGCCTGATGGTCAAGATGCGATTCCTGGTAGGGCTCGCCAAGGAGATCTGCGCCGCAAGCGGCATCGAGGCCTTTCCGCAAGTGCGCGAAACACTCGGCCAGCTCGCCGCCGAAGCCGCCATGGTGGAAGCCTTCGTCGTCGCCATGGAAACCAACGGTGCCCGTCGCGGCCCCTACTTCGTTCCGGACCGTCACCTCCTCTACGCCGCGCAGGTACTCACGCAGCAGCTTTACCCCAAAGTCATTCACAGTCTCCGAGAGCTTGCCGGCGGCAATATGATCATGCTGCCCTCTTCGATTGACGACTTCTCCGACCCCGAGATTGCGCGCGGCGTTCTCAGCGCCCAGGGCTCAGCCGCCCGCTCGCCCGAAGAGCGTGTCAAACTTTTCAAACTCGCCTGGGATGCGGTCGGCTCGGAATTCGGCTCGCGCCACACGCAATATGAAATGTTCTATGCGGGCGCCTCCTTCGTCACCAAAGGTCACTCCCTCCGCACTTACGATTGGCCCGCCGCCACAGCCACCGTCGAGCGATTGCTCGCGTCGTATCCGACCGCCGCGGCCAGCTCACCACTCGCGGAAGTGAAACAGTCATGAGCACCCAAATCTTCCCGCGTTCTGTCAAGCGCCGTAAGGCAGAGCGTCCTCCCGCGCCCCTCACGGCGTCGCGCCCTGAACTTATTCCCGGGGGCTCCGATACGGAACTTCGAGCGTTAGTTCACGGCCTGCTCGCGTTTTCGTCGCGGCTCGAAAGCATCCGCGCCGGGCTGGCGCGGTGCATCGGACTCACGCCGATCCAATACACTACCCTGATCTCCGTCGCACACCTCGAGACGGCCGGCGGTGTCAGCGTAAACCAGTTGGCCACGCATCTTCAGCTCAGCGGCGCTTTCATCACCATTGAAACCGGCAAACTTCTCAAGCAGAGTCTCCTGACGAAACAACCCGATCCCGCCGATCGGCGCCGTGTCTGCCTGAACACCACACCCAAAGCCCGTCATCTTCTTGCAACGCTCGCGCCTACACAGGTCGCCGTCAACGACCAGCTTTTTGAATTCCTCGACGCGGCTTCGTTCCGGCGCCTCCGCGCCATTGTGGATTCCATGAATTCCTGCGCCAACCGCGCCCTCTCCCGCCTCAGCTATCTTTCCGAAAGCGAGCGACCCGCATGACGCGCATTGCCGTCTCGCTGCACACCGCATCGGGGCTGGAGCCGATCGAACTAGCGATCCGTGACCTGGTGATCGCCGGCTGGACGGGACGCGATCGTACGGCGGTAGAGGCTCACATACACGAACTCACCGCTCTTGGTGTTGCGCCGCCCTCCCGGACACCGATCTTCTACCGCGTTTCCGCTTCGCTCCTCACCACCGCTGCCGAAATTCAGGTGCTCGGCAGCGACTCTTCCGGCGAAGTCGAATTCGTTCTGATCCGTCACCGCGCGCGTCTTCTGCTCGGGCTCGGCAGTGACCATACGGATCGGAAGGCCGAAGCCGCCGGCGTCGCTCTTTCAAAACAACTCTGCCCGAAGGTCATCTCACCCGACGTCTGGGACTTCGCCGACGTCGAACCTCACTGGGAGAGCCTGAGTGTTCGCTCGGTGGTGGTCGAAGCTTCTCGCCCGGTCCTCTATCAGGAAGGCTCCGTCAGTCAAATTCTTCACCCCGGCGCGCTGCTCGAATCCTACGGTGAGACTGCCGATGCGATGTTCTGTGGAACGCTGGCCGCCATCGGAGGCGTACGCTGGAGTGGCGAGTTTTCGATGGAACTCGAGGACCCCGTGCTGCGACGGAAGCTGCAACATCGCTACACCGTTGAGGCCTTGCCGGTCGAAACCTAAAACTCAGGAGAAACCATGGCGCCCAAACCGCATCTCGAATTCTTCCCCGTCGACATGAACTCCGGCTGGGAGACCCCGCCAGGGTACAAGTCCGGCTTCACCCAGAAAGTACTCGCCAGCGATCTCGATGAGGAGAACAAAACGGGCAGCCGCTCGCGCCTCCTTCGTATCGCGGCTGGCGTGTACTCCGAAAAGCCATTCATCCACGATCACTGGGAAGAGGTCTTCCTCGTGGAAGGCGATCTCATCGTCGGCAACGACGAAGACGGCAACGGAGGCGAACAGTTCCACGGTCCAACTTACGCCTGTCGCCCGCCCGGCGTGTACCACGGCCCTTTCAAGTCCGAAAAAGGCTGCGTCCTGTTCGAGATTCACTACTATCTCCCATGACCGCACAAACCACCAGCCGAACAATTGTCGATGCCGCTCTCGAGCGCGCCGCCGCTCCCGCCGGCGAAGGAAGCCGCGTTTTTCTTTCGCTGGATGCGGAAGGCGCGCGAAGGTCCGCCGACGCTGTCGATCGGCAGACGAGCCGGCTCTCCCCGATCGCGGGTCTTCCGATCTCCATCAAAGATCTGCTCGATGTGGAAGGCCAAGTCACTACCGCGGCCTCCCCCGCCCTCCGCAACACCCCGGCGGCGCCGCGTGATTCCGCTGTTGTCAGCCGTCTGAAGCACGCCGGCGCCGTACTCGTCGGCCGGACCAACATGACCGAATTCGCCTTTACGGGCGTCGGCATCAATCCCCACTACGGCGCCCCAGCCAACCCGTTCGATCGCGCCGCGCGTCGAATTCCTGGTGGTTCGTCCTCTGGCGCGGCGGTATCCGTCACCGATGGAATGTGCGTCGCCGCCATCGGCTCCGATACCGGCGGTAGCGTCCGCATCCCTGCCGCACTGTGCGGTATTGCCGGCTTCAAGCCCACTCAGAATCGCGTGCCGCTCGACGGCGTTTTCCCACTCTCCCCCACGCTGGATTCCATCGGGGTGCTCGCTCCCACCGTCAGCCTCTGCGCTGCCTTCGACGCCGTTCTGGCCGCCGAAGAATCTGCCGACCTTCCCGCCGCCGACCTCCGCACCCTCTGTGCCCGCGTCCCCAGCAATTACTTCCTCGACAATCTCGATGCCCCTGTAGCCGACGCCTTCCAGCATGCCTTGGCGGCCCTCGCCGCCGCCGGACTGCCGCTTGCCGATGTCGCACTCCCGGAGATCGCCGACATAGCCGCGGTCAACGCCGGCGGCGGATTTGCCGCCGCCGAAGCTTACGCCTGGCATCGCGATCATTCCACCGATCTGGCCGCCTCCGATCCGCGAGTCACCGAACGAATCCTGCGCGGCGCATCCATCTCTGCCGAAGATCTTGCGTGCATGCACACCAGTCGCCGCGACATCATCAAACGATTCGATGCAGAACACGCTCTCACCGACGTAATCCTCTGCCCGACGGTCCCGATCGTCGCGCCGCCGATCCGCACTTTGGAGGAAGATGTCGACGAATTTCGCCGCGTCAATGGGCTGCTGCTCCGCAATCCCAGCGTCGTCAATTTTCTTGACCGCTGCGCCCTTACCATTCCATGCCACCGTCCAGGGGACGCTCCCGTGGGCTTGATGCTCATCGGACGGCACGGCCAGGACCGCGCGCTGCTGGCGATTGGCGCCGCCGTCGAACGAGTTCTCCGAGCCGGGGTCTGAAACCATGCGAATCGCTGCCATCTTCCTTGTCGCTTCTGTTTGCTGCGCCTCTTCGTTCACGCTGGACCAGGTGCTCTCCGCGCCGATTCCCACCGACCTGGTTGCATCCCGTGGCGGCGCCAAGCTGGCCTGGGTGCTTAGCGAACGCGGCGTGCGCAACATCTGGATCGCTTCCGCCCCGGGTTACAAAGGCACTCGCGCCACAGCTTACGCGCAGGACGACGGTCAGGAGATCGGCGAGATCGAGTGGCTCCCCGATTCGTCGGCTCTGGTCTACACCCGCGGGGGCGATCTGCAATTCCCAGGGCTTCCGGACCCGAACCCGGCGACGATTACCGCCGGCGTCGAGCAGGACATTTGGCTGCTGCACCCGGGTCAACCGCCCCGCAAGATCGCCGCCGGCCATTCCCCGGCTATATCACCCGCGGGCGACCGTATAGCCTTCATTCGCGCCGGGCAACTCTTCATCGCATCCATCGACGGCAATCGCGAGCCCGAGCAACTCGTTCATCTACGGTCCGGCGTGAAGGCCGCCTCGGCCCGATGGTCACCGGATGGCGCCCGCCTTGCATTCGTCAGTACACGAAACGACCACAGCTTCATCGCGGTCTACACCTTCTCTTCCAGGATGATCGCTTATCTCGACCCCTCGGTAGATCGCGACGACAATCCCGTCTGGTCGCCTGATTCCACGCAGCTCGCCTTCACTCGCAATTTCGCCGGCGGCGTTTCGGGCCGCGGGCTCACGAGTCCCCAGCCCTGGGCTATCCGCATCGCCAATGCCGCCACCGGCGCCGGCCGGCAGCTTTGGCGCGCCGATTCCGGCATGGGCAGCGTCTTCCATCCAGTGGTTGCGGATCGGCAACTGGCGTGGACGGCGTCCGGCCGCATCCTGTTCCCCTGGGAAAAAGACGGGTGGCTGCACCTTTATGCAGTCTCGGTCGACGGCGGACCAGCCCGCCTCCTCACCCCCGGCGAATTCGAAATCGACCAACTCTCGCTCAACGACGACTCCAGTGAAGCGATCGTCTCCTCCAACCAGGGAGACATCGATCGCCGCCACATCTGGCGCGTCCCGTTAAATAGCGGGTCCCCTCAACCGGTCACGAGCGGTGAATCGCTCGAGTGGTCACCCGTATTCGCCGGTCGCGCCGTCGCTTACTTCCATGCCGACGGCCGGCGACCCGCACGCGCGGCAATCCAAACCGGTCAAACGGTCACGGATCTTGCGCCCGAATCCATCCCCGCCGATTTTCCCGCCTCCTCCCTAATAGTTCCGCAGCCCATCATCTACTCCGCGAGCGATGGCTTGCGCATTCATGCGCAGCTCTTCCTGCCGCCCAACTCGCAACCCGGCCAGAAGCATCCGGCCCTGCTCTTCCTCCACGGAGGGCCACGCCGCCAGATGCTGTTAGGCTGGCACTCCATGGATTACTACAATCACGCTTACGCGATGAACCAGTACCTGGCCGCCCAGGGTTACGTCGTATTCGTGATCAATTACCGCAGCGGCATAGGCTATGGCGCCGCATTCCGCGAGTACCCCAGCCAGGGCTCCGGCGGCGCGAGTGAATTCGCCGATGTCGAAGGCGCCGGCCTGTATCTCCGCACCCGTTCCGATGTCGACCCCGCCCGCATCGGTGTGTGGGGAGGCTCATACGGCGGCTATCTTACGGCGATGGCGTTGTCTCGCTCCTCAGACCTCTTCGCGGCCGGCGTGGACTATCACGGTGTTCACGACTGGAGCGTGCGGATCGCCGCCGGCGGCCGCCCCTGGGAACACATCGTTGTGCCCACGCCGCCTACTCCAGCCGCACGGGCGGCGCGCGAGGAAGCCATTCTCACGGCGTACAATTCGTCTCCCATCTCGAGCCTGCGCTCCTGGCGCTCGCCCGTGCTGTTCATACACGGGGACGACGATCGCAATGTCGACTTCTCCCAAACCGTCGATCTGATTGCCGCCCTTCGCCGCCAGAACGTCTATTTGGAACAACTCATCATCCCCGACGAAGTTCACGAATTCCTTCGACACGCTACCTGGTTAAAGGTCTACAATGCGCAACTCGATTTCTTTCATAGGAAGCTCTGAGCCTGTCATGCGCACCGCTTTGCTCTTCGTTCTTGTGGCGTTCTCCGCACAGGCGCAGCCACCCGGACGTCAGAAGCGCACAGTCACGGATGAGGAAGTCCGCAGAGTTCAAGATTCAGTGATCCTCATCGATACCCACAACGACATCACCAGTTCGACAGTCGCCGGCCTGGACATCGGCAAGTCCAGCCCGCAGCATCAAACCGATCTGCCCCGCCTCAAAGCTGGAGGAGTGGCTGCCCAGTTTTTCGCGGTCTACGTTTCGGCGGATTACGTCGAGGGCAACCGCGCCGCGCATCGCACTCTGGAAATGATCGATACGGTCCGGCACGACATCGTTGACCGTTATCCCAACGACTTTGTCCTTGCTACCACCGCCGGCGATATCCGCCGCGCGCACGCCGAGCACAAAATAGCTGCCCTGATGGGAATAGAAGGAGGCCACGCGATAGAGGATTCGCTACGGCTCCTGCGTGACTATTACGATCTCGGGGTCCGCTACATGACCCTTACTCATACCAACAGCAATCACTGGGCGGATTCCTCCGGCGATGCCAATAAGCCCAACAACGGCCTTACCGCTTTCGGCAAGCAAGTGGTCCGTGAAATGAACCGGCTCGGCATGATCGTGGATATCTCGCACGTCTCCGATAAAACATTTTGGGATGCGCTGGCGACGAGCGAGGCTCCGATTTTCGCTTCGCACTCCTCCTGCCGCGCGATTGCTCCCGCGCCGCGCAACATGACCGACGAGATGATCGTCGCCCTCGCCAAAAAGGGCGGCGTGGTTCAGATCAACCTCTTCTGTGATTTCCTCAATCCGGATGTGGCCAAGGCGAACCAAGCCATCGACGCCCGCCTCACCGCCGTCCGCAGCAGGCTTGCCGTTAAATACGCCGCCGATCCCGACGGCATCCAGCGCGCCCTTCGAGAAGCTCGCGCCGAGGTGTCTGGAGGAGCTCCCCAACCACGGGCCACCATCGCCGATGTCGTCAAACACATCGATCACGTTGTCGCTATTGCCGGAGTCGATGCCGTGGGGCTTGGCAGCGATTTCGACGGTATCGATTGCGCACCCATCGGACTCGATGGCGTCGACAAGTGGCCGAATCTCACGCGTGCGCTTCTGGAAGAAGGCTATACCGCCTCGGAAATACGCAAAATTTACGGCGAAAATACACTTCGCCTCATGACCGATGTGGAAGCGGTCGCGCGACGGATGCGGCAGCAGGGAGCCGTCAAGTGACTCTGCCTACCCTCAGCGAGCTCGAGTCCGCCGCGGCATTGCTCCACGAGACGCTCCCTGCCACGCCGCTGATCCGCTGGCCCCTGCTCTGCGAGCGCTCCGGTGTCGAAGTTTGGGTCAAGCACGAAAACCATACGCCCGTGGGAGCGTTCAAGATCCGCGGAGGTTTGGCTTACATGCACCGCCTTTGCCGCACCCAGGCGAACGTTCGCGGAGTGGTCGCCGCTACTCGCGGCAACCATGGCCAGAGCGTCGCATTCGCGGCCGCGCAAGCCGGTATCCGCGCCGTAATCGTCGTCCCCCACGGCAACAGCCGCGAAAAAAATGCGGCCATGCGGGCGCTCGGCGCTGAACTCATCGAACACGGGCGCGATTTTCAGGATGCCCTCGAAGAAGCTGTGCGCCTCGCGGCCGCTGAATCGCTGCACCTGTTCCCCTCATTCGATCGATCGCTCATCTGCGGCGTCGGCACTTACGCCCTGGAGCTGTTCCGTTCCGGTCCCGTTTTCGATACGGTCTACGTCCCCATCGGCCTCGGCTCCGGGATCTGCGGGACCATCGCAGCGCGCAACGCACTCAGTTTGAAGGCTGAAATTGTGGGCGTTTGCGCCGCCGGCGCTCCCGCATATGCCCTCTCGTTCACGGGCCGCCGGCCCGTCGCTACCGCCGCCGCGGACACAATAGCCGACGGTATGGCCTGCCGCACGCCGCACCCCAAAGCAGTCGACCTGATCAACCGGTTTGCCGCCCGCATCGTCACTGTCGATGACACCGAAATTCGTTGCGCCATGCAAATTCTTTTCTCCGACACCCACAATGCCGCCGAAGGCGCCGGGGCCGCCGCTCTTGCCGCGCTGCTCCAAGAACGTGAAACCGTGCGACACCGGCGCGCCGCGGTGATTCTCTCCGGCGGCAATGTGGATACCCACACCTTCGCCGGAGTTCTCGCCGGAAATAACTCACTAAGGATGACTCAATGATCCGCCGTACAGTCTTTAACCTCCATCTCTGGACCGCCATGATTGCCGGAGCCCTACTCATCCTGCTCGGCGGGACCGGAGCCATTCTGGCCTTCGAAGAGCCCATCGATCATGTTCTCAACTCCGGACTCTTCTACGTTCACCCGCAAGGCAACGCACTGCCTGCGTCCGTCCTTCTCAGCCGGGTCCGGCAGGGCTTTCCCGGAAAGCGCGCCACCATGCTCATGTTCGGAAAAGATCCCGAGCTCTCCACTATGGCAGTGGTGCCGGGCGTTGGCTCGGTCTTCATCGACCCCTACTCCGGCCGCATAATGGGAGTGCGCACGACCAATAAGTATTTTACCCAGACGGTGCACCAGCTCCACATCCGGCTGCTCCTCGGCGACACCGGCTCCCGCATCCTCGGTGTCGCCGGACTGGTGCTCGTGTTTCTGACGCTCAGCGGAATCTATCTCTGGTGGCCCTTGAAGCGAGTGACAGTCGCCGGGGGAAAATCTTGGCGCCGCTTCAACTTCGATCTACACCATGCCGCGGGCTTTTATTCGTCCGTCTTCCTGCTCATTCTCTCGCTTACCGGAGTGATGGTCGCTTTCAGCGATTACACAGTCCCGGCGATGTACAAGATCACGCACTCCGAGTCTGCCGACGAAGAGACGGAGTCCACGCCCATTCCAAACGCCCGTCCCATATCCCCCGACCAGGCGATCTCCACCGCCCTCGGGACCATCCCTGGTACGCGCCTCGTCAGCCTTATGCCGCCGAAGGGTCCGACCGGTTCGTACCGGGTAGCGCTGCACTTCCCCGAAGATCGCACACCCGGCGGCCGCAGCCACGTCTTCATCGATCAGTTTAGCGGCGCGGTCCTCTCCTTCGAGAGTTCCCACACTGCGCCCGCCGGCACGCGACTCGTGAATTTCAACCGTGCGTTGCACACCGGCGATATCGGCGGCTTGCCGACGAAGATCCTTGCTTGCCTCGCCAGCCTTGCCGTCCTCGTGCAAGCTTTCACGGGTATCGTTATGTGGTGGAAGCGGCCCATTGCCGCCAAACGTCCGGAGCGCAAGGCGGCTGAGGAGGTCGTCCGCTGATGAGAATTCCGATGAAGCCGTGCGCTGTTTCCGAAAGGAGAGCTTAAGTGTGCAGTCATACCGGCATTGCGCCGAAGCGGATTTAAGGATCGTACCCGCGCTTCAGTGGGGAGGACGCTTCGTCATTGAGATCGCGTGTGCACCTCCGGATGGCGTGACAACGATTGTGCCAAACAGGTGCTTTTTACCATGTTCCGAAGCGCGGCGGTCTAGTGTGCGACCTGATTAACTCGTCATGGTGACTTTCGACGTGCGGCAAGCGGCTAGCCGTTCAGCTCCCGCGATTGTTGCCCCTGGAGTCCCCCGCCTCGCGATGCGATCCGCATTCCTCAAGATGCACGCAGCGGCAGTGCCTCAATCCGCAGCTAACGCTATCGGGTCTCGTCCCAGCGCAAGACAGTCAGCAGCAGCTTGGCGATTCCCTTGCTGGATCCGGCCGGCTCGAACCATTCCTCCGGCGAGTGCAGACTGCCCGCTCCGCCGCCGCCGTCCATCGTCATTGCAGGGATACCTGCAATGGCCGCCGCATTGGAATCGGTGCTCCCGCCCTTACGTTGCGGCGCCCCCATCCCCAGCTTCTGCGACGCCCATACGGCTGCGCTCACGAGTTCCGAGTTCTTTCCGTCAGGGATCGCGTGACGGACGGCCAACTGTTTAGCGTCCAGCTTCAGCTCCGTTCCGGACGCAGCGCGGAAGCGGTTTTCCTCATCCACGCCCTGGCGCACCAGCTTCAAAAAGCGCTGTTCGAGCCGGCTCAGTTCATCCTCATTCTCGCTGCGCATGTCGAATTCCATCCAGGCGTCGAATGGAATTGAATTCACGCTGGTCCCGCCGCCGATCCGCCCCACGTTGTAAACCGTTTTAGGCGAGGAAGGCACCTCCATGTTCGCCAGCAGTGCGATGACGCGCCCCAACGCATGCGCTGGATTCACGCGGCCGAAATTAAGATAGCTGTGCCCGCCCGGCCCGCTGATCGTCACCCGATAACGGCGGCTGCCGATCTCGCGATCGAAAATCGTATTCTGCCCGTCCCCATCAATCGAAATGAACGCATCCATCTGCCCGCGATATTTGCCTTCGTTTACCAGGTACTTGACGCCGCGCAAGCTGCCCAGACCCTCTTCACCCACATCCGCGACGAACAGAACGGTGTGCCGTGTGCGGATATGAAACCGGTCCAGCGCGTCGGCCAGCGAGAGAATTACCGCCAGCCCGCGGCTATCGTCCACCAAGCCGGGCCCGTTCAACCTGGACCCGGCCCGTTTCACATTCACGTCCGTACCCGCGGGAAACACTGTATCGAGATGGGCGGCGACGACCAGCAGCCGCGGCGAATCTCCCCGGTAAATTCCCAGGACGTTGCCCGCAGTGTCGATCTCCACATTCTCCAAATGCAATCGGCGGAAGTCGGCTGCTATGAATGCCGCTCGCTGCTCCTCGTGAAATCCGGGCGCTGGCACTTCGGAGATCTTCACCTGCAGATCCACCTGCGCCCCTTCATTCCGGGTGATGTAATCCAGCGCCTGCCGCACTGCCGGCCGCGTGGCTATATCCTGCTGTGCCATAGCCGCAACCGCCATCAGCGCCGCGCCGGCTGCGAGTCGCCCCCGTAGCATCTCTCAAACTCCTAAACCGGATTCCATTCCAGCCCGACCTTCGCCGCCTTCGCCCGCGCGTAAACCGCGCCTGCCGCCGCCACATCCTGCAGCGCCGTACCCGTCGAATCGAACACGAACGTTTCGTCGTTGCTCCGGCGCCCGGGCCGGGTGCCCGTGATGATTTCGCCCAGCTCGGCGTGGATCGCTTCGCCGCTCATCAACCCTTTTTCGATCGCGTGGTGTGTATCGCCCACCTTCGTGACCTGCCCCCGCAGATCCGCTACGATTTTTGAACTCGCCAGCAGTCCCGGATCGATCTCCTGCTTGTCCGGGCTGTCCGAGCCGACGGCCGCAATAAACATCCCCGGCCGCGCGTATTCTTTCATGAAAAACGCGCCCCGCGCCGGCGTGCAAGTCACCACCACATCGCTCTGCTGCGCCGCGGCGCGCAGATCGGTCGTGGGCTCTACGGGGATTCCGAGTTCCTTCGACATCTCGCCGGCGAAGGCGCGCGCCCGCTCCTCTTGCCGGGACCAGGCCAGCGCGCGCTCGATCCGCAGCGCGTGGCGCAACGCCCGTAATTGGACGCGCCCCTGCGTACCGCATCCACAGATCGTGCACACCCGTGAATCCGGGCGAGCCAGATATTTCGCCGCGACCGCGGTGGCCGCGCCTGTCCGCTGAATGGTAACTTCGATCGAATCCATCGCCGCCAACGGAACGCCGTTGTCGGCGCGGCTCAGCACGATGAGTCCCTGAATGTTTGGCAATCCCAATCGCACGCGGTTTTGAAAAAATCCGCCGTTCACCTTGAGCGCGAAATAGGGCGGATCGCCCTTGAGACCGCCGGCCTTGATGTGGAACTCGCCACCCTCCGCGTCCACATGGGCGAGAGCGGGTTCCAGCGCGCAACCTTCTGCGTGCAGCCGGAAAGCTTCTTCCACCACGCTCACGTAATCGCCAAAATCCATGAGCTTCGAAATTTGAGATCTAGACAACAACAGCATAGTTTCCCCCCTCAACATATGCGTTCAGACAGCTTTGGTCATTCGCCAATGAGGCACGCATTCGAACGCAGTTTCGATGGCGCCCTCCAACTTGTACCCGTGCCGGAGGTAAAACGCGATTGCACCCTCGCGCGCGTTCAGCACCACACGCTTGGCTCCGTATTCGCGGGCATGCTGTTCCAGCTTCTCCAGTATTCGGCTGCCTACGCCCTGGCGCTGCTGCCCGGCTTCCACGGCCATGTATCGCACTTGCGCCTCGTCCGTAGAATTGAAATGGAGCCGCCCCACGCCCACAACCGTGCCGTCCCGCAGCGCCATCAGGTGGAACGCGCCCTCTTCGAGTCCATCGCGCGCACTCTCGCGCCCGCGGCGCCAGGGCTCCCGCAGGATATGCCAGCGAAGATCGTAGTAGAGATCGAACTCTTCCGCCGTCTTCGGCTCGCGAACCTCGATGTGCATCGAATAGTCCCAATTATAAACGTCTCCCGCGGCCAATACCCGCTGGTTAAATCGAGACTGGCGGTTGCGCGATGAATCGCGGCGGCCACTTTGCCGGTACCCTTCCATCTTCCGCCCCTGGTGCGCCGTATCCGGTGAATCGATCCTTCAGCGTCTCTATTATGCGTTGCCTTTTGCTTTTAGACAAATCTGTGTTTGACGAGGGAAATTATCGGTATTACCGATGAGTCGCAACGCCTTGGGCTGCCGTTTTCGTGGAGCGGTTACGGGAGCGGAAATGCTCTTGCAGCATTCCGATCATCGCCGCCGTCGCCGGCCGTAATTGCTTTCCGCGCGGTGAAACTACGGCTAGCGAGCGGCTCAGTTCTTTGCGCGCGATCGGAAAAATCCGCAGTCCGTGCATGGCTCCCTCACTCTGGAATGCGCTTTGCGGCAGTATCGAAACGCCCAGACCTCGGACCACCATGGCCTTGATTGCCTCCGTTTCGGCTAGTTCGATGGCCACGCGCGGTGTGATGTGTTGGCGGAATAAGTACCGGTCAACGAGTTTCCGCGTGTTCTGTCCCTGCCGGTGCAGAATGAACCGCTCCCCCGCCACATCCTGAATTTTCAGCCGCGGCTCATGCGCTAAACGGTGCCCCGAAGAGACAACCAGCGCGAACGCTTCTTCGAAAAGCAACGTCTTATCCAGAGCCGGAGAACTCAGTGGCAGCACCACCAGTCCCAGGTCCAGCGCCCCTGATAACATCGCGCTGGCGACATCCTGAATCGTACCAGCGGTGATGTTAAGTTCCACATTGGGATACTTCGCAGCGTAGCCTTCAAGAATCGCCGGCAAATGATATAGCAGCGTAGTGGAGGCGCACCCGAAGGACAGCTTTCCACTGAAAGGATCGCGCACCGTGCGGACCGCCGTCTCCGCGTCATCCAGCATCTGGAAAATATTCCGCCCGTACTCCAGGAGGCTCTCCCCGGCTTGTGTGAGCGCCACGTTTCTGCGATTCCGGCTGAAGAGTTGCACTTTCAGCGCATCCTCCAGTTCGCGGATGTGCTGGCTGACCGTCGATTGAGAGATAAAGAGCGTGTGGCTCGCGCGCGTGAAACTGTGCGTCTCTGCGACTGCACGGAAGACTTCCAACTGCCGGAAGTTGATCACCATGACTCTATTTTACCGATAGTTCTCCTGGCATCTTATCGGTAAAAGAAGAGCTATTCCGGCTGCGGCTTCCTGGCTTCCACGTTTCCAGCGACGTAACGCTCGAACCAGTAGATCTGCCACTCCAGAACCGCGACCGCGTGCTTCGGCTCCACTCGGAGACTGTGAGGCTCGCGCGGAAAGATCACCAATTCGGCCGGCACTCCGAAATGGTACAGCGCGCGGAAGAACTCCTCGCCCTGGCCCAGCGGCACGCGCTGATCGTTATCGCCGTGCAGCACCAGAGTCGGCGTCTTCACTTTGGGAGCATTGCGGATCGGCGAATATTTCCAGTAAAGGTCGAAGTTCTCCCATAGGTCGCCTCCGAAATCGCGCGAGTGCCCGTAAAAAGCATCACGCGTTCCTTCGACACTGATGAAGTCGCTGATTCCGCTGAGAGTCACGGCACCTTTAAATCGGGTTGTCTGGCCGACGATCCAATCCGTCATGAAGCCGCCGAAACTCTGCCCTGTAACACCCAGCCGGCTCCCGTCTACCCATGGGTATTTCTTGATGGCGGCATCGACGCCGGTCATGAGGTCCCCGTATGCTTTGCCGCCCCACTCCTTATCGACTGCGCGCTGAAATGCCTCGCCATAGCCGGAAGACCCGCGCATATTGATCATCAGCACGGCCCATCCGCGACCCGCATAGGCCTGTGATTCGAGATTCCAGTTCACGCCCCACATCCCATTTGGGCCGCCGTGCAGCATCAAAATCATGGGATATGTTTTGCGCGGCTGCCATCCCACTGGCTTGACGAAGAATCCCTCGATGTCGAGGCCGTCCGCGGCTCTGAATTCGAAGCGTTCAACCGGCTGGACGTCCACCTCCGCCAGCAACTTATCATTAAGATGCGTCGCTTGCCGCGAATTTCTACCCTCCAAATCTGCCACAAAGACATCCGCGGGATGACGGTAATCCGCGGCGGAATACACCATCTTGCCGTTCTCCGCGTCCACTTCCAGCGATGTAGCGGCGATGTCCTGAACCAGCGGCGTGGCGATCCCGTTGGCCAGGTTCAGCCGGAAGATCGGGTGCGCGCCGCGGAATGCGCCGCTGAAGAACAGCGCCGAGCCGTCTCTGTTCCATTCGACCTCATTCGGGTACGTCACCGCCTCGCTGGCAACCCTGCACTTGCCACCGTTTACGGGTGAAATCCAGATTTTCGGAATCGCGACTTCGTCGGCGGCGCCGATGTAGGCGAGGCTGCGCCCGTCGGGAGACCAGCGCAGGCCGCTCAAGCTACTCTCCGGCGCGGAGAGCCGGACGGACGCTTCACCTTCGGCCGAGATCACGTCGAGTTCGCCGTTCCGCAGCAGCGGCTTGTCCGTTCGCTCGGAAAGATAGGCGATGCGTTTTCCGTCCGGCGACCACTGCGGGTTCGAATCGTTGCGCTGCTCGCCGGACGTCAATTGGCGAGCGCTGCCGGTCGCCGCGTCAACGACGAAGATGTGGTCGCGACGATCGTCAAAATAGCCCTTCCCGTCGAACTTGTACTCCGGATTCGTATAGTCGCGAAACTCGATCGCTTCTTTGCCGCCTTCGCTGCCGCCTGTCTTCGCGACACAGGCGAGCCGCTTGCCGTCAGGCGACCATTGAAATGCCGTAACGCCATTTTTAATATCGGTGAGGCGCCGCGCTTCTCCGCCGCTCATCGATAGCAACCACACTTGCGGCCGCTGCATGGCTCCGGTGCGCGCATCGTGACGCGCCGAAACGAAGGCGAGCGATTTCCCATCCGGCCTCCACCGGGGTGAACTGGCGTTCTCTTCATCGGTGAATGGCCAGGGCGGCCGCGACGCGTCCGCCGGCGCCATCCAGATTTGCGTGACCTTCCTGTTCAATTTGCGATCGATGCTCGCGACAGTGAACGCCACCAGTTTGCCGTCGGGCGAAAGATGTGGATCGGCGGCGCTGGCGAGAGCGTAAAAGTCGTCCGGCGTAACACCGCGCCTGCTGGTCCCGGCCGCTGCCGCACTCAACGCAATGGTTGCGATAAACCCAACGATGCAGGTCGAAAGTCGCACGTCACAACTCCTTCTTTTATAACCACGAGCGGCGCCCGGAGGGGCTCCAGACTTTTTAGCGGATTCCCGGAAAGGAACAACAGGTCGGCAGCGAATCCGGCCTCGATGCTTCCCAGCCAAGGCTGATTGAGATATCGTGCGCTATCGCTGGTCGCGCTACGGAGAGCCGCTACCGGACTCATTCCGGCATTGACATATTCGTCGAGTTCGTCGACCAGCGAATTGAAGGGCGTGTTGGCGACCCCGCAATCGGACCCCGCGAGAATATTGACGCCGGCTTCTAAAAAGTACGCCGTGTGCCGGCGGCGCGATTCCAGCCGTAGCACGGCGTCGCGGTCGCGGCCGTTTTGCAGCCCGCCGTTGCGAATTGCCTGCGCGATTCGCACCCCAGAGATAGCTGTCGGCCCGACGGCAACGCCCTGATCCTTCATTCGCCTTGCGAGCTCCGGTTGAAACTCTGGCGGTCCCTTTGGCCGGACAAAACTCGCGTGCTCGATCGTATCTACACCGGCGTCAAGCGCGCGCGAGATGCTCTCCGCCGCGTGGCAGTGGGCACAGACATGCACGCCACTGGAGTGGGCGGCCGCGACGGCCTCCCGCATGACGGCCGGCGCCAGGTCGGCTTCCGCTGGGTCCGTGCCGGGCGTCAAGCCCCCGCCGGAAGCCATCAACTTGATCAGCGCCGCTCCCATGGCGACCTGGCGGTCCACCGCGCGCCTCGCATCTTCGGGGCTGGCCACCTCGACTCCGAAGAAGTGGCAGTGGCCTTTCGGCCTAGTCAACGGAGAACCTGCCGCAAGGATGCGGGGCCCGGGCAATTCTCCGCGCCGCACCATCTCGGCGAAGCGGAATACGAGTTGCGCTGGTCCGCCGCAGTCCCTCACGGTGGTGATTCCAGAGCGGAGCGCCAGTGCTGCGTTAGTTTCCGCCGTTCGCATCAAAGCCTCGTCATCGGAGGAGAGGAATGCAGTTCCCGGCGACGACCCTGCGTTGAGAAACAGGTGAACGTGGCCGTCGATAAGTCCCGGACAGACATATGCGCCGGCGGCGTCGATTTCGTTTTCCCCGGTATTCGGTAACGACCGGCCGGTATCCTCAATCCGTCCATCGCGGATCAGAACCGCGGCCTTTTCGCGAACGGCTCCAGCCGCAACGTCTACCAGATTCGCATTCACAATCAACATGGGTCGCTCGCCAAACCGACATTGTACGGAGAACTGGAAAGCGAACACAAATCGATATTCCGAGCTCGGACTAATCGGATTTAACGATATCGTCAACCGGGGCATTTCGATTTGACAGCGCAAAGGCGCCATGTGAATACTGGCGGTGGAAGCAGGCTGCCATGTTGAGACATATTGCCGCCGGACTGGCTCTCGCGATGCTGATGTCCGGCGCCCAGGAGATTCCAGATCTCGGTGCGTTGAAGTGGCGCAACATCGGCCCCAATCGCGGAGGCCGCTCCCAGGCGTGCGCCGGATCGTCGCGACGCCCTTTTGAATACTATTTCGGTGCGACCGGCGGCGGACTGTGGAAGACGGTGAACGGCGGCACGACCTGGTTTCCCGTCACCGACGGGCAGGTCCACTCATCCAGCGTGGGAGCCGTCGCGGTCTCCGAGTCCAATCCCGATGTCGTCTATATCGGTATGGGTGAAACGGAGCTCCGCAGCAGCGTCATGCAGGGTGACGGCGTTTACAAGTCCACCGATGCCGGCAAAACATGGAAGCACGTCGGCCTCGCGGATACGCAGGCAATTTCGCGCATCCGGATCGACCCCCAAAACCCCGATCTGGTGTACGTGGCGGCATTGGGCCACCCTTTTGGGCCGAACCCCGAACGGGGTGTTTTTCGCTCAACCGACGGCGGCGCGACGTGGAAGCGCATCCTGTTCCGCAATGATCACTCCGGCGCAATCGATCTGAGCATGGACCCGCACAATGCGCGCGTGCTGTTTGCTTCCATTTGGGACGTCTACCGTTCGCCCTGGGCGCTTTCCAGCGGCGGACCCGGAAGCGGCCTGTTCAAATCCGCGGATGGCGGCGACACTTGGACCGAAATCAGCCGCAATCCCGGCATGCCGAAGGGAATTCTCGGCAAGATCAATGTTGCCATTTCAGCGGCCGATTCCAACCGCGTCTACGCGATGGTGGAAGCCGATGACGGCGGGCTGTTTCAATCGAACGACGCCGGCGCCACCTGGACCCTGATGACTTCCGATCGCGCCATCCGCCAGCGCGCCTTCTATTTCTCGCGCATCGCCGCAGACCCCAACCGGCGCGACACCCTCTACGCCATGAACGTGGAGTTCTATCGCTCCGACGATGGTGGCAAAACATTTCAGTTGATGCACACCGCGCACCCCGATCATCACGATCTCTGGATCGCGCCCAACGACTCCCGCCGCATGATCGCCAGCGACGACGGTGGAGCCTCGGTCTCTGTGGACGGTGGCAAAACGTGGACGCTAGAGCAATATCCGACAGGCCAGTTCTATCACGTTGTGACCACAATCGACATTCCCTACCATGTCTGCGGATCGCAGCAGGACGACGGAACGGCATGCGTGCCCAGCCAGGACGATCGCAACTTGCGGAATCCGGCGGCCGCGCCGGGTAACTGGTTCTATTCGGTCGCCGGCGGAGAGGCTGGATACATCGCCGCCGATCCGCGCAACGCCGATTTGTTTTATGGCGGCGACCAGGCCGGTTTGATCACTCGCTACGACCGTCGCACGGGCGAGACCCGCTCCGTCACTGTATACCCATTCTTTTTCTCGGGCATGCCGGCCAGCGCGTTGAAGGACCGCTGGCAATGGACGTTCCCCATTGTCTTTTCACCGGTGGATCCGCACGCGCTCTATACGTCTTCGCAGCGGCTGTGGAAGACAACGAACCAGGGTCAATCGTGGCAGCCGATCAGCGGCGACCTGACGCGAAACGACCCCAAAACGCTGGGCGATTCCGGCGGTCCCATCACCAAGGATCAAAATGGGCCTGAGATTTACGGGACCATCTTCTCCATTGCGCCATCACATTTCGACGCAAACACCATCTGGACGGGATCGGATGATGGCGTGGTCTACCTCACCCGTGACGGCGGAAAGACATGGCATAGCGTGACTCCGCCCGCGATGCGGGAGTTCACGCGCGTCAGCCTGATCGAAGCCTCCACGTCCGACCCTGCGGCGGCCTACATCGCGGCCCGGCGTAATCAGTTGGACGACCGCGCTCCGTACGTTTATAAAACACACGATTACGGCGCCACCTGGACATCTATCGTGAGCGGCATACCGCATAACGATTTCGCGCAGGCTATTCGCGAGGACACCGTTCGCAAGGGGCTGCTGTACCTGGGAACCGAGCACGGCATCTACTATTCGCTGGACGACGGCGGCAATTGGAAGTCGCTGGCGCTCAACTTGCCGGACACGCAGGTCGCGGACATCGCGGTCGAGAAGCACGACCTGGTGATTGCCACACACGGCCGGTCCTTTTATGTGCTGGACGACCTCGACGTGCTGCGGCAGCTTTCGCCGGAAGTGACGAGTTCGCCGGCATGGCTCTTCAAACCGCAGCCCGCCGTGCGGCCGCTTCGCCCGGCGACGATCGATTATTACCTGGCCGGCGCCGGTGACAAAACAACGATCGAAATTCTTGACGCACAAGGCCAACTGGTGCGCAGGTTCGATGCCCCGGCGCGAAAGGGCAGCAACCGCTTCGAGTGGGATTTGCGTTATCCGGGATCGGTGACGTTCCCTGGGATCGTGCTGCGATACGCGGTTCCCGGAGAAGGTCCGTATGCGCCGCCCGGCAATTACACCGTACGCCTGACGGCGGGCGGACTTGCCAAATCGCAGCCGTTGACCGTTGAGCGCGATCCGCGCCTGACCGTCACGGACGCGGACTTGCGGAAGCAGTTCGAACTGGCGATGCAGGTTCGCGATGAGCTCAGCCGCGACCACGAGGCCGTGCTGCGGATTCGCGCGCTCGATGCCCAGTTGCAAACCGCGTTGAAGTCCGGCAAACCTGCCGTTGCAAATGCGGCGCAGGCATTCAAAGCCAAGCTGGACGAGATCGAGTCGGACTTGTATCAGGTAAAAAACCGAAGTCCTCGGGATACATTGAATTACCCGATCAAGTTGAATAATCAACTGGCGGTGTTACAGAGAATCGTCGATACCGGCGAATACGCCCCTACCGATCAGGACTACGCAGTCTTCACGGAACTGAAGAATAAACTGAACCAAATCGTGGGAAGGCTGCAGCAGGCGCTTACCACAGATCTTCCAACGCTAAACGCTCGCCTTGCGGCAGAAAAGCTGCCGGCAATCAAGTAGAGCGCTGGTCGTCTGCGAATCGCCCCGGCTGGGCTAAACCAAAGCCGTGTCGTGAGCGGCGAAATGCTCCACAATTTTGTCTGTGGCCTTCAACCCGCTGCCCGTCAGCATCACGACCGTGTAAGCGTCAGTCGGGATGATGCCCTCGCGGCAGAGGCGCTGGAACGCCGCCGGAGCGGCCGCCGCTGTCGGCTCCACGTAGAGACCTTGCCCGCCTAACACCGGCAGCGTCTCCCAGATCTCCTCGTCGGTTACAGTGGCCCCCATGCCTCCACTCTCGCGGATCGCCTGGAGGATCATCGGGCCGCGTACGGGTTGCGCGACGGAGATGCCTTCGGCTGCTGTTATGCCCTTCGTCACGGCGGGAACATCTGGCAGTCCTGACTCCCAGGCACGGTAAATCGGGTCGCACGCGTTCGCCTGCACGGCGACGAGTCGCGGAATGGATTGCGTAATGCCCGCGCGCAAGAGGTCGCCGAACCCCAGGTACAACCCGCAAAGTAAGCCGCCGCCGCCGGCGGGCGTGACCACCCAGTCCGGCACGCGCCAGCCCATCTGTTCGGCAATCTCATAGGCTGCAGTCTTCATACCAATGAGGAACCACGGACTCCAGTTGTGGCTGGCATAGAAATGATGTTGGGCCGCAACTAAAGCCGCCCGCGACGTGTCCTCGCGCGTCCCCGGAACCTTCACCAGGCTGGCTCCATACATCTCGATCTGCGCTGCTTTCCCAGCGGACGTCAACCCAGGCACGTAGATGTCCGACGAAATTCCGGCCAGCGCGGCATACGCTGCGATCGAGGCGCCTGCGTTCCCCGACGAATCTTCGATGATCCGCGGCAGGCCCCACGCCTTCAGCTGGGTCAGCATGACCGAACTGCCCCGGTCCTTATATGAGCCGGTGGGGCAAAGGTAATCGACCTTCAGTCCGACCCTCTGGCGCCCCAGGCGCGTATCGACCAGGGGTGTCATGCCTTCGCCAAGCGTGATTGCCGACGCTTCTTCGGCGATGCCAAGAGCCTCGCGATACCGCCAGATCGTCGGCGGGCGGCCGGCTACGGACTCAGGGCGAAACATGTCGTTCTGGGCCAGGAGCAGGTAGCCGCCGCACTCGCATCGCCAGCGGGCCTCAGACCGAGGGTATGTCGCGGCGCATCTTGCACAGTAAAGCATATGGTCTCCCGAGTGCGTTCGGGGACCATCGTAACGTGTACCGCTGTAGCGGTCAAATAGAGAATCAGACTCGACCTTTATCGGAAATACCGATGACCGGGCCCTCCCGAGCGGCGCCTGACTGTCGCACCGCCGCAGCCGGCCCGCGCGCGGATGGTGCGTTTCCACGCATCGTTAAAAACGATGAATCTAATGTGAAATTACTGATTTGACGAATACCTGTTTCGGGCATACTATACAGCCAATCGGCGTATTTCCAGGAGGGTTGTATGCGACTTCTTTTCATCGCTTGCGCGTGGCTGGCGCTCGGTACCGCGGCCTTCGCCCAGACGGACACGGCCGCGCTTTCGGGTCGAGTCAACGATCCGAGCGGCGCCGTCATCGTCGGCGCTGAAGTCTCGGTCACCAACATCGCCACGGGAAATATTCTCCGAACAGTGACCAATGCCGCCGGTGTGTATAACTTCTCGGCTCTGCCGCCCGGCTCCTACACGCTCTTGGTGCGAGCTCAGGGATTCCAGCAGGTCAAGCAGCAAGGCATCGAGCTGCATGTGGAGGATCGCATGAGCCACAATGTCGAGTTGCCCGTCGGCTCCAGCGATCAGACCGTCACGGTGCAGGCGGAGGCTACCCAAATTAACACCGAATCGGCCGCCGTCGGCACAGTCGTCTCGCGCGAATTGATCGCCAATCTGCCGCTGAATGGGCGCAGCTTTCAATCCCTCATTACGCTGACTCCCGGCGTCGTGATCACGCCGGTCACTTCGGGCAGCCCGGGACAGTTCAGCATGAACGGCCAGCGTCCCGACGCTAACTACTTCACTGTGGACGGAGTCAGCGCCAACGTCAGCGTTGGTGCGGGCGCGGGGGCGTTGGCTGGCGCTAATGGTTCGGGCGTGCAACCCAGCGCCTCGGGTGGTTTCAACAATCTCGTTTCGCTCGACGCCATGCAGGAATTCAAGGTGCAGACTTCCACGTTCGCTCCGGAATTCGGCCGCACGCCCGGCGGACAGGTCTCTATCATTACCCGCAGCGGCACCAACGCGTTTCACGGCGACGCGTTCGAATACCTCCGCAACAATATCTTCGACGCCAACGACTGGTTCCTCAACAGCCTCTACCCCAAGCCCGGCATACCTACTCATCCGCCTGAGCGGCAAAACGATTTCGGTGGAGTGCTCGGCGGCCGCATCTGGAAAAACAAGCTCTTCTTTTTCGGATCGTATGAAGGCGTGCGCCTGACGCAGCCCACGCCCCTGCTCAAGCTTGTGCCGTCACTCTGCGCGCGCGGCGAAGGCCCCTGCCCCACGGGAGCGACACCCGGCGTCGCCGCCGTGCAGCCCCTTCTGAAGGCCTACCCGCTCCCCACTGTGGGCGGCTGCGGAAGTGCGCTCCCGCCTAGCGCCGATCCGCTGCTCAGTCCGTTCTGCCAGGGCTTCCCGGCCATCGTAACGATGAATTCGTACAGCATCCGTAGCGACTATTACATCAGCAGCAAGGCGAACGTCTTCTTCCGCTTTGTGGATTCGCCGTCCACTTCCACCACGCGCGGCACGGGCAACGCCACTTCGCTGTGGGTCGCGCAGCCTGGGTGGACCTCGTATACCGCCGGCGGCGTCTACATCGTTTCCCCCACGCTGGTCAACGACGCCCGCTTCAACTTCAGCCGCGCCACGGGTTACGCCTACAGTCAGCTCGATTCCTTCGGCGGCGGCGCGCCCTTGACATCCAGCAATTCCATCGTCTTCCCGAACCTGTCTTTTCCAAACGTCGGCGCCCTGACCCCCGCCAACACGCGTTTCTTCATCACCTACAGCCCGGCGGCTTCCTGGCGCGACGGTTTGGAGACCAACAACGGCGTCGATCAGTACAACTTCGTGGATAGCTTGAGCTTCACTTCCGGCAACCATCAAATGAAGTTCGGCGTGGACTTCCGCCGGCTTACCCCGGTGCAGGCACGCGCGCCTTACCAGCAGAGCTACACCTTCCTCACTTCCGCCGCCATGAACAGCGGAGTCGCGAACAGTTACTCCGCAATCCTCAACCCCTATACGGTGACCCTCTACCACAACCTCAGTCTCTACGCGCAAGACGCTTGGAAGGTCACTTCGAAATTGACGTTCACGTACGGGCTCCGTTGGGAGTACAATCCCGCGCCCGGCACCACGGACAATGTGCCTGACCTCGCCTTTACCCAGCTCAACTACAGCAACCTGGCCGCCACCGATATTGCGCCGATCGGCAGCCCGATTTACAAAAACCAGTGGAACGCCTTCGCGCCGCGTCTGGGCGTGGCCTACCAACTCTCCGACAAACCGGGATGGTCCCGCGTCCTCCGCGGTGGCGTCGGCATTTTTTACGACACTACCGGCGATTTCGACCAGAACTCGACGCTGAATGGAGCCACCACGTCGGTGAAGAACTTGAGCGTGCCCGCTACACCCGCGCAGCAGAATCCCATGCTCGCGAATCCGAACCCCAATCAGGCGCCATGGCCCTACATTCTCTCGTCCGATCCGAACATCCGCCTGCCCCGCACGTACCAGATGAACGTGGCGTTGCAGCAGGAACTCGGCAAGTCCCAGAACCTCACGCTGACATATGCCGGCGCCCTCGGCCGCGGCCTCTTTCTACAGCGCGCCTTCGCTCCGCCGAACGCAGACTTGCCGCAGGGCTTTGAAGCCATTACTAACGACGGCAGTTCGGATTACCATTCGTTCCAGGCGCTCTATCAGCGACGGCTCGTGAAGGGCTTTCAGGCGATGGCGTCCTACAATTGGTCGCACTCCATCGATACCGGGTCCAACTCCGCTTATACGGTCCCTAACAATACAGTGGAGAGCGTCTCCAATGAACGTGGATCGTCCGATTTCGATATCCGCCACTCGTTTCAGACCGCGGTAACGTATAGCCTGCCGTCACACTTCCACAACCGGTTCTTCAGCGCCCTGCTGGGCCACTGGGGCACCGACGCCGTGTTCCACGCTCGCAGCGCGCCGCCTATAAACATCTCGGATACCGCCGTGACATTCTCGCAGTTCACGCCTGGCTTGAACCTCGGGGAGCGGCCCAACATCGTCCCCGGCCAGCCGTTCTTTCTTTATGGAGGCGATTGCGCGGCCGCTTACCATATCCCCGCGTGTCCAGGTGGAATGGGGCTGAACAAGGCCGGATTCGTTGCACCCATTCCCGGCGTTCAGGGCGATATGCCGCGCAATGCTCTTCGCGGGTTCGCATGGCGCCAACTCGATTTCACGCTGCGCCGCGAGTTCCCGATCCGCGAATCCATCGCGCTACAGTTTCGGGCGGACGTCTTCAACATCACGAACACGCCGTTCTTCGGGCTGAGCGGAAATTCGCTGAATTTCGGCAGCCCCGCGTTCGGCACGTCGACCGCTATGCTGGACAACAGCTTGTTCTCCTCCGGAACGGTCTCCGGCTTTAACCCGCTGTACCAGGTCGGCGGCCCGCGCTCCATGCAGCTTTCGCTGAAACTAGTGTTCTGAAATGCAGCGACCTGTCAAGTCCCTCGTGATTTGAAGGGTTTGGTTTTCGGCGCCGGCCTTCCTCCGTTTAGGAGGGACGCCGGCCTTGTTTTTGCCGGTCCGTGGAGTGTTCCCGCCGAAGTCCCCCGTACGATCAGCATCTCGCCGGAAGGGCGCGGAGTCGTCAACGGCGCGCCCTTGTTCGGCGCGACGAAGCGAACCGTTGACCGCGAGCACCGTTCTGGCCTAAACCACACCCTCGACCAGGACGCGTCTGCGGTGACCGTTGCCCGTCTAGGGGATACCGCCGCGCTGCACCCGGCACGCAGATTTTTCCTTTTCGACTTTGCCGCTCTGGCCGACTATGGCAGCCGACGGCCCGGACAGCGCACACGGCAGTGTGACCGAATATAATCGGTGGGATGCTGAGCAGGCGAGCAGTTTTTCGGTTTGGCTGGTTGTCATGGATTTGCAGCGTCAAGCCTCTCTTTGCGCCGGGAGAAGAACCCTCAATGTGGGGCAAAGTGGTTGGTCTTCCCCCATATTGCGGGAAATGGCGGGCGTGCGGAAACGACTCATTGAAAGGCCACGCTGCACTCCTACAGAGGTGTCTGGGCAAAACGTACCCGGTCATTGCATGGATCGACGGCGGCAAACCCGAATTAGACGTATCCAGGACGCCACGCGTTCTCTTCCCAGCATTGATCCGGTGTAGCATCAGTATCGAACCCGAATACCTCGAGGTGGTTCGACGTCCCAATGCAGCGGTGAATCACATTGACGCGCTTGCTCGTGCGATCGACTCGCTAAGCCCTTGCTTGCGCAGAAAGGACCGGGTACAGGAATGAACGAGACACTGGAAGCGCTGTACGCCTCAAAGTGGTCGGACCTGAGCCGGCTTATGTCACTCAACGGAAGCATCTCCTGGCCGCTTCTCCTCAAAGTTCCGCCCGAATACGAAATTGCCAGCACCCGATTGCTCGTAGTCGGGCAGCAGACCAAGGAGTGGGGTCCTGATGCTGAACCTACGGCGCCGTCCGAACGTTGATGGCGAAGTACGGGACTTTCGGGTTGGGACGCAATTAGGAGGTCGTCGTCTTTTTCATGGGTCCGGCCTATGAGTCAAGGTTGTTGTCGACGTTCACCGGAGTGCGCGTTGTACGTCTCGAAGACTGTCGATTGGTTGCGAGGTTGGAGCACCCATCGTTACCGTTTCATACGTACCGATCTCCGCACCCGAACTGGCTTCGGCTATCCGGGAATTGGGGCGTCCTCAACAAGATTGCGAATGAAGGGTTGGACTCTTTGACGGAGAAATAGCATCTTGGAGTCGCTGCCGGCTCATCGTGCCACATTACGCTTGGTGTCCGCCTTATCAAAGAATCTGAAAGATTGCCTTTGGCGCGCCAATTTCTCCCGAATATCGTCGAATCCAGAGCGATTGAGCGATTCTCAATCCGAATCGGCGCACAACTCCGTTCCCCGCTGCACCAGAGAGCCAGGTCCATCCGGTCCGCGCTGCCCATTTTCTCATCCGCGCCCGCGTAGCAGACGACGGAGCCATCGAGCGAGGTCATGCCAAGCTGGTCGCACGATGGGCGGTGGGTATACTTCGCCTCCGACCGTGGCGGCCGGCAGAGCCGCATCTGGCGAGTGCCGTTCGAGGGCGGCCCGGCGGTGCAGGTGACCAAGGATGTGGCCAGTATGCCACAGGAATCGCCGTACGGGAAACTACTCTACTACTACAATCGCGAAGGGCACATCGCAAGCATGCAGGCGGCGGGCGGTCCGGAAGAGACGAGGGCGGCTCATCGCGCCGTTGTTGTGCTGTTGTGTTGAGAGACCGGCGTGACAACGCCGAGCAGCCCCGCGAAGAACACTCGATCTTCCGGGTGTTTCGGCGCGTTGAACCTCGGCTCCTTAGTCCCTTTGGTGGGCAGGTATACGTGCCCTTCCGTCGATTCGCGATGAAATCTCAATTGAAATTGATGCATCAATTGCGCGAGCAGCAGGCGATCGAAGTACAGACCTGCGCCGGCGCGCAGCACAATCTGATGCTTGCCGCTGACATCGCACGCCACTCCCAAGCAGGGCGCCGGGGGCAGCGTCGGCCAGTTAGGGCCGGTCATCGGCACCGGACCTTGCCCTGCTTTGAACAGGCAGCTCAGGGAATCGCCTGAGCCGGGAACCAGCGCGCCGATCGCGACCGCAGTGTTGGCCCCGTGCAGTTGGCCCGTGCGCGGATCCACCGCCTGCTGGTTCGCACCGGTACAGGGTTGAGCGGCGCAACCAGCCAGATAGTAGACCGGAGCGCTTCGTCGCGACCGTAGGTGCGCTTATACGCATACGGCTCCCGCCTCGCTCCTACCGCGTCCCCGCCGATGGGCGGCTACGCACTGGTGCTGGTGCCCGTCTAAACCGCCGACTATGGCGTCATTACTCGCCGTCCCCGACAGAGCACGGCATGTTCGATAAAAACATTTGCCTCGGCAAACACGACTCATACCTGCAACACTTCCATTACCGCATCAGCACTTCTAGAGGACCCGGGATGAGGGAAACGGTATCGTGAACGCTTGGGGTGGCATGTAGGACTCGAACGTGGTCACCTCTTCAGTTAACGACGGCCGAAGTCGTTAAGCCGCGGATCATAAGTTCGAGTCTCACCTGCCGAGGCAAATGTTTTTCCATCGAACTCGCCGTGTTCCGGGGAGTCCCGCCATATGGCAGCGTCCAGTGCGATGCCTACCACAATGAAATAGGCGCCCGGTGTTTTCCGCCTTAGCCGAATACCCTTTCACCGGTTCTGTTGCAAATAGGTCAGGTGCAACAATCCCCGTCTTTTATGGTTTTCTTGAAGCGGCGGTTTGACGGCGCTTCCAGCGTTGAGCCCACATCCGGCTTTTACAAAAGCTTTACTCGAGGTACACAAGTCCGAATCGTCTTTTGTGGCAAGATCGAGCCACTCTATGGGAAATCTCGGGTCTCCGCGAAAGAGCTTGTTCCATCGTAATCCTGCCATCGTCTCAATTGCCACGCGGCCATTCTTTCGTAGCAAAGTGAAATACCTGATCTTCCTTTGCCGCGTTTTGCCTCTGGCAGCTCAGACCTTCATCAGCAGCATCCCGATTGGACCTCAGCCCTCACTGGGGGCACTCCCTATCTCTATCGGGCAGGTGGGTCTGCCACCTATGATTGCCAGCCCCGCAAATCATAAATTGTATGTGGTTGGCGAGTTCGGTATAGGTGTGATCGACAGCCTTACGAATCGCACGATCGCGCATATCGCGGGGGTCGGCGCGAAGTACGGAATGATTCTCAATCCGAACTCGAATACGATTTTTCTCTTCGACAACGGCGATATCAAGGTCTTGGACACTGCCACTGATACCATCGTGAAGACTTTCACGGCAGTGCCGCCGGGGGACAGTACTGCGGCATTGTATGCGGGCGGGGATTACAACCCCGTCACGAACACCCTATGGGTCAGCGAGGCCTACCAACCCCTGAACGGAGGACCGTGGCAGTCCAGGAATGTCGCGCTGAACGGCGGGACCGGCGCGCTCATGGGCGTGCTGACGCCCAGTCAGAATACCGGTACGACAGCTATCGGTGCCCTACCGGTGGTCAATCCCGCGACAAACAAGGTTTATCTGGTCATTTCGGGCGAGATGTTGACAGTAGGGCTTGTTCAAGTTTATGACGGCGCAACCTTCCAGCAAATCGGAGGCACGGTTTGCACCTCTTCCTGCACGCCGGTTCTCAATGGATACCTCAGCGGCGTTTACATCAACCCTGCCGATAATTCTGTGATTCTGTCCACTTGGCCGCAAACGAGCATCCTCGCCGCCGACGGTACCGTGCTCTCTACGCCCGGCTTGACCCGATTCTACCGGGTGGACGGCACGACGAATCAGCTCACATCTCAAGACGCGTTCGGGTTCTTCACCGGCCTGAATTTCGATCCGGCCAGCGGAAGACTGATCGGGTCGGCGAGCTGCATGCCGACTACCGCATCCGATCCGCCCAGCCTTTCCGCATCGCCCTGCTCGCCCCTGACGACCACGACCGGAATGGCCGCCTTCGATCCCGCGGAACCCACGAAGCTAATCCTGCTAACGCCTGTCCTCGCGCCGCCGGGGGGCTGCTCCGTTCTTCCGCTAAGCTCGGCCGGCGCATATCTCGGCGGCGGACTGCGCGGGATGGATCCAGCGACGGGATACCTCTATTACGACGGCTGCACCACTCCGCCCTCGCTCTTCATTACGAAAGGGACGTTCTCCGGGAAGCCGGCTGCAACCAATCCGCCGGCACTGAACGCGATCCAGCCGGTAGGATCATTCCCCACGCCGGGAATTTCTCAGAATTACAGCTTCGCGCTAGACCCTGTGACTCATAACGCATTTTTCGTGAACACCGATAACTATCTCTCGATGTTCGCTCCGTCCATTCCTTCCGTAACCTCCCAGTTTCTCGGGAACCGGCCCGCCAGCTTGGCAGTGGATACGGCGACCAATCAAATCTACGTGGGCGATAAGACCTCCAAAACCTTGAACGTGATCGACGGCGCGACGAATACGGAGCGGCCTCAAGTCTATGTTGGACAAGGACCGTTCGTCGCCGTGAATGCCGCGACCAATCGAGTGATTGCAGCGGGTCCCTCCCCGGCGGCCACCGACCCGGGCCAGGTTCACGGCGCGGTGCAACTGGATGGAACCTCGGAAAACATCGTGACACCGCTCGAAGCCGCGGCTGCTGTCGATATGGCCGTAAATTCGGCCACCAATGTCGCTTACTTCGTGAACTCTTCGCAGTGGTATGCGGTGGACCTGGCAACAGGGTCGCGCAAGTTTACCGGATTCGATTTCGCGGGAGGGAGCGGTTCCACCTCCTGCCAGTTCACCGGTGTCGCGGTGAACTCAGCCGCCAACCTGTATTACGTCGCGGGCTCCTGCGCAGGGGGAGCGGGCACGCTTGCGGTGATCGATGGAACCAGTAACGCTGTGATCACGCAAATCACTCTGGCGCCCGGACGGAAGACCGGCCGCCTCGCATTCAATCCGGGGTCCCTCAAAGTCTATTGGGAATCCGACGTGGTCACCAATCCCGCCGTTCCTCCCGCGCCGGCGATCAATATCTATGACGGCGCAACCCTCGCCTCGGTCTCATCGATTGTAGGCGGTAGGTTCCCGATCGCCTTCAACACCACACGGAACCTGATTTATTCTGCGGGAGTCAACGCCAACGTGACCACCTATGATGGTTCCACAAACGCGATGGTTAGCACCGCCTTTAATCCGAATGTCGGTCTGCTTAGCGATCCTAACCTGGTCCCGGCCATTGCGGTCAACGAAGCCACGCATACGATTTATGAGACGGGAGACGTGTACGGTGGCTTTGGCGCTGTCAATGTGTTTCGAGAACCACTCTACAGCCTCGGCGGCCGGGTCGTGAGCGGAGGCGGGGGCGTCCCCGGCGTCACTCTGTCGATTGCCGGCGCCGCGGGGACCGTGAACGTCGTCACGGACGCGAACGGAAGTTATACCGCGCCCGCAACCGTACTGCCCGGCACTTACACCGTTTCGATAGTGACGAATCCACTGGCTTGCGGCGGCAAATTCACCTGCGCGCCCCTATCGCAATCCGTTACGATCACGAACGCCGATGCGACGAACGTCAGCTTCCTGGCAACCCCGAACTTCACCATCTCAGGGGTCATCGTCGACGCGCTGGGCAAGCCGCTCGGGGGCGCCGCGACTCTGACCATCCGGGGCATTCCGGCGGGTGCTCCAGCCGGAGTCGGTCCCGCCACCGTTACCGCGAGTTCGCCGGCGGATACTTTCAGTTTCAGCTTCCTGCCCGCCGGAACGTACGTCGTTAGCGCAACCACCGCGGTGGGCGGCCTGATATATGCGCCCCAAACCATCACCGTGACGGCGGCGGATATTACCGGCGTTGTTCTCAAGCCGATCACGACCGTTGCTGTCGCCGGCTACACGCTCAGCCCGTACACCATGATCGGCGCCGGAGTGGTCACTATCGGGACGGTCGCGATCAACCAGCCTGCGCCCGCCGGCGGAGTCACGATCGCGTTATCGGCGAGCGATAGCAAGCCCGCGAAGTTTCCGGCCACGGTAACTGTGCCGGCGGGGCAAACCTCTGTGACCTTCAGCGTTCAAGGCAACGGTGTATCGGCCGTCAGCAGCGTGACTCTGATAGCGTCGTACCAGGGCCCGCTCGCGCTCACGCCGAGCTCGGTTACGGTGAGTCTCACGGTTGCGCCCGTCGATTCTCTCAAGGTCATCTCGGCCACGTGGTCGACCGCCGCGCAGTCTCTCACGGTCACAGCCACCAGCACGAATCCCGCGGCGATTATCACGGTACTTAACGCCAACGGAAATACGCTGCTGGGAACGATGGTAGGCAATGGCGCCGGGAGCTTCAGCTTCCAGCTCTCCACGTCCTCTATCGCCAGCGTGAATCTGAAAAGCAATCTGGGTGGATCCACGGGCCAGGGCGTAAAAATCGTTCCCTAGCCACGGGACAAAATTCGGACACAAGAAGGAACGAGGATTGCGGCTCTGCTCACGCAGCGAAATCTCTAGGAGCGTCCGCGAACAGATCGTCTCTGAGATTGGTAGTAGTACAAAACCAGTGGCACGAGGGCGGGATTGGTATGGCTCCTACACACGGTTCCAGCATTTGCCGATTGATTGGTTCTGCGGCTATGGGCTGGTTTCCAATCGGTAACCGACGCCAGGCTCGGTTAGAAGGGACGCGGGCCGGAGGGGATCGCGCTCAATTTTGCGCCTCAGATTGCTCACCGTGACATGCAGCAGGTGCAGCGCACTTTCATTGTATAAGCCGCCCCATACCTCCCTGACGAGTTGGCGATGGGTGGCGATATTACCCTGTCGTCGGACCAACGATTTAAGGAGACCGTATTCAGTGCGGCTTAGCCGAATCTCCTCGCCTTCCAGCAATGCTGTGCGCCGCCCTGGATCGATCACAAGACGGCCACACTTAACCTCGCGAACCAAGCCGGCGCCGCCGCTACGGCGAAGAAGCGCCCGTACACGAGCCAATAATTCCCGGGTTCCGAAAGGCTTCGTGAGATAGTCGTCGGCCCCCATGTCCAGGACAGCGGCCTTTTCGGACTCCTGGCCCCGGACAGAAAGGATGAGGATAGGGCACTGATTTGATTCCCGGACTTTCGAGACCACGTTCCCACCATCCATGTCCGGTAGCCCCAAGTCGAGGATGATGAGATCCGGTTGAATTTCCAACACATCTCTCAGAGCTTGTCGGCCGGAAATCGCTTCGTGAACGAAATATCCGGAAGAATCCAGGCACACCTTGAGGACGCGCCTGATGGCCAACTCATCGTCGACAACGAGAACCGTACTTCCGGTGCGGGGCATTGTATATTCGCGGGAAGCGACACCCGCATCAATCCGGCACTACTGCTGCACCAACGGTATTGTGAAGCAGAAGACGCTACCACCCCCGGGTCGCTCCTCCACCCAGATCTTACCATTGTGGGCTTCGATGAAACCCTTGCACACGGCTAAGCCTAAGCCAAGACCAGGTGCGCTCGCGGTTTCGGCTAGACGAAAGAATCTTTGAAAAATTCTTTGCCGTTCCGCAGCGGGAATCCCGCAGCCGGAGTCCGAGACCCGAAGCTCCATCTGGCTGCCGGTCGCGCGAACTTCAAGGCGGACCGAGCGGTCGGCCGGCGAGTATTTCAGGGCGTTTTCGAGCAAGTTTACTAAGACGCGAACCATCAGAACAAAATCTACCGTGACAAGCGGAACCCCTGGATGCACGATCGACTCGATTAGCCCATCTGTGTGTTCGATTTCACCGAGCGCTGTGCCAACGATATCTTGAATATCATGTGGCTCCCTTCTGAGCCTGAGTGCTCCGGCTTCCAGACGCGACAGATCAAGCAAGTTACCGACAAGCCGATCCAAGCGATGGGCCTCCCCTTGTGCGATGCTTGCTAATTCAGCTATAGCGGCCTGATTGGTCACCGCATCGGGATCAGCGATAGGATCGAGAGCGCTCACTATGGCGGCGAGCGGCGTCCGGAGGCTGTGCGAAACCGAATGCAGTAGAGTGCGTTGCAATTCCTCCGCTTTGCCGAGGACCTCCGCTTGGCGCGCCCTCTCCTCCAGGCCAGCACGCTCGATGGCTAGCGCGACTTGGCCTGCAACTCCTTCCAGCACGCGCTCGCTAGCGCCCGAGACCTCCGTCGAAGTATCGACAGGCGCCAAAGCCATCACGCCAAGCACTCGTGCGCCGCATGTTAACGGCAGAAATACACCACAGCTTCGGATGGTGGGGTCATGCAAAGCTTGCTGGAAGATACGTTCGGCCCTGCCATGCGTCTTGCCATCCAGTTCGAAATCGGGACTGTGATACCGAACAATCAGTTTCCCACCCTCGTCGGGCAGCAGTATTGCCACGGCGCAGCCGAACGCTGTCTCGATGTGCTCGGCAGCGGCACGGAGCACCGGGTCCACTTCACGGGCGGCACTCAGCGATTGCGTCAGGGAATAGAGAGCGGTAGTATCGGCGGCGCGCCTTTTGGCCGCCAGCGCTTGCTCTCGCGCTGCGCTGGCGAGCACCGAAATCAAGATGCCGATGCCCATCATCGTTATAAGTGTAATCAGGTACCAAACGTCGGTGATTGCAAAGCTTAGGTAGGGACCGATGAAAACGTAATCAAGAACGAAGGTGCTGAGGATCGCCGAAAGGAGCGCTGGCCCGAAACCCCACTTGAGGGCGGCGAATACTACTCCCGCGAGAAAGAGCATACCCGCATTTGTTGGCGCACTGCGGAGATTGACTAATAATCCAGCAGATGTGATCAGCCCGATGATCAGGATACTCTTAGCGTAGCCGGCAAAATGGCCGGGGGAGTCGGGTTCGGTCAGAACAAAAGCGCGCGGGGCAAACTCGGCGAGGGTAGCCGGTAAAGACTTGCGCCGCACGTGCCTTCGATCCCCGGTGTCATGCGCGCCGGGATTCACAGCGGCGTCTACTGCTTCGGGGACCGAACTCCGTTCGGAAGTCGGAGGCAATTCTACTCCTCCCCATATTGTAGGCTCGACACAAGCACCACGGCGCTCATGCGCCCAGCGATCGTGTAAAAGCAGTACGGTGGATACAGATGTCGTGTGCTGATCGAGGCCGAGCGGCAGTGCATCGCGATCACGCCCTCCCACAATGAGAAGGTTGTTCTCGAAACATGGTGGACATTGCGCGTGTGCGGTTTTGCTTTGCGCGGCGGATTTGTTCCGGCGGATGACTATCGCCATGTCGATGGATCAGCCGGTTTACGGATGCGGCCGGCACGGCGGCCAAGCGGTCGGAATCGATCACCGTCCGCGAGCATCTCCGCGATAGTTTCGACTCAACAGATGATTTGCACGGTGAAGTCGGGTTTTGATGCATTCCTCAGTCACGCCCAGACGGCGCGCCGTTTCGTTGATGCTCGCCCCTTCCAATTGCCGGAGTTGGATCACGGTTCGATACTTCTCCGGGATGCCCAGTAATGCGGAACGCAGTTTGCCAATCACCTCCGTTCGCAGGGCTTGTTGTTCCGGATTCTGACCCTCCGATATGCAGACAACCGCCTCGGCGGTGTCGCAGGCCGATATTGTTTGAAACATGGGCTGGACGCGCCTCACCCGCAGTTGACTGAGCGCTTGGTTGACAACGATGGTGGTCAGCCAGGTCAAGATGCTGGATCTTCCTTCGAATTTCCGGAAGTGACGAAGCGCGCTCAGGTATGCCTCTTGAACGGCATCCTCGGCGTCCGCATCGTTTCGGAGGATCCGCCGGGCGACGCACAACAGCCGGCATCGATGCTGCCAAATCGACTCGACTGAATGCGCGCCACGGGCCGGATTGGCGGTCAGGATCGAACCGTCCGGGTCTGCAGAAGCGGCACGGAGGGCCGATGTCTTTGCAGCGCTTGTCATACTCTGGCCTGGTGTAGGGCGGGGTCGTCTCCGGCGGCGCGCTCCGTTCGCGTCGTTACTTTCCCAAGGCACGGTATAAACACGCAGGCATTTGGGACACTGATAGTGCCCGTGCCGCGGCCACATCGGCGCCGGATGCGCCAAGCGACACCAAGCACTTCCAATCGAACTCCAAAAAGCCGTCATATTGAGTTCCCTCGCCGTGGGACGCCGGTCGCCACACACCGCCTATTCAATGGCCGCCGCTAGCCGAGCACACCATCGCTGCACGAAGCGATCAGCATGGTGCGAAAGTCTTCCCTAGCATCCCGCTTATTTTCAGCATAAAGACACTGCCCTCAAAAGCGCCTCAAATCTTCCGATCTCAATACGAGGTCGCACACTTTGAGAGCGCATTTGCAGACGCTCCCTCCCGTCGATTTGAGTTTTTCTTGAGGCGTGCCCTGATAACCTTGGTTTTCCGGGAGGCTCAGGGGAAATGTATACGATTCTGTTCGCCGACGACACGGACGTAGTCCGCAATCTGTTATGCGCGGCATTGCGGCAGGCAGGATACTCCGTTTTGGAAGCCGGAGACGGTTACGAGGGGATCTTGCTGTCCCGTCACCACACGGGACCCATTCACCTGTTAATCACGGACATTGTAATGCCAAGGATCGGGGGCTTGGAACTATCCCGTGCGTTCAAAGCGCATCACCCCGAAGCGAGTGTGCTCTTCATGAGCGGGTATACCGCAGATATGCTGGACCCGGAAGTATCCTATCTGCAGAAGCCGTTCACTCCTGACACGTTGCTTTCCAGGGTTGCCGAGATCCTGTCACAGAGTGAAGCGCGACTCAGGGTCCAGGGCGCGCGGTCCCATTAGTTAGGCGGGCTGCAATGCGAATCACGTCAGAGAATCCGATTGGGGTGCGCCGCCGGTCCGGGCCTATCCTGCTCATCAGCCAATACCGGGAAGATGAACATTTCCTGCGTGAAGCCCTGACGGATTTCGCGTGCCCGCTGCAGACCAGTCAACGCTGGCAAGCGGCGAAACCGGTGATTCACTCGAAGCTCCCTAGCGTAGTGGTTAGTGAGGGCGATCTGCCGGATGGAACCTGGAGAGATGTTCTGTCCTCCCTTGATCAGGTTCCTAATCCGCCCTTGCTGATTGTTGTTTCGCGGCTCGCCGACGAACGGCTGTGGGCAGAGGTATTGAACCTGTGCGGCTTCGATGTGCTGGCGAAGCCATTTGCGCGCGACGAAGTGATCCGCGTAATAGGCCACGCACTTGACACGTCCGACTGGCTACCGAAACGCCCTCCGGGGACCAGCGAACGTGCGACGTCCCGGCGCAAGTCCGCAATCGGCCCTCCGGAGCGGTGCATCGGCCATGGGCGCTAAGAGCGTAAGAGCAGCAACTCCGTTGTCGGCCGATCCAGTTGCAAAAGAACTGGACCAGTTCAGCCTGCTCGTTAATTGGTCGCCGGCGGGCCTGTTCATAACCGACCCGGAGGGCTGCTGCACGTACATGAACCCACACGCCAAGGCCATTTGCCAGTCCGATGTAGGCGCGAGCGGACAGCCGTGGGCGCAAGCCCTGGGTGTTGAGAATCCGAATGGGGTAATGGAAAGTTGGTCATCGAGGGCGGGTCTCGAATACTCGGGAATATTTCGCGTCTGCCGCCCGGATTCAGCTTCGCGTTGGATTGAAGTACGCACTGTGCCGGTGGAGTGCAGTTCGGGCGCGCTTGCAGGCCACTCCGGCATCGTGCAAGACATCTCGGAACGATGGACGTCAGATCGGAGAATCGCCGCACGCGATGCCATCACTCGGATACTGGCCGATGCGGAGTCCGCCGGGAGCGCCTGCCGCGCCATCCTGGGCGAGATTGGAGAGATTCTCGGGTTGAGCATGGGTTTGTTTTGGGAAATTGACAGCGAGTCGCGAGCTTTGCACGTAACCGCAGTCTGGCCTGGTTCAGGCAGTGACTTTCCAGCAGTCGAAGCCGCTGTCCGTGAAACCGGGTTCCCGCCGGGCGTCGGCCTGCCCGGGCGCGTGTGGGCGGACAGGAAGCCGGCTTGGATTTCCGATGTCACCCTCGATGGGAATTTCCCCAGAGCGCAAGCCGCCGCGCAAGACGGTCTCCACGGAGCCTTTGCCTTCCCGATTACGGCAGGCGGCGAAATTTTCGGCGTAATGGAGTTCTTCAGCCGCGCAGTCTGGGGCAAGGACCCCCAGTTGCTGGAAGTGTTCGCCGTCCTCGGAAGTCAGATTGGCCAATTCCTTTATCGGAAGCGGCGTGAGACCGATCTGAGGCGAAGCGAGGAAATGTTCTGGCGCGTCGCCCAGAATATCGGTGAGGTCCTGTGGATCGGGGACCCGGCTTCGAAACGTCTCGTGTACATCAGCCCCGCTTGTGAGCTGATCTGGGGACGCACCGGCGAGGCTCTTTTGAGCGACGCAAGTTCCTTTCTCGATACGGTTCACCCCAGCGATCGATATCGCGTGACCGCGTTTCGCGACCGTGCATTCCGCGGCATTAAGGTTGAGGAAGGGTACCGCATCATTCGGCCGGATGGAGCGATCTCCTGGATCAGGGACCTGGCATTTCCGGTGCGAAACGAGGCTGGCAGCCTGGGACACATCGTAGGTCTTGGCGTTGACATCACGGAACGCGTCCGGCGTGAACAACAGCGGAGTCAAGCCGCGAAAGCGGAGGCGCTCGGCGTGCTGGCCGGAGGCTTGGCTCACGATTTCAACAATTTGCTGACCAGCATACTTGGGAACGCCAGCATTGCCCTGGACACCGTTGCCGACGGGCATCCCGCAACGCCCTTGATCCAGAACGTCATCTCATCCAGTGAGCGAGCGGCGACACTCGTTTCGCAGATGCTAGCGTATTCCGGCAAGGGCCGCTTCTTCAATGAATTTGTCGATCTTTCGCGGCTTGCCGATGATTTTCTAAAAGACGTTACCGATTCCATACCGGCGAGTATTCAACTACGTAGCGACCTTGCTTCCGGACTGCCGTGCGTGGAGGCAGACCGGCATCAAATCCGGCAAATGGTCGGGAATTTATATCTGAATGCACTGGAAGCCATCGGCGATGCTCCGGGGCAAGTCACAGTGACCACGGGATTCGACGCCATCGATCCCGAGGCTTGCGGCGGTAGCGGGGACGGCCCAGACTCGTCCGGCGAATTCGTCTATCTGCGGGTGGCCGATACAGGGTGCGGCATTGACGACGCGATCCGGTCCCGGATCTTCGACCCGTTCTTCACCACGAAATTTATCGGCCGCGGCCTTGGTCTTTCGGCTGTGCAGGGCATTGTGCACGCTCACAGCGGTTCGATTCGTGTATCCAGCCAGCCAGGAGAGGGTGCTGCTTTTACTTGCCTGTTACCCGTGGTGCGCCATAACGGCGGGATGTAAGTCTATCGGCCGCCGATGCATCAGCGGCCAGTTTGTCCGAGTGTTCGAGGCCGCTGAGGAGCAGGTGGAAGTAAATCAAGCCGGCGAACGGCTTCCATTTACGGAGAACGTCGCCGACGCGGTCATAGTCGAGAGGCTTGCGCAGGTGCAGCCAGCGCGCGAGGTTGTTACGCGCGCCAACATCGTCGCCGGGGAAGAAATTGGTTCGTCCCAAGCCGCGGAGGAGAACGTACTCGGCGGTCCAGCGGCCTACACCGCGCAGTTCAAGCAGGCGCGCCACAGCTTCCTTGTCCGCCAGATTCGCGAAACTCTCCAAATCCAAGCGCCCCTCCGCCACGCGGGAAGCCGTTTCGATGATTGCGCGGCTCTTGTTCCGGCTGAACCCCAGCGGATGGAGGTCTTCAATTCTCATCGCCGCCAGATCCACTGGGCGCGGAAAAGCATACTGAACCCCGTCCGCATCCGCAAAACTGAGACCACGTGCAGCCGATAGGCGATTCAGTAACGTAATGCCTACCGCCAGGCTGAGTTGCTGGCACGCGATGCCATTGAGCAGCGCTTCGAATACGGTTGGGAAGCGCGGCGGCTTGAGACCGCGAAACGGGGCGGCGAGTTGGTGCAATCGCGGCTCGCCCGCTGCTAAGCGGTAGAACAGCCGCAGGTCTACGCAAGTTCCGAGCAGCCGTTCAATTGCCGCGCGGATGCTTGCTGTTTTGGGAGCGTGCCGCCCCGCGGCGGCTGCAACCACATGGAGTTGGGGTTTTGTTTTTCCTCCGGATTGCGTAACCGTCACTTGCACCGCATCGCCATCAATCGCCAGGACACGCCGATACGATTTTCCATCCCACCGGTCCATGAGATTTTCCGGGCGGCGGCGAATCGCCCAAGCCGTAAGGTCCAGGCGAAATGGTGGTGCCGGTTCGAGTAAGAACGTCATTTGCCTATCTTTTTGCAGCACTCCGAGGCGCTCGGGTTGCCTCGCGTACCAGGCGCGCAGCAGCTACCATATTCTGGAGTGCGGGGCGCACCTCCTCCCAATGGCGTGTCTTCAGCCCGCAATCAGGATTTACCCAGAGTTGTTCGAGCCGAAAAACGCCCAATGCCTTTTTGATCAGAGCTTCAATCTCTTCGACACTCGGCACGCGCAGCGAGTGGATATCATAAATGCCCGGTCCGATGTCGTTGGGATATGCTTGGCCCGCGAAGGCTTCCAGCAGTTCCATCTGAGACCGGGCTGCCTCCATGGAAATCACATCTGCGTCCATGCGCACCACTGCGTCGAGAATCTCGCCGAAATCGGCAAAGCACATATGCGTGTGGATCTGCGTTTCATCCAAGGCACCCGCGGTTGCCAGGCGGAAGGCATCGACCGCCCAGGTAAGATAGCCGGCGCGCTCCGATTCGCGAAGCGGCAATCCCTCGCGCAGGGCAGGTTCGTCCACCTGAATGAAGCGCACGTCCGCCGCTCCAGATCCGCCACCTGATCCCGCAGAGCCAGGGCCAACTGAAAACACACTTCGGGCCTTGGCAGGTCGTCGCGAACACCCGCCGAGTTCAAGTGAATTCTACTTCGTCGTGGAACTTGCGTCACCATGACGTTCTGAACGCCGGACATGACAAATGAACTATTTCACGAGTATCGTTTTTCCGTCACATTGGGGCTGATGGTCCCGGAGACTTTCGATGACCGCAGTCGAACGACTAGCCCAATTTGCCGTTAGTGCGACGTACGACGATCTTTTGGAAACGGCGCGCGAGCAACTCAAGATACGGATTCTGGACGCTCTGGGCTGTGGTATCGGCGCAATAGAAGGCGAACCAACGCAGATCATTCGCAAGAACATT
>Ga0134128_10000044_pt1 | contig 163828 bp, 127 predicted proteins | sample KB31754_FD_96462 | JGI IMG/M metagenome (GOLD analysis project Ga0134128, IMG submission 96462) | Terrestrial soil microbial communities with excess Nitrogen fertilizer from Kellogg Biological Station, Michigan, USA - KB3-175-4 | ecosystem: Environmental > Terrestrial > Soil > Unclassified ... | reverse complement strand
TTGCAATCTTTAGAACAAGTTTTTTTGTTTTTGTCATCTCCTTTTTTGTCGTCGCCAAAAGTTGAAGCTGACATAGAAGTTGCTCCTACGAAAGAAGCTAAAGCCAAGGTTAAAAATATTTTTTTCATTTTATTTTGTTTTGATTGTTATAGCAAATATAGGTTATTTATTAATGTGCTTTTGTTATTTTTTGTTTCTACCAAACCTCAGCACGTTTATCGGCAGGACGGAACATTTTGTTGTTTTCTTTCACATTAAAGGCTTCGTAAAACTCTTTCATGTTGCTCATCGGTCCGTTTGCTCTAAAGTTGCCCGGGCTGTGTGGGTTTGTGGCGATCATTTGTTTTAAAGCCTCAGGGCGTGATAAGGTTTTCCAGCCTTGTGCCCAGGCTATAAAGAAGCGTTGTTCGCCTGTAAACCCATCAATTACCGGCGATTTTTTGCCTTTTAATGAAAGCTTGTATGCATAATAGCTCATGGTTAAGCCGCCTAAATCGGCAATGTTTTCGCCTAAGGTAAGTTGTCCGTTTACATGTAAAGTATCAATAGCCACAAAGCCATCAAACTGTTCGCGGATAAGGCCTGTGCGTGCTTCAAAGTTTTTCATGTCTTCGGCAGTCCACCAGTCTTTTAAGTTACCGTCTGCATCGTATTTTGCTCCCTGGTCGTCAAAACCATGTGTAAGCTCGTGCCCGATCACAGCGCCCATTACACCGTAATTAGCTGCGTCATCGGCTTTAGCGTTAAAGAAAGGTGCCTGCATAATTCCGGCAGGGAACACAATTTCGTTATAGCTTGGGTTGTAATATGCGTTAACGGTTGGAGGTGTCATGCCCCACTCTGTTTTATCAACGGGTTTACCAATTTTATCGGTCATTTCTTTGAAAGAAAAAGTGCCCGAGCGTAGTACGTTTGCTACATAGGAATCGGTTTTAATTTCAAGGGTAGAATAATCTTTCCATTTGTCAGGATAGCCTAATTTGCGCATGATCTTGGTTAGTTTTTCCAAAGCTTTTTGCTTGGTAACATCGCTCATCCAGGTGCGTGTGTTGATACGGTCTTTAAATGCGGTAAAAAGATTGTCAACCATGTCGTTTACTTTCTTTTTAGATTCTGCATCAAAATATTTTTCTACAAATATTTGGCCTAATGCTTCGCCTACGCAACCGTCAATGGTAGATAGAACACGTTTCCAGCGCGGTTTCATTTCTTTGGCACCTTGTAAAGTAGTTCCGTAGAAAGAGAAGTTTTCTTTTACAAAGTTTGAGCTCAGGTATGGTGCGGTTTGATGAATGATGCTCCAGCGCAGGTATGTTTTCCAATCAGCAATAGAAACGCTGGTCATTAGTTGGTTTAGTTTATCGAAAAACAAAGGCTGTGTTACGATCACATCTGCAAAAGGCTTGTTAACACCGGCAGGAGCCAGGTATGCAGCGAAATCAATATTGGATTGTTTTTTAAAGAATTCGTCTTTTGTAAATTTATTATATTGTTTATCCGGATCGCGTAATTCAATACGGCCCATAGAGGCGTCTGCCATCTGGCTTTCTAAATTGAAAATGGTTTCTGCATTTTTTTTAGCATCGTCTGCTTTATCACCTAATAAAGAGAACATGTTTTCGATGTGTTTTTTATAGGCTGCGCGGATGGTTTCGTATTTGGCTTCGGTATAATACATTTTATCGGGCAAGCCTAAGCGTGGCTGGCTAAAGTAAATTGCATTTTCGTTACTGCTTTTTTGATCGGCATCTACATAAAAGCCAAATAAGCCGGCTATTGCTTTGGTATGAAGCTCGGCCATTGTTTTTATAACATCTGTTTTATTGGCAATTTTACTTACACTGGTAAAAAGGGTAGCAACGGGGGAGTAGCCTTCTTTTTCCAGTTTAACGGTATCCATGCCTACACGGTAAAAATCGCCGATCTTTTGTTTGTTGCTACCCGGTTTGGCAGCTTTATCGGCAGCGCATTCTTCCAGAATTTTTTTAAGATTATCGTTGTTGCGGTCGGCCAATTCGTTAAAGCTTCCCCAACGTGATTCCTGGGCAGGAATTTGCGTGTTTTTTATCCAAGTACCGTTTGCGTACTGATAAAAATCATCGGCGGGGTTAACACTTTTATCCATATTGGCAATATTTATACCCGGATTTTGTGCGTTTACATTCATGGCGGCAAGTGCAATTAATGTAGTTTTTAAAATTGTTTTTTTCATGTCTTGAATAGAAATTTTTACCGAATATATAGCTTGTTTTTTATACGCAGCATTTTTTTACATATTTAAGTGCCTGAGGCTGATTAACGGAAAAATGGTGTTTTAGATGGTTGAAAGTCAAATGCTTGATTAAAAGCTGAGTAATTTGTTAAAAAACCAAATTTTTAAAACTAAATAACGTATCAAACGTCGTTTTTTTTATTAACAGGTGTAAGTTTTTTATTAGTTTAGCCGGTTCAAATTTAATGATGCGCTTTTTAGTTTATACATTTTTGCTATTTTTTATATCGTTTGCAGGTTATGCGCAGGTTAAGAAAACGCGTGCTATTGTAGCTAATGTAAATAATTTAGTAACAGATACGACCAAAGTTTTAGAAAGAGGTGGGTATACGCCTCCGCCGCAGGTTATGGCCGGGGTTAACGATCAATGTGCTGGTGCCGTGGCTTTAAATAACGTTGCTCCTACGTCTACTGTGATGACGGGTGGCCCGCCGGGCAATGGATTTTCTACGCAAACACTTACAAACGACCCCTACCAGATTAACGTAGGTACCTGGTTTTATGGTAATACATCAAGTACTGCATGGTTTAGTTACACCCCTAACACAGCAGGCTCATTAAGCGTAACGCTAACCGGAGTAGCTACAATGAAAGGTGCCGAAGTAGCTATATTTTCTGGCGGATGCCCTAATTTTACGGGAACGAATAGTGTTACGGCTACAGCCAATCAATCTGTTATAGGTGTAGGAACTGCTGCCACTGCCACAACTGTAAATTCACCTGCTACGGCTTCTGCAACTTGCTTACTGCCCAATGTAACATATTATATTATGGTGGGCCAATGCGGATCGGGGACAAATTATACGGTTTCTACTTCTTTTGTTGGAACTACCACAGGGCCTACTAATAATTGCTGTACCAACGCAATAGATATCAGTGGTTCTTTAAACGGCTCAAGCGTTATTGCAGGCACAACGGCAGGAGCAAGCAGTGATGCACCTTTTGTTGGAGGCTGCAACAGCTCCCATAATAACGTTTGGTATAGCTTTGTGGCACAGGGACCTAATGTTGAAGTAACGGTAGCAGGAGGTGCTACACTTGGGCCTGAGTTTCAGCTTTTATCGGCTTCTTCGGGCACGGCTACAGATGTTTGTACAGGCACCAGTGTTACCAGCGTTACCTGCAACACATCTACAACCGGTACCGTAACAGCCACTAATGTAGCCAGCACAGCTTTGGTTATCGGGGAGACTTATTACATATCTGTTACCAGTACGCTTACTGCTGGCGGAACGTTTAGTTTAACGGTAAATAACCCACCGCCTAACCCTGCAGGTACAAATTGTGCCACGGCAGCGCTTTTATGTACTACCACACCAAATGTTTATGCGGGAGGTAATACCAATTTGTGGGGCACAGAAGAGCTTAATGCTACTACAGCAGGATGCAACGTAAGCAACGGGGAGCTCCATTCGGCCTGGTATGTAATTAATGTGATAACAGGTGGGGCTTTAACGTTTACAATTTCTCCTGCTGTGCCTACAGATAATTATGATTTTTCGCTCTTTAATAATAACCCGGCTACCTGCTCGTTAACTGCACCGGTAAGCTGCAACAGTTCTACGTTAACCATTGGCTCGGGCCAAACGGGTATTTCTCCGGCAGGAAACGGCAGCACTTTCAATTCGCAATTAACGGTTAATGCGGGGGACGTTTTCTTACTGATGGTTAACAGCCCTAAAACTGCGGGCACTTATAGTGTTACACTGGGTACAGATGGCACACCCACCGCAGCCACGTATACCAATTGCAATAATTTTCCGATCATCCTGCCTATAGAGCTGGCCGGGTTTACAGCTGCTCAAAACGACAAAGAGGTTGACCTGAAATGGAGCACTACTTCGGAAATAAATAACAATTATTTTACCATTGAGAGAAGCCCTAACGGGAAAGATTTTGAGGAGCTTACAAAGGTGAGATCTTTATCAGGCAACGGAAACAGCAAAAGCACCTTATATTATTCGGCTACCGATTATGTGCCACTGGCAGGCGTTTCTTATTACAGGCTTAGCCAGACTGATTTTAACGGGAAAACTACCCGGTTTAATATTGTTTCTGTATTAAATAAAGAAGATGACGGTTCTTTTGTTATAGCTCCTAATCCAAGCGACGGAACATTTTATATTACTTATAATTGCCAGGCCGCTACTACGGGGAGTTTTAAGCTTTACGATAACAACGGAAGTTTAATTACGGAACAAAGCGTGGTTTGCGAAACAGGTGATAACAAAAGTCAAGTGGACTTAACTGACAGGCCAACGGGTATTTATTTTGCCACTTTTACAACAAATTCTTCTTTTTACAGGGTAAAACTGCTGAAAAAATAACTTATACTTGGGTGTAATAACATTTTGCCAAATTGTAAGAATTTTCCATTTTCTGTATAAATAAATTAAGAAATTATTAAAAAGATGTTAAATAATTTCTTAATTTAGCCTAGTAAAACCCACATCCACGCCATGCGCATAGGTATTTTCACATATGTGATACTTATTTTATTGAGCCTACATGTAAAGTCGCAAACAGTGGCAGATACTTCTTTTGCCGGAAAGTTAAAATCAATTGGTCAAGTTGATTCAAAAAATGTAAAAGCCATCTCCACTCAAAAAAGTTTTACCGATCCAAATTCAGCTGAACTCCGCGTTCTCGGGAAAGATGATCAAACAAATGAAGTTGAAAGGAATAATGGAAGTACAGCTCCCATGCAGGTAATGGCTATAAATGATGCGTGTGGAAGTGCAACTCCTCTTGTTATTGGTGTTACTGCCTCATTGCAATCATGGGGAAGCACAAATAACATTATAACAACCCCCACCTGTTGGACCTATGGGGGTAATGATGTTTGGTATACATTTACAGTTCCTTCAGGGCCGAGCAACTATAATATAAGCATTACTGCTTCTGCAAACGTGAAGCCGGAGCTTGCTGTCTATAAATTTGCTACTGCGTGTAGTGCAGCCGGTGCAACCCAGGTTACCTGTAACGATTATTATAGTGGTACCGGTGCAAATAAAACAATCAGCATAGAGGCTACTTGTTTAGCGGCAGGTACCTATTATATTGAGGTAGATTGTGCAGCGGCAGCCTCAGGCAACTTTTCTATATTAGTCAGTTCGGCTGCCAGTGGCCCGTCTAATGATTGCTGTACAAATGCCTACGCTATACCAACCGCCAATTTAAATGGCACCTGGAATACAGGCTTTACTACAGTGGGTGCCACTTACGACTCTTATTATTCGGGCACCCCATGTAACTATGCATCTAATAACGTTTGGTTTAGTTTTGTAGCTCAGGGGCCTAACGTAGAAGTTACTGTGGCCGGTACCAGCACAAGTTTTGAGCCTGAGATCAATGTGTATAATGCAACCTGCAGTGTGGCATCTGCTTCTGTAATTACCTGTAACAATCTTAACGGGTATCTTTATTCCTCTATATCTGCCGTTAACAATGCCGGGCCCAATTTAGTAACGGGAAACACCTATTATGTGATGGTTACCAATGAAGGTACAGCGGGCACATTTTCTATACAAATTAATAACCCTGCACCCAACCCGGCCGGAACAGATTGTGCTACAGCGGCTTTAGTTTGCTCTAACAGTGCGCTTAGTGGTGGATCTAATTTATGGGGAAATCAGGAGCTGACCACGAATACTATAGGGGCTTGTCTTGGGCAGTACGGAGAGATCAATTCAACCTGGTATGTTCTGAACGTATTGACGGGTGGAACATTAACATTTACGATCAGCCCTACTAATGGTACGGATGATTTTGATTATTCGATATGGAAAGGCTCTACCTGTACCTTAGGCGCTCCCGTTAGATGCAACTACTCTTCAACCTTAGGCAATACAGGCTTGAATACAACAAACACCAACACTACGGCTAATGCTACAGGCTCTCCGTTTGATCAGTATATTACGGCAGCATCGGGTGATGTGTATATTGTATTGGTTAACGGGTATAATCCTAATTCTAATATTTATAATCTGTCTTTTGGAGGCAGTGCTGTGTTAGGTTGCACTTTACCGGTGGTGCTGCCTATTGAGCTTTTAAATTTTTCGGCCAACTTAAACGGCCAGGCAGTTGATTTAAATTGGAGCACATCCAGTGAAACCAATAACAGCTATTTTACGATTGAAAGAAGCGCCGATGGAAGGAATTTTGAGGAACTAACAAAAGTGAAAGGTGCAGGCACCAGCAAGGGGAAATTGAATTATAACGTGATTGATTATTCTCCGTTACCGGGAGTATCTTATTATAGGTTGAGCCAAACCGATATGAACGGCAAAATGAACCTCTTAACGATAACTTCGGTAAATAATACAGATAATGACGGGATGTTTAAAGTGATCCCGAATCCGACGGATGGCATTATAAACATTAATTATTCTTGTGGCACGGCTACAAGCGGTGTACTTAACATGTATGATGGCAACGGTTTGCTGGTTCTTTCCAAAGAGATAGATTGCGTTGCAGGGGACAATAAAACACAACTGGATTTAGGCGAAAAAGCTGCCGGAATTTACCTGGTTACCTTTACTACCAACGATAAATTTTATCGTACCAAGTTAATAAAGAAGTAATTTCTTTGTTTTAGGGTGTTTTTTTACATATGTAAGAAAATTAATTTTTTTCTTGTTTATTTTCTAAACGTTTACTAATTTAGCATTAAGTTTTTCTCAATTTCATTTTTATACCAATGACTAAACACCACATATATACCAAAAAATCTCACCTGATCTTAGTAGTTTTAACTTTACTTGCTCTTAAGCAGCAGGCACAAATTGTGGTAAACAATAATGCCATTATTAATGTTAATGGCGGCACAGCTTCATCTTCTTCCTCTTACCTGGTTTTAAACACATCTGCTACAAACCCTATTAAAACAATAGGTACAACAGGTGGTATTATGATGGAGACCGAGTTTAGTGTAACCAAGTATAATGTGGGCCCAAATACAGCCGCTGTTACTGTACCCTTTAACAATGGCACATCCAACGTTTCTTTTAATTACCAGCTTGTGGCAAACAGGGCTGATGAGTATAACGAGAATGGTGAATTAGAATCTCTAAATGCAGATGTACGCCTTGCAAAAGCTGCTATTGTAGAGCCATCCAGGGTAGTTAAAGCACCCTCGCCTGATGAGATTGCGAATCGAATAAAAAATAAAAAAATACAACCTCGCGAGACTGCACGTAAATAACTTTTATTTACTTGCCGTAGCGATATATTTGACCAGCCAGGTTTCTTTTAAAGGAATTTCAAACGCTGTTTTAAATTCTGCTTCGGTTAAAAGGGTAGTATTAAAAACGATTGTGTCTTCATTTATTGTCCCATCAGCTAAAAGCTGCGGGATTTTTGAAGAATGTGTTACAAAAACGGTATTACCTTTTTTATAGGCAACTAATAACCTGTCGAATAAAGTAAGGTTGTATTGTTTTTCAATCTCCTTTATAAACTGAAACTGCTTATCGATGCTACATCCGCTGGCGCTGTATTGTTCTTCATCTGCTTTGATGATAATAAAATGTTTATGCAGTATATCAAAACTGGCGCTAAGTGCTTGGCCGTGTGCATTCCATCCCAGCAAAAAATTTTGTATAGCTGATTTTATACTACTTTCGGTTTGATCGTCAAAGGGCTTATTGCTTAAATAAATCCACACGCGGTTTGTGCTCATGTTTTATAGGTAAATATTGCTTTTTCAAAGGTACATAATTTTGTGCTATTCCGTTAATCCTACTATATTGCTGCCGATAAGTTCAACCCACAACCACTAACCGAAAAATCGCATTGCAAATATCAACATGAAAAAAATAATTTTTCTTCTGTCAATCATTACTGCTTCGTTGCAGGCACAAAATAAATTTGCCTGTGCGGCAGCCAAAATAAAAAGCCATGCCAATGCTACGGCAAGAACTGCTTCTATGCTGGCCTCCACATCGCTGGTTAATTTAGAAGATCAGTATGATCTAAATTTTTACCACCTTAATTTAACGCTTAGCATAAATAATAAAGTTGTTAGCGGCAATGTGAGAACGTTGGCAACCGTAAAGTCGGCCACACTGGATAGTTTTGCTTTTGAGTTGTATTCATCTCACACCATTGATTCGGTCATTTTAAACGGGGTGAATACCGCTGTGAGCCGTAATGGCGACGAAGCCCGTGTGCCTTTTGCAACACCTCTTGCGCAGGGATCGGCCATTGATGCTACTGTTTATTATCATGGAACTGCACCAACTATCAATGGATCTTCAATTGGAGACGGCTATAACAATGGCACATCGCCCACATGGAGCAACAAATCTGCCTATACATTAAGCGAATGTTATCACGCTTACGAATGGTTTCCATGTAAACAACAATTGCGCGACAAGATAGATTCGAGCTGGGTTTTTGTCACGACAGATTCAGCCAATAAAGTAGGATCTAACGGTGTGCTTACCAACGTAGTTACCATTGGAAATACCAGGCGCTTCGAGTGGAAGAATAATCACCCCATTGATTATTACCTGATATCCGTTGCTTTGGCTAAATATATAGATTATAGCATTTATGCGCATCCGCAGGGAACCACGGATTCTATTTTAATTCAGAACTATATTTATAATAATCCTGCAACGCTTCCTTATGTAAAGGGCATCGTAGATTCTACCCGCCAGTTTATCGAGTTATTTAGTAAGCTATATGGCATGTATCCCTGGGCAGATCAAAAATACGGGCATTGCGAAACTGTGCTTGGCGGTGGCATGGAGCACCAAACCATGACTACGATCGGCGCATTTGACTGGAGTACCGTAGCACACGAGCTTGGCCATCAATGGTTTGGCGATAAGGTAACTTGTGGCACGTGGCATGATATTTTTATGAATGAAGGCTTTGCTGTTTACACCGAATACCTGGCTCGTGAACACCTGGAACCAACGCAGGCTGCACCTTTTATGCTGGCGGCTCATAACGATGTAATGAGTGCGGTTAACGGAAGTGTTTACAATCCTGATACTACCAATGAAAACAGGATTTTTGATACACGCCTAACCTATGATAAAGGAGGCGCCGTGTTACATACCTTGCGCTTTGTGATTAATAATGACAGTATGTTTTTTCTTTCGTACAGGAATTATTTGCAGCAGTTCAATCATTCAACAGCTACTATTGCTGATTTCCAGACATCAGTACAAAACACAACAGGCTTAAACCTCAACCTGTTTTTTACCCAATGGGTGTATGGCGAGGGATACCCTACGTTTAATGTGCACTGGAACCAGCAAGGCAATAACTTTACCATGCGCAGTATACAAACGGTAAGCGACATTTCTGTTACCCCTTTGTTCATTACGCCCATACAGTATACTTTGTTGCGCAGCATTGGAGATACAACTATCCGCGTAATGCATGCAACAGATACAGCCTGGTATAATTTCCAGGTAAACGGAACCGTTACCGGTATTATTGTTGATTCGGCAAACTGGATCATCAATAAAGTAATCGGGCCAACACATGATGGCACTCTTTCAGGAATCAACACATATAACCACATAGAAGCAGAAACAAGTGTGTACCCAAACCCGGCTAACGATATGATCACTGTAAAAAGTGAAGGCAATTTTACATTTACTTTATATGATGTAACCGGAAAACTTATCTTAACTAAAAAGTGTGATACAGTAGAAAACATTGATGTATCAAAGCTTGCAGCCGGGATGTATTTTTACCAGGTAAACTCTGCCGCTCTCTCTTATATAAAGAGCGATAAGCTAATTATCCGGTAAGTCGATCACAGTTTATCGAGCTTTGGCGTTTGTTATGCCGGGTAAATAATTCGCACAAAATGCTTAATATTGTTTAGCAATTTTTACACATGACCAGGGCGTATAAAATAATTACCATTGCATTTTTTGTTTTAATTACATGTTCATTTTCGTCGGACGATGAGATGAAAAATCTTTTTACAATCAAATCTTCTGCTGATTTTTTCACGACAGATAATCTTGGAAATACTTATCTGATTAAAGGCGAAGAAATAAAAAAATATAGTCAAACCGGCGATCTGCTAAAGATATTCAGTAACAAAACCATTGGCAAAATCACATCGATAGATGTTACCAATCCCTTAAGGATACTGGTTTTTTACAAGGATTTTGCAACGATACTGATTATCGATGATCTGCTTAGCCAAAACGGAGACCCCATGAACTTGCAGGACTACAGCCTAGAGCAGAGCGATGTGATTTGCACTTCATTTAATAACGGGATCTGGTTTTTCAGCCGGGAAAACATGGAACTTATTCGCCTGGACGAAAACTTCAAACCTGTTGTAAATACCGGAAACCTGAACCGTTTACTGGGTACAGATTTAAAGCCCAATTTTATGATAGAACATAACGGCTACATTTTTTTAAACAACCCAACCGAAGGAGTTTTAATTTTTGACATTTACGGCACCTATTTCAAAACCATTCCTGTTAAAGGCTTACAGCACTTCCAGGTAAAAGACAATTTTATGTTTTATTTCATGGATGGCATTTTAAGGTCGTATAACATAAAAGATCTAACCCAAAAAGAATTAACGTTTAAAAACGTAACCGATGTTCGCATCGAAAAAGAAAATTACTTCTTGTTTTATACCGATTCGGTTGTTGTAAAAACAACTAATAACTAAATATCCTTTTTACTAACTTTGTAGGATGCTAATTAAACCTTATTGCAACAGTCTTACTGAATACAGCAGGTTTGTAACCCGTGAAGTGAAAGTAGGCACCTTAGGCATTGGCGGCAATAACCCGATCCGCCTGCAATCTATGACCACTACGGATACAATGGATACAGCAGCAACGGTTGCACAAAGCATCCGCATGATCGAAGCCGGTTGCGAATTAGTGCGCATAACAGCGCCCAGCATAAACGAAGCAAAAAATTTAGAAGAAATAAAAAAACAATTGGTTGCAAAAGGTTATCACACACCTATTTGTGCCGATATACATTTTACGCCAAATGCTGCCGAGTTTGCCGCGCGTGTAATCGAAAAAGTGAGGGTGAACCCGGGTAATTATGCTGACAAGAAAAAATTTGAAGAGATTGATTATACCGATAATTCTTACGAAGCAGAGCTGGAGCGCATTCGCAAACGCTTTACGCCTCTCGTAAAAATTTGCAAGGAGTACGGAACCGCCATGCGCATAGGCACAAATCATGGCTCATTAAGCGACAGGATCTTGTCCCGTTATGGCGATACCCCACTGGGTATGGTTGAAAGCGCTTTGGAGTTTTTGCGTATTTGCGAAGACAATAATTATTACGACATTATACTGAGCATGAAAGCCAGCAACACCCAGGTAATGGTGCAAGCATACCGCTTACTGGTTCAAAAAATGATAGAAACCAACCGTAACTATCCATTGCACTTAGGCGTTACCGAAGCAGGCGATGGTGAAGACGGGCGCATTAAATCGGCTGTTGGTATTGGCACTTTGTTAGAAGATGGTTTAGGAGATACTATCCGTGTTTCTTTAACCGAAGAGCCTGAATATGAAATACCGGTGGCAAAATCGTTGGCCGATCGTTATAACGCTCAAAGCTCACATCTAAAATCCAATACCTCTGACTGGAATTTACCTTATAATCCTTATGAATACGAGCGCCGCCAAACAAACGAAGTATTTAATGTAGGCGCAAAAAATGTTCCGCGCGTTATTGCAGATTTTAGCAATAAAGAAAAAATTACGGCAGCCAGCTTATTTGCCTGCGGGTATAACTACTCTGTGCCGCTTGATAAATGGAATTTAACAGAACAGGCAGCCGACTTTATTTTTGCAGGAGATATCATAGTTGATTTTGAGTTGCCAGGAACACTTGGCATTATTTATAATTCGGAAGTGTGGACAAATCATTCGGATCAAAAGCAATGTTATCCTTTATTTTGTGCTGGGGAATATTTTACGGCAGAAAAAAAATCTGATATCCTGAATTTTGTGGCTCTCGACAAAGAATCTCTTTTAAAAATCTCGGATATAGAATTTGATCTGCTGAATAAAAACGTAGTTTTAATTCTTGACAGCTTTAAAGAGCTTGCTATGAGCGAACTGCGAAGCATGCTTGTTTATTTGCAGGAAAAAAATTGCCGCATTCCCGTTATCATTAAAAGAAATTTTAAAGATATCAGCGAACAGGATTTCCAGCTTTTTTCTTCAACCGATATTGGCGCTCTACTTATAGATGGTATGGGAGACGGCGTTTGGATCAAGCAACAAAATTGCACTTCGCCACAGGTTTGTAATTCAACCGCGTTTGGCATTTTACAGGCGGCACGCACACGCATTTCTAAAACAGAATATATTTCATGCCCAAGTTGCGGACGCACACTTTTTGATTTGCAGGAAACGACTTCAAAAATTCGCACTGTTACAGACCATCTAAAAGGTATTAAAATCGGCATTATGGGTTGTATTGTAAACGGCCCGGGAGAGATGGCAGATGCCGATTATGGTTATGTAGGTACAGGGGTTGGCAAGATTTCTTTATACAAAGGCAAAGAGGTTATTAAAAAAAATGTGGCTTCAGAAAATGCCGTAGAAGAGCTGATCAGCCTTATCAAAGAAGGCGGAGATTGGGTAGAGCGCTCCTAAGCTCTTCGGTTCTACGAAAAATAAAATCCACAATTTAAGTCAACTAATTCATTATTAATAGTTAAAATTTTCAAATAATTTTTGAAAGCCTGATTTTTTTTATTGCTTTGCAGCAAATTAAAGTGTGCTGTGTTTCATCTTTAATTTTCACGAAGGAAGAGTATTTATTTAGCAAATTATAGAGTATGTATTGGACACTAGAATTAGCATCATGGCTTGAAGATGCGCCCTGGCCAGCCACAAAAGACGAATTGATTGATTTTGCCATGCGATCGGGTGCACCTATGGAAGTTATTGAAAACTTGCAGGAGATTGAGGACGAAGGCGAATCGTATGAAACCATTGAAGAGATCTGGCCAGATTACCCTTCAAAAGACGATTTCTTCTTTAACGAAGACGAGTTTTAGAAAAGATTAAAATGATAGTAAAAATTTAGAAGGGAGCGATCATGTTCCCTTTTTTTATACTTTTAAGTAAAGATCAAGATTAGAAAGTATTACTTTGCCCAGCCTTTTTTAAGCTCTTCTTCAAGGGCTTCGATCAGGAGATCTTTGTTTTTTCCTTCAATGGAAAGCTTGTGCAGTTCTTCTTTTAGCCTGGTAATTTCAGATTTGTACTTTACTTCCTGGTCGCTCCAGATATTTACATCGTAAAATTTCAGCGAATCTTCTGCGGCCGGATTTTTAATTTCGTTGTCTCTGAAAAAGCTGTAAAGAGGTATGCGCAATTCTTTGGAAATAAGCTCCAGCGTGCGAACTTCAAGGGTTTTTGTTTCAAGGGCGTGGTCTAATTCGCTTTCGGTAATGTGTAAGTGCTCGGCCAGTTGCTGGTAGGTATAATTATTTTGCTCAAGCAGCTTAACTATTTTGTTTTTCAGATTCATGTAAACTTTTCTGTCTAATGCAATCATTATAAGATCAAAGATACTAATTAAACACAAAAATCGCAAGGCTAATAATGCTGGTTTTACATGAGAGAACATTAATCTGCGTAAATCATTTAAATCCGCGGTATCTGCGTTCCGGTCATAAAAAAAGCAGTACCATACTATGTACGATACCGCTTTAGATATAGATGTGCTAAACTTATTGTTGTTTATCTGCCGGGGTGCCTTCCGGTTTTGGCAATAACACTTTGCGGGATAATTTAGATTTACCTGTTTTAGGGTCGTTGCCGATATATTTTACTTTAATCATATCGCCTTCTTTTAATACGCCTTCTAATGAATCTAAACGTTTCCATTCAACTTCAGAGATGTGCAGTAAACCGTCTTTGCCGGGCATAAACTCAACAAAAGCACCATACGGCATAACTGTTTTTACTTTTGCATCGTATACTTCGCCAATTTCAGGAATGGCTACAATGCCTTTTACACGGGCTAATGCAGCGGATGCAGCAGCGTCGTCTTCTCCAAAGATCTCAACCAAACCTTTACCGTTAATTTCGGTAATAGTAATGGTTGTGTTGGTTGTTTTCTGGATCTCTTGAATGATCTTACCGCCTGGCCCGATTACAGCTCCGATAAAATCCTGAGGGATCTCAATTTGCAATAATCTTGGTGCGTGCGGTTTGTAATCTGCACGAGGTGCCGAAAGTGTTTTCGTAATTTCATTTAAGATATGCAAACGCCCGTCTTTAGCCTGGTTCAAAGCCTGAGACATTACTTCGTATGGAAGTCCGTTTACTTTTAAATCCATTTGCACAGCTGTGATACCGTCTTTTGTACCGCAAACTTTAAAGTCCATATCACCTAAATGATCTTCATCACCTAAGATATCAGATAAGATAGCGTAACCGCCTTTATCATCGGTAATTAAACCCATGGCGATACCGGTTACCGGTTTTTTGATCTGAACGCCTGCATCCATCAAAGCCAGTGTGCCTGCGCAAACTGTAGCCATAGATGATGAACCGTTACTTTCTAAAATATCAGATACTACACGAATAGTATACGGACAGTTATCAGGCAATACTTTTTTAAGTGCACGAAGGGCTAAGTTACCGTGCCCAACTTCACGACGGCCAACACCGCGGTTTGGTTTTACCTCACCTGTAGAGAAGCCCGGGAAGTTATAGTGTAATAAAAATTTAGCTTCACCTTCTATAAAGGCGCCGTCAATTAACTGCTGGTCTAATTTAGTACCTAAAGTTACCGTGGTTAATGATTGCGTTTCTCCGCGTGTGAAGATAGCAGAACCGTGCGCAGCCGGTAAGTAAGCCACTTCGCTCCAGATCGGGCGAATATCGGTTGTTTTACGGCCATCTAAACGAAGTTTGGTATCTAATGCAACTCGGCGAACGGCATCATACTCAACTTCGTGGTAGTATTTATTGATTAAGCTTTCTTTCTCTTTTAATTCTTCTGGTGTGAAAGTGGCTTTGTACTCTTCTAAAACAGCTTTAAAAGCAACTTTGCGGGCGTTTTTATCGGGATTTCCGATTTTAGCCACATCGTATACTTTTTGATAGGTAGCCGCGCTTACTTTTTCTTTTAATTCAAGGTCATGTTTTTCGTGTGAGTATTCGCGTTTTGGCTTGTTACCAGCTTTAATGGCGAATTCTTTAATAGCGCTGATATGACCTTTGATAGCTTCATGTGCAAATTTGATAGCCTCTAACATTTCTGCTTCGCTGATCTCGCTCATTTCGCCTTCTACCATTAAGATATCGGTAGCCGATGCGGCAATGATCATATCTATAGTAGATTTTTCAAGGTCTTGCAAGCTTGGGTTTAGAACCAATTTGCCATCGATTTTACCAACACGCACTTCAGAAATTGGCCCGTTGAACGGAATATCCGATACAGCGACAGCAGCCGAAGCAGCTAAACCTACCAATGCATCTGGCATTGTTTTTTTGTCGGAAGAAATTAACTGGATCATTAACTGAATATCAGCATGATAATCTTCAGGGAATAATGGGCGCATAGCGCGGTCAACGATACGGCTGATCAATACTTCGTAATCAGAAAGTTTGGCTTCTCTTCTAAAGAAAGAGCCCGGGATGCGGCCTGCAGCTGCATATTTTTCCTGGTAATCTACAGTTAAAGGTAAAAAATCTACTCCGTCTTTTGCATCTTTAGACGATACAATAGTAGCCAACAACATGGTGTCGCCTATTTTTACTACTACGGCTCCGTCGGCTTGTTTTGCTAATTTTCCTGTTTCCAGGCTTACTATTCGTCCATCTCCAAGATCGAACGAATGTGTGGTTCCTAATTGTGACATTTGTTTTTGTTTTGTGTTCCGGCGTTTCCGGAACGGGTTTATATTTATGTTACTTTTTTCTATTTCAATGCAACGCTGATAACGCTGATGTTTTATGATTCGATATGATTTTTATTGTTTGAAAAAACTTTGCGTTTAAACTCTGGCTTTTTTCCAAAGTTCAAAAGTAAACCAACTTCAATATCTGTTGCTTTTAAATAATTAAGCAGCTGAAATTCATGTTCTTCTAATAACACTTTGGCTGCTTTTAATTCAACAATTACACTTTCTTCAACCATTAAATCTGCAAAGTATTCACCTACTTCGGTTGATTCGTAATAAACTTTGATTTTTTTCTGTCTTTCAACCAGCATATTTGTTTCTGTAAGTTCAATGAACATAGCATTTTCATAAACCTTCTCTAAAAAGCCATGCCCAAGTGTATTATATACTTTGTAAAACGCCTGAATTATTTTTTCAGTTATTTCAGAATGTTTATAATTATCGGTGCTTATCATTTTTCTTACTACCTGCTTATCAGCGCTTATCCTTTAAATCCGTGTTATCCGCGTTCTATAAATGTGAAATTAGTTTTTAAATGCAAAAGGCATTCAAGTTACCCCGAATGCCTTTTAGTGTATTATTTTGCGTTCATATTATTTACGCAGATCAAGCGTTTTGATCAAAGCTCTGTATTTTTCTAATTCGTGACGTTTTAAGTAGTCTAATAAAGAACGACGTTTACCAACTAAGTTTAGTAAAGAACGTTGAGTTCCGAAATCTTTTTTATTATTTTTCAAGTGATTGCTTAAGTGTCCGATACGGTGAGTAAACAAGGCAATTTGTGATTCTGTAGAACCTGTGTTTTTTTCAGAACCTCCGTGTTTTTTAAAAATCTCTTTTTTTACTTCTGTTGATAAATACATTATTTCTTTATTTTAAGGACGGCAAATATACGGCTTTTTTTGAAAATGCAAACTTTTTTACACTCAATTATTAATTTCATAATTGCCAGTCAATCGGTTTTTTGCCCTCTTTTTCTAAAATATGATTGGTTTTTGAAAAATGTTTGTTGCCGAAAAAACCTCCGCGAGCCAATGGCGACGGGTGCGGGGCAGTTAAAATATGGTGTTTTTGAGTGTCAATTAAAGCGCCTTTTTGCTTGGCATAATTGCCCCAAAGCAAAAAGATCAAACCCGTTTTTTCATCAGATAATTTTTTGATAACAGCATCGGTAAAAAGCTCCCAACCCTTGTTTTGGTGCGATCCGGCCTGCCCTTCGCGTACGGTAAGAGTGGCGTTTAACAATAATACGCCTTGTTTTGCCCAAGGGGTTAAATTGCCTGTTTTCGGGATTTCTATACCTACATCGTCGTGCAATTCTTTAAAAATATTTACTAAAGACGGCGGCGGGCGGACTCCATCAGGCACCGAAAAAGATAAACCGTGCGCCTGTCCTGTTCCGTGATAGGGGTCTTGTCCCAAAATAACTACTTTAACACGATCAAAAGGTGTTAAATTAAAGGCTTCAAAAATCTGGCTTCCGGCAGGAAAAAGCCTGTATTTACCTTTTTCATCTGTTAAAAAGGCTTTTAATTTTATAAAATAATCTTTGTTAAATTCATCTTTCAGAACCTCGAGCCAACCGGGTTCAATTTGCGGAGATTTTTTTTCCATAAAATAATAAAATAATGTTTGTCAATATCAATAATAGATTTATTTTTGCCCATAACTCTAACCAAACTCGCAATGAAAAAACATGTAGTGACTACTTTATTTTTAGCTGTTGTTGTAATTTTTGTTTCTTCTTGCAGAAGTAAGCATGGCACTTGTGCAGCTTATGCACAGGCTCCGGTAAAACACGCTCAAAAACACATTTAGTTTTTGTTCCTTTCTGATTTTAAGAAGGATAAATAAATTCTATTATTTGTTTTAAATCCGGGTGCAAACTCTTTGCAACAGGACAACTATGTGCTGCTTTTTCTAATATCTGCCTTTCTTTTTCTTCATATTTTTTAGGGAATGTAATTTTTACGTGTACCTCTGCTACTTTACGCGGACTGGCCTGCATCACTTTTACCACTTCAGCTTTGGCATTATCAATATTTCTGGCAACACCATCACGTTTGGCTGCAATGGCCATGGTAGTTAAAATGCAGGTCGCCAAAGATGTTGCCAAAAGATCGGTAGGAGAAAAAGCCTCGCCCTTGCCTTCGTTATCTTTAGGCGCGTCGGTTGAAATTACAGTTCCCGATTGAACATGCGTTGCTTCGGTGTGCAAATTGCCAGTGTAAATGATCTCTGCTGTATTAGCCATGGTTTTAACTTTATTTAATTTGTGTAAACAACGTTTTCCAAAAGGAGGAAGCTTGTTTTAAGTTTTTATCAAAAGTAACAAATAGCTATAATTATCGTACATTTGTTCTTCTTAAATAATGCGAATTTTTTTCAAGACAATTATATTGGTTTTTTGTTTCATGCTAAGTGAAATGGCTTTTTCACAAAGCGCGCAACAGGCATTGGATGCAGGGCAGGATGTGAATGTACTTTTCAGGAATGAAGCAACCGGCGGAATTTTTATGCACTCGCGTGGCTTTGGCGCTAACTACCGCAGGTATTGGCATGTTACCGGAAAACTAAAACGCCTGATAGAAATTGAAGCGCTTAATATGAAGCACCCTAAAGAGATCAGTGAAAAAACAGACCTGGGCGGAAAGAGTTATAAATACGGTAAATTATACGGATTACTTTTTTTGCGTGCGGGCTTTGGCTTTCAGCGCAAATTATATGAACGGGGCGATCGCAAAAGCATTGAGATACGAATGATAACCATACTTGGTGGAACCGTTTGTTTTGCAAAACCAGTTTACCTGCAAATTGCGTATCCTGATCCGGGCAATCCAAACTCATATTTGGTGAGAGATGAAGCCTACGATCCAACCATACACAACCAAAGCAACATTATAGGAAGAGCGCCCTGGTTTGACGGCTTGCAGAATCTGAAACTGCATCCCGGTTTTTATGGAAAATTAGGTTTTAGTTTTGAATATGGCAGCAAAACAAATGCCATAAAAGCCATAGAAACAGGCGTTGCTGTTGATTGTTTTCCGAAGGCAATACAAACTATGGCTTATAACAAAGCCGAAAACTTTTTTGTAACAGTATATGCTTCTTTTATTTTAGGGAAGCGTTGGTTTTAATTTTTTAAGATGGATACTACACAAGAAATTGATACATCTGCCGTAGGTGAAAAACCCAGAAAACCCCAATGGTTGCGAGTTAAATTACCTACCGGACAAGAATATTTAAAAGTACGCAACATTGTAGATAAGCATAAGCTGCACACGATCTGCCAAAGCGGAAACTGCCCTAATATGGGCGAATGCTGGGGTGCAGGCACGGCTACCTTTATGATACTGGGAAATGTGTGCACGCGCTCTTGTGGTTTTTGTTCGGTATTTACCGGCAAGCCTTTGCCGGCAGATTGGGATGAACCCATGCGCGTGGCCAACTCGGTGAAATTAATGAGCGTTAAGCATTGCGTAATTACTTCGGTTGACAGAGATGATTTAAAAGACGGTGGTTCTATCATTTGGGCAGAGACCATCAAAGCTATTAGAAAAGAAAGCCCTGCTACCAAATTTGAAACACTCATCCCTGATTTTATGGGGAAATGGGAAAACTTACAACGTGTTATCGATGTGAAACCCGATATCATTTCGCATAATATTGAAACAGTAAAACGTTTAACCCCGCAGGTGCGCATACAGGCAAAATACGACAGAAGCCTGGAAGTTTTAAAACGTGTGAAAGAAGCCGGCATCCGCACCAAATCGGGTATCATGGTTGGCCTGGGTGAAACCGAACAGGAAGTTTTAGAAGCATTGGATGATCTGCGCAGTGTAAATTGTGATGTGGTTACTATAGGACAGTACCTGCAACCTACGCCAAAAAACCTTCCTGTTGCAGAATTTGTACATCCGGATCAATTTGAAAGATACCGCCTGGCTGCTATTGCCAAAGGCTTTATGTATGTAGAGAGCGGCCCGTTGGTTCGTTCATCTTATCACGCAGAAAAACACGTGTTATAATTTATAGCGTATTAGTATTAACTTATGAATTATACCCTCATTAACGGAAAAGAAGTATCAGAAAAAGTACTCGAACAAATTAAACAAGAAGTAGCGGAATTAAAACAAGCCGAAAAAAAAACGCCTCACTTAGCTGCCGTTTTGGTAGGAGATGATGCAGCCAGCATGGCTTATGTGAATTCGAAAATAAAAGCCTGCGAAAAAGTGGGTGTTACTTCCACACTTGTAAAATTTGAAAAAGAAACATCGGAAGAAAAACTTTTAGCCAAGCTGGAGGAATTAAATAAGGATGCGGATATTGACGGTTACATTGTACAACTACCACTTCCAAAGCATATCTCGGAACAAAAAATAATTGAAGCTATAAAGCCGGCTAAGGATGTAGATGGTTTTCACCCGCTAAATGTGGGAAAGCTTGTATTAAATTTACCTACTTATATCTCGGCAACTCCTTATGGCATTATTCAATTGTTAGAATATTATAAGATACAAACTCAGGGCAAACACTGTGTGGTAATCGGAAGAAGCAATATTGTGGGATCTCCCATGAGCATTCTCATGGCCAAGAATACTCAATATGCAAACTGCACCGTTACGCTTTGCCATAGTAAAACCGAAAATTTAAAACAGCATACATTAAACGCAGATATAATTATTGCCGCTATTGGCAAACCAAATTTTGTGACAGCTGATATGGTTAAACAAGGTGCAGTTGTTATAGATGTAGGCATTAACCGTGTTGCAAGCAATGAAACTAAAAGCGGCTTTAAATTAGTTGGCGATGTAGCTTTTGATGAAGTAGCGCCTAAATGTTCTTATATTACCCCGGTTCCGGGCGGTGTTGGCTTAATGACAATCGCTTCTCTTCTTAAAAACACTTTGTTGGCTGCTAAAAAAGAAATTTACAAATAGAGATATGAGATTAAAAGATATGAGATATGAGATGCTTTTCTCAAGACTAAAAGACTTCCGGTTTTTGTTTGTTGCTCTTATGTTTATTTGTCTTACTTCCCAGGTCTGCTTTGCACAGGATGATGAAAAAAAATCTGCGTGTCCTGAGCCCGAAAACAAAAAAGCAGTAGACCTATACAAAAAGGGAATTGACAAGAAAAAGAATCAAAAGCCCGAGCGGATGAAATACCTGCAACAGGCAATAGCTTTAGAGCCCACATACGCCGAAGCAAACATGGCTTTAGGCAATGAAATTGTTGTAAAATGCAAACTGGACAACCTTCCCTTCTCTGCAGCGCTGCCGTTTTTTAAAGCAGCCGTGACAAGTTGCCCTCAAATACATTCAGAGCCATATTACTATATTGGCTATAGCTATTACGAAGATGCCAAAAACGATTCGTCCATAAAATACTTAAACCTGTTTTTGAAATTTGTAGATGATGACGAGAAAAAATTTTCTAAAGATTATCAGTTCGAACAATACCAATCTAAGGAAATGATCAAGTCGGCAAAGAAAGAATCTGAACTGAAAAAGAAAGTAGTTCCCTTTGATCCCAAAGTGCTTGTCCCGATATCAACACCAAACAACGAGTATTTGCCTTATTTATCTCCGGATGAAACCATCTTTTTATTTACCCGAACTGTGCCAGATCAAAGCCTTGACAGGATTTACCAGACAGATAAAGAAAAAGAAATATTTGAAATTGCCCATAAGCAAAAAGACGGAAAATTTGATGTGGGTAAGCCTATGAATTACCCTTTCAATCAAAATAACAACGAAGGTGGCGCTTGTTTAAGCATCGATAATAAGCATTTGTTTTATACGATCTCCAAAATGGAAGGCGGCGAACAACCTAATGCTGATATATATTACAGTGATTTTATAGATGGCGAATGGACCGAAATTAAAAAAGTGCCGAACATAAATCACCCCATTTATTGGGACTCTCAGCCTTCTGTTTCTGCTGATGGAAACGTACTTTACTTTGCCAGCGACAGGCCGGGCGGGCAAGGCAAAATTGATATCTGGAAAAGCGAACGCCATCCTGTAACACATCAATGGCAGGCGCCTGTTAACATGGGGCCAAAAATAAATACATCAGGCAGCGAGAAAAATCCGTTTATGCATTCAGACTCTGAAACACTTTATTACAGCAGCGACGGATTATTTGGATTTGGCGGCTTTGATATTTTTTATGTCCGCAAAGATGAAAAGGGAAGCTGGAAGGAGCCTGAAAACATTGGCAGCCCTATTAATACAGAAGCTGATGACGTTGGTTTTTTTGCGAGTACAGACGGCTTGTATGGATATTTTTGCTCGGATAACAAAGGAAGCGTAAGAGGAAAAGGCATTGGAAAATACGATGTATATTATTTTGATTTGTACAAAGAAGCGCGCCCTGAATCGGTGGCATTTTTGCGCGGAGAAGTAAAGCCTGCCGATGGAACACCGGTTGCAAATGCCAGTGTTGAAATAAAAAACACCAAGACAAAAGAAGTTACTAAAGCGGTATATGATTCTACCAGCGGAAGTTATGTAGCGGCAATCAATATCAAAAAAAATAAAGAACCCTTAATTGTTACGGTTAAAGCCCCTGATTATTCTTTTGCATCGCAAACTGTTGACATGAAAGATGTAAGTTTTTCAAAGCCTCCGGCACCTGCTACGCTTAATGTAGAGAAAGCCGAAAAAGGAAAATCATTTGTGATTAATAACATTTTGTATTCAACCGGTGCAGCAGATCTGTATCCGCAATCATTTATTACCCTGGACGAATTTGCCGATTATTTAAAGCTGAACCCTAACATGAAAGTTGAAATACAGGGGCACACAGATAATGTAGGTAATGAAGCAGACAACAAGTTGCTTTCAGAAAAACGTGCTGCTAACGTAAAAAAATACATAGAAACAAAAGGTATCGCGACCGGTAGAATAACAGCTAAAGGTTACGGATCAAGTAAGCCTATTGCAGATAATAATACCGTTGACGGCAAAGCAAAAAACCGTCGGACAGAATTTTTAATTTTAGATAAATAAAAAATACAGTGGAAAAAAACTCATTCGTCGAATTCAAAAAACTTATTGCAAAAACAAAAACTGTTTCCATTATAACACATGTAAATCCGGATGGAGATGCGATGGGATCTTCTCTGGGATTATACCATTACTTAAAAGGGAAGGAGAAAAATGTAAAAGTTATTGTGCCCAATATGTTTCCCGATTTTTTAGCCTGGATGCCTGCAAGCAAGCAAGCTATGGTATTTGAAGAAAGTGAAGCATCCGTCAAAAAACAATTAAGCAAAAGTGATGCTATTTTTATCCTTGATTTTAATAATTATACGCGCATAGATAAACTAGGCGAATTAATAAGAGACACAACAGCAAAAAAAATATTGATAGATCACCATCAAAAACCCGATACTGTTTTTGATTATTATTTTCATGATGTAAAGGCGTCTTCCACTTGCGAATTAGTTTATGATTTTATATGCGGCATAGATTCTAAAACAGCTATTGATAAAAAAACAGCCAATTGCTTATACACCGGTATCATGACAGATACAGGTTCTTTCAGGTTCAGGGGCACGAACGAAAAAACATTTACCGTTGCCGCGGCCTTAATTAAAGCAGGCGCGCAAAATTCACTTATTTACAATAATGTGTATGATGATTACACAGAGAACCGCCTGAAATTATTAGGATATTGCCTGCATGAAAAACTGGTGTTCGTCCCGGAATATAAAGCGGCATACATCGCGCTTAGCGAAGCAGAATTGAAGCAATTTAATTTTAAAAAAGGAGATACGGAAGGAATTGTAAACTATGCTTTATCGGTTGGAGGAATTGATTTTTCGGCGTTTTTCTCGGATAAAGATGGCGCCATCAGGATATCATTCAGGAGCAAAAAATTTGACGTAAATGCCTTTGCGCGCGCGCATTTTAATGGCGGAGGCCACATAAATGCTGCCGGAGCAAAAAGCACGATTTCTTTAGAAGATACGGTTAAAAAATTTGTCAATCTTCTCCCGCAATATAAATCAGAGTTGAAAAAGTAATTTATTGTGAGATTGGATTGTAGAAATATTCTTTTTTGTATGTTGTACATTGTACATTGTACATTGTACATTTCCTGTACCGATAAACCAAAGCAAAAACCTATTGTAATTAATTATACCAAGTTAAAAGAAGATATTATTAAGGTTAACAAACCCGCTGTCGTTATGGAAAACGACGAAATCAATGCTTATATAAAAGCGCATAATTATGATGTGAAAACAACAGGCACCGGATTGCGCTATCTTTTTATCCATGAAAACCCCAAAGAAAAAAAAGTAGAAAAAGGAAACAGAATTAAAGTGAATTTTAAAGTTTCTTTGCTAGATGGAACCCTTTGTTACACCTCGGCTACCAAAGGCCCCAAGCAATTTACGGTTGGAGCAGATAATATTGAAAGCGGCATACACGAAGGCGTGCAGCTGATGCATTTACATGATAAAGCCATCTTTATTTTACCGGCACACCTTGCATTCGGGCTAATTGGCGACAGAGATAAAATTCCGCCAAAAGCTGCAGTGGTATATGAAGTGGAAGTTCTTTCTATTAACTAAAATGAGATCTTCAGCCTGTATAGTTTTTGTTTTCGGCATTTTTCTGGCTTTCTCCTGCAAGGAAAAACCTAAAACCTACAACGGCTTTTCTAAAAAAAGAGATTTTTATTACAAGCTGGTTTCTTTGGGAGATGATACAAAAAAAACAGACTCTTCTCAAAGCCTCTGGATTGAAGCCTCGTGTAAAACCCTTGCTGATTCCGTATTTTGGGACACCAAGCATAACGGACAGGTCTTTTTTATTACAAACAACTCCTCTTCTTTTTTAAAAAACACATACGGCTTTTCGGTGGGAGATAGCCTGCAATACCTTTTTCCTGTAAAACAATTCTTTACCGAGTTTTTCAAATCAGACGTCCCATTTTTTTGCCAAAAAGATTCCTGCATTAAGTTTTCACTCAAAATAATCCGTGCGTTAAGCCGGGAACAATTCACCGGGTTTAATGATAGCCTGGATGCTATTTCAAGTCAAAAAGAAAATGCCGAAGCGAAGCAAATACAATTGTATGTGGCTAAAAACTGCAAGCAGGTAACAGAATTTGCGCCCAGTGCGTTTATGGAAGTTACTCAGTTAACCCAATCAGACTCTGTTAAAAAAGGCAAAAAAATAAAATTGTTCTATAAGGGCTATTTTTTAGATGGTTCGCTGGTAGATTACACCCCTCATAATTGGGCTTTTGAATTTGTATGCGGACAAGAAGGGCAATTACTGGCCGGCCTGCAACTTGCTTTATATAGGCTAAAAAAAGGCGAAAAAGCAAAAATTATATTACCTTCGCAACTCGCTTTTGGAAAGCAGGGAAGCAGCAACGGAGCTGTGCCACCCTACACGCCATTAGTTTATCAAATAGAGATCGTAGACATAAAATAATGAAATCCAACATGGCGGTGCCGTGTGACAAATAAAAACAATTAAAGCTACAAATGAAAAAAACAATTTTACTTACGGCAGCAGCATTACTAACCTTAGGTGCCTGCAAAAACAACAGCAAATTCCCGGGATACGAAGAAACTTCGGGTGCTTACTTTAAAATGGAAAAAGCAGGAAAAAGTACAGCCGCTATCAACAAAGGCGATGTTGTTTTTATGCGTTACGATATCTTAACCGACAAAGATTCTATGTTGTTTAATTATAAAACCATGTCACAACCTGGCCGCCCGCTTGCTGTACGCATTGGCGAATCGGCTTATAAAGGCGATATGTTTGAAATGATGCTTAAGATGCACGAAGGTGACAGCGTTTCATTTGCCATACGCGTAGATTCTATCTTCAAAAAATCTTACCATCAGCCAATTCCAAAATACCTGGATTCAACCGGGTTTATTGTTTATCACATCAAAGTTGACAGCATATACTCTTCTCAAAAAGTAGATGATATTGAAAAGAAACAAAAAGCCGCACAGGAAGCATTCTTGGAAAAAGCAAAAAATGCTGAAGACAGCTTACTAAAAAAATACCTGGCTGATAACAAAATCACACAAAAACCAACTGAAACCGGTTTGATCATCGTTGAAAAACAAAAAGGAAAAGGCGCTAAAATTAAAAAAGGAGATAACGTAGAAGTAAACTACAAAGGTATGTTTACTTCAGGCCAGGTTTTTGATGCATCTGACAAACACGAACAGGCATTTAGCTTTGGCGTAGGCATGCAACAGGTAATCCCTGCGTGGGATGAAGCTTTACAAACCATGGCAGTTGGTACAAAAGCTTTAATTGTTACTCCTTCTGCTTTAGCTTACGGTCCAAACGGCAACCAGGGCATCCCACCGTACTCACCTTTGGTTTTTGAAATCGAAGTAGTAAAAATCAATCCTCCTCAACCGGCTCCTGCCGCGGCTCAGAAATAAAGAAGTAAAGTGCCATGAAAAAAATAATAACACTTGCCTTAGTATTTGTTTCACTAATGGCATCAGCACAAAAAAAATCTAAACCAAAACTTTCTAAAATGGATAAAGAATTTTTAAAAACACAAGCCGACGGCATGTATATTAAAATGAATACAAACCGCGGAGATATTTATTTGCAACTGGAATTTGAAAAAGTGCCTATGACAGTAGGTAATTTTGTTGGCCTTGCAGAAGGAACTATTAAAAACACTGCCAAAGCAGACGGTGTTCCTTTTTATGACGGATTAAAGTTTCACCGTGTTATCCCTAACTTTATGATCCAGGGCGGAGATCCGCAGGGTACTGGCGCAGGCGGACCCGGCTATAAATTTCCTGACGAATTTGATACCACTTTGAAACACGTTGGTCCGGGAGTTTTATCTATGGCTAATGCAGGCCCCGGAACAAATGGCAGCCAGTTTTTTATTACGCACGTAAAAACAGAATGGCTTGATGGCAAACACACAATTTTTGGGCATGTTGTGCAAGGACAAGACGTTGTAAATGCTATTCAGCAAAATGACACGTTAAAATCCATTACGGTTCTGCGCAAAGGAAAAAAAGCAGAAGCATTTGATGCTGCTAAAGTTTTTGAATTTGAGAAAGGAAACGTATCTGTAAAAGCGGAAGCGAAAGCAAAAGCTGAACAGGCTGCTATGGATAAAATGCTGAACGAAACATATGGCTCTGCAAAAGTTACTGCAAGTGGCTTACGCTATATTACAGAAAAAGAAGGAACTGGGGCGTCTCCATTGGCAACTAACCAGGTAACTGTTCATTATGTTGGTACATTATTAAACGGTAAAAAATTTGACAGCTCTGTAGACAGAGGCCAACCAGCTACATTCCCTTTAAACCAGGTAATACCGGGCTGGACAGAAGGCTTGCAATTAATGAAAGTAGGGGGTAAAACCAAATTCATCATTCCACCGGCATTAGGTTATGGCCCAGCGGGCGCAGGCGGAGTAATTCCTCCAAATTCATGGTTGGTATTTGATGTGGAATTATTGGATGTAAAATAATGCTTCGCAGCATTAGCATATCTTCCCTTATTTTACTGGGGTTAATCCCCTTCAATTCCTGCAAAAAAGAAAACTCCTGCGATTGCTTAAAATCATACGGAGATATTGTAACCGAAACACGAAATTTAGCTTCTTTTAATACACTTCAGTCTTTTGATAAGATTGAAGTGTATTATATACAAGATACTACAGCAACAACCTGCACAGCAAAAGTTGTAACAGGTAAACACTTAATGTCTAATATTTCTACCGAAGTAAGCGGTGGCGTCTTGCAAATCAAAAATAAAAATACCTGCAATTTTGTTCGAGGCAGTCATAACGAAGTTACTGTGTATGTTACTGCCCCCCATGTAAAGAATTTTATACAAGATGGCGTTGGCACTATGTATTCAGGTAATACTATAAAACAAGATTCGGTTGGATATAATGTACGTAACTCAGGTGATATACATTTAAACGTAGATGTAAACGTTGTTCATGGCAGCATGTTTGGAATAGGAGATATTTATCTGAGCGGTAATTGTCAAAACCATTTGGTAAATTCAACAGGAGAATGCTTCATTAATGCACAGGATTTGCAAGTTGCCGCTTATTGTTATGTGTCTTATAAATCCACAGGAGAAGCACACGTAAATGTTTCAGGAGAACTTGATGTTGTTATTAATTATACCGGTAATATATACTATACGGGCAGCGCATCCGTTATACGTAAAACCGTTAATGGCAGCGGCGATTTAATTAAAAATTAAAATGCGCATAACACACTTTTTTATTCTATGTTTTTTGCTGAATGGCTTTTTGTCTTTTTCTCAAAACGACTCAACCATTTTTAAGCCGGATACCTCAAAAACAGAAGAGTATGTAACCACTACGCAGCTTCGGTATGAAGACTGGACATACGTGCCTAATATTAAAAGTGTACTTTTTTACGAAAGCTCTTTTAACCTTTCTTCTCCCATCATAGATATGGATGCCGGACAGCAGCTTACGTTTACATTTGACGATTTGGATGCCGATAATAAGACCTATTCATATACATTGATACATTGCAGCTCTTCCTGGAAACCGTCTGACCTGTTGCAACAAGAATATTTAAGCCCTTATTTTGAAGAGCAGATTTTTGGTTCAACTTTTTCCGCAGCAACCACGCAGCATTACACGCATTATTCATGGTCTTTTCCAAATAATAATATCCGCATGACTAAAAGCGGGAATTACCTTTTAAAAGTTTATGTTGCTGGTTCGAAAGATAAGCCTGTTTTCACGCGCCGGTTTATGGTTTACTCAACCAAAGTAAGCATTAAGGCAAACATACACGAGGCTTTGGGAAGCATAGATTCGGTAGATTTTACAAATAAGCAGGAAGTTGATTTTAGTATCCTGTATCCGGGATACGCTATTCCGCAACTGGCAGATCTAAAAGTTGTGATACAGCAAAACAGCCGTTGGGATAATGCTATTTACAATATCCAGCCTTTGTATTTAAAGCCAAATGAATTAAGTTTTGATTATGATGACGGCACCAATCTTTTTGACGGAGGGAACGAATACAGAGCCGCTATTTTTAAGAATTTTAAGTTCATTACCGGGAATACAGATAGAATATTTCGTGATTCTGCCAATAACTGGCACGTAAGATTGCAGAACGAAGAGGTGCGTACAGATATGCGTTACTATTCTGCAACCGATATCGACGGCAGGTATTTAATTACAGTTGAAGATCGGGACAGTTCGTTAATTGATGTATCTGCCGAATATGCGCACGTGCACTTTTCTTTCCCGTTTGATTTTCCACAGATAGATGGGAATTTTTACATTTTGGGAAACATGACCAATAATCATTTCACCAAAGAAAATCAAATGACATTTAATTATTTCAAAAAAACCTACGAATGCGAGCTTTACCTTAAGCAAGGTTACTACAACTACTTATACGTTTTTTTACGTGACGGAAAACCGGCTGCTGAAACCGACCAGATAGAAGGCGACCACTGGGAAACTGAAAATGAATATACCATCTACGTGTATCATAAACAAATGGGTACCTACTACGATCAGCTTATTTGCGTACAAAAATTTAATTCAGCAAGAAGGTAGGTAAAATGAAAAAAAATATTTTTTACATTATTTTAATTGCACTGGCTTTAAAGGTTATTTATTTGGGATTTGCAGTTGGGGTTTCAAAATTAAATGTAGGATACAGTACAGGGTACACAACTAATGACTTTTTCTCTCTTTTTAAAAGAAACGATTCTTTTTGGTATCAAAAAGCGGCCGAAGAAGGATATCCTAAAATTACGAACGAAATGGATTTAGGCTACAGTTATGGAAAATATTTTAAACAAAGTGTTTGGGCCCATTTTCCGCTGTATCCCTTATCAATCAGAATGGTTGAAACCTTATGTAATCTTGATTTTAGCAGAAGTGCATTTATCGTATCATTGGTGTTTTCCATTACAAGCTTTATAGGGTTTTATTTGCTCTGTTTATCGGTTTTTAAATTAGATGAGCGCCGGAGTTTTTTTTCTACACTTTTTTTTATGCTTTTCCCTTTTCATTATTATTATTCGATGTATTATACCGAGGCTACATTTTTTACCTGCCTGGCATTTTCTTTTATCAACATAAGCAAAAAAAGATATGTAACCATGAGCTTTTGGCTCATACCCCTTACTTTGGCAAGGCCCAACGGTATAGTTTGCCTGCTCCCATTATTTATATATTATATAGAAGTAGAAGGCGGATTTATTTGTTTTTATAATAACATTAAAAATTGGGATTGGCCAAAAATTAAAAATGTGCTTTGGTTTTTTTCTGCACCCTTGGCTCTTGCTGTTTATTGTATCTATCAAAAATACATGACAGATCATTATTTTGCGTATGTTAAAGCACAGGCAGGCTGGTATAAGGAATTTATGTTCCCTTTTTTAGGATTGTTTAGAAGAGGAGATTTGGCGACACAGTTCAACTCTGTATACACTATAGTATTTATGTTGATGGCTATTGTGATGGCCAAAAAAATTCCGTTAAGTCTTAATATACTTATTTGGGTAAGTATTTTATTACCTATGACCTCGGGATCGGTGGCTTGTATGCCTCGTTATATTTCAGCAATATTTCCTTTTACAATTTATATGGCTTCTTTTTTTGTGGATAGAAAAAGAGGTATACTTATTTTACCGGTGTTGCTCTTGCTACAACTCTTAACTTTTTATCCCTGGTTAATTTCCGATCCATTTAGCTATTAACCTTTTTCAAATTACAAAGCAGGATTCTAACAACAAAGACAATCTTAAAACTTAGGACAAGAAATCAAAACCTTTTTGGTCTTTTTGCTTCGCTTTGCACACTCATAAATAATGGCAAGCTCAAAAGAACCTAAAGAATTTGCTACAGATAGTTTAGAAATAGTAACATCATAGCTAAAGCCAATACGCATGTCGGCTTTGTCAATATCCACGCCTATCAATAAACTTATGGCATCTACATTCGGGTAGCCCGGGGCATAATGCTTAAGCGGCAGGCCGCGATACCACAAGCCTAAATTTAAAGGTGCTTTAAAGAAGTAAGCGCCTATATCAAGCTGATCAAATTTACCTTCGTGTTTGTAATTAAACGTAGGCGAAAAATACTTTGTAAGCTTGCTTCCTTTTTTATCCAATATAAAACGATAGCCGCCATGCAGAGAAAGGTCTACCGGCTGTTTATTATTTCCATCTTCGCTAAATGAGGTGTTTGGTGTGTTAAGGTGCTGAGCTGTAAATCCTAACCAATAAGTTGCCGAATTTAATAAAGCACCTGCATTTAGATCCAGATAGCCAACATGGTTGTTCATATTCATTACGTATGGATCTACAGAAGGTCCGCTGTTATAGTATAGCTGATCGTTCAACACAAGCCTGCTCATGTCTATACTTTTATATCCGTATCCAAGTTGCACACCCGCACGTATCTCTGCAAATTTGCTTATCTTAAAATGATAGGCATAGGACAACATGGCCAGTGTAGAGTTGATAGAAGGAGTGCCCATGTTGTCGTGTAATAATATCACCCCGATACCACTGTTAGCTGAAGTAATGTTGTAATCATAACTGGCTGTAATGGTTTTATACGTAGTAGAAATTCCCGGCCACTGGTCACGCACATCTGCTGTAAAACGATGCTCGTATGTCTGCCCCGTAAACGCCGGGTTTAATAATAACGGCATAGCATAATACTGCGTCAGTTGAGGGTTCTGAGCCTTTGCAAAACCTGCTGTAAACAGCAGCAATATGTAAACTAATCTTTTGATCAAAGTTTTTTAGTAAATGAAATTTGTAAAATATCTTCTGATGAAACTGCATTCGGTTGTTTTGTTATTGGCTCAAAATCTAAAGTAACCGCTTCGTAATCTTTGCACTCGGCAACCACCTTATAACTTGAATACGGATTTAGCACCATGATAAAATAACCGGTATTGCTGTTGCTATTGTAAATGCCGCTCACCTTATTTGTTTCTTTATCTATGAGTGTAATTTTTGCCGAAGTTGGATGCTGCGATTTCCCCTGAACGGCAATTCCTTTCTTTACAACCAGGTCTGTTTCCACATAATGCATATCAATAAAATAAAGGTCTTCGCTTTCGTAACCGGGCTCTTCAGGATTTTCGTTTAAGGAAGAATAATACCCGTGCTTTGCGCTGGCATTCACCACAAAATAAATATCATCGCCAACTGTGTTTACAGGATAACCAACATCTTCTGTTTTTGTAAAAGTACCATCTTCTAAAATAGAGCATTTAAAAATGTCATACTCTCCCATGGTTTCATGGCCTTTGCTGCTGTAATAAAGCGTGGTTCCGTCTGCACTGATAAACGGGGCATCTTCGTCATATTTGGTATTTATACTGCTACCTAAATTTGAGGGAAGACTCCATTTTCCATTGGGCAATTTCACCACCTTATACAAGTCTTTTGAACCGGAACCACCGGGTTTGTCGCTCGAAAAAACGATGGTATTTCCATCAGGGCTAAAACAGGCGCTTACTTCTTTATATTCCGTGTTTATTTGCGGCCCCAGTTTTTCGGGAGTCGACCAACCATCTTTAGTGGCTTGTGTGGTGTATAGATCTCCGCTTAATTCATCTTTGCTTGTTCTGTAAATGATCATTTGTTGCGCATCGGCAGATAAAGCCACACAGGCGTCATGCGTTTTTGTGTTGATCGGCGAGCCTACATTTTCGGGGTTCGACCATTCTCCGTTTTTATAATAGCTTACATACACATCTTCATAATAATTGCCCCAGGCATCTGTTACGTTGCCCGTGCTACCCGGCCTGCGGGAGGTGAAATACAAAACAGATTCATCAGCTGAAATAAGCGGAACATACTCAGGATATTTTGTATTGATGTGAGAGCCTAAGTTTTTAATTACAGCCTTGTGCGGGTTGGCAATGTATTCCTGCGCGTGCTTGGAAATTTCAATCAACCTGTCGACTTCTGTGTTTTTATATTCGCGCTTATTTTCATCAAATCTTTTATACTTAACATAGTGCTCAATAGCTTCGTTAAACTTATGTTCTAAGTGCAGGATTTTCGCCTCATAGAATTGGGCTTCTGCAAAATTGCTTTTATCTACCTTAATTAAAAAGGGCATAATAGAATCAGGGAACTCTTTCAGCTTATACCGGCAAATGGCAATGTTTAAATTCATCTTTTCATTATCCGCGTCTTCTTTGTAGATAGACATATATTTGATCAGGGCGTTTTTAAAATCATCGGTGTCAAAGAACAAATTGGCATCGTTTAATGTTTCTTTAAACTGCTTGCTGTGTGTTTTTTGCGCATAGCCTGAAACCGTTGCCAGTAAAGCAATGTAAAGCATCAGGATATGTCTTTTAAAGATCATTTATCGTAATAAAGTTAAGTCGCCTGTTTTTTCAATGTTTTTTCCATCGCTGGATATTCCTTTAATTTTCCATATATAAATGCTTTGCTCGCATAATTTGCCTTTATAATAACCATCCCAGCCAACTCTTACATCTTTACTTACAAAAAGCAGCTCACCCCATCGGTTAAAAATGTCTAATTCATAGGTGGTTAACCCGCTCACATTGGGGTGAAAAATATCATTATTGGTTGCTGTTGGGTCATAAACTCCATCGGCAGAAGGGCCTCCCGGGTTTGGTGTAAACGCGTTAGGCACCTGTACCCCCGTTTCTTCGGATGCATTTATAGGTGATATAGACAAGCTATCCTCGCATCCGTTGATAGTAAAAGCATATAAAGTCACAGTATACGAACCAGGCTCCTGGTAAATATGTGTAGGGTTTTTTACCGTTACTCTTGGTGTATTATCTCCAAAGTTCCAGCTATATGAAGTGGCATTAGAGCTACTATAATTTGTGCATGTTATAGGGTCTACGCCCACCGTAACAACCGTAGGTGTAATAACAAAGATAGCTTGCGGCACAGCATACACAACCACGCTGTCAAAACCAATAATACTGTCTCTTCCACCCGGACCGGTAACTACAAGCTTAACATTATAATTTCCCGGTTGTGTATATACATACGTTGGGTTTGGTATAGAGGCACTTCCTAAGTTATCGCCAAAATCCCAGTTGTAAGAAGTTGCATACTGCGAGGTGCTTTGAAAAGAAACTTTTAACGGCGCACATCCTTTTTTCTTACCCTTAAAGCTTGCAATTGGAAGAGGAGGCTTAATAATTTCAATTTTTGTAACAGAGTCTTTACAATAGGTTGAGCTCACTACCAGGGTAACACTATAAGTTCCCCATGTTGTATACGTATGGTTTGGCGGACTCACCACATTGCTTGTAGCGCCATCTCCAAACTCCCATAAATTAGTAAAAGAGCCTGCATTTGCGGTTTGGTTCGTCAGCGTAATTGTTCGGGCAGGATACATCTGCGTGGCAGGCGTCATATTGAATAAAGCCGTGGGCTTTGGATAAATAACATACGTATGCGAAAAAGTCGAAGTACACCCAAAGGAATTAGTTGCGTTTAAAGTTGCCGTATAAAAAAGCGTTCCGCCGGTGGTGTTATTATATACATGCGATGGAGCCATTGTATTATCTAACGGAGAGCCATCACCAAAGTTCCAGGTATAAGTGGTTTGCGTTGTGCTTTGCGTTTGATTATGAAACATCACCGTAACCGGTGCACATATGGGTGTATCGGCATAAAAACTGGCCATCACTTTCGGAAACACATATACATACCGCTTCATGGTATCCGAACAATTGTAGGTGTTTGTAACAATCAGCTGCACATTAAAAGAATCTTTTGTGGTTAAAGATGTATTGGTGTAGGTATGAACCGGGTTGCTGGCAGTAGAGGTATTTCCATCTCCAAAACTCCAGGCAACACTGCTTGCATTGGCCGAACTATTGATAAACACAGGTGTTAAGGGCGTGCAACCCGATGCAGGATTTAAACTAAACGATGCAATGGGTTTTGGAAAGACCTTGATTTTTTGCGTAGCCGTATCCGTGCAACCAAAGCTATTCTTGCCTACAAGTTGCGCAGTATAAGTTTTTATAGCCGCAGTAGAGTTTGTATAAGTATGCGCAGGATTAGTCAGCGTGGATGTAGCAGACCCATCTCCAAAGTTCCAGGTATAGCTGCCTGCGCCCTGTGTTGAATTATTAAATAAAACATTGAATGCCGAACAACCGGATGTATCACTTGTAAAGCTTGCATTAACTTTTGGATACACGTATATTTCTTTCTTGGTCGTATCGGTGCAACCATAACCATTATATGAAACAAGCTTTACCTGGAAAGAATCTAAGGCCAGGGAGCTTGTTGTATAAGTATGAACTGTATTCGTGTTTGTAGAAACACTTCCGTCTCCAAAAGACCAATTATAAGAAGTTGCATTTAAAGACGAGTTTGTATACGTAACCACAAAAGGCGCGCAGCCCGAGTTACTACTTACTACAAAAACAGAAGTGGGTTTAGGAAAAACTTTTATAGGCTGGTATACCGTATCAACACAGTTGAACGCGTTTGTGGCAATAAGCTCTACCGTATAGATCTGAATGGTGGTGGTTGAGTTTGTATAGGTATGTGCAGGATTGGCCCCTACTACAGCAGGAGAACCATCTCCAAAGGTCCATTGATATAATACCGCGCCAGGTGTTGCCGGAAAACTTACATGCAATTGGGTACAGCCCGAATCAGGTAAAGATTGAAAATTAAATTGTGCCCGCGGATATGCCTGCACAACCTGTTTGGTAGAATCCTGGCAGCCTCCCGCATTTGTAACATGCAGGGTTACCGTATAATTCTGCAGAAAGCCCGTTGTGTTTTGAAATGAGTGAACCGGTGTAACAGAAGTAGATGTGGCTGTTCCATCACCAAAATCCCAAACATAACTTATTGCATTTTGAGATGAATTGGTAAACGAAACATTAAACGGCGCACAGCTTGCCGTAGCGTTTGATGAAAAAGCCGCAACCGGTTTGCCGAAAACTTTGATGGTGTTTTTTGTAGAATCTTTGCAACCCGCTACAGATGTACCGATCAACGTTGTTGTAAACGTTTTTGTTACGGTAGTGGTGTTGCTAAATGTTTCCGTTGGATTAACCGCCGTTGATGTATTCCCATTTCCAAAGTTCCAGTTATAGCTGGTTGATCCGCTTGATGTATTTGTAAAAGTAACCACTAACGAAGGGCACCCGCTATCAGGCGCATTAATAAAAGATACCAGCGGTAAAGGATTAATGACCAAAGGAACTGATATGCTATCCGAACAATGCGCTGTGGCAACACTTAACACAATGGTATAAGTAGCCGCATTGGTATAAGTATGCACAGGGTTTTGTGTTGTATTCCGTATGCTGCCATCGCCAAAGTCCCAATGCCAGTTGGTAATGTTATCTCCTGTGGCATGTGTAGACTGGTCTGTAAAAATCACCGTATTATTAGCACAGCCCACATTGGTTGTAAACTGCGGCACAGGCTTTTGATACACGGTTATTGTTTTTGTTTTGGTGTTCTTGCAATTATTGGCCGATGTGGCTAAAAGCGTAACCGTATAATTCCCGGTCGTATAGGTTTGCGAAGGGGGTGATTGCCCGTTGAACGTAGTTGCGTTTCCAAAGTTCCATTGCCAGGAAATAGCTCCCCCGGTTGAAGCATCGGTAAAAACGGTTGTAATGGTATTACAGCCTGTGGCAGGGACATCTGTGAAATCTGCTACCGGAGAGGCAAGTACCGTGACGACATGCCGCGCCGTATCCTTACAAGACCCGGGCGCTCCCGCAATATAAGCCACTACCGAAACCGTGTAAGTGCCCGCGCTTGCATAGGTATGCGTTTGCGGGTTATGATTGGTAGATGTGTACGTTGCATTATCGCCATAATTCCATTGATAGGAAAAGCCCGTAGTGCTGGTGTTGGTAAAGGTAAGAGGAGTACCCACACAAACCGTATCCGGATGTACCGTTAATCCTGCAGTAGGGCGGGTTACTATGCTTACCGTTAAAGCAGTGGTATCTACGCCGCACTCGTTACTATCGTATAACAATACGGTGTAATTCCCGATGGCAGGATACGCAATCGTTTTAGGAAATGTTGGCGGCCATGCGGTCCAGTTTATGATGGAATCGTGCCCTGTGCCCCAGTAATTTCCAAAATCCCATTTCTCATAACGTATGCCATTGTTGCCCTGTGCATAACAATTGCGGTTGGTGGTGTTTGTAAACGTAAACGAATTATCGGGCCAGCATTTTATATAGGCCGAAGGCGTTATAGCGGCCTGGTCTTTATCATAAATTTGAATGGGATTAAATTGAGCCGTAGTAGGGGTTCCAAACGTGCAATAATTCTGCGCAGTAAGCGTAACAATGGTCTGGCAGTTTACAGTTCCTTTATTATAGGTATGTGTTACTGTTTGCCCCGCGTTGGTATAATTGTAATTTACACTCGGGGTGCCGTCTCCAAAGTTCCAGGAGAACGATGTTGTTTGAGAAACATCGGTACTGGCATTTATAAAAGCAAGCGTTGCAGGGGCACAGGCTGTAGTAACGCCTCCAACAGGAATTTGTATGGACGCATTTACGGGCTTTTCCATCACAACCACCCCCGAAAGCGTGCAAGAGGGTGCGCTGGTAATTAACTGGATAATAAAGGTATCGATAGCAGCTGCGTAGCCATGCGTAATAATGGTATTGGCCGCCAAAGACGAGCCGGTTGTGTTGGCTGTGCCGTCTCCCCAAATAACTGTATAGCTTCCGATACTGCTGGGCGAGGATAAATTCAGGGTGTAAGCGCCGCCGGTACAGTTTATCCAATACGGGTTGGAGGATACAGCTCCCGTACCGTCATACACTTTCGGACACTGACCAAACGCCGTGTTTAACCCAAATATTCCGATAAAAAACAGTAGTAACCGTCTCCTCATGTATGAATAAATCTTTCCTCTATAAAAGTACAAATAATAAGCTGATCTTGATTTGGAATTTTTAATCTTAACACAAGGATCTCACATGTAAGATTTTCATGTTTTTTGTAGTAAAATAAGTGAAAAATAAGCAGGCCTGTAAGCCGGGTTTTGTTCCGCTTGCGCGGCTTCTATCATTTATCTGGTCGGCCTACCCATTGCGGCGTTTACCGAAGTAAACATAAACGAGCTGCTTATAGAACCGCAACTTATTTGGCTTTTCAACCCCTGAGGTTTTCCTCACATAGTGTTGCCAATATGCGCGTGAGCTCTTACCTCGCGTTTTCACCCTTACCATACCGAAATATGGCGGTATATTTTCTGTGGCACTTTCTGTTATGCTAAGTTGCCTTTTGCATACCCTCTTTTTCAAAAGGCCGGGTGCTCTGTGTTGTCCGGACTTTCCTCTGCAAGTGATCTTACAGCGATAGAACGGCCTGCTTACTGCAAATGTAGAGAAATATAATGAAGCATTTCTCTAAAATAAGGCTTCAATTTGGGCACACATGGATTGAATTTTGAAAGCTCAAAAGATCTTTTGCGAAATTCAAGACATCTTTTCGAAAGTTCAATGAGTGTTTTTAAAAATTCAATAGATGTTTTTGGAAATTCAATACATCTTTTTCGAAGTTCAATAGATCTTTTTGAAAATTCAATACATCTTTTTCAAAGTTCAATAGATGTTTTTGGAAACTCAAGACATCTTTTTGAAAGTTCAATGAATGTTTTCCGAAATTCAAGACATCTTTTTCAAAACTCAAGACATCTTTTTTGAAGTTCAATAGATCTTTTTGAAAATTCAACAGCTGTTTTTCGAAATTCAATGTGTTTCATTCAAAAAAGAGCCCATCACTCTTAAAGAAAAGGCATTAAAAGGCTTAGATATTAACTTAAGGCACATAGAAAGTATAGCGCCAGGTGCTGAGAGTTATAACTATACGCCATATGCTTAAAGTTATTAAGATTAAGACACCCTTTAATAAAGTTGTAGCTTAAAATTTGGTTTTATCTTTTGAAATTGTTCAAATATTTGTTTCCTCGAATCGTCCATTATTCTACAAGCATTATCTGATAAAATATAAGTTGAACAGTCTTCTTGGTCGCAATTACATCGTTGTATTTCTTTTGTTCGCTTAAGCTCTGTAAAAGTGTCTCGTAATTTTACGACGAGTTCCGTAATTAGAGCAAGTTCTGATTTAAGTTTTTCATCTTTTATTTTATGTCTTGATGCAATAGTTCTGACAAAAATGCCATCATTTAAACGCTGAATGCCTGTATTAAGAACCTCAATTGTACTCTTCATTGCTTTTTCAAACTCAGGGATAGATGATTCTCTATAAAAAGGAGTAGTAAAAGCTGGTCGGTCAAAGCACTCCGCTAATAGGTTAATTATATCGGTATCATTTTGAATAGAAACAGCCTCATTGTATTTTATTAATTCACCTGGAGAATAAGGAAATGCTTCTCCTTCAAAAAAACGCTTAATAAGCTCAGGAGTTTCATGCCTCAATTTTTCTTCAAACTCTACACCTGACCAAACTTCCATTATTTTTGCACCAGCTTTCTTTCCATATTTAATAATTTTCTCTCTTAAATTAGCACTAACAACTCCTCCACAAACAATAATCAGATTGTTAGGGATATATTTTTTCTTTTTCAGCTTATCTATGTCCGATTTGGCCTTTGTTATTGTAAGGGTCTGGTAGTTTGCACAGGCATAACAATAAGTTTCATTCTTTAAAACAGCCCAAATATCTCTGCCTGAATCGCTACCAGCTTGACCTAGCCATTCTGGTGTTTTATCCCAGTTTTTATGCCTAAGTACGTAAGCAAATGTTAATCGCTCAAACTGCTCACCTGAATAATCTTCAAAATGAATTTTATGAACTGTCTTTTGTATAATAGGTTGTGTGGTTTGTTGGTTATTGTTTGTTTTTAAATAATGTAAGGCCTGCTGATAACGTTCTAACTCCTCTTGGGTTATAGTTACAAGGTCTGTAGATTGGTTGTTTTTAATCTCTTCTTCCAATATTTTAATTTCTCTAGTCATGTTACTAGCATAACTATTTACATATGCTGGAGATTCTTCCCCTATTCTAGTCCTCAGCTTATCAATACTCCTCATCATATACTTTGCATAATTTAAGGCTGCTTCTTTGCCATCATTTCTTCTGAAATATTCAAACATTATAATTGATATAGTTAGCTGCACCGCAGCAAAATCATTCATAATAATTTCATCTGCTTTTGATAGCTTAGGCATTTTTGCAAGTTTCTTTGCAATGGGCGTACTAGGTAATGTCAATAAATCAATTTCAGGAGGGGAGTCTGTCTTTAATTCTGCATCACTAAACCCTTTCATTTGTAATTTTATATATTGAGGAAGGCTTAATTTCATCAATTTGAGTCCTTTTTGAAGAATTACTTTTTCTTCAGGGAAAAATGATTCATTAATTCTTTCCTTAATAAATTTAATATATTCTTTAATGGCTTCCATTTATGAATCAAATATACTTGTTTTTAATTGGCAATAGCCAAGCCTGAATTAACGGATACTTCGCTAAATACGACAGATATAGAACGCTTAAATCATAACCAAATAAAAAGCCCTCGCCGGAGCAAGGGTTTTTTTATAAAGTTACCATGGCAAATGACAACAATGTATTTATTCAGCCACAAAAACGGGTTCTGTGTTGCCTACTAAACTTTCTTTTATGCGTTGTTCTACTTCTGCGGCTAATTCAGGGTTATCCAGGAAGATCTGTTTAACCGAATCGCGCCCTTGTCCTAATTTCGTATCACCGTAGCTAAACCATGAGCCGCTCTTTTTAATTACATTCAGTTCAACGCCAAGGTCGATGATCTCGCCGGTTTTGCTGATACCTTCGCCAAAGATGATATCAAATTCTGCCTGGCGGAAAGGAGGTGCTACCTTGTTTTTAATTACTTTAACTCGGGCACGGTTACCTACTACGTTCTCACCGTCTTTAATTTGCCCTACACGGCGGATATCCAAACGTACCGAAGCATAAAACTTCAGAGCGTTACCACCGGTTGTTGTTTCGGGGTTACCAAACATAACACCAATTTTTTCGCGCAGCTGGTTAATAAAGATAACGCAGCAATTGGTTTTATTAATGGTGCTGGTTAATTTACGCAATGCCTGGCTCATTAAACGGGCGTGCAAGCCCATTTTGCTGTCGCCCATTTCGCCTTCAATCTCAGCTCTTGGGGTAAGCGCGGCAACCGAGTCAATTACAATTAAATCGATGGCGCCTGAGCTGATCAGGTTTTCAGCAATTTCCAAAGCTTGTTCACCGTTATCAGGCTGAGAGATCAAAAGGCTTTGTGTATCTACGCCTAATTTTTCGGCATAAAAACGGTCAAAAGCATGCTCGGCATCAATAAAGGCGGCAATACCGCCGTTTTTTTGAACGTTTGCAATAGCGTGTATAGTAAGGGTGGTTTTACCGGATGACTCAGGTCCGTATATTTCAATAACACGTCCTTTAGGCAATCCGCCCACACCAAGGGCAATATCTAAACCAACAGAGCCTGTGCTGATAACTTCCATGGCTTCTAATTGGGTATCGCCTAATTTCATAACGGTTCCTTTTCCGTATGTTTTTTCAAGCTTGTCTAAGGTAAGTTGTAATGCTTTTAGTTTTTCTGAATTCACTTTTTTTGAATCCGTTACTTCTTCAGTTTTTTTTGCCATGGTTTTGTTTTTTAATGATACAAAGGTATGCTAAAGAATGATACAAAAATCACTTGTTTCAAAAAAAACCAAATATTTTAGCAAAAATTATAATTAATGTACTGATATTCAGTATAATAAAATTATACAATTATTTTGTGGTTTTTTTCATGCTAAAAATATTTGCAATTCTACGCGTGTTTTACGGGCCGGAATTTGCAAGTGCTTTAATCGCGTATTGTATTGATTTTCTCAAACAGGCGCATATGATTGGTGGAGTATGCATGTGGCATTTACCTAAATAAAAACTAATAAAGAGGCCGTGTTATTAGAGTAATGTAGAATGTTCATGTTGTTTGTCATTTCGACGTTAGGAGAAATCTTCTATATTAGATTTCTCAGTCGTTCCTCCTTCGAAATGACAAGTTTCTTACATTATTTTAATACAATTCTAATAAGGAATTAAAACGATACAAAACCTTAATTAAGCGTTATGCTGCTTGTGCCCACCACTACCCCATCGCAGGTAATTTCAATAATGTATTTGCCGGGCAAATAGGCGCCATCTCCTTCGCATAAAGTGGTTACGCCAATTTCTTTATTGGCATAATCTATATTGGTTTTTCCTGCGTAATAACCGGTAGATCCATCAAAATGAAATTTATAATTATCGTCGTAGTTTTTGGCCAATTCTTTCCCATCCGGTGTCATGATGCGCACATAAATATCTTTAGAGCCCGGTTTGGAAATCTTGTTTTCGCCAAGTGAATAGCTCACACGGATAGCATCGGTTTTTTTCGCTTTGGTGGTTACACTTTGTTTTTTGCCTTTCTTAATGTCGATGCCCTGCGCTGTGATGGCATAGCAGGAAAGCACAGAAGCCTTATCAATAGTGCCCTGCAGCGATTCTTTTTCTTTATGTAATTGCGTAGATTTTACTTTTTCTTCATCCAGCTTTTTAATGACCTCGTTTTTTTCGACGATCAGTTTTTTATTCAGGGTGTTAAGCGAATCAATGGTATGCACATATCCCTGCATGATCGCGCGAAGCGTTTCGGTTTCTTTTTTAAGCTTGGCGATCATATACGCATCACCTTTATGTTTTTCAGCCTGCTTTAAAAGCTCGTCTATCTGCGCTTTTTTCTCGTCAATTTCTGCCTGTAGTTTGGTGTTGTTTGTATGCAGGTTCTCAAAATCGGTTTTAAGTGTCAGCAGATCTGTTTTTACATTGTCTCTTTCTACATAAACTGTTTTTATGATCTCTTCTTTTTGAATTACGATCTTCTTTTCTTCGTTAACCATATAAACCAAAACGCCATTACCTACAAGGGATGCAATGAGTAATAACCAGGGCAAAAGGCCTCCGCGTTTCTTTTTTTCTTCCTGGGGCTGCTGTATGTTTTTGTTTTCTTCCATAGTATTTATTTGTTATTTGAAATTTGTTTAACGGCTTCTTTAAAATCCATACGCTGATTGTTTTTAAGCGCAATTACAAAGCAATCTTTATAGGTATCCCGCATTTTGTGCTGGAGATTAATGGCATCGTTTGGTTCTGCAAATTTACCGGCTGTCAGTTTAAAAATGCTGCCTGCTTTATAAAAATTAACGTTTTCAATGCTTTTATATTTATCGGCTTTCAGGTTAGGCTCGCTTTCGCTCATGGCAAATTGCACGCAAAACACAATGGTGTTGCTTGCTACAGTATGTTCTTTTTTGCCAGTTTTTACCGTATCCTTTACGGTTTCGTCTTTATGCTTTTCTTCTTTTTTAGGCGTTTTATCCTTGTAATTCGTTACAATATCTTTTGCATTGGGCGGAAGCGTATCTGCTTTTTCCTTCTGTATTCTTGCTAAAGAATCTGCGGTTTGTTTTTCTGCGGCTAATCTTGCCTTTTCCTGGTTTTGCTTTATTTTTTCCTGGTAATATTTTTCTTCTTTTTCTTTTAAGCGCTGCTTCTCTTCTTCTGCGTTTTTATCAATTTCCTTTAATTTTTCTTTAGGGTATGTTTCTTCCGGAAAAAGATCAGAAGCCTGCTGGTACTGGATAGCAGCAGCGTTCCAGCTTTTCTGAGCGGCTAATTTATCGGCACTTAAAATCAATGCGTTGTATTTAGCCTTCAGCTCTTTTTTTTGCTGCTCTTCGGCACTTAGGTTATTCTTTTGCTCGGCTATTTTCTTTTTGCATTCATCTATCTTTGCCAAAGGGTACCTCTCTTCGGGCCTCAGCTCATTGCATTTTTCGTATTTAACAAGAGCATCTTCATACTTTTTAAGCTTATAATTTTCATCAGCTTCTTTTATAAAACCGTTATAAAGCTCTTCATCGGCGGCATTGGCAACCTGCGCAGAGTCTTTTGCATCATTATCGTTTACATTGCCTTTAGACAGGTTTTCATTCACCAAAGGCTCTTCTTTTTCAAGATCGTCGTCGTATTTTTTAGTAACACCCTCTGCCTCATCTTTGTAACTCCTTACAGCCCTGAACAAAGCGGAAGCCATGTATTTCTGTCCTTTTTCTGAACCTAAAAATTTTTCTTCTTCCGGGTTGGTTAAAAAGCCTACTTCGGTTAAAATGCTGGGCATAGCCGTGCGCCATAACACCCAGATACTCTGACGCTGAACGCCTTTATCAACCCTGCCCGCTTTTTTGGTGTATTCTGATTGTATCTTAGAAGCCAGGTCGGCACTTTGCCCCACAAAAGCACCCGTCCACAAACTCATCACAATATAAGCCTCATCGCTTTGCGGGTCGAACCCGTTATAGGTTTTCTGGTAATTATCTTCCAGTAGCATCGAGGCGTTTTCGCGCTTGGCGGTGTTTAATTTGCCTTTTTCGTTTGATATACCCATTACATAGGTGGCGCTACCAAAGGGCTTAGGGTTGTGCACTTCCACTTTATGGATCTTGCCTTTTTTATCTTTAAAGGTTTTGTAATGCACTTTGCCGTTCTTATCCTTAAAAACCGCATAGTTTGAAGCCGCATTACAGTGTATGGAGATAAACAGGTCGGCATTATTCCGGTTAGCTATCTGCGCCCGTTCTTCCAGCTCTACAAATTCGTCGGTTTTCCGGGTATAAATCACTTTTACGTCGGGCAGGTTCTTTTCTATCAAGGCGCCCAGTTTAAGCGCAATACCAAGGGCTACGGTCTTTTCGTTAAACGCATCTCCGTTACATCCGGGGTCTTTTCCACCGTGCCCGGCATCGATCACAATGATTTTAACACCTTTTGGCTTGGTTTTTGGTAGATGCGCTTCGCTAAACAAAAACAGCACCATAAACGCAATAAGCGAAATCAGTGAGGGTCTTATGTTCTTACGGGTACAAATCATCTGCTTAGGGCAATTTTTGTAGCTTTGCGCGCTGTTTTACAAAAGTATTTTTAGATTTTGAGCAAACGAGCCTTTATACTAATAGTTTTTCATTACGTACTGTTAATAAACAACGTAAAGGCGCATGCTGTTATTAACCTGCACAAAAATAATACCAGGCTTTTTTATTTACAAAAACCGGATACAACCAGGCCGGCTACCGATACCATCCGTAAAAACGTAGACAGCTTAAAGGTAAAGGATGGAGATGAGGACGTGGTAGAAAGCAAGGTGGATTATGACGCCGACGATTCGATCAAAATTGAGGCGGAGAATAAAAAAGTGTTCTTATACGGCAACGCCACAGTGCATTACCAGGATTTTGACCTGAAAGCTGCTTATATTGAAATTGATAATAATACCAGCCAGATCACGGCGGTTGGGGTGCCCGACAGCAATGGCATACCGCAGGGAAGCCCGGAATTTAAGCAGGGAAAAGATGAAATGAAGTCTGAAAAGGTTATCTATAATTTTAAGACCAAGCGGGGCAAGATCTTTGGTATTTTAACGAAGCAGAACGATTTTTTCATTTTTGGGGAGCAGGTAAAAAAGGACAGCAGCAATGTTATGTACATCAAAAAAATGAAATGTATTCCCTGCGAGTTCGAGGATGCCAAGATCTACTTCCGTGCCAGCCGCGCCAAAATAATTCCGAATGATAAGATCGTTACAGGCCCGGTTTTCCTGGAGGTATCAAACATACCAACGCCTTTGGGACTGCCCTTTGGCTTTTTTCCGAATGTAAAGAAAGAGAAGTCTAAAACAGGGATTATTATTCCGAGCTACGGTTATTCAGCCACACAAGGGTTTTACCTGCAAAACTTCGGGTTGTTCTTGCCCGTAAGCAATAAGCTGCATATCAGTTTATTTGCCACGTATTATTCAAGCGGTTCGTGGGCTATTAACGCTTCAGGCGGAACAGCAACGCCTATGTTTTTATACAAAGTAAATTATAAATACAGCGGTAGTTTAAACATTGCGTATTCACGAAACGTGACCGGTATCCCGGAAGACCATATCATCGGCGATCCGAATGCATTAAGCAAAGTGGATAATTTCAGGATAACCTGGAACCATACCCAGGACAACCGCTTTAATCCTACCATACGTTTCAGTGCCGCTGTAGACGCGGGTTCTCCGGGCTTTGGAAAATATAACAACCAGTCGCCCACCACCTACTTACAAAGCACTCTGCAATCTAACATTGCTTTCACAAAAATGTTCAGAAGCTCTACATTAACCATTAATGCCGGCGTTATAGAGGATCTGGTGCAAAAAACAATTTCCGTAAACGCACCGCAGTTAACCTATGCTGTTAACCGCATGTATCCGTTTAAAAATCCGGCACACAGCACGCAAAACTGGCTTGATAAACTATACATTGATTACAGCCTGCAAACCAAAGCCAGTTTGAATATTAAAGACTCTTTACTGACCACGCCTGCTGCGGCAAGCGCCCTGCAATACGGCTTGTATCAAAGCATTCCTATCGGGACGAACATCAGCCTTTTAAAATATTTTACGTTAAGCCCTTCGGCAGCATTCCAGCAATACACCAACTTTCAAACGGCAGAAGAGGTTTACAACCCTGATACAAAAACCATCAATACCTTTGTAAGAAGAGCACCGGCTGTGGCTTTTGATCAAAGTTACCAGGTAAACCTTACTACCCGGGTTTATGGAGATTATTTGTTTAAGTCTAAGCTTATTAAGCAAATAAGGCACCAGATCATCCCAACAGTTGGCTTTGTTTATCACCCGGATATGCAAAATCCGAACCTGAATTTTTATAAGCGCTTAAATGATTCTTTAGGCACGTATTATTCCCGTTTTCAGAATGGTTTATTTGGCGGCCCTGCAGGTGCACAAAGCGGCGCTATTACATTTAATATTAATAACACGTTTGATGCTAAGATCAGGCAAAAAACCGATACCAGCATTTCATACAGGAAAGTAAATTTATTGCAAATGCTTAGTATTAGTGGCAGTTATGACATTGCTGCTAAAAAAAACAAACTAAGCCTTTTAAATCTTACGGCTCGTACTGCCCTCTTTAAAAATATAGTAAGTGTAAATTTTACAGCTGTTTTTGATCCCTATAAATTAGACACTTATGGCCAGCGTACAGATATACTAACCAGCCCTCGTTTCACAAATTGTAATTTTTCCGTTAATGGAACTTTGACAAACGCGCAAATTAAAGCTTTGAAAGACAGCAAACAGCCTTTTAGCATTGGATTAGCCTATAACTTGAATTTTATTAAAGCGGTGGCAGCTGTACCAAACCCTGAAAACCTGGTTACATTGCCCAGCACAGCAAATACATTTCAGCAAATTTTAAGTGGTACATTTAGCGTTAAGCCAACTCCAAACTGGAAATTTGATATCAGAACGGGTTATGATTTCGTTTTAAAAAACATAAACTATACCAGCTTTACCATTTATCGTGATCTGCGTTGCTGGGAAGCCCACATTACCTGGGTTCCATTTGGGTTTTCTAAGCAATATATGCTAACTTTAAACTTAAAAGTGGCTTCTTTGCGTGATTTGAAAATACCTAAACAAAAACTTTGGCAGGATAATTTATAAAATGCTTCATTCAACCATTCTATATGAAGAAAAGCAGTACCTGGGGCATAACCGTATATCCGCTTTTATTCGCACCGTGCTTTCGCTGCTTTGCTTTGTGGGCTATTACTGGAGCGAGAATCCTAAGCCGGTTGATGTATCAGTCATACACATAGGCTCTTACCCTGTAGAAGAGATCCCGGCATCGGGGCATATATTTTTTGTGCTGGGTATTTTAATTATGCTGCTTTCGATCATTTTAATGTATGTGCGGCATATTCATACGGTTGTTTATCAAAATTACATGATGATCAGTGGTTTTTGGGGCGCCCGCAAAATCAAGATCGATTTCAGCAATATACATACCGTTAAAAAGTTGCGGTATAAAAAAAACAGTTTCCGTCGCCCGGTCTACAACCTGTATATTAAAGAAATTGTTAAGTTCTATACATCCGGCAACCATTTTGTTGAATTAAAAGATAAGGATGGCTTTACCTATCGCATTGGTACGCAACGCCCCAATGAACTCTTTAAAATAATTAATCATCAAATTAATAATTTTTAATTTTCGTTTCAGAAAAAAGAATTAATTTTATAACAACCAAATAACCCAAAAGCTTTTATGAGTGGAGAAACAAAATATCAGGCAATTGATAAAGAAGCTGTGCCAGGACTACATTTTCCGGAAGAAGAAGTTTTAACAGATAAAGAAGAAATAAAACAACGTGCCGCAGATCTGCAACGTTGCCTTTCTTTAGGAAACTTAGAACATTCGAAAATTAAAATTTATTTTGAAGACGATACTTCGTCAAAATATGTTGATACTACCGTTTGGGGTTTAACCGATAAGCGTGTTATACTTAAACAAGGCATTGTGATACCGATCAAGCGCATTACTAAAGTTAAGTTTTAGCCATGAGGCCAAACTATTTTATTGCATTTATTTTTTCTTTTCTTTTTCTTGGAAAAACGTTTGCACAAACACAAAGCCCGGTTAAATGGGAGTGTACGTATAATACCATTGACGAGAATAACGGAGAGCTTATCATTAAAGCCAGCATTAGTATAGATTGGCATATCTATTCGCAAATGCAAAGTGGTGACGGGCCTTTGCCAACTGTTTTCTCTTTTGAACGCACACCCGATTATGATCTGGCGGGCACAGTTGTTGAACCTACCCCTGAAACAGCTTACTCAGACGTGTTTACAACTGATGTAATGATGTTCAGCAATGAAGTTATTTTTAAACAAAAGATAAAACGAAGCAATAAAAAAGCGTTCACCATTATGGGCAACGTAGAATGCATGGCATGTAACAATGTATCTTGTCTGCCGCCAAAAAAATATACGCTTACCATACAGGTTCCTTCTGCTGATTAGTTTCAATTTAAAAACGTAAAAATGCAGTATATAAAAAATTACATAAACGGGGGGCTGACAGAGCCCGTTTCAAAAAAATATTTAGATAATATAGACCCTTCGCGCGGAAAAGTTTATTCATACATTCCGGATAGCGATGAGCAGGATGTTGAAAAGGCAATAGCCGCAGCCCACGCAGCTTTTCCTGCGTGGAGTGTTACACCAAAAGATATTCGCTCAAAATATTTATTGAAGATAGCCGCATTGATCGAGCAAAATTTAGATAAGCTTGCACTTGCTGAAAGTATTGATAACGGTAAGCCCTTAAAGCTTGCCAAAACAGTTGATATACCACGAGCGGCGGCAAATTTTCATTTTTATGGAACAGGCATTTTACATTACGCAGCACATGCGCACAGCATGGAAGATTCAGCTATAAATTACACACTTCGTCAGCCGGTTGGCGTGGCAGGCTGCATTTCTCCCTGGAATCTGCCCCTGTATTTATTTACCTGGAAAATTGCCCCGGCAATTGCTGCAGGCTGCACTGTTGTTGCCAAACCCAGCGAGGTAACACCTATGACTGCCTATTTACTTTCAGAACTTTGTATAGAAGCCGGCTTACCAAAAGGAGTATTAAATATTGTACACGGTTTAGGCGGAAAGGTAGGTAACGCTATTGTGTCGCATAAAAATGTGCCTTTAATTTCTTTTACCGGCGGGACAAAAACAGGCGCGCACATTGCAAGTATTGCCGCCCCGATGTTTAAAAAATTATCGCTGGAGCTAGGAGGAAAAAACCCCAATATCATTTTTGCCGATTGCGATTATGATAAAATGCTAGCAACAACGTTACATTCATCTTTCTCAAACCAGGGTCAGATCTGCCTCTGTGGTTCCCGCATTTTTGTAGAGAGAAGTATCTACGAGAAATTCAAAAAAGATTTTGTTGAGCAAACTAAAAAAATGGTTGTTGGTGCGCCGCTTGATGATAAAACAAAAATTGGTGCAGTAGTCTCCAAACCTCACATGGAAAAAGTGTTGAGTTATGTAGAGCTTGCCAAACAAGAGGGTGGCAAAGTTTTATGCGGAGGCTCGCAAGCTAAGGTAGCAGGCGAGTTTAGCGAAGGCTATTATATTGAGCCTACCATTATTGAAGGGCTGACGTATGATTGCAGAACAAACCAGGAAGAAATTTTTGGCCCTGTTGTAACCATCATGCCTTTTGATAAAGAGGAGGAAGTATTGATGTGGGCTAACTCGGTTATTTACGGTTTAGCTTCAACTGTATGGACACAAGACCTGACCAAAGCACACCGCGTGGCACAAAACATACACGCCGGTATAGTTTGGATCAACTGCTGGCTGCTGCGCGATTTACGTACTCCGTTCGGCGGTGTAAAATCATCCGGAGTTGGTCGTGAAGGCGGATTTGAAGCCTTTGATTTTTTTACTGAACCAAAGAACGTTTGCATTAAATTATAAATATTATGTTTGAAAACACAGGAAGAACAGAGCTTTCGCAGCTTGGCGAATTTGGATTAATAAAACATTTAACTGAAAACATAGAGCTTCAAAATTCAACTTCGCTTAAAGGCGTGGGCGATGATGCAGCTGTGATTGAACAAACAGGTAAAGCAACTTTATTATCTACCGATATGCTGGTAGAAGGCGTGCATTTTGATTTAACCTATGTTCCATTAAAGCATTTAGGCTACAAAGCAATTGCTGTAAACGTATCTGACATTTGCGCGATGAATGCCGTTGCCAAACAAATTACGATTGGTATTGCTGTATCTAACCGCTTCTCTACAGAGGCTTTGGAAGAATTGTACAGTGGCATGTTAATGGCTTGCGAAAGATATAAAGTTGACCTGGTGGGAGGAGATACAACGTCTTCTTTAAGCGGACTTGTATTAAGCATAAGTGCTTTAGGCGAAGCTGAAAAACAAGACATAACCTATCGTAACGGCGCGCAGGAAAAAGACCTGCTTGTTGTTACCGGCGATTTGGGTGGCGCATATATGGGCCTGCAAATCTTGGAAAGAGAAAAAGCGGTGTTTAAAGAAAATCCGAATTCACAGCCTGACCTAGAAGGAAATGATTACATTTTAGAACGCCAGCTTAAACCAGAAGCACGCATTGATATTGTGCCTTTGCTGAAACAACTGGATGTTAAGCCTACAAGCATGATCGACATCAGTGACGGGCTTGCTTCAGAAATATTACACCTTTGTACGCAATCAAACACAGGTTGTAATTTATACGAAGAAAAAATTCCGTTAGACAGCATGACCATCAACCGCGCGCACGATTTTAAATTAGACCCAACTATTTGTGCCTTAAGCGGTGGCGAAGATTACGAGTTGTTGTTTACCATCAATCAAAAAGATTTTGATAAAATAAAAAATCATCCTGATTTTACGGTTATAGGCCACATGACAGATAAGGCCAGCGGCGTTAATATGGTTACCCGTTCGGGCAATGCCGTAGAGCTTACCGCACAGGGTTGGGATGCTTTTTTAGGAAACCAAACTACTTGATTTTGTAGGCCCCCATAGCATCTACTGCTATAAGCGGAATTTGTTTTTTCTCTTCAAAAAAAGCATAAACCGATTTTAAATTGGTCCAAAATCCGACAAGGTTTTTATCATATTGCTTTTTTGCATTTTCTAATTTCTTCTCCGTTAATTTAAACGGAAAGCTGTGTACGGCCACTTCATTCCCGGCGCCTTTGCTGTATAAACAAAGCAGGTACACTTCTTTTATTTTATCATCCGTAATAGGAATACAGCCAATGGTTACGCAATTTCCGTGTATCATAATTTGCCCGCCATAAGGGTTTCTACCCAAAATTTTGTCGCTTTTATTGGGGTAATCCAGCTGCATGCCCAAATAATAATCACTAAAGGCATTGAAAAAATTAACGGTATAAAATCCTTCCGGCACCTGCAAATCTCCTTCTGTGCGCTTTGGGCCTAATATGCCTGAGTTTCTGCAAATCGCATAGTCTTCGTAATGTACATATGTGCTATTTGTTTTGCTTTTCAACCAAACTTCCAGCAGTTTCTCTTCTTTAAAAATTCTGATCAAAATTTTAAAATTAGAAACATCAATTTTTTTTGCTTTTAAATTTTCTGAGATAGCTGTCCATTTTTCTTTTTTAGCCTGGGCAACATGTGCGTATTTCAATTGTTGTTTTAAGAAAGCTGTCTGGGCAACCAGTTGCTGAACACATAAACTTATTACTAAAATTGTTTTAAAAATAAATCTGCTCATAGCCTTTATAAAGTATTCTGATCAGCAAAGCTATAATAATCTGCATCACCAACAATGATATGATCAACAACCTGGATGTCGAACAGAGTAGCAGCCTGCTTTACTTTATGAGTAAGCTGAATGTCTTCTTTGCTTGGTTGCAAATTACCCGAAGGATGGTTGTGCGCCAATACAATGGATGATGCCAGGTGCTCTACAGCACTTTTCAAAATCAAACGCACATCGGCTACTGTACCCGAAACACCGCCTCGTCCCACAAATTCAGTCCGTATGATTTTACAGTTCCGGTTAAGCAATAAAACCCAAAATTCTTCATGAGGCAGATCGCTCAGTTTGGAAGAAATATGTGCATAAGCATCCCGGCTGGTTTTAACCACATCTCGTTTAAATGTTTCAACTTCCTTTCTTCGTCGGCCTAATTCAAGCGCAGCTATTATGCTTATTGCTTTTGCCTCACCAATTCCTTTAAATTTTTTCAGATCGTTGATAGATAATTTAGCCAGCTCATGCAGATTGTTTTCATGTACAGATAATATCCGCTGAGAAAGTTGGACTGCGGTTTCATTACGCGAACCAGAGGCAATTAAAATAGCTATCAATTCTGCATCCGATAAGGCTTGTTTTCCTTTGGTTAAAAGCTTTTCGCGTGGCCTGTCGTCTTCTGCCCAGTTTTTAATAGAAATGTGTATTTGTTCCATAGTAAATGGTATAAATTAAAAGCAAGTTAGGTAAAGTTCCGTTACATTTGCACAGAATTTACAATGAGCCAGCAAAAAAAGTCCTCGTTAGAGATATTTAAAATAAAGAACTTTCTTAATTTTATTTTAGGCCGATTTTTCACCACCATTGCCATTCAAATGCAAATGACCACCATTGGTTTGCAGATTTATTATGAATACACACACAGTGCATTTACCTTAGGACTTACCGGATTATTTGAAGCGCTTCCGTTTATTGCAGCTTCGTTTTTTTCAGGATATGTGTCTGATAAATACAATCGCAAAAAAATCATCATTGCTACGGTTTTGTCATTGGTTTTTTGTTCGGCTCTTTTGTTTGTAATTAGCTTACATAAAATACCTTTTCTGGAACAAATAGGATTTTATGCCATTTTTGGTGTGATCATTTTAGTAGGTATTATCCGTGCGTTTTTTGCTGCAACGATGAACCCCTTGCTGAGTCAGCTGGTTGACAGGGATATGTATACGATCTCTGCTACATGGAACAGTACAGCCTGGCACATTGGTGCTATTACAGGCCCCATACTGGCCGCTTTTTTATATGGAATGAGTGGAACTTATCATGCCGAAAAAATTTACTTCATTAATATTTTATTGTTCCTGTTAGGCGCTTCATTTTTCGGGTTAGTAAAATATCAGCGCCCCTATATCCACCAGGTAAAAGAAGGCATTATACAAAGCTTAAAAGTGGGAATTGATTTTGTTTTCAAACAAAAAATGCTGCTTTCTGTAATTTCGTTAGATTTGTTTGCTGTATTTTTTGGAGGAGCTGTAACCATTCTTCCTGCTTTTACCGACCAGGTTTTACATGCTACTCCGCAAGACCTGGGCTTATTGCGCACGGCTCCTGCTATTGGCGCAGTATTGATGGCTTTTTTCCTGGCAGTTAAACCTCCCACAAAAAATGCCGGAAAATTGTTGTTATGGGCCGTTGTTATGTTTGGTGTTTTTACCATGGCATTTGGCCTTTGTACTAATTACTGGGTAGCTTTTACCATGTTGCTGATCACGGGAGCATTTGATAATATCAGTGTTGTGATCAGGCAATCGATATTACAGCTAATGACCCCGGATGAAATGCGCGGGCGGGTTTCGGCTGTTAACAGTGTATTTATCGGCTCTTCAAACGAAATCGGTGGTTTTGAATCGGGCTTCACAGCAAAACTGATGGGCCTGGTTCCTTCTGTTATTTTTGGCGGAGGGATGACTGTTATCGTAGTGGCAGCAATCAATAAATTAAACCCAAAACTCAAAAAGTTAGACCTTTCCAAGGTTTAACTCAATTTTCCAACTTATTTCATAAAGAATGTTAAGCGGGCAATTGTGGCATGCTTCTTTCACACCTTTGAGAAAACAAAAAGTATGCGTAAACAAATCATTTATTTCGGATGCGCCATAATTGCAATGGCCGCCGTATCATCATGCCGTGTAGTAAGGCCCGGCGAAATAGGCATTAAACAAACACTGGGCAAAATGCATGGCGGATCACGGCAACCCGGCTCTGTTGCATTTTTCCCTTTTACCACACGGGTTATAAAAATCAACACACGCACGGTAGAGTGCTTTCAAACATTGCCCTTGCCTACTAAGGAAGGCCTGAGTGTAAACGCCGAGATAAGTCTGTTGTACCACATCCGGCCCGAAGAAGCCTCAAATGTGTATCAAAAATTTGGCACTAATTACCAGGAAGTAATGGTGCTTAGCAACTTTCGTGCAACGGCACGTGAGATAAGCGCCCGCTATTCGGCTAAAGAATTATATGCCATAGCGCGCCAGGATGTTGAAAAAGTTATCGCAACCGAATTAAAATCGCATATTGAGCAATATGGTTTTATAGTAGATGCGGTTCTTTTAAAAGACGTTGTATTGCCACCTCAAATTATGCAGTCTATTGAAAGCAAAGTACAGGCTGAACAGGACGCGCTTAAAATGGATTTTGTAATTGATAAACAAAAGAAAGAAGCAGAGCGCATGCGCATAGAAGCAGAGGGTATCAAGGCGGCACAAGAAATTCTTTCGCAATCCATAAATGAAAAGATACTGGAGTATAACCGTATCAAAATGTATGAAGGGCTCATAAAATCAGGCAATTCGAAGGTTATTATTACCGATGGAAAAACTCCTTTATTCAATACGCTGAATGCAGATTCGGGCGAGAAGAGTGAGAAAAAATAATTTTTAAAAACCGGGGCGTCGTTGTATTAAATACAGTTATTTAATGCAACGATGCTTTTGATTTATGAAAACACTGAAAGAGAAACCTGTATATTTAAACAGGTTTTTAATACCGGAACGAATGAACAAAAGAATTGCAGTAATTATTATATGTGTTTTTCTTAGCGCTTTTGCAAAGTCGCAAAATTTGAAACCAGGGTTTGACAAAGCTGAGTTTATAGAGTTACTAAAGCTTACCGCCAAACACACCGACCCGAATCATTTTAGTGATGTTGCGTATCCCGATAAATTTAAATTAGTTTATCGTTCGGGCAACATCGGGCTGGATAACGCATGGGAGCTTTGGAAAAGCCCGGATAACATCATAACTATCAGCATCAGGGGAACTACACACAAAACCGTTAGCTGGCTTGAAAATTTCTATTCGGCCATGGTTCCTGCCAAGGGAGAATTAAACCTTTCCCCTACCGATGTTTTTAAATACGAACTGGCTCAAAACCCAAAAGCGGCAGTGCATGTAGGCTGGCTTTTGGCAACTGCATATCTATCAAAAGAAATTTTACCCAAGCTGGATTCTTGCTACAAAGCAGGTATCAAAGATGTTTTTATTGTGGGGCATAGCCAGGGAGGGGCAATTTCTTTTCTGTTAACAGCTTATTTATACAACCTGCAAAAGCAACAAGCGCTTCCTGCCGATCTTCGTTTTAAAACCTATTGCAGTGCGGCTCCCAAGCCCGGAAATTTATTTTTTGCCTACGATTACGAAAAACAAACACAGGCAGGCTGGGCTTATAATGTTGTGAATGCCGACGATTGGGTGCCCATGACGCCGGTATCTGTTCAAACAACAGATGATTTTGGAGAAATAAACCCGTTTAGCGATGCCAGGAAAACCATTCGAAAACAAAAATTTCCTAAAGATATGGTGTTAAGGCACATCTATAATAAAATGGATAAGCCTTCGCGCAAAGCGCAAAAAAACTATCAAAAATACCTGGGAGAAAAGATCTCAAAATATGTAAAGAAAAACTTAAACGGATATAAGAGCCCGGCTTATTTTGGCAGCAACAATTATGTAAGAGCAGGGAATACTATTGTGCTTTCAGGCGATTCGGCGTATTATAAACTATATCCCATTGATAAAACAAACCTGTTTTCACACCACTACCCGGCACCGTATTTATTTTTAATGAATAAATATCCTAATTAATAGCAGATCTTACAGGCCCTTCTGCCCATATTTTGTGCATCAGCAATAGAAATTGCTTTTATTTCGTGTTTGCATTTTTGCAAGCCATTGCAATCTTTAGTGCTGTGATAAACCTTGGCACCGGGACTATTGCAGATGTACACAGCTTCGGTTTTGTTAAAACTAAAAGAAGCTAAAAAAATAAAAAGTGTTATGATCAATTTCATGTTTAAAGGTGTGGTATAACAAACATACTGTCTTTCATTCGTATAAAAAATACGAAAACAGCCCTTTTCTTACAGTATAGCCTTAGCCCAAAATCAGAACTGAAAATAATTTCTCCTTTCCCAATCTTCACTAAAAATCGTATATTTGCAATGAACAAAAACCTACGTTGTTAGTAGGCGAAAAAATAAATATGATTAAAATTACTTTACCCGATGGTTCTATTCGCGAGTATGAAAAAGGAACTACCTCACTGCAAGTTGCGCAAAGCATAAGCGAAGGACTTGCCCGCAATGTATTAGCTGCAAAAATTAATGGCGAAGTTTGGGATGCAACCCGTCCGCTTAACGCTGATTGTAACCTAACCTTACTAACCTGGAATGATACCGATGGTAAGCAAACCATGTGGCACTCATCTGCTCACATAATGGCAGAGGCTTTAGAGGCTTTATACCCCGGCGTAAAACTGGGCATTGGCCCTGCTATAGAAAGTGGTTTTTATTACGACGTAGATTTTGGCGATAAACCAATCACTCCTGAAGAGCTCCCTAAAATAGAAGCCAAAATGCAGGAGCTTGCCAATAAAAAAAGCGAGTACGTTCGTAAAGAAGTTTCTAAAGCTGATGCTATAAAATATTTTACCGAAAAGGGAGATCAGTATAAATTAGAATTAATTGACGGCTTGCCTGACGGTGAAATAACTTTTTATACACAAGGAAATTTTACCGATTTATGCCGCGGGCCGCACATACCTAACACCGGATTTGTAAAAGCCATTAAGCTAATGAACATTGCCGGAGCCTACTGGCGCGGTAACGAGAAAAATAAAATGCTTACCCGTATTTACGGGATCACTTTTCCAAAAGATAAAGAACTAAAAGAATATTTGGTTTTGTTGGAAGAGGCAAAAAAACGCGATCACCGTAAGCTGGGCAAAGAATTGGAATTATTTCATTTCTCTGAAAAGGTTGGAATGGGTTTGCCTTTGTGGCTTCCAAAAGGAGCTGCTTTGCGCGAGCGTTTAATTCAGTTCATGCAGCGCGCACAAATTAAATCGGGTTATTTGCCTGTAGCCACTCCGCATATCGCTTTAAAAGATCTTTATGTTTGTTCTGGTCACTATGAAAAATATGGTGCAGATTCTTTTCAGCCGATTAAAACTCCGCGTGAGAACGAAGAATTTTTCTTAAAGCCGATGAACTGTCCGCACCATTGCGAAATTTATAAAGCATCTCCGAAATCATACAAAGACCTTCCTGTTCGTTATGCTGAATTCGGAACCGTTTATCGTTATGAACAGGCCGGCGAATTACACGGTTTGACCCGTGTGCGTGGCTTTACACAAGATGACGCGCATTTATTTGTTCGTCCCGATCAGGTAAAAGAAGAGTTTTGCAAAGTAATTGATTTGGTATTGCACGTACTTACTGCCTTAGACTTTAAAGATTACACAGCACAAATCTCTTTACGCGATAAAGAAGACAGAAGCAAATATATTGGCACAGAGGCCAACTGGAATTTAGCCGAGCAGGCTATTATCGAGTCGGCTGCCGAAAAAGGATTGCGTACCGTTACCGAATACGGTGAAGCAGCTTTTTATGGCCCGAAACTGGATTTTATGGTGAAAGACGCTATTGGAAGAAAATGGCAGCTTGGAACTATCCAGGTGGATTATAATTTGCCTGAGCGCTTTGAATTGGAATATACCGGAAGCGACAATCAAAAACACCGCCCGGTAATGATACACCGTGCTCCGTTTGGTTCACTGGAAAGGTTTATTGCTGTGTTGATTGAACATTGCGGAGGAAATTTCCCACTTTGGTTAACACCCGATCAAATAGCCATTTTGCCGATAAGTGAGCGCTTTAACGATTATGCGCACGAAGTTTTGCAGTTGTTGAATAATTACGATATTCGTGGTTATGTTGACGACCGTGACGAAAAGATTGGCAGGAAAATTCGTGATAACGAAATGAAGAAAATTCCTTACATGCTTATTGTTGGAGAAAAAGAGGCAGAAGATAAAAAAGTAGCGGTTCGCCGACATGGTAAAGGAGATCTTGGCATATTTAGCTTAGAAGAGTTTTCCAACATGATCAAAGATGAAATTGAAAGCGACTTTTCAAAAAGCAAAGAAGGCGCTTTCGATTCAGCAACGAAAAAATAAATAATTAAAAAAGCGTTGCTAAATTGAAAGCGACTTTAAAAAAGGGTCAATAAAAGAAGAAGTAAATAAATAATAAACTAAAAAACAGGAGGTTACCATCGCAGCACCATTCAGACCGGGCGGACAAAAGCCCGCATTTACAGGAAACAAACCAGGCGGAGCACCAAAACCATTTAACCGTGGATTTAATCGCGGCCCGCAAAAAAAAGAAGACGCTCATCGCATTAATGAAAGAATTACCGCTGCCGAAGTACGTGTAGTAGGCGACGGAATTGAACCGGGGGTTTATCCCATTAAAAAAGCCATTGAAATGGCGCAAGACCAAGGCTTAGACCTTGTTGAAATTGCACCGCAGATTGTGCCGCCGGTATGTAAAATTATCGATTACAAAAAATTCTTATACGAACTTAAAAAGAAACAAAAAGAGGTAAAAGCAAAAGCCGCACGCGTTGTTGTAAAAGAAATTCGTTTTGGCCCGCATACAGACGACCACGATTATAATTTCAAGAAGAACCACGCTATGGAGTTTTTGAAAGAAGGCTTTAAAGTAAAAGCATTTGTATTCTTTAGAGGAAGAGAGATTGCCTTTAAACAACAAGGTGAGATCCTTTTGTTACGTTTTGCCAGCGAACTTGAAGAGTTTGGTAAGCCGGAGCAAATGCCTCAATTAGATGGTAAACGTATGATCATGATACTTGGCCCTAAGAAAAAATAAGCCACTTGATTTTAAAATGGAAAGCCTCGCTATGCGGGGCTTTTTTATAATAAATAACTACAATTGCGCATGAAAAACAAAAGGGTCCAAATTGCTGTTATTTTTTTAGCAACAATTGTTTCTTGTTACATCGGCTTTGTAAATAAATATCCTTTGGTATACCCAGATACAGGGACTTATTTAGCATCGGGGTTCAACGGCCAGGTGCCACAGGACAGAACTATATTTTATGGGATTTTTGCAAGACATATAAGTCTTAGCGCTTCTCCCTGGCTGATTATTTTTGCGCAAAGCTTTCTTATTTGCTACATAATTTACGTTACACTGGGGTTATTTTTTGCTGGCCCAAAAAAGAACTATGTTTTTATTGGCCTCATTACTTTTTTAACTTTAACCACCGGCTTTTCTTATACGGTAAGCATTCTTATACCGGATATATTTTCTTCTATTGCATTGTTGTGTTTGTGTAATTTATTACTGAATGATAATCTCGGGAAACTGCAAACCACGTTTATTGCTATATTATTTGTATTTAGTATTTCTACCCACCTTTCCAATATCCCCATCTTAGCTATATTACTACTCTTTATGTTATGTTTTTTTGGGTTCAGAAAAATTAAAAAAAGGCCTTTCTATTTAAATTTTCAAAAACTTCTTTTGGTTTCTTCATTATTCTTAAGCTCTTTATTGATTATTCCTGTTGTTCATTATGCATTTGACAAAAAGTTTCAAATTTCAAATGGCTCTCATGTTTTTATGATAAACCACCTGATAGAAACTGGCATCTTAGAAGATTATTTAAAGAAGAATTGCGAGTTTTCTGATTACAAAATATGCAACTATAAAAATGAATTATCCTGGAATTTTGTATGGAGAGAAGATAGTCCTTTATATAAAACAGGAGGCTGGGAAGCAAACAAAGCAGAATACAATGAAATCATTTTTGATATACTTACCACTCCAAAATATTTTGTTCTGTTTGTTCAAAAAGCCATAGAGTATTCTTTTAAACAATATTTTACTTTCAATATTTCTGTAAACCCGCCTTTATTAGGAGGGTCTCCTCCTTATGGGATGATCGAATGGCACTTTAAAGATTCTGTGCAGGAATATCTTTCGTCTCTTCAAAATACATCAAAATTAGATATTAGCATTAATAATAAAATTCAAGAATATGTAATTATAGTTAGTATGGTATTTCTTTTTTTTCTTTTAATCACACCTAACATGTACAATAAATTGGACTACAAGCTTAAATGGGTAATAATCCTCGTTGTTATTCATGGGATTATCAGCTCTGTTGTATGCCCCAACATTGCAACCGTAGATTCCAGATTTCAAAACAGGATTGTCTGGTTACTGCCTTTATTATCAATTGTTGTTTTAATAAAGCATTTCGAAGAAAGAAAATCTTCTCTTAAGGCACTGCATTAAAATACTGGTTCACCTTTTGGCGATAGTAAGGCGTAAGGTCGGCAGGAATGGTTTTTAAAAGTTCAGTTTCTTTTTCTTTCATTTTTTGGTATTCCAGGAATACAGCAGGATTAGCATAATCCTGTGTTTTAGCTTCGTTGCTTTTTCGTTTTTCGTCTTCTTCCTGCTGGCGTTCTGCCTTTTCGCTTTCCAACATTTTGGTCATAATTTCCTGCTGGCGCTTAATGGTTTCCTGGGTAATTTGTTTGTTTACCAAATCTGTTTCTGTTTCTTCCATTTTGCTAAGCATATCTCCGCCGGGTTGTTGCCCACCCTCTTTTTTCATGTTTTGCAAAGATTCCTGCATAGCGCGACGTAAAGCTTCTTGTTGAGCAGCCATCTTAGCCAGGCTCTCACTTTCTCCCGGTATGTTTCCATACGGATTGTTTCCGCCTTTTTGCTGCCCTGGTTTCTCGCCCGGTTTTTTGCCGCCGGCTTCCTTACCCTGTTGTTCCAGCATTTTTTTCATCTGCTCAATCTGCTTGTTAAGTTGTTCCTGCATTTTGCGCATATTAGCCATGCTTGGCTTTTGCCCTTTGCCCGTTCCCTTACCACTACCCGGTTTTTTGCAGGCACCGCCTTTTCCATCTTTTGGCTTGCTGTTTGCTTTCATTTCTGCCTGCATTTTGTCTAATGATTCGTTTAGCATCAAGGCAAGGTTGTTAATCGATGTCATAGCGTTTTGCCCGCGCACCTGGGCATCAGCGCTGTTGCGTTCTTCTAAGGCGGAAACAGATTTTTGCATGTTTGATTGCACCGTGTTGATCTCGCGGTTGATCATAGCCGACACTTTTGGATTGCGTTTACTTAAAGCCAGCAGGCTGTCTTCGATCATTTTGCTGTCGTCCTGCAATTGTTTTTGTGTTTGTGCTAATTTGGTGTAACGCGGATCGTTGGTTTTTGTTTTCTTAATTTCTTTATCCAGATCTTCCTGCGCATAAGAAACATGCAATAAGTTTTCCATTATTTGCCTGATGGACTGCATATCTTCCTCCTCCTGATTTTCCTGCATTTTTTCTGATGCTTGCTGCATCTGGTTGCTCATTTGCTGCATTTGATCTGCAGCTTCTTTCTGAGATTTAGCTGCATTTTTTTTGTTGTTTTTCTGCAATTGCTCCGATGCGTTCTGTTGTTCCTGGCTTGCTTTTTGTTCCTGAGCTTTGGTATCCGGCACAGGAAGCTGATTTTCCATGCTTTTGTTAAGCTCATTCATTTTTTCAATATCTTTTTTTACCTCATCAAATTTTTTGGTGAGCTCATCCTGCTTTTGCTGAAGCTGGTTTTTATCTAATGGTTTTTCATTTTTATTTTCTTGCTTATTCTGCTCGTTTTGTTTTTGCTCATTCTGTTTTTGGTCGGCAGACTTATTAGCATCATCTTTTTTATTTTCCGACGATTGATTTTTATCTTCTTTATTTTTTTGCTCGTCTGATTTATTGTCTTTATCAGAAGCTTTATTTTTATCGTCGCTCTTTTTATTTTCTACTTGTTTACTCAGGTCTTCTTGCTTTTTGGCCAACTCATCCAGCTTTTTGGCAACATCTTCCATTTTTTGCTCTACTTCCATTTGCTTGAATTGCTCAAGCGTCCTGTCTAATTCTTTTTCAATATCCTTATCGCTAAGCTTTAGTTTTTCCAATGTTTCCTGGATCTTGTTTTTATCCATTTTTTCCATCAGCTTATTCAGTTCGTCAAACATTTTTTTCATCTCAGGCGTCATCATGTTCTCAAAAAGCTTTTCTATTTCTTTTTGCTTTTCCAACAGGCTTTCGTTCTGAGGTTTGTATTTGTTTTGCTCTTCGTTATTCTGCTCGTTATTCTTTTTAAGCTCGTCTACTTTCTTTTCAAGTTCTTTCTGGTTCTTTAAAAGTTTTTCCAGTTGCTTTTTTTCATCGTAGCCTAATTGCTTTTTCTCCAGCACTTTTTTATTCAGATCAGCAATATCTTTTTGCAGGTCCTTTGCTTTTTTAAGGCTTGCTTCCAGGTCATTTTTAATATCAGCATTGTTTTTATCGGTTGCTTTTTCAAGCTCATCTAATGTAGGCGCCTTAAATACTGCAATGTTTGTTTTAGCTGATTTAGAACCATTCACGCCGTCGTTGTCCCATACTTCAAAATAATACTCAACCTTATCGCCGGGTTTTAAATCCATTTTGGAAATATCTATGTAATGGACAAAAGGCTGGGCCAATTGATTTTTTTGCAGAGGCATGGCATACTCCTGCGCTTTTTCAGACGAAGTACCATTTGTATCCGAACTGTATATTTTATAATGAAATACAAAATGATTAAACCCATAATCATCTTTTATATTCCCCGAAAAATAAATAATGTCTTTTTGAAGAGAGTCTGTTTTTTCGTGCAGTTCAATTACCGGGTAGGCATCAGGAATTACGTTGATAGCATAATTTACTGAGTCGGCTTTTTGCACAAACCGATTATTGGTGTTTATACTGTAAGCTGCATTTTGCATAAAGCGTTTGGTGAATGAAAATTTATTCTCTGCCGAAGGCTTTAATTCTAAAAGCGAGTCGGAAAAGTGTAAAGAAATGCCATCGCTGTTTTTTGTATTGAAGGTCCAGGTGATTTTTGTGCCTTGCGGAACCAGCATATCACCGGTATTACTAATAATTTCATCTTTACGGTTAAGATAAGCCGGGTATTTTAACTGCGCCTCAAAACCGAGTAAAATAGGTTTAGGCAAAGCTGTTAACTTATATGGCCTGGAAGTAAACCCACCACCCGAAAACTGGAAATCCACATCCTGTTGCACGTTTTTAAAGGTATATGTAAACTCATCCGTTTTTTGTTTCTCCAACTTAAATTCGTTTCCTTTAATTACTACAAAAGCCTCTGCCGGTGCCTGGCTGCCTGTAATTTTTACATGAACAATAAAGTCCTGTTGCTGTATGGCTTTCAGGTCTTTATTTTCTATTTCAAATTGAAAAGGCGCTTCTTTTTCAAAATAAGAGGAGTGATGAATCAAGCGTTTGGTTCCGGTCTTTAAAATTTTTGGCGCAATGATGAGGATAGAAAACAGCATCAAAAAAGGAATAGCTACGTATTTTAAATATTTCCTGTTTTCATTGATATCAATAGCTGCGGTGAAAGGAACCGGTTTTAATTCGTTTATTTTCTGATTGATTCCTGCGTTTAGTAATTCAACTGAAGCATAATTATCTTTTACAGATTGTAGTTGCAATACATTCAGCAATTTATCCTGCACGTTATTAAAATGGCTTCCGATAATCTCTGCTGCCTGTGTGTGGCTAATAACAGAACCAAAACTGTTCAGCTTTAAAACCGGAACGACAATATATTTTGCAATTACATAAGCGGTGGTTAAAATAAAACTATAAAATAAAATGGTACGGATGGTTGTACCAAATTCAGCAAAATATTCTAAAGTGCTTAGGCCAATATAAAAAAGCAATACTAAGCCTACTGTATACAGCAAACCTTTGACAAGCTGATTTTTGTAATACTTGCGTATAAACTCATCCAGCTTTTGTATAATTATATTGTTGGTTTCAGCCATGCAGAAAGTACCAGTAAAGATAACGAAAAAAGGGCGCTTTTGTTGTGTGAAAACCTGTTATCTTTAATAAAAAAACAAAAATGAATAGCACAACACTTATCACAACCAGCAATGCTTTAGAAGGATATAAAGTAACCAAACAATTGGGTTTAGTAAGAGGTATAACCGTACGCTCCCGCAGTATTTTTGGGAGCATGGCCGGCGGCTTCATGACCATTTTTGGCGGAAAGAATGCTATCTATACCGAGCTTTGCGAAAAAACAAGGGAAGAAGCTTTGCAATTAATGATCAAACATGCCAGTGAAGTGGGTGCAAATGCCATTATTAACATGCGTTATGATGCCAACGAAGTAATGAATGGATTAACGGAGGTATTAGCATACGGAACCGCTGTTGTGGTTGAGAAAACAAATTAATTTTTAGGTTAGATTTTAATTCCGATAACGGTAACATCATCCACCTGCTCTTGTGTTCCACGCCAGTCTTCAAAAGTTTTATCTAAAATATTTTTTTGTTCATCGAGTGATAAATGGCCAATTTCAATCAATAAAGACTCAAATTGTTTATGCTTAAATTTCTTGCCTTTAGGTCCGCCGAATTGATCAGCGTATCCATCCGTTAACAAATAAATAATATCATCTTTTTCCAAGGTGAAACTGTGGTGCGTAAACGGTTTTTTCACATCATCCGTAGAACCACTGATGGCCTGCTTGTCGCCTTTTATTTCTATTAATTCGCCTTTGCGCAAAATGTATAAGCTGTTGTTTGCGCCTGCAAAAAACAATTGATTATTTTGTTGATCTATGGCGCACATCACCATGTCCATGCCATCGCGGATAATTTCTCCTTTTTGCTGTGCTTTTAAATTTTTCGGCAGCTCATGATTTAAAAAATCCAAGGCTTGTGCAGGCGTGTTTATGCTATTGTTTTTTATGGTTTGGTTTAACAGGGTATTTCCAACAATGCTCATTAATGCGCCCGGCACGCCATGGCCTGTGCAATCTATAACGGCAATAACAATCAGTTGATTATCAGCTGCAGTTTCATTGGCTAACGTCAGTTTCACAGGAGCCATCCAGTAAAAATCCCCGCTGATAATGGCTTTAGGCTTATACAATACAAAATGGTTCTTAAGTGCTTTTTGCATTTCCTCCGGGGGCGGAAGTATACTGCGCTGTATCCGTTTGGCGTAGTTTATACTATCCAACACTTCTTTGTTTCTTTCCTCTAATAATTCTTTTTGGCTTACCACCTCAGCGGTACGTTCTGCAACCGTATCTTCCAGCTCTTTTTGCTTTTGGCGTAAGGCGTTTGTCCTGTACCTGAAAAACATAACAATGGAAGTTGCTATAAACAAAAGCGCCAAAATCCTGAACCACCAGGTTTGCCACCAGGGCGCACGTATGGTGAAGCTGAATGAAATAGGCTCGCTCCAAAAGCCGTCTTTATTTACAGCACGAACCTTAAAGGTATAATCTCCGGGAGGCAGGTTGCTGTATACGGCCTCTGTTTTGGAGGTGGAAGGAACCCACTTATCTTCTCCCAAGCCTTCTAATTTATACTGGTATAAGATCTTATCCTGGCTTTTATAGTTTATACCTACATACCCGAACGTAATGCGGTTTTGATTATAAGGCAAAGAAAGATTTTCAGGTATGTTATACCATTTGGTTACGCCTCCAATTTCAATGCCTTTGTAGTTTGGGTTAGCAGAAATGGTATTCCAATCTATATTCTGAAACTGCAGCTTAATGTTTTTAAGGTGCATAACCGGTGCAAGCCTGTCAGGTGCGTCCAGCGAAGGATTGTAACGGGTAAGCATTTTCCCGGTGCCCCACCATATAAATCCTTTTTTATCCTGGTATCCTGAGTTCCTGATAACATCATTCCCTAAGAATCCATTACTCAATCTATAAATATTAGTGCTTATTTCTTTTTTATCTGCAGAACCCGCGTTTACTCTTGTTAATCCATTTTCCGTACCTAACCAGATATCGCCCTGCATGTCCTGCAGAAGGCTCCATATCTTATCATTGCTGATTCCTTTATCTTCTTTAAAAGAAGTAAATGTTTTTCCATCGTAGCGGGACACGCCTCCATCATCTGTTCCAAACCAAAAATTTCCTTTCGTATCTTGTAAGGCAGTGTAAACAATATTGCTGGCAAGCCCTTCCTTTTTAGTGAAAATGGTAAAATTTCTGCCATCGTATTTACATATACCGCCGCCATCGGTTGTAAACCACAGGTTGTTGTTTTTATCTTCCAGGATAGAATATACGATATCGTTGCTTAATCCCTGCGCTTGCGTATAATGTGTAAAAGTTTCTCCGTCAAATTTGCAAACTCCGCCTCCGTTGGTGGCTATCCATAAATTACGGTTATGGTCTTCCAACAGGCAATAAACTTTATTCCCACTTAAACCCTGCTCGTCCGTATATGTATAAAATTTTTCGCCATCAAATTTGCAAATACCGCCACCATTGGTACCAAACCACATGTTATTGTTTTGATCTTGGGTTATACTTGAAATCTTATCGCTTGCAAGGCCTTCAGAGGTTGTGTAATTATAAAATCTTTCGCCATCATATTTACATACGCCGCCGCCATTGGTGCCAAACCACAAATTATCACTATGATCTTCAAATGTTTTAGAAACTACATTGCTGCTTAAGCCTTCTTTTTTCGTGAAATGTGTAAAGCAGTTATTATCATATTTGGTAACTCCATGGCCCGAAGTACCAAACCAAATATCTCCATTATTATCCTGCAATAGGCTTAAAACCGTACTGCCGCTCATACCTTCATATTCTGTAAAACAGGTAAAGTACATGCCATTGTATTTGCATGCGCCCCTGCTGTTGCAGCCTATCCAAATATTGCCCCCTTTATCCTGCATCAGTGTATTTACCTCGTTGCTTATAAGCCCCGACTCTTCTGTATAATTGGTAAATGTTTTTCCCCTTAGTTTGCTTATGCCCTGGTTATCTGTCCCGAACCAAATGTTGCCTGTGTTATCTGTCAATATGGTTTGAACCGAGTTTCCTACAAGCCCGTCCTCTTCGGTATACGATGTAAAATTTTTTCCATCATATTTTAAAACGCCATCGCCGTATGAACCAAACCACAGGTTGCCTTCATTATCTTCTGCCATGCTGAAAATGTAATTGCTGGTTAAGCCATTATCTTTGTTGTAGCAGGTAAAGTTTATACTGTCAAGCTTGCAAACACCGCCACCGGCCGTACCAAACCAGATATTGCCTTTCCGGTCTTCGAGCATGCTCCACACAGAATTATTAATCAGTCCGTTTTTTTCGGAGAAGACGGTAAACGAGGTCCCGTCATATTTGCAAACGCCACCGCCATCTGTTCCAAGCCAGATATTACCGTTATGATCTTCAAGAATACTGACTACAAAATTATTAGGAATGCCCTGTTTTTCGGTGTAATAAGTAAAATCGCTTCCGTCAAATTTGCACGCGCCGCCACCGCCGGTACCAAACCAGATGTTGCCGTGATGATCCTGCAACATGCATCGTATATAGGAAGAGCTAAGTCCCTGTTGAACATCGTAAAACTTTAATCCAAGCGGATTTTGTTCTCTCATGCCGGGTTCAAGTGTAGCCACTGTTTTGGCATTTACATAGGGGACATTTTTAGATGAAGCTTTTACTGTTTTGGCAACAATACCTGTAAGTACATGGCCTTCTACATTTTTTATTGTTTTTACAAAGCCAACATCATGTGTATTGTTAAACCCTGTGGTAATTTCCGGTGGGCCCGCTTTTGTTACAATTGGGCTGCCCGCAATAACCTCTTTGCCCCTGACAGGAAATGGCTTACCGGTTACAAGTGTGTCTAAATATGATTTTAATTGTGATGTATCTGTAACCTGTGCTACACCTTCTTTATTTATGGTTTGAGAATTATTTTTACAAGAAACAACAAATAGTAAAAACGAAAAAACCAGAAGTATATGTAAATTGTTTTTGAGCATAGACAATCATTAAAGGTAATAAAATTTATTCCACACCTTTGTTGTGGTCAGCAAAAAACCTAAAAAATGGAAAAAACTAAATTTATGCCTTATACATTACCTCTTTAACCACTTTAACCGTTTTGGCTACGTTGGGTAAAGATTCTTCTATAAGGGTTGGCGCATATGGCAAAGGCACATCGGCGGTTGTAATACGGCGAATAGGCGCATCCAGGTAATCAAAGGCGTTTTTTTGCACCATATAGGTAATTTCTGAGGAAATACTTGCCAAAGGCCAGGCTTCTTCTACAATAACAAGGCGGTTTGTTTTTTTAACCGAAGCAATAATTGTGTCATAATCGATAGGGCGAACGGTGCGCAGATCAATAACCTCGGCGCTGATGCCTTCTTTTTCCAGTTCTTCCGCAGCTTTTAACGCCACTTTGGTTATTTTTCCGAAAGTAACAATAGTAACATCGGTACCTGCTCTTTTAATGTCGGCAACGCCAATTGGTATAATGTATTCGCCTTCCGGAATTTCTCCTTTATCGCCATACATCTGCTCGCTTTCCATAAAAATAACCGGGTCGTTATCGCGAATGGCTGATTTCATCAGGCCTTTTGCATCATAGGGGTTAGAAGGAACTACAACTTTCAGGCCCGGACAGTTAGCATACCAGTTTTCAAATGCCTGGCTGTGCTGTGCGCCCAGTTGCCCGGCAGAAGCCGTAGGCCCGCGGAACACAATAGGACAGCTGTATTGGCCTCCGCTCATGCTATACATTTTAGCGGCAGAGTTTATTACTTGGTCTATGGCAACCAATGAAAAGTTAAATGTCATAAATTCTACAATAGGGCGCAAACCATTCATAGAAGCGCCGATGGCAATACCGGCAAAGCCAAGCTCGGCAATAGGTGTATCAATTACACGCTTGGCACCAAACTCAGCCAGCATGCCTTTACTTACTTTGTAAGCACCGTTATATTCGGCAACTTCCTCACCCATTAAAAATATCTTTTCGTCACGGCGCATTTCTTCGCTCATGGCTTCACGTAAGGCTTCACGAAATTCAACTGTTTTCATATTGTAATTTTAAGCGTAGCAAATGTACACATTTAGTTAATTTGACAATTAGCCTGTTGGCCAATAACATTCCTGAATTTTTCAAATCGTCAAATTGATTAATTTAGCAGCTCTATGAGCAAGTTTTTAATAGCAGGATTGGGAAATATTGGCGATGAATATGCCGAAACACGCCACAATATAGGCTTTAAAATAGCCGATGAACTGGCTAACGAAGCGGGTACTTTATTCCGTAATGACCGTTTGGCAAGCGTGGCCGAGTTTAAGTATAAAGGGCGGCAAATCATTTTAATTAAGCCCACTACCTACATGAATTTGAGTGGAAAGGCCATTAATTACTGGCTTCAGGCTGAAAAAATACCGGTAGAAAATTTGTTGGTACTGGTGGATGAACTGGCTTTTCCTTTCGGGCAAATACGCATACATCCGAAGGGCAGCGATGGTGGCCATAACGGACTGAAAGATATTCAAGCAACTTTAAACACCCAAAATTACACGCGCTTGCGTTTTGGCATTGCAAATGCTTTTGCCAAAGGCAAACAGGTTGATTATGTATTGGGCAAGTGGAACGAAGAAGAGCGCAAAACGCTGAATGAAAGAATAAAACTTTCGGCTGATGCGGTTAAATCCTTTGTTTTTGCCGGCCTTCCTATGACAATGAATACGTTTAATTCAAAATAAAACCCTTCCTTAATTTTACACAATATTAAAAATGAGCCTTCCTTTTTAATATAAAAGGTTAATTTCTTGATTTTTATAAAATTTTATTCGATTGATTATCAATAGTATAATTTATAAAATGGTACTATGTGTTGCATAATAGTAAATAAAGCACTTATCTTTGTATAACAATTAACCATTGGATCTTTAAATCAAACTATAAAAAACAAATTTTAAAAATGAAACAAACTATCAATACAGAGAACACACAATCGCAAATGCGCAAAGGCGTATTGGAATTGTGTACGTTATCGGTGTTGGCAATTGGAGAAGCGTATCCGACTGAAATCATAGAACAACTTAAAAGTTCTAAAATGATGATCGTAGAAGGAACGCTTTATCCGTTACTGACCCGTTTAAAAAATGCAAATTATTTAACATACCGCTGGGAAGAATCAACCTCGGGCCCGCCACGAAAATATTATAAGCTAACCGAACAGGGTGTTAAGTTGTTAAACGAGCTTGAGAACACCTGGGACGAGATGGCTCATGCGGTAAATAAACTTTTAAAAGAAAACAAACGTAAATAATATTTAATACAAACATTATGAATAAAACATTAACCATAAATCTTGCAGGCTTAGTTTTTAATATAGAAGAAAATGCCTACCAGATTTTAAAAAACTATTTGGTCGCGATTAAGAACCAATTTAAAAACGAGGAAGGTTGCGACGAAATTGTAGCAGATATTGAAGCGCGCTTAGCCGAATTACTAAAAGCTAAAACGCATGCAGGCAAACAGGTTTTGGTAGACGAAGATATCCATGATGCCATTAATATTATGGGTAAACCAAGCGATTTTGAGGAAACCGCATCAGAGGACAAACAAAATACGCATTCTGCTAACGAGCAAAAAAGCCATTACTATAAAAGTAAAACCCGCCGTGTTTTCAGAGATCCTGATAATAAGGTGTTAGGTGGTGTTTGTTCTGGTATCGCATCTTATTTTGATACCGATCCGTTATGGATTCGTTTGTTGTTAGTGATTTTATTTTTTGGCTTTGGATCTGGCTTTTTACTTTACATTATCCTTTGGATCATCATTCCTGAGGCAAAAACCACCGCTGAAAAACTGGAAATGCGTGGGGATCCGATAGATATTAATACCATTAGCCAGACAATAAAAGATGAAGCTGAACAATTTAAAAACCGTGTGCAGGATTTTGGGAACGGCGTAAAAAATCAATACAATACACAAAGCATTGGCGGCAAAATCGGCCATATTATTTACACCGTTTTTCATGCCATATTTAAAGCGATTTCCAAAGTATTTGGCGCACTATTTGTTTTGTTTGGAACTATATTTTTTGTAGCCCTGTTGCTTGTTTTATTTAATGTTGGTAAAATAGACGGCCTAAGCGTGAATGAATTTGTTCATGCTTTTACCGGTGCAGAGTTTCCTATATTCTGGTTTAAAGTTGGCTTGGCCATGTGTGTTGGCATTCCGCTTTGCATGTTTGTTTATAAGGGCCTGAAATTGCTTTTTGGCGTAAAAACTTCCTATCGCTGGTTAAACTTATCAGCAGGCGTAGCATGGCTTGTTGGCTTAATCATGTGCATGTATTTATCACTAACCATACTGAATGATTTTTCGGATGAAGTGCAGTTAAAAAGGCAATTGGATGTGCATTTTACCAATAACGACACATTGATTGTAAAGGCAGATAACAACTATAAAAAAGGCGATACTGATTTAGAATTCCCCGTGGCCGGAGAACATTGGGTAGTAAATGAAACTAAACAGCCTTCTATCTGGTGGGGCAAGCCTCGTGTAAAAATCATTACGTCTGAAAATGATAGTGTATCTGTACTTATTGTAAAAACTGCTGCAGGAAAGCAAAAAACCGAAGCCTCGTTGCGCGCAAAAAACATTAACTATAACGCTGCGCAGCAAGATTCGGTTTTATTGCTTAACACTAATTTTTCTTTTGAAATTACTGATAAATACAGAAATCAGGAAGTTGAGGTTTTGATTAAATTACCTAAAAACAAGGTAATTTATTTAGATAAAAGTTTAAAAAGACTACTGTATGATGTTGAAAATGTAAACGGGATCTTTGACGATGAAATGGTTGGCAAATATTGGATGATGACTGCAAACGGCCTAACCTGCCTGAGCTGTACCAAAGAAGAGTTGAAAAACAATCAAAGTGATGAAGATGATACAAACCATGTCATAAATATAAATGACAGCACTGCGAATGTACATATTGATAAAAATGGTATCGAAGTGCAGTCTAAAGATGCGCATGTAAAAATATCTTCAGAAGGAATTAAGGTCGAAGAACACAAATAAAAACCTGGGCGAGAAACAACGGCTCGTTTGGACAAGATCAATTTGATAACGCGTCGAAGTGTTTAAGATTTAGTTTTTCCTAACCTGCTTCAGGTTCAGCAGGTTCATAGGATTGGTGGTAAGCCCTTCTATTTTGGGGCTAATAATGCGAACCACTTCATCGTAATATAAAGGAACAATAGGCGCATCATCAACCAGCATCTGGTCCATTTTTTGATAAAGTGCAATTTTTAATGAGTCGTTCAGACAATTGCGTGCCTGCTCATAACACCTGTCGAATACAGGATTGCTGTAATGCGTATAGTTAAAGCCTTTAGGTGCAAAGTTCTTAGAATAAAAAAGCGTCATAAAATTTTCTTCATCCGGATAATCGCCAATCCACGATTTACGGAAAAACGGGATTTCATTATTAGCAATGGCCTGCGTAAGCACAGAAGGTTTTTCTACCATAATTTTTATTTTGATGCCACTCTCTGCTAATTGCGATTGAATGAACTCAAACATATCGGTATAATTTTCGGTGCTGTATAAAGATATCTCCGGTAAATTTTTTCCACCCGGGTAACCGGCCTCCAGCAATAATTCCCGGGCTTTATCCGGATTAAAAGTATAGCCTTTAACCGCATTTGCATTAAATGATGGCAGCGCAGCAGGAATGAACCCCGCATTAGCAGGAATGCCAATGTTTTTATGGAAATATTTTATAATCTTCTCTCTGTCTATCGCATAATTAATTGCCCTGCGCACAGCACGGTTTGTAATAGGACTGTTTTTTACAGCCTCCATTTTATCATCAATTAAAAAGCCCAGGTATTCTGTTTTTAAACAAGGTTGGGTTTGCAGTATAAATTTCTTTTTGTAAAACGGTTTTAATTTTCCTCTATCGTCAAGCACTTCGCTTGGATTAAAAGCTTCCATGCCTGAAACCATATCCAAGTCTCCTTTCATAAACTGCATGAAAGAGGTTTCCTTATCTTTTATAAACGAAATAGAGATGGCATCAAGGTAAGGCAAAGGCTGGTTATTGGCATCCTTTTCAAAGTAATTCGGGTTTTTCAGCAGGTTGATCTGTGTGCCTTCCTGCCACATTTTAAAGCTGAAAGGGCCTGTTCCTACAGGGTTTTTACGAAAATCCTCGCCATAATGATCCACAATTTCCTGCGGAACAACCGAAAAATATTTCATGGTTAGTATCCCTAAAAAAGGAGAGAAATTTTCTTCCAGGTGCACGATAAAGGTGCTATCATTGATAGATTCAAATCCACCTTTTTGTGTTTTATCAATATTATCCAGCAGCGACATAGCGCTTGATACTTTTGGATTGAACAGGCGGTTGAAGCTGTATACAAAATCAGAGGCAATTACTTTTCTGCCTTTGCCGTTTTTAAATAATTCATGATCATGAAAAAAAACATCATTGCGTAAATGGAAGGTATAGGTTTTGCCGTCTTCGCTTATTTCCCAGCTTTTAGCGATACAGGGCACGATGGATAATTTATCGTCCATTTGCACCAAGCCGTTAAATAACTGGTTAACTGCCCAGATGTTCTCGGTGTTACGCGTAGCAGCGGGATCTAAAGAACTGATGCCACCCAACTCATTATAATGAAATATTTTTTTCCCTTTATTGACATTCTTTTTTTCTCCACAAGAAAATAAAGACAACATCAGCAGAAAAAATAAAACAACAACCGCTATGATTTTTTTGTAATACATAATAATTCTCAATTTTAAAAAATATGCGGCTTTGTTTTATGCGCCTGTTTTTAACTTTTAAACAAGCAAATGTTAACGTTGTATTTAGTACTTTAGCTTTAAAATAAGCGTATGCGTAAACTTTTACTTTGTTTTCTTTTGGGATATTTACCAGTGTTTTCTCAAACCTTAAATTTACCTACGAGGCAAAGCACCGCGCTTAGCGGCAGCCAGTTTGAGGCAACAATTGCATCTTCCACACTAAGCCTCACCAACCGTGAGAATATGATCTATGCACAGGTTTCTGCGGGGAATGTCCCCAATTTTTATCGCACACTAACAGCGGTTACTTCAACAGCAAGCATAAGCTCTGCTACGCAAAGTGTGACTTATTATGTTGCTCCTGATTATTTAGCTATTGGCTGCGACACAGATTATTTCTTAATGCCTATGAGCCCTATGCTGGCAACACGTATTGGCACGCTTACCGGAACAACCTTGCCCACACGTAAAATGGTAGGCGACATCTGGACGGCAGCAACTGTTAAACTGGCACCACAGCCTTTAACGGCAGGAGCGCAAATGAGCACTGTACCTTATTTTGCGCACCACGATTCGCTGGTGGGGCAGCAACGGGCAACTTTTTCAAATCCTTTGGGTAGCCTGGTGAGCGGTGACAAGAAAGATGTGGTCATTTCCAATATGATCTATACAACTCCAAATCGCGTAGTTATTTTTGGCTGGTATTATCAAAACGGTACTTACATACAACCGATAACTAATGTGCATGCCGATACCTATATGGACTACAGTCATGGTATACGCCTGATACAAAATGCCTGCATGCTTAATGGAACTACTCCGACAACCATTCAATCTATTTTAGAATCGGCTACGTTAAACCCATTGCTAAGCGATGAAGGTGTGATCTCTCAGCCCTGGTATCCATACGGCATTACATTAAACACGCCTCAATCGTTTGCGCTGTTAAAAAACAGTTCTACCTCTTTAAAACTGATCGTGAAAAACGACCCAAGCGTAACACACTACAATATATATAAAAGCACTAACGGAACAAGCTTTGGAGCAGCTATACAACTACCCAAAACGAATTTAGTAATAACCGGTTTGCCAACCAATCAGCTTTGTTTTGTGAGGATATCGGCGTATGATTCGATCAACAATGTTACATCTGCTGTATCCGAGGTTTTAGCAGCTGTTCCCACAACACATACCGACAGCACGTTATTAGTGAATGGTTTCGATCGGGCAATTACTGGCAATACGTATAATTTTGTCATTCAGCATGGAATCTCTTTTTATGATAATAACAAGTATGTAGAATCATGTACAAACGAAGCTGTTACTGATAATCTCTTGTCTTTAAATAATTACAAAGTTGTTGACTGGATACTGGGTGAAGAAAGCACGGCAGATGAAACATACAGCAGCACCGAACAAACCTATGTAAGTAATTATTTAAAGCAAGGCGGTTATTTTTTTACTTCGGGAAGCGAGATTGGCTGGGACTTAGACCATAGCGGTACCACAACCGACAAACAATTTTATAATAATTATCTAAAGGCCAGTTATGTTGCAGATGCACCCGGCGGAACAAGTAATACTTATTATTCAAGCTTTGCACAAACGGTAAGCACATCCATTTATGCAAGCACCGACACCATTAATTTTGATAACGGAACGCATGGCACTTATAATGTAAGTTACCCGGACGTTATAACAACGATCAATGGTTCTGCTGCCGATTTACATTACGCAACTTCAAACGCAGATTACGCTTGTCTTCATTATACAGGTGTTTTCAGCGGAGGGACCGCAACTGGAAAAATGGTATATATGTCCTATCCCTTCGAAACAATTTATCTGGCAGCCATACGGGATACGGTAATGAAAGACGTTTTGATTTATTTTTTCAGAACGCAAAACATTACTACTTCGATAAATGGCTTATCAAAACAAGGTATACATACAATTTATCCAAATCCTACAACAGGCTTGTTTACTGTTGTTTTGGATAACCTGGAAGATAATTCATTTATACAGGTTTGTGATATGCAGGGACGGATTTTAAAAGAAGAAACCATAACAAGTATGTCCCCGCAAATTAATTGCCTGGATTTCACTGCAGGAATGTACCTCGTAAAAATTTATGGAAACAACAGCTTACAAAGCACTTCGCAACTTGTTATTTTTAAGTAAATAGTTCAATAGATTTTCACAAGCCCTGTTTCATAACCTTTTTTTAATGAGCCATTTACTGTCTTAATACTGTCTATTTTTACTTTGTATTGTGATCAAAAAAATTGCATTTATTTTATTATTGATTGCTGCCATTGGCTGCGGCATATGGGGCTATTTGTATTTAAACAACCTGAAACGCCCTACCACAAACCCTTTAAGCGTTCTACCTGAAAACTGTTATATGTTGCTGGAAGCCAAAAATCTGCACCGGCTTTCTGAGAAAATGAACCAGGGCAACTTAATGTGGGAAGAGCTTTTGAAAGCTGATGCTATTAAGCAATTTAATAAAACATTACAAAAGGCAGATTCATTAATCAGTAATGCCACAAGTAGCAGCCAGTTTGGAGTACAATCTGTTTTTGTGGCTTTGTATCAAGCTGAACATCCTAACTTGCTTACAGCATTTAATTTAGCTGATATCAATACAAACGACTTGTTTATTTCTTTTCTGGTAAAAAATTTCTCGGCAAAAAAAACAAGTAACAATCTTTATGAATGTAAAAATGCAGATTATACTTTTTATGTATCTGTAAATGCAGGACTGGTGGTGCTTTCTAACGATGCAGGTTTTTTACAGGAAGCCACAAAGAACACAAAAACTACTTTATCAAAAAATAAATTTTTTACAGAAGCTTATCAAACCGAAGACAAGGAAAGCGACCTCAACTTATTTATTCATTTGCCTTATTTTTATACAGAAAGCTGGAATGATTTTTTTACTTCTACCATAAAAAACAAAGCGGTATATGGCTCAAAAAATGAAGCCTGGCTTTCGGTGGATATGTCTATAACGCCCAGCGAGCTGAATACGCAAGGTTTTCTATCAAATGATTCTTCTGCATTTTACATTACTCTAAAAAATCAGGAACTTGTAACCTTTAAAGAGGCTTTTCATTCACTTCCTTATAACACATTGAAATTACAGGGATTGAGCATAAGTAAATATTCGAGATTTATTCAAAACGCTTATTCGGATAATCCTGAAAAAAGAAAGCAAGACCTGCAATTATACGCTGACAAAATTAATGCGGATGTACAAACTGAAATAGAAAAATTTATAGGAGACTACGCAATACTATTTTCTGCCAAGTGTGCAGATACTGAACAAGATTATGGCTTAGTAAATATTAGTGAAGAGAAAACAGCTGCCGGTTTTTTAAAAACCGTTTGCGACTCTGTGTTTGAAACAGCTGATTCTATCGGGATTTACTGTGATTTTAAAGAAACCTTGTTTTCCAATCTATGCGGAAAATTCTTTTCGAAAAAATTCAGGTTTGCTGCAACTATTAATAATGCCATACTTTTCAGCAATGAAGTTTCAGCTATCAGTGACCTGAAAAAATTTGTTTCAGAAAAAAATAATTTACTGGCTAATGAACGTGCGGTAAATTTCATCGATAAAAATCTTTCTATGGAAAGTGCTTATTTGTTTTATGCTGATGTTTTTAAATGTAAAGACGAAATAATATCAGGGTTATCAAAAAACATGCGCAGGTTACTTGATCAATCTCCCGAAATGCTTGATAAATATGAGTCTGCAGCGTTTACCATTCAAAAATTAAAAAATAATTTATTCTTTAAAGCCTGCACCAATTTTAACCCAAAAAGCAAATTATATCAAAATACCCTTTGGGAAACGTTAGTAGATACAGACTTATACATCAATCCCATTCCTGTAAAAAACCACCTTACAAATGAAACTGAATTGGTATGTGTTGACGTAAGAAACAATTTGTACTTATTGTCAAACACCGGCAAAATTCTGTGGAAGAAAAATATTGGCGAAAAAATTTTAGGTGAAATAAAACAAGTAGATTATTTCAATAATGGCAAATTGCAATTGTTATTTAATACCGAAAATCAATTATGTATCATTGATAGAAACGGGAATTACGTAAGCGGATTTCCTATAAAGCTTGCCCAGGCAGCTTCGGGTGGTTTAACGCTTTTTGATTATGAAAAAAATCAAAATTATCGTTTATGGGTCCCATTAAAAAATAATACAACAGTTTGTTATGCCATAAATGGTAAACAGCTGGTTGATTTTTCTCCTGTAAAAAATACTGGCTTTGTAACCCGAATTGTGCTGCAACAAAAGGATTATTTTATACTGATTGATACGCTGGGAAATATTGACGTGGTAAACCGTAAAGGAGAGATGCGCGTGAAAATAAACAACAAAATTGCGCGCGGCAGCCAGTCTGTTTTTATTGAAGAAGGCAAGAATTTAGAGAGCACATCTATCTGCTACATCAACAAAATGACTAAAAAATTATGCAAAATCTCTTTGACTGATAAAGTCCAGGAAATTGCTATTCCTGAAGAAAGCGCTATAGAATATGCCTTTATAGATACCCTGCAAAATGCCGGCACACCACAATTAGTTTGCAAAACTGAAAATGGGCTGGATGTATTTGATTTTTTTGGTAAAAAGCTTTACCAATTGAACTTTGACAAAAAGGCTGAAGCAATTATCCAACCATTGGTCTTTAAAGAAAAACACCTATACGCTGCACTTGAAGCATCTTCCAGTAATTTGTTTTTATTGGACGCTTCCGAAAATAAAGTAACAGATACAGAAATCAAACTAAGCAAATTACCCGATAACTGTATGCTTATCAATAACGAAAAGCCTTACCTGGTAGGTTTTTACGGCAATAAAGTATTCTGCATCAAGCAATAATTAATTCTGGTGCACCAATGGCAGGCTGCTCTCAGGCTTAACATATAAATAGGTTGCCTTTTTATCTTCAGGGCTTAAGATCTTTATGCGCAAATAATTATCACTGATGCTGGTTGTAATTTTAACTGGAGTTAATTTTTTTCCAAAGTCATAGTTTATCTGCTCAATAAAGCGATAATCATTGCCAACCTGTTTAATTTCATATAATTTGTGATACCAGCGTTTATTAGGATAGCGGATCATCCAGTCGATCTTTTCGTAATGAACTCCGCTTTTGTAAACTTTTACTTTTTTAGAGATCCGGTAAATCAATTTATCATCTTTAAACTCAATAAACGTTACGTGTTTGCGCTTATGTATCTGAAAATAACTGCCAAAAGGTTGTTTTTTCTCAGTAGAATCTATAAAAGTAAGGTAGTCATTCAACAGCTGATTGTGCTCCTGCTCAAACTTAGAAACAGTTTGCGCTACAAGTCCTTTACTAAATACAAATAACATAATGATAAAAACGCTAACAACAATTTTTGTCATATAAATTTTGGTTTAATTTTACGCCAAATTACAAAATTATGGCATACATCATATCGGGCATACAACAATTGGGCGTAGGGGTACCAAACGTACAAGAGGGTTTTAAGTGGTATCGTCAAAATTTAGGAATAGATATTCCTATTTTGGATGAAGCCTCCGAAGCAAACTTAATGTTACCCTATACCGGGCAAAAACCGCATCAACGCCATGCCATACTTGCCATTAGCGGAAAAGGCGGTGGCGGACTTGAAATATGGCAATACACAAGCCGCACACCTCAACCCTGCTCTTTTGCTATTGAATTAGGAGACCTTGGCATCTTAATTGGTAAAATTAAAACAGAAAATATTCAGGAAAGTTTTGCATTCTTTAACAAAAAAGGGATTACCATTTTAGGTGAAATAACCGAAAACCCAATTAAACAAAAACATTTTTACATAAAGGATCTATATGGAAATATGTTTGAAGTTATTGAAAGCAATGAAATGTTTGGCTCAAGCAACCATGCCACCGGCGGGCCAATCGGTGCGGTTTTAGGTGTTACCGATATGGAAAAATCTATAAAATTTTATGCAGATATTTTAGGATATGATAAAGTTCTAGCTGACAAAGAAGGTACATTCAACGATCTGAAACATCTTCCTGCCGGCCAGCATAAATGCCATCGTGTAATTCTTACGCACAGCAAACCTCGTGAAGGAAGTTTTTCGCGCATGCTTGGCAACAGTTATATTGAACTGGTAAAAGTTTACGACAAAACGCCGCGCAAAGTTTTTGAAAACCGTTTTTGGGGAGACCTAGGCTTTATTCACCTGTGCTTTGATATTAAAAACATGAATGACCTTCGCACCAAATGCGCTCAAACTGGGCACCCGTTTACGGTTGACAGCGGCAACAACTTTGAAATGGGTGATGCTGCCGGTCATTTTAGCTATATTGAAGACCCTGACGGTTCGTTGATCGAGTTTGTAGAGACTTTTAAAATCCCTATTCTAAAGAAACTTGGCTGGTACCTGGATCTGCGCAAGCGTAAGCCCGAAAAACCACTGCCTGATTGGATGCTTAAAACATTACGCTTCAGCAGGGTGAAAGATTAATTTATTTATTTATCTTTATCCGATTAAACTGATTTTTCTGAAAAAACATTATTTAACACTCTTTCTAATCATCTTTGTTCTGCAAAACACTTTTGCGCAGGACATTCACTTTTCGCAATATTTTTCTACCCCGCTAACCATTTCGCCATCTAATACCGGTAATTATGATGGAGATTATCGTGTGATGGGCAACTTTCGTACCCAATGGAAAGAGGTTTCAAAGCCATACACTACAGAGTCTATCGGAGGCGATATGAATTTTTATATTCATAATGAAAAAGTTTCAGCAGGCCTATTAATTATTAATGATAAATCGGGCGGAAACCTGCAGGTAAATAAATTTCAGTTATCGCTGGCCTATCATAAAGCTATTGGAAAAAACACCTTTCACATTGGCATCCAGCCCGGGTATACGCTTAAAAGCATTAACAGCGATGAAACATTTCCCAATCAGTTTGACTGGAACACTGGGCAATTCAACGGCTCTCTTCCCAATAGCGAAACAAGCTTAAAATATAACTTAGGTTATTTTGATTTGAACTGGGGAATAGGCTATGACCGGAAGCTGACCGACAAGTTGGAATTATTTACCTCATTTGCCATGTTTCACGTAAACGCTCCAAAAGAAACATTTTTATCATTCAGCAACACACTGCAGGCCCGTGAAGTGTTATCGTTGGGTGTTACCTGGTATGCTTTTCCAAAAGTTACCATACAACCTTCACTGTGCATGATGGGCACTGAAAAAGCATCTGAGTTTTTATTCGGGGCACGCGCATTCTATTCATTAGGCGATGTATATTCTATCAAAAAAGCGGTTTTTTTAGGTGCATACGCACGCAAAGGTTTCGCCAATTTAACTGATGCATTTTTTGCAGTAATTGGTGCTAATTATAAAAATTATTATGCAGGCGTTAGTTATGATTTTAATATTTCTCAGCTTAAAACGGCCAGCAGCTATCGTGGCGCATTTGAACTCTCGTTTATTTATACGGGAATGAACACACATCTAACAAAAACACAAATTCCTTGTGACAGATATTAAGCGAATATATAACCTCACCTTTTTGTTTTTGTTGCTTGGGTTTTGCATTCAGGCGCAGGATACTATTGAAGCAAAGAACCTGAAAGCCGGCCAGGCAAGGCGTTTAGGCGATGCAGCCATTAAGCAGGGTGATTATCATGCGGCAGAAGACTTTTTCACACAATACACTAAATTAAAACCAAACAATGCCAAAGGCGCTTATAAGCTGGCCGAATCATACCGCATAAACAGGGATTACGTAAGCGCACAAGAATGGTATGACAAAGCTTGTAAGCTAAGCGGAGAAAGCATGCCGATGGCGCTTTTTTATTACGGACTGATGCTTAAAATGAATGGCAATTGTGATAAAGCCAAAGAACAATTTGCAAAATTTAAAAAGAAAGCCGGGGGCAGCAAGCAAGCCTCTGACCTGAAAAAACAAATGAAAGCCGAGATCACAGGCTGCGATTCTGCTATTGCATTTACCAAACAGACCAGCAAAGTAAGCGTTACACACCTGGACAGTACTATCAATAAAATTCACGTAGAGCACTCGCCTGTCTTGCTCGATACCAATATCTTGTTGTACTCGTCTGTCCGCACAGATAAAAAAGTGTATAACGTACAATCGGAAACAGATACAACCGTAGGTGCTTATAAAAAATTCTATACCGCTAAAAAGGTAGATGGCAAATGGACTTTTAACGGCGAGTATGACGGCAATGACCTGAATAAAGAAGGCTTTAACAATACCAACGCAGCTTTTTCCGCTGATGGCAAACGCTTGTATTTTACACGTTGCAAACTAAACTGGAAAAACAGGATGATCTGCGCGCTTTATCTTTCTACCAAACAGGATGATGGTAACTGGAGCGAGCCGATTGCCTTGGATGAAAAAATTAATAATCCGAAATACACTTCTACGCAACCTACCACTTCTATAGAGTCTGTTAAGCAAAACGAGGTGATTTATTTTACAAGCGACAGGCCGGGCGGGCGCGGTGGCTTAGACATCTGGTATATTATCTATGATTTTAAAAAGAAAACATACAGTCAGCCGAAAAACGCAGGAAGTAAGATCAATACAACCGGCGATGAGATCACCCCTTATTATGACGGCGATAACCGCACCTTGTTTTTCAGCTCCAATGGCTGGCCCGGTTTAGGCGGCCTGGATATTTTTAAAGCCAAAGGCGAAATGAAACGCTTCACAGAGCCTGAAAACATTGGCGCTCCCATCAACTCAACCAGCGACGACATCTATTATACCGAAGGAAAAAATAAAGAAGATGGCTTTTTTGTTTCCAACAGAAAAGGTGGCGTAGCACCTAAAAAAAGCCCTACCTGCTGCGATGATATTTACGCCTTTAAAAAACTGCAATATTTAAAATTAAGCGTAGAAGGCATCGTTACAGATGAAAAGGGGAACCCGTTAAAAAACACCAAAGTTTCTTTATATACCAAAGCCGGAGATGCAGACCCGATCTTTATTAAGTATGTAGAAACAGATGCTGAAGGCAAATACAGCACTACTGTGGAGGCCGGCAACGATTATAAATTAGTATATGAAAAAGAGAAATTCTTAAATACGGCCAATCCTTTTACCACCAAAGGAATCACAACATCGCAGGTATTGCCACAGGGCCCGGTTAGCTTAAAAGAAATAAGCGATAAACCTTTTGTGTTAACCAATGTGCATTATGCCACCGACAGGTTTGAATTATCACCTGAGGCAAAAAAAGATATAGACACTACCTTACTTGCTTTCCTGATAGAAAATCCGGATGTAATTGTTGAAGTGAGCTCTCATACCGATGATGAGGCCAGCGATGCATATAACAACAGCTTGTCTAAAAAACGTGCTGAAGGCGTAGTTCAATACCTGGTTAGTAAAGGCATTTCTTTGGAAAGATTACAATTCCATGGATATGGCGAAACTCAGCCTATTGCAGATAACAAAACTAAAGAAGGCCGTGCCGCTAACCGCCGCACAGAGTTTAAAATACTGGGCAAGCTTCCTCCCAAAGAAAAAGAATACAACGAGAAAGAATAATTTCAACTTTCATTTTTAGATCCTGTTTCATGAAGCATGAAATTAAAGTTTTAACCGAAAAGAAATTGATCGGCAAGCGTATCACGATGTCTTTTGCTGATAACAAAACACATGAATTATGGAAAAGCTTTATGCCAAGGCGTAAAGAAATCAAAAATGCTGTCGGCGCAGATCTTTATTCGATGCAGGTTTACCCACCTATGTTTTATGCTAATTTCAACATCAACAATACATTTGAAAAATGGGCAGCCATTGAGGTAAGTGGTTTTGACTATGTGCCAAACGAAATGGAAGTATTTGTTTTAGCAGGTGGGCTTTACGCCGTTTTTCATTACAAAGGCTCAAATACCGACACAAAAATATTTGAAGACATTTTCAGCGTTTGGCTACCAAATTCAGAGTATGCTTTAGACAACAGGCCTCACTTTGAAATTTTGGGAGAGAAATACAAAAACAATGACCCTGATTCGGAAGAAGAAATATGGATTCCTGTAAAAAATAAACCGGAAACACCTTCTTTTTAGAGCCTGTTTCAGGATAAATTATGGAGTCAAATCCCTCTTACAATACGCTAAAACACTAGATTTTGAATTAAAAAATAGTGTAAATTAGCATCTTAAAATTACGAACTTTATGTGTGGAATTGTAGGATATATCGGGGAACGCCAAGCCAACCCTATTTTACTAAAAGGCTTACATCGTTTGGAATATCGTGGCTACGACAGCGCGGGCGTTGCTCTGATTTCCGCAGATAAAGCTCTGAATGTTTTTAAATGTAAAGGCAAGGTGTCTGACCTGGAAAAATTTACGGAAGCAAAGGACAGATCTGGCAACATCGGCATTGGGCACACACGCTGGGCCACACACGGCGAACCAAATGATGTAAATGCGCATCCGCACTCATCTCAAAGCGGAAATATTGTTTTGATCCACAATGGTATCATTGAAAACTACGCATCTATAAAAGAAAATCTGCAAAAACGCGGACATGCCTTTACCAGCCAGACAGACACAGAAGTGCTTGTCCACTTAATAGAAGACATTAAAGAAAAAGATAGTTTAAAATTAGGACATGCTGTAATTGCCGCGCTAAAACAAGTGGTTGGAGCTTATGCCATTGTAGTGATGGACAAGAACAACCCGAATGAATTAGTAGCCGCAAAAAAAGGAAGCCCCTTGGTTATTGGCGTTGGCGACGGCGAGTTTTTTGTTGCATCAGATGCATCTCCCATTATTGAATACACAAAGAATGTGGTTTACCTGGATGACGAACAGGTTGCTATCATTAAGCGTGATGAAGAATTGAAAATACGCAATTTAAAAGATAAAGACGTTACCCCGTATGTACAGGAACTTGAAATGGAGCTGGAAGCCATTGAAAAAGGCGGCTACGAACATTTTATGCTTAAGGAAATCTATGAACAGCCTCGTTCGATAAGAGATAGTATGCGTGGAAGGTTAAATGCCGACCAGGCAATTGTTCAATTAGGTGGTATTGTTGATTATGAACCAAAATTTTTAAAAGCAAAGCGCATTATCATTATTGCGTGTGGAACTTCCTGGCACGCGGGCCTGGTTGCCGAGTACCTGTTTGAAGAATATGCCCGCATACCTGTAGAAGTTGAATACGCCAGCGAATTTCGTTACCGCAACCCGGTAATTTACGAAGATGATATTGTAATTGCTATCTCTCAATCTGGAGAAACAGCTGATACGCTGGCTGCCATAAGTCTTGCTAAATCTAAAGGCGCAACCATTATTGGCGTTTGCAACGTAGTAGGCTCTTCTATTGCGCGTGCCACACACGCAGGTTCATATACACATGCCGGGCCTGAAATTGGTGTGGCATCAACAAAAGCATTTACTGCACAGGTAACTGTTTTAACCTTAATGGCTTTACATATTGCTTATAAAAAAGGCACTATTGTTGAAAGCAGATACAGGCAGTTATTATACGAATTAGATGCTATTCCCGAAAAAGTAGAACGGGTTCTTAAGCTAAACGATAAAATAAAGCACATTTCTGATATTTATAAAGACGCACGCAACTTCCTCTATTTAGGAAGAGGTTATTCTTTTCCGGTTGCCTTGGAAGGCGCATTAAAGCTGAAAGAAATATCTTATATACATGCTGAAGGTTATCCCGCCGCAGAAATGAAACACGGTCCTATTGCGCTTATAGATGAGGAAATGCCTGTTGTTGTGATCGCTACCAAAGGCCCTAATTATGAAAAAGTGGTTAGCACCATACAGGAAATAAAAGCACGCAAAGGGAAGATAATCGCGGTTGTGAACGAAGGCGACAAAGAAATGACAAAAACAGCCGATTATACCATTGAAATACCGGAAACGGACGAGTCTTTGGTTCCATTGGTTTCGGTGGTGCCTTTACAGCTATTATCGTATCACATTGCGGTAATGCGTGGCTGCAATATAGACCAGCCTCGAAACCTGGCAAAATCGGTAACGGTAGAATAATATGTTAAAATTTGCATTTTGTATAAATATAATATACCTTGCATCTGAATTCTCTTTAACGAATAATTAAAATGAAAAAAACAATATTCACTTTTTGTTCTGTTGCCGTTGTTTGCGGTGCCATATTCCTTGCTTGCAGTAAAGATGACAATAGCGCTACTCATGTAGGCTACGCTTCACAAAACGGTACGGGCAACAACCCTGATCCTAATCACACAAATACTACAAGCGGTGTTACCACATCCGGTTCAACAACAGGAACTACTGGGTCAACAACGTCAAGCACTTCAACCAATACTACAACACCAACAACTTATTCCATTACATTAACTACTTCTTCAGGCCCGGCTACCGGCACCATCTCAAGTTCATTTTGTGGTGGTACTGCTATGTACGGAACTTGCAGCAATACACAAATTGGCAGCTTAACGGTTACTTTTTCGGCAGCACCTTCGGCAGGTTCTTACAATGTAGTTCCATCAAGCCCGGCTTCAGGCCAAGCCATGGTTTCATATAATGGTAATTATGCTACAGGCGGAACTGTTTCTATATCCGTTGTTGGTGGCAAAAATGTAGCCACATTAAATAGCGTTACCGGAACAACACCTACATCCTTTACACTTACAGGCGGTTTTGGTTGCCCATAATTAATTTAATATTTGCAATATTAAAAAGCCGACTGTAGTAGCCGGCTTTTTTTATTTAGATACATCGCACAATTCTGTTAATTTTGCTCTCCTTAAAATACCTTTATGAAACGCACAAAAATCAACGCTATTTTATCTGATGATAAACATGATTACCAGGCCTGTGTAAAAGGCTGGGTACGCACCTTTCGTAACAACCAGTTTATTGCCTTAAACGACGGCTCTACTATTAATAACCTGCAATTGGTTGTAGATTATACAAATACGCCCGAAGACATTCTAAAACGAATTACAACCGGAGCCTGCATTAGTGCTATTGGAAATATTATTCCGTCGCAAGGCAAAGGGCAAAAATATGAGTTAAAAGTTTCATCTCTTGAAATTTTAGGAGACAGCGATCCGGAGCAATACCCGCTTCAACCTAAAAAACACAGCCTGGAGTTTCTTCGTGATATTGCGCATCTTCGTTTCAGGACGAGCACATTCAGCGCGGTTTTCAGGGTGAGAAACACACTGGCATTTTCTATCCATAAGTTTTTTCAGGAAAAAGGCTTTGTGTATTTGCATACACCTATCATTACGGCAAGTGATGCCGAAGGTGCCGGGCAAATGTTCAGGGTTACTACTTTAGACATGAACAACCCGCCTAAAACGGAAACCGGTGAAATTGACTTTACCCAGGACTTTTTTGGGAAAAGCACCAATCTTACTGTATCTGGCCAGTTGGAGGGGGAATTAGCTGCTACAGCGCTAAGCGATGTTTACACATTTGGGCCGACTTTCCGTGCAGAGAACTCAAACACAGGAAGGCACCTGGCTGAGTTTTGGATGATAGAACCAGAAGCAGCTTTTTATGATTTGAATGACAATATGCAGTTGGCTGAAGAAATGCTTCAATATGTTATCAAGGAAGCACTGGAAAAATGTGCTGATGACATTGCTTTTTTAAGCGAGCGTTTGGCAGAAGAAGACAAACAAAAACCTCAGCAAGAACGCGCTGAAATGAGCCTGATTGATAAGCTAAAGTTTTGCGTGGAAAATAATTTTGAGCGCATTACCTATACCGAAGCTTTTGAAATTTTGAGGGAAAGCAATCACAACAAAAAGAAAAAATTTAATTACTTAATTGATAAATGGGGCGCAGACCTTCAAAGCGAGCACGAGCGTTACCTGGTAGAAAAGCATTTTAAAAAACCGGTTATTTTAACTGATTATCCTAAAGAGATAAAAGCATTTTACATGCGCCAAAACGATGATGGAAAAACGGTTCGTGCTATGGATGTTTTGTTTCCGGGCATTGGCGAAATTATTGGCGGCTCTCAGCGTGAAGAACGTTATGATAAACTGGTTCAACGTATGAAAGAAATGCATATCCCAACCGAAGAAATGTACTGGTATTTGGACACACGTAAGTTTGGGTCTTGTCCGCATGCAGGCTTTGGCCTTGGCTTTGAGCGTCTGGTACTTTTTGTTACCGGCATGGGCAATATTCGTGACGTGATTGCCTTTGCCAGAACGCCTAAAAATTGTGAGTTTTAAGATTGCATATCCGTAAATAAATTTTATATTTAAAAAAATAATTTAACTCTTTTTATATGTTTAAAAACATTTTCACCGGCCTTTTAACGCTCTTGATCTTTCAGTTAGGTTTTTCGCAAAACAACAATCCAAAAGTATATTTTGATAAAAGCGGCAAAGCAACCGACCAGGACCAATCCCGTTATTATTACCGCCAGCTGGTTGACGGCAACAATTATAAATCATTTTATGTAAACGGAGGCGGGGTTTATTTTGAAGGAAAAATACTGACTTCGCATAATGATGAAAGCTTAGATGTTTTTACGGGCACCTGTACTTGGTATTATAAAAACGGGAACAAAAAATTTGTACGTTCGTTTGATGCTTCAGGTGTTGAAACCGGTACCTCTCAATACTATTATGAAAGCGGTAAGCTTTGGAAAGAAATTGAATATACCAACGGGCAAATTCTTAATGGAAGATACAAAGAGTATAACGAGGACGGACAGATCAGCCGCATCTTTGAAGAAGATTTTAATAACAACAATAACGACTGGGATTTATATACCAGTGATAAAACTTCTTCCAGGATCAATAATGGTTCTTTAGAGTTAATCTCTTACGTTAACGACGGAACCGCTCGTTACATAAGCCTTCCATCCAATGCACAGGAGTTTACGCTTGAGGCAGAAATAAATCTTGAAAAATTAAAAGACGGATCTAAAACCGGTTTGATCTTTGGCTTTAAAGACTGGCAGAATTATAATTATTTTTTGATCACGGCATCTTCCTTTTATATTGGCCTGGTTTATGAAGGGGTTAGCTCTGTTACTACCAACAACACGCTTAGCAACGATATTAAAAGAAAAGCCATCAACAATATTAAAATCATCAGCAACGGAGAAAAAAATATTTATTCCATCAACGGAGAAATACAATACAGCGCCGACAGGACAAAAAACTTTGGTAGCAATGTTGGCTTTGTTGTTAGCGGAAAATCTGCTGTAGATATTAACAAGCTGATCTACAAAGAAATTGATTTTAAATCAAGTAAAGTAACAACCACTAACGCAGACCTGGATGTAAAAGCAACCGGATCGGGTTTATTGTTTTCTAAAAACGGATATATTTTAACCAACCATCACGTAATAGACGGAGCCAATAAAATATTAATTGAAATCAATAACGGCGGCATCTCAAAAACATATGATGCAACACTTATTCAAAAAGATGAAGATAATGACCTGGCTATTATCAAGATCAGCGATGAAAATTTTAAACCGTTAAATGATCTGGCCTATTCTTTTAAAGAAAGCGGCGGAGTAGATGTTGGTGCAAGTGTATTTACCATCGGGTATCCTTATGCACTAACAGGCATGGGTAAAGAAGCCAAATTTACAGACGGCAAAATAAGCTCTAAAACAGGTTACAACAACGCTATTAATACATACCAAACATCCATACCAGTGCAGCCTGGCAATAGTGGCGGTCCTCTCTTTAATGAAAAAGGGCAGGTAATAGGTGTGGTGAACGCAAGGGTAAAAGGGGCAGACAACGTGTCGTATGCGATAAAGCTGAATTACGTAAAAAACCTGATTGAATTGTTGCCTGAAACGGTTGAACTACCATCTAATCAAAGCATAGGCACTCTTTCTCTAGAAGAAAAAATAAAAGTGCTTTCTGATTACGTGGTATTAATTAAAATTAAATAAGACCTATTTATGAAAACCTTATCTACCCTGTTTTTTATTTTGTTTTTATCGTGCAGCAGTTTTGTTTTTTCTCAAAACCATAAATCTGATGAATCAACCGGCCTGCCAAACGAACTGGATAATAAATACACTCCTGATAAAACATCTTTGCTTAACAGCAGTACAGATGCTTATATTACCAGCTACCGAGGTTCTAACGAATCTAATATTAAAAATGTAGTCTCATTTGACATTACAAATTTAGCCCGGAGCACCGTTTCTTTTTATTATGAACGTGCGTTTAATAAAATACTTGCCGCACAGGTTGGCATAGGTGCAACGCTTGCTAAAGATGAAGTCCAACAAACCTTTGTACCGGTTGGCCTTTCTGTTTTTTCTAATGGCGACGATAATTATAACAGCGCAACTGGTGGAACGACAGAGACCTTAACGAATATCCTTAAGCAAAGTTCATATACCAAAACGGGTATTTTTTTAGCGGCAGGTTTAAAACTTTACGTTTCCGGAACTGCGCCTAAAGGAATATTTTTTCAGGTAGGGACAACGTATGCAGTAAGTAATCTGCAGTTTACAGAAAATAACGGCAATGTGCTCTATACCACTAATAGTTCTGGTGCTCCGATAGCAGGGCCACTTACCTCAGTGCCTATTATTGTGAAAAATCTTAATTTTAATTTTACCTGGGGTTATCAGTTTGTAGTGGGTGTTGGTAAGGTAAAATTTGTAAACTCAGTTTATGCAGGAATAGGCATCAAAAAAATCACATACACCAATGTAGTAGATTACAATTCGAATTATAACAGTAATACAGGGGCATATTCAACCCCTTATACTGGTGTTGATGGCACTCAAAAAACGGCAATAATGCCATCTCTTATTATTGGCTTTTCTATAGGTTGCGGCTGGTAACTTATTTTTTATTCATTTCTTCGCGCAATTTCTTAGGCAGGCTATTCACTATTAGTTGGTACGAATTATCAATCCATTGTTTAAGCAGTTTTTTATTAACTGTTCCATCACCAGTTAAGTTAATGCATTGTTTAAAAAAGAAATAAAAATTAAAGCGCAAAAAAGCTACTCCAGGTTGTAATTTTGCAACGCTAATGCTGAATCGCATGCGTTAGCAATCGGAAAAGTCAACAGACACTAAAAGAATGAGCCAGTTTGAAAGAAACAGCAACGTATTGAAAAAATACATACCTGAACCTGCCGTACCTGTTATTGCAAGATGGATCACCGAATACGATTTTAAGCTAAAAATAAAAAAAGAGCGCAGTACCAAGCTGGGCGATTATCGCTCTCCATACGACGGGCAAAATCACATTATTACCATTAATTACAACTTAAATAAATATGCTTTTTTAATTACACTGGTGCATGAAGTTGCTCATCTGGTAACCTTTACGAAACATAAAAATAGTGTCAACCCGCATGGAGAAGAATGGAAACAGCAATATAAAATATTGATGAAGCATTTCTTGAATACTGATTTTTTTCCAACAGATGTGTTGCTGGCCTTACAAAAGCATTTTTTAAGCCCGGCCGCTTCAAGCTGCAGTGACGCAAATTTGCTTCGTATTTTAAAACGTTATGATGAAAACGGGGAACAAAGAACGTTTATAGAAAATATTCCCGAGAGAACCATCTTTAAATATAATGGTGGAAGGGTTTTTGAAAAAGGTGAACGCATACGCACCCGCTATCGTTGTAAGGAAATTTCTACCGGCGCCATTTATTTATTTCATGCGCTGGCAGAAGTGGAGTTAACTTAAAAAGTGGACATCTAAATAGTAATGCCGATGACCAGCACATCGTCTACCTGTTCTAAATTGCCTTTCCAGGCGGTGAATTTTTGCTCCAGATAATTTTTTTGCTCAGACATAGGCAAATGCAGGCTTTCTTTAATGTATTCCTGCAATTTCTTATATTTTAATTTTTTGCCTTTAGGCCCGCCAAACTGGTCAGCATACCCATCCGAGAAAATATAAAGCCTATCTCCTTTTTCAAGCGGCAAGGTATGATTGGTAAACTGGGTAATTTTTTCTTCCATAAAAGCACCTACCGGTTTTTTATCTCCGTTCAGTTCAATCATAGATTTATTTTTTTTGAAGATGTATCCTCCGTTAAAAGCCCCGGCAAATTCCAGTAGGTTATTTTTTTTGTGCAGAGCACACAGCGCAATGTCCATTCCGTCGCGCACAGTAGAGCTGTTATAAGTTTGGTGCAACGAAACTGTTAACCAGTTGTTTACTGCATCTAATATTTTAGCAGGCTCCGTCATGTTTTGTTCCAGCACTGCTTTATTCAGCAAATTAAAATTTACGATAGACATCAGTGCGCCCGGCACACCATGGCCTGTGCAATCAGCAGCTGCAATGTATATGCATTCTTTATTTTGCTCTATCCAGTAAAAATCTCCGCTTAAAACATCTTTTGGTTTAAATAAAACAAATGACTCCGGAAGCAATTCGTGCCACATTTTATGCGGCGGAAGCAAGGCCTGCTGGATCCTTTCTGCATATTTGATGCTATCTGTTATGTCTTTATGCTGCTCTTCAATAATTTTGTTTTTAACGGCAAGCTTAAGATTGGCTTTTTGTTTCAATTTGTTTTGCCTGAACAAGACAAAGGATAAAAACGCAATCAGTACCAGTATAACTGCAGATACTATTAAAAAAAATTGCTGCTGCTTACTTTGTATTTGTTGTATTTCCAGTTGTTTGTTCAGGAGTTGATTTTCCTTTTCTTTTTTTTCTGTTTGATATTTTTTATCCAGTTCGTTAATTTGTTTCTGACTTTCTAAACCAAAAAGGCTGTCGTTTAGAGCAACATATAACTGGGAATACTCATAAGCTTTTTTATAATTGCCATTTTTGGAATAAATAGTATTCAGATTATCATAAGCTTGCAATAACACACCTTTATCATCTGAATCAACTGCTTTTTGATATCCTTTTAGGCCAAATTCTAATGCTTCTTTTGATTTGTTGATGTCCGCATTTATTAAAGCTACATTTAAATACGTAAGCGCGAGAACATTATTAGCAGTTGTATTACTTTCTTCTCTTAGTTTTATTATTTCCGAATAGTACCCTAAGGCCTCCTTGTAATTTTTTCTTTTATACTCTATATTAGCTAACCCAAGTAATGAGTTTACATAATTTTCTGATTTTTTATTATCTGAATAATAGGCCAATACCTGTTTAAAACACACTGTTGCCCTGGCGTATTTGCCCATAGCAACATACGTTTGTCCCAGGTTATTACAATCACTTAAAAAATTTCTGCTTTTTTTATCTGAATACATTTTTAAGGAATTTTCCCAATAGTAACTCGCTTTTTCAAAATCATTTTGATAATAAAAAGCTGCTCCTAGATCAGAATAACTACTGCCGGTTAATTCTGTGTTTTTTATGCTTTCCCATATTTTTAAAGCTTTTAAGTGATAGGTTACTGCATCTTTATAATTACCCGTGTAAGTATTTATTAAGCCTAAATTTCTATTTGCTAAACCGATGCCTCTATAATAATTTAATTGAGTGCTTTCTTCAATGTTTTTTTTCACTATACTATCTGCTTTATCATATTCTCCCATAAGAATATAATTAAAAGCGATTTTATTTTTAGCATCAATGCATTTTTGCGGGTATGACTTGCTAAAAGCTTTATTTATTTTTTGGTAATAGGTAATGGCTTCTGTATAATTTCCTTTACCTGATATATAAGCACCTATATCTGAATACCTGTTTATCCTGTCTGTATCGGATGCAGATTTAGTGTATAAATTAATGAGGCTATCTAAATGTTTGTCTTGAGAGAAAACAGCAAACGCTTTAATGAAAATAAGAAATAGAGTATATTTAAACCATCGCATAATTTGTTTTTTAAACCCTCATTATATACATTTGACAAAACTAACCTAAAACTTTAAATTATGGCAACAGGAATTGTATTAAGTGTTGACCCTTCAGGAGTATCCGGACAGGTTCAAGTAGATGAAACAGGAGAAACATTACCTTTTAACGATCCTAACTTTCCAAAGACGGGCATAACACCAAACGCACCAACCAATGCGTGTACCTTTGACATTTTAGGCCAGGTAACTCCTAAAGGCATTCTATACTATGCAGCTAATTTACAAGCTGCCGGTGCACCAACTACAAAAACTATTAACGGGCCTTTTACCGGGGATTTAAGTGCTCCTATCGGTACAGTAATTGTTATAACCAGTGCCGCAGCCATTGTTACAGGAAACATTAATGTTAGTGGCGGAAAGGTAGTTGTTGATGCTAGCGCACAAGTAAATGGCAATATAACTGTTGACACAGATGGTATAGTAGCAGTAAAAGGCAAAGGAACTATTAAAGGAGGAATTACTCTTAATACAGGCGGAAATTTAAAAGTGGTTAACAAAGGCAAAATCATGGGGGGTATTGTTATTACTCAAGCCGGACGTGTTATGATCGGAAATAATAACGGTCCCGGTTTTATTAATAGCCCTACCGATATAGATGGAAAAATAAGGCATTTTAGCATAACAGCCGATTCTTCTATTAACTGCAACGGACAATAGATTTAATGACTTACTAAAAAACATCGTATTTCTATGATGTTTTTATGCCTTTTATATTTTGAGGAGCTGGTTAAAAGTTTCTTCGTATTGCTTAGTAATAGTTTGCAGAGAATATTTTTTAATTACATTTTCATATGCTGCTTCAGTAATATCTTTTCTCAAGTCGACGTCGTTTAAAAGCTCATTGATGCTAAGTGCCAGTGTTTTGGCATCTTTTATATCGCAAACCAAGCCATTGCCTTCTACCACTTCTTGTAAGCCGCCCGCATTTGTTGATACTACGGGCACTTTATACAAAAACGCATCCAGTACACTACTTCCTAAGCCCTCTTCCTGAGAGCTCATAACAAACGCATCAAAAATGGAAAAAAAATCTTCAACCTCATCAACATATCCCATTAAGTGGTACCAACGACTGATGTTTAAATGTGCGATTTCCTTTTCTACTTCCTGTTGCAAATTGCCTTCGCCAAAATGAAGAAACATAAAATCATCGCGCATTTGTGAAAGATGATAAATTACTTGCGTCATTGTAAGCGGGTCTTTATGTGGAACCAAGGCCGCAACACTTGCAATTATTTTTTTGTTATGCCAGCCTTTAAAATGAATTAATTTTTCTGCGCGGTCTTTATTTAAGTTTTTTGCGACAGCAATATCCGGTATTACGGAAATATTTTTTAGTTCGAAATTTTCTAAAATGGCTTGTATAGCAGATGAAATGGCAACTAATTTATTTGTGCGCTTGTATTTTAGTTTGGTAAAAAAACCTTTGGGCACAAAATCCACGCGGCGTGTATAAACAATTTTTGCTTTATGAAACAGTGAAGAAATTACGCCATACATTTGTGCCGAAGCTGTTTGCGCGTGTATGATATCAAACTTTTTAGCTTGTTTTACTAAATGTAAAATAGCCTGTAAGCCATTGTTAACAGAATGTATTTGGATATTTAGTTCTTTTGCTTTTTGATGTAGGGGAAAGTTTTTCCTGCACAGCAATTCTACTTCATGGCCCTGTTGTAAAAAACCCTGTATGTTGTAAAGCGTTTGCCTTTCACCACCACGCCAAGTTTTTTCGGTATTTACCTGAAGAATTTTCATCAGGCAAAACTATACATTATGCTCGTCGTTATGAAAAAATAATTGTGTGAAAAATACACAAAAAGTTACACCGGCTTGCGTTTCCAGTGTATCTTCATTTATAAAGGAAAGCAATTCAATTAAAATAAAGAAAATAAAAAACACCGACATTTTTTTAGTTGACAGAAATGGAGCCAATAAGTAAATTAAAAAAACAAGTAAACCTGTTATTCCTAAAGCTACGGTAGTTGCCAGGTATTGGTCGTGAGACCGCAACCGCCATTCTTGTTTTAAGCTACTGTCAGATTCATCATACTTTTCTGTAAAAGCCTGTTCAACATCGCCGGTACCAACACCAAATAAAACATGTTCTCTTATGATCCAAACTGCCACTTGCCAAAATTCAAGCCGCATGGCAAGAGAATGTCCGTTGGTTTCATGTGCACGCATCGCGCCGTCAATTTCCCATAAAATTTCGTGTACTCGCGTACGTATATCGGCCGGATTGATATATGAATAGTTGGCATATCCGTTCTCAATCAATTTAATATCCTGGTTTGTAAGTTGAGAAAAACCCATCGAGTCCCTGGTAAGATTTTTAGAAGCAAGGTATCTCACTAAGGTGTAACGTAGTGAATTTTTCCGGTTGTCTAGGCCATCAAAATCCAGTTTGCTTTTTTTATGCCATTCCTTTTTTAATTCCGAATCGCAGATTAAAATATAGACATAATTGCCATTCTCTGTAAATTTATAGATCGTATCATTTCTGTAGAGGCAACCATTGGAAGAATATTTAGGTAGTGTTTTTAAATCGATATCGTTCACTGTGTACAGCCTTTTATACTCATCTCTCACAATGTAAATGGTGTATAGCAACCCTCCCATAAAAAGTACGAGGAAAGAGATCTTGATTGCAGAAGATTGCTTTGAAAAAAGAAAAATTATAATACCTAAAAAAGCCAAGATGCCTAGTATAACGAGGCCGGTAAATGATTGCAGAAAGATTAAGAAAAACAACAGCCAGAAAGTAACAAACAGGTAAACTATTTTTTGCTTGATGAGTGGCGAATCTATAAAGCAGAAAAACAAATAACAAATAGAAAGTACGATCATTAATGAAAAACGTATGTGAGATTCAAAAATGGAAATCTCCCTCACATCGTGAATTTTTTTATGTAAAATACCAAAGTAAACAGCCATGCTGCAAAAGGAAGCAACCACACAAGCCAGTACAAAAAAATGCATCACAATATGATAATTTTTTTTAGCAAGTGGCGGCGATGTAAAAAACAAAACAGGCAACCAAAGCATGGGCAGTTTTATGCGCAGATCTTTAAAACCATAGGTAAAATCACTGGTCCATAGCAAGCCTATTACATAAAAAAGATAAATGCCTATAAAAGCCCAAAATGATCTTGATCTTTTTAATGTATTCCACTTGCTGATAAAATTTCTTTCAACAAGCCAATTTCCTAATAAAACAAATTGCGAAACACTCACCAAAAAACGGGAAAGCGGCATACCTACTACCAGTAGAACTAAACCGAAAATAAAAACATTCTTATGCGTTACGTAGTTTTTTATCTGCATGCCTTTATTTAGTAAGCCTGCCCCAAACGCCCAAAGGAAGCTTTACGCCGCTCTTTGCCTGCAAAAATAATTCGCCGGTTTGTAAGGCAGACTGATGTTGTTTAGCATAAGAACGTAAAAAGTTCTCAATTATTATGCTGCTAAAACCAAGCGAATAAGCATTCAAAATAAGCAAGTGTTTATCCGGGTTTAAAACCTTTAAAACTTCGCTCATCATTTCAGAGATATTATCTTCCAGCTGCCATTTTTCTCCATTTGGGCCATGGCCATAAGCAGGGGGATCTAAAATAATTCCGTGGTAAAAATTACCGCGGCGCGCTTCTTTTTTAATAAATTTCAAAGCATCATCAACCATCCAGCGTATATTATCCAGGTTTGAAAGCTGCATATTTTCATTTGCCCAGGTAACCACTTGCTTAATGCTGTCTACATGCGTAACATCGGCACCTGCTGCACGCGCAGCCAATGATGCACCACCCGTGTAAGCAAACAGGTTTAAAAATTTCGGTTTATCAATACCAGCAAGAAAAGTAAAAATAGTATCCCAGTTAACGGCCTGTTCAGGAAAAACACCAACGTGTTTAAACGATGTCAGACCCAATCTGAAGTTAATATCTTTCGTTTTAAATTTATAATTGATCTTCCATTGATCCGGCATTTGCTTTAATTTCTTCCAATCGCCGGCAGAGCTTGAGCGTGGAATGAACTTTACATGTGCTTGTTTTTCCCAATCTGCATTGCTCCAGGTTTTAGGCCATACCGCCTGTGGTTCAGGACGAATAGTAATATATTGTCCGAAACGTTCCAGTTTTTCAAAATCGCCCACATCAAGCAATTCGTAGTCTTTCCAATTTTCGGGTGTGAGTAATTGCATGGTGTAAAATTAGTTTAGTTTAAAACAACAATATTTTATTTTTTCGCCTTTGGCTGAAAACAATTGCTCGTAATAGGTTTGTATGTTGGTTAATTCTTCTTTGCCAGATGGATTGTTTACATACAGGTCATTCGTTGAAAAAAGCAATTCCAATTTATTTTCTGCAATCACTTCTAGTGTATATTCGTAAAAACTGGTGCTGTCGGTTTTTAAATGCACCAAGCCCCCTTTCTTCAAAAGTTTTTTATAACGATTTAAAAACATCGGATTGGTGAGACGCTTACGTACACGCGTTTTTTGCGGTTGCGGATCCGGAAAGGTTATCCAGATTTCATCTATTTCGTTTTCAGCAAAGCAATACTCTATAAAATCAATGCGTGTGCGGACAAACGCTACGTTCAGCATTTTATGTTCAGTGGCAAATTTTGCTCCCGCCCAAATACGGTTCCCTTTAATATCAACGCCGATGTAGTTTTGGTCAAGATTGTTTTGTGCAAGCCCAACTGTATATTCACCGCGGCCGCAACCCAGTTCCAGCACGATAGGGTTTTCGTTTTTAAAAAAATCCTTCCTCCACTTCCCCGATAAAGGATGTCTTTCTTTTATTTTTTCGAACGGAAGGAATGTACAATTTTCAAACGTATCAAACTCCGCAAATTTTTCAAGCTTATTTGGCATAGAAGCTGCGAAATTAAACAATTAGTTGATGAGACAAATTAGTCTGTGTTTAAAATACGATTATCTGATTAATGAACAATGTAATTGACTAATTTTGTAGAATGGCTAAAACCAAATCATCTTATTTCTGCCAGAGCTGCGGCTATCAATCTCTTAAATGGCTTGGTAAATGCCCTTCCTGCGAGACCTGGAATTCTTTTGTAGAAGAAATCACCGTAAAAGAAACCAAAAATAACAGTGGTTCAACCTCTTTAAATAAAGTCCGAAAACCCCAGTTAATTAACGAAATTACGGTTGAGAACGAGCAGCGTTTTTCTACAAACGACAGTGAATTAGACCGGATCTTAGGCGGAGGAGTTGTTGCCGGCTCTTTGGTTTTATTTGGCGGCGAGCCCGGCATTGGTAAATCCACGCTTATGTTGCAGGTTGCGTTACAGGCAAAAGGCATAAAAATTTTATACGTTTCGGGTGAAGAAAGCGAACAGCAAATACGCATGCGAGCCGAGCGCGTTGGCATTAAAAACGATGCCTGCTTCATTTTATCAGAGACAAATACACAAAACATTTTTAAGCAGATCGAACAGAATGAACCTAATCTGGTTATTATAGATTCTATTCAAACATTGCATACTTCTTTTATCGAATCGAGCCCTGGAAGCGTTTCGCAGGTGCGGGAATGTGCTGCCGAGCTGATGCGTTTTGCCAAAGAAAGCGGTACATCCGTTTTTATGATAGGCCACATTACCAAAGATGGCAGCCTTGCCGGGCCAAAGGTTTTAGAGCATATGGTAGATACGGTTCTCCAGTTTGAAGGCGACAGAAATTATGTTTACAGGTTGCTTCGCACAACTAAAAACCGCTTTGGCAGCACTAATGAGCTTGGTATTTATGAAATGCGCGGCACAGGTTTGCGCGCCGTAAGCAACCCATCTGAAATATTGATTACACACAGAGATGAGCCTACCAGCGGCGTTGCTATTGCAGCCAGCATGGAAGGTTTACGCCCGATGCTGATTGAAATACAATCTCTAGTAAGCAGTGCCGCTTATGGTACGCCCCAACGCGCCTCTACCGGTTTCGACCTGCGCAGGCTAAACATGCTGTTAGCGGTGCTCGAAAAACGCTGTGGCTTCAGGCTTGGCGTGAAAGATGTGTTCTTAAACATTGCAGGCGGTATTAAAGTAGAGGACCCGGGCATTGACCTTGCGGTGGTTTGCGCCGTGCTTTCATCAAACGAAGACTTGTGCATACCGCAAGATACCTGCTTTGCTGCCGAAGTCGGCCTTACCGGTGAGATCAGGCCTGTAAACCGTATAGAGCAACGTATTGCCGAAGCTGAGAAACTTGGCTTTAAGCGTATGTTTATATCAGCTTACAATACAAAAGGGCTTGATATCAATAAATACAAAATCAAAGTGATTAGTGTGACGAAGATGGAAGATGTATTCCAGCATTTATTTGGGTAACCTCTTCATGAAATGGATTTCACATTACATCAAATACACTTAATTATTTAACATTTTAAGTTAAGAAAAGTTACAGGATGTACGTCAATATTTATTCGGTTAATGGCTTAATTCTTTCTTTAAAGCGAAAAAAAACTTTTTTGAATTAACATTATTATTTATATTAGCGCTCGTTTATATTTTAAAAAACTAATCTTATGATGAAAAAAATTACACTAGCTCTCGTATTTACAGCAGCATTTTTTGTAAGCAGTTTTGCCCAGAAGAATCCCATGAAAGAAGGTGATAATGCCTTTATGAACCATGAGTACTTCACAGCAATCGACTGGTATAAAAAGGCATATATAAAAGAAAAGAAAGCTGAGAAAAAAGCGAAAATCCTGTTTCGCACTGCAGAAAGCTACCGTCATATCAATCAGCTAAACGAGGCTATTACCTTCTATTCTAAAGCTATTGCAGCTAAATACCCTGATCCTATTTCTAATTTCTATATAGGTGAAATTAAAAAAGAGCAAAAGCTTTATAACGAAGCTATCTCTGCTTTTGAAAACTATAAAAAAGAAGTTCCTTCTGATAAACGTGCAGAAGACGAGATTAAATCTTGTGAACTGGCTCAAAAATGGGTAGACAGCCCAACCCGTCATAAAATGGAGAACATGGGCATGATCAATACAAAAAGCGAAGAATACAGCCCTTCTTTTTCTGACAAAAAAAATACTTCATTATACTTCACTTCAACTCGTGAAGGTTCTACTGGAGCTAAAACTGACGGAACAACCGGTGATTTAGCATCAGATATTTTTGAAACCAAATTAGGCAAAGATGGTAAATGGAGCACTCCTACGCCACTTGCAGATCCTATCAATACCCCGGTTAACGAAGGTGAAGCAGTTGTTGACCGCAAACAAACTTTTATGATCTTTACTCGTTGCGGAGAAGCAAAAAAGAAAGTTATTTCTTGCCAGCTTTATATCTCTAAAAAATCAGGTCCGGCTTGGGGAGTACCTGAATTATTGCCATTCAACATTGACAGCTCTCATTTTGAACAACCTGCTTTATCTCCTGATGGAAACACTTTATACTTCTCATCTAACATGGCTGGCGGTAAAGGCAAAAACGATATCTGGAAAAGTGAATTTGACAAAAAATCTAAAAACTGGGGCACACCTGTAAACTTGGGCGCTTCTGTTAATACAACCGGTAACGAAGGATACCCTTATATGCATGCTGATAGCAAAACTTTATACTTCTCTTCAGATGCTATGTTAGGTTTAGGCGGACTAGATATTTATAAAATCACTGCTGATAAAGGTGGTGCATTTACAGGAACTGCTGAAAACTTAAAATACCCAATGAACTCTCCTTATGATGATTTCGGTATTATTTATGATGGTAATAAAGACAGGGGTTATTTATCTTCTAACCGTGAAGGCGGTAAAGGAGAAGATGATATCTGGTCATTCTACCTTCCACCATTGGTATTTAATGTAAACGGTGTGGTTACCAATGCTACAGATAAAACACCGGTACCTAACTGCCCTATCATCATTAAAGGATCTGATGGTACTTTAGCACAGGCTTCTACCGACAAAGATGGTGCCTACGCACTTGTTTTAAAACCGGAAGTATCTTATGAAATTTACACTCAAACCAACAAAGATGTAAAAACACCTACTGCTGCTTTAGGTTTCTTAGCATCAGAAGACAAGGGTAAATTCAGCACAGTTGGCGTAAACGAATCAACTAACTTCAAAAAAGACTTCCAATTGTCACCTGTTATTCAAGAGATTAAAATCCCTGCTGTATTGTTTGAAACAGCTAAATGGGATGTAAGGCCTCAGTTCCAGGATTCATTAAACTACTTATATAAAATATTAATGGATAACCCAACGATTATCATTGAGCTTAGTGCGCATACAGATAGCCGTGGCGATACAAAATCAAACGATATCCTTTCTCAGAAACGTGCTCAGTCTTGCGTTGATTACTTAGTATCTAAAGGAATTCCTGCAGAGCGTATGGTTGCTAAAGGATGGGGTGAGCGTAAATTAAAAATAACTGACGCTCAAATTGCTAAAGCAAAAACCAAAGAAGAAAAAGAAGCTTTACATGCTATTAACCGTAGGGTTGTGTTCAAGATTATTAGCTGGGATTATGTGGATCCTAAAGCTCCAAAAACAGAAATACCTAAATACCATCCTAAAGTAAGCGGTGAGGAAGATTCTGATAAAATTGAAGATTCTCCAAGCAACAAATAGTTTGGTCAATAATACTAAACGAAAGCCTCACAATTGTGAGGCTTTTTTTATATCGTATATTTTTTATCTTTGATAAAAATTAAAACAAAACACCATGATGAAGATGAATTTTATAGCCATTTTAGTGGCAGCTATAGTACCTTTAATAATGGGTTTCATTTGGTACAACCCAAAAACGCTTGGAAACGCCTGGGCAAAAGCAGCTGGCGTAGATGAAGAGAAAATGAAAGGCGCTAATATGCCTCTTATATTTGGTTTAACTTTTGTATTCAGCTTTTTTATAGCTGTGGTAATGAATTTTGTAACAATCCATCAATGGGGCGCTTGGTCGTCTATGGCAACCGACCCGCAAGCTATGGCGGATCCTAATTCCCCCGTAGGAATGTATTTCGCTGATTTTATGTCAAAATACGGTAACAATTTCCGCACTTTTAAACATGGTGTTTTGCACGGAACAACCAGCGGGTTTATGCTGGCACTGCCTATTATAGCCATCAATGCTTTATTTGAACGCAAAGGATTTAAATATATCGCTATAAACGCTGGTTTCTGGATTATTTGCATGGCCATTATGGGTGGCATTGTTTGTGCCTGGCAGTAATTTCTGCTATTTTTATTGGCAAACCTTTAGCATCTTTGTAAGTAAATGTGCGGCATTGCAGCTATAGTTGGGTTTACTGAAAAAGGCAAACAACGTTTTAGTCGTATAGGGCAATGCGCAGCTTTACTTAAACACCGCGGACCCGATAACCAGAAATTTATTATTGAACCTGATTTTGCCATGGCCCACGCGCGGCTTAGCATCATCGATCTATCTGAAGCAAGCAATCAACCATTTACCACGTACGACGGGCGTTTTACTATAGTTTATAATGGAGAAATCTTTAATTACAAAGAATTAAAAAAACAACTGCAACAACTTGGCCACACCTTTTACACAGATGGTGATGTAGAGGTGTTGATTACTCTTTATAAAGAATTTGGTAAAGACGGGCTACACAAAATAAATGGTTTTTTTGCATTTATATTATACGACAAACAAAATGAAATTTTTTTTGCAGCCCGCGACAGGCTTGGTATTAAGCCATTTTACTATTATACCGATGAAAATTATTTTGCCTGCTCATCAGAATTACGGGTAGTAAAGCAAATTACAGACTGCAATACCATTAATAAAACGGCTTTATTTGCTTACTTACAGCTTACCTACATTCCCGAAAAAACAAGTATTATAGAAAACATTTATAAGCTTGAACCCGGAGAATGTATATTTATTGAAAAGAACAAAATTTCGAAAGAAAAGTATTTCTCGCTTAACCTGCCAACAATTTATAAAGAAGATAAAAACATCAATCAAACATTCCTGAATTTATTAGAAAGCGCTGTAGAAGAAAGGTTAACCGCCGATGTGCCTGTGGGCAGCTTCTTAAGCGGAGGCGTTGACAGCAGCGTGATCACAGCCATTGCCTCACAGAAAAACAAAAGCTTGCAAACATTTTCTATCGGTTTTAAAAACAATACATATTTCGACGAATCGGTTTATGCCGAGATCGTTGCGAAAAAATATAAAACACAACATCAGACTTTTTTCTTAAGTGAAAATGAGGCGGAAAATGAAGTAGAAAATTTTTTAAACGCGATCGATGAGCCATTTGCTGATTCGTCAGCCTTCAATGTTTTTGTGCTTTCAAAAAAAACCAGGCAACATGTAAGGGTGGTATTATCGGGTGACGGAGCTGATGAGCTTTTTGCTGGCTATAACAAGCACCGCGCTGAATGGATGATTCGAAATCAACCTTTAAAAACCTCTCTTTTCAAAACTGTTTCATCTGTTTCAAAAATGCTCCCTGCTTCAAGAGGCAGCAGATTAACCAATAGAATCAGGCAATTAGAGCGTTTTGCAAACGGAGCAAAATTATCTCCACAAGAAAGATACTGGCGCTGGGCCTGCTTTTATGAAGAGACAAAAGCGGCAGAATTAATTAACCTTTCCCAAAAAGAAAAGCAGGAATTTGCTGCATTGAAAAGCAAATATACCTCTATCATAACTGATGATTACAACAGCTTTTTATTAGCTGATGTCAACCTGGTTTTGCCAAGCGATATGCTTACTAAAGTTGACAGGATGAGCATGGCCAACGCACTTGAAGTGCGAAGCCCTTTTTTAGATTACAGGTTAGTTGAATTTGCATTTTTGTTACAGTCGAAAAATAAAATTGATGCTACTGCACAAAAGAAAATAGTAAAAGAAAGCTGTGCACATTTGCTTCCCGATGAAATTCTGAACAGAAAAAAACACGGCTTTGAAACGCCTGTGCAGCAATGGCTCCGGGGCTCTTTAAAACAAAAAGTAGAGACTTATTGCCTGGATAGAGATTTTATTGAACAACAAAATATATTTAATTATCCGGTGCTTAAACAGGTCGTTGAAAAAGCCCTAAGCACTAATCCGGGAGACGCCACTTCATTGGTATGGAGCATTTTAATTTTTAATTATTGGTATAAACAAAATATCTTGTAATGCCACGCGTGCTAAGAATCATAAACAGGTTTAATTTGGGTGGGCCCGCCTACAATGTGGCCTACCTTACCAAGTATTTGGCTCCTGAATATGAAACCCTATTAATTGGTGGAGAGAAAGAACCTGACGAAGACAGTTCATTATTTATCTTTAATGAAATGGGCTTAGAGCCATTGGTCATTGATGAAATGAACCGTTCGGTCAATTTTTTACAGGACATAAAAGCTTATTATCGCATTAAAAAAATCATAAAAGAATTTAAACCTGATATTGTACACACTCATGCTGCAAAGGCAGGTGCATTGGGGCGTTTGGCTGCACATAGTTGCAATGTTCCGGTAATTATACATACCTTTCACGGACATGTTTTTCATTCGTATTTCGGAAAAATTAAAACTAATATTTACAAAAATGTAGAGCGCTTCCTGACGAAAAAATCTTCGGCCATAATTGCCATAAGCGACAAACAGAAACAGGAATTATGCGTTGAACACAAAATTGCTCCTTTACAAAAAACGATCGTTGTTCCGCTAGGCTTTGATCTTTCTAAGTTTTCAGAAAATCAAACTGAGAGAAGAAAAACTTTCAGGGAAAAATATCAGATAGAAGAAGATGAGATCTGCATTGTAATCATTGGCCGCTTAGCCCCTGTTAAAAACCATCCTTTATTTTTAAAAGCTATTGAGTATGTAAAAAACAATTCCGGTAAAAAAATACGGGCTGTGATTGTTGGCGACGGAAATTTGCGAAATGATTTAATGCAACTTTGCACAAACCTGAACCTCGATTATTGCTATTATCCGGAAGACCAGAAAAAAGCTACCATTATTTTTACTTCCTGGATACAGGATGTTTCCTATCCATTAGCAGGAAGCGATATAGTTTGTTTAACTTCATTTAATGAAGGTACGCCGGTTAGCTTAATCGAAGCTCAGGCAGCCTCAAGAGCCATTGTTACTACTAAAGTTGGTGGAATAGAAAATTCTGTAAACAGCGAAGCTGCTTTTTTGATTGATATAGCCGATGAAAAAACCTTTTTTGAAAAACTGCTTCTTCTTTGTATGGATACAGAGCTTCGCGAAAAGATGGCTCAAAATGGCAAAAGCTTTGTATTTGAACAATTTCATTATACCCGTTTAGTGGGAGATGTTAAACGCCTGTATAGCTCTTTATTAAAAGGCTAGTAAAAACAATAAAATTTGTATATTTACAAGGTATTTAAACCCCTTATGCGAAAACTTTTATTATTGTTTGTTGCTATTTTAAGTTTATCATCTTGTCGGATTTTACGTCCCAATTTAATGCTTAAAACACCCAAAGATTATGTGTTTGACCAGCTAAATGATACCATGACAAGAGAAGACTACCGTATTTCGCGTACGGATGCGGTTTCTTTGCGTATCTTATCTAATGAAGGGTTTAAACTAGTTGATTTTTCTAATAACGGCGCGCCATCTAACATATCAAGCAATTCGGTTATCGAAACACTGGTAGAACAAGACGGCACAATAAAAGTTCCCCTTATCGGCCGTGTAAAAGTAGAAGGTTTAACTGCTCGCGAAGCAGAACAACTTTTAGAGACAAAATTTTCTGAGTTTTACGTCGGCCCCTATGTGATATTGCGTGTAACCAATAAAAGGGTGTCTGTATTTCCTGGCGCCGGCGGTGCTGGAAAAGTGATTCCTATTACAAATTTAAATACAACGGTGCTCGAAGCACTTGCTTATGCAGGTGGTATAACAGACGATGGCAAAGCGTATAGAATAAAACTGGTGCGTGCCGCAAAGCCCAAGCCAAAAGTTTATTTAATAGATCTCTCAACTATTGAAGGTTTAGAAGCAGGTAATACAGTTGTACAAGCTAATGATGTAATTTATGTAGAACCACGCCCAAGGTTTGTTAGCAGGGCAATTGCAGAGTTAGCTCCTTATGTTTCTATCGTTTCATCAGCCATTTTAATTTATACATACATAGTGGTATTTAAAAAGAATTAGAAATGATTGGTGGCGACTTACATGATAAGAGCAGTAATATAAATCAGTACCAGGAACGCTTAACCAAATTTAGCAGTGAGTTTGAGCTTGGTTTGTTCCTGCACATTGCTCGTAAAAGCCTGATCTGGATTTTTTTATTACTGGCCATTTCCTTAACCATTGTATTTTTGTACTTACGCTATGCACAGCCTATTTACCAGGCCAAAACAACCATACAAATAAATACAAAAAACCAAGCCAACAAAATCTTAAATATCAATCAGATGTATGAAGACCAGGATCCATTGGCAGGTTCTATTGAGATTCTAAAATCAAAGGTTTTTTTAAATCGCATTGTTAACACCTTAGATCTTTATGTAAGCTATTTCAACGAGAGTACTTTTAAATCAAGTGAGCTATACACGTCTACCCCTTTTATTGTAGATATAAATATAAAAGATCCATCGCTTTACGGGAAAAAGTTTTATGTAACGTTTACGGGCAAAACAAAAGGTTACATAGAGCAAAAAGATAAGAAAAGCACTGCTGAAAAAGTGTTTTTTGAAATTGACAAGTGGATTAATACCAATGGGTTTGACATCAAAATAAGCTGTAACCCGGCAAATGACAAAGAAAAATGCTTCGAAAGCATCCAGAAATTATCGCCCGTCTATTTCATTAAACAAGATGAAAACAGTATTACATCTAATATTCAAAGTCGTTTGGAAATTCGCCTACAAAATGAATTGGCTAAAACCGTAACTATCAGCCTGCGCGATTATAACCCATTAAAAGCAGCTGATATTGTAAATACAATTGCCTCCGAATTCCAGGAATACGATATTGAAAAAGAAAGCCAAAGCTCTGAGAAAGTCATTTCATTCATTAACGACCAGCTAAGCAATGTATATGCCCAGCTTAAAGTATCGGAGGATACCTTAGAAACGTACCGGAAAGAAAAGAACTTTAATACCAATGAACGGCAGGTACAATCTGATATGAGCAAAATATCTACTATAGAAGATCAATTGCTTAAAACAGAACTGGAGGAAAAAATTTTAGCGAACATACAGGAAGATATTCAGAAAAATAAAAGCATTGATTCCTACCAGCTGATATCAACTATTGCCGGTAGTCAGGAAGAAGCGGGTATAAAAGATATTGTAACTGCATTACAGAAATTACTGATCGACAAAGAAAATTTATTGTTCCAGGTAAAATCCAATAGTGAAGAGATTAAGCGTTTAAATTTTCAAATAGAAAACCAAAAGAATTTGCTGGTACAAAGCCTTTTTTCGTTGCGACAAAAAATGCAGTCTAAATACCAGAATTTAAAAGAAAAATCCGATCAGTACGAAAGCAAATACACTTCACAGCCTGAAAAAGAAATTGAATATGCACGCCTGATGCGGTTTTTCAGTATCAATGAAAAATATTATACGCTTTTGCTGGAAAAGAAAACAGAATTTTCTATTTCAAAAGCAGGCTTCGTATCACAAACGGTTGTGTTAGAAAAGGGGATGGCAAATATGAATCCTATTTCACCAAACAGGCAAACCACCTTGCTTATAGCCGTATTAACCTCTCTTTTAATAGGCTTAGGCATTATTATCGTGCGCTACTTAATGCATAACCAAATCAATTCATTAAACGAAATAACCAAGCAAATGCATGCCGGGGTAAATATTTTAGGAATTGTGCCAAGCTATGATAAAGAAATTCCGGTATCACAGTTGGTAATCGATAAAAATCCTAAATCGTTAATTGCCGAATCGTTTCGAACCTTGCGAAGCAATTTGCAATACATCTCTAACACAGAGGGCACAAAAATAATCGCATTAACATCAACCGTATCCGGTGAAGGAAAAACTTTTGTAGCCATTAACCTGGCGGGCATTATTGCTTTTACAGGCAAAAAAGTGATCATTTTAGATTTGGATATGCGCAAGCCCAAAATACACAAAGGATTTAGCGTGTCTAATGACAAAGGAATGAGCACCATCTTGATCGAGAAAAACTCATTAGAAGAATGTATACACAGAAGTAACTTGCCTGGATTAGATTTTATTACGGCAGGGCCAATTCCTCCAAATCCATCCGAATTAATCATCAGTGCTAAAATGGATGAGATTTTAGAAAGCCTAAAAACAGAATACGATATTATCGTAATAGATAATCCACCAGTTGGGTTGGTAACAGACGGTGTGCCGATGATTGCAAAAGCAGATTATCCTATTTATGTTTTTAGGTCTGATTATTCGAAACGAAATTACATCCAGATTCTAGACAGGCTTCAAAACGAAAATAAAATTGATCATCTTTCTGTCGTGTTGAATGGCGTGGATATTAATCGAAACACTTACGGATATAACTACGGTTATGGTTATGGATACGGTTATGGATATGGCAATAAATATGGCTATTACGAAGAGAAGGCCGAGGTAAAAAAGAAGACCGGCATATTTAAAAAGAAAATAAGTGTAAGCTGATATGGTTATTGAAAAAACGTTTATCGAAGGATTATTAGTATTAAAGCCCAGGGTGTTTGAAGACCCTCGTGGTTATTTTTTTGAAAGTTTTAATCAGAGAACTGTAGAAGCAGCCGGTTTAAAGGAGCAATTTGTACAGGACAATCAGTCTTTATCTCAAAAAGGTGTTTTGCGCGGACTGCATTTACAAAAGCCACCTCACGCCCAGGGCAAATTGGTTCGTGTCATTAAAGGCTCTGTGCTTGATGTAGCGGTTGATATCAGGAAAGGTTCTCCTACTTACGGAAAATATTTTTCCATAGAATTGAACGAGCAAAATAAAACTATGTTCTGGATCCCGGTTGGCTTTGCCCACGGCTTTTTAACGCTTGAAGACAACACGATTTTTCATTACAAATGCACAAATTATTACAATAAAGATTCGGAAGCATCTGTTTTGTGGAACGATCAAGATATTAACGTAAACTGGAATATTTCAAACCCGTTACTGTCTGAAAAAGACTTGACCGGAATTCCGCTAAAAGATTTTGTATCTCCTTTTTAGTAAATGGATTTTTTATCAAACATACCTTTACTTTATATTTTATTGTTTTGCGGAACATTGATATTCTCTATTTTGATCAACGAGCTTCTTTTAAATTTCTCTAAAAATTTAGGCACACGTAAAAGCACTGATGTGCAGATACGCTGGAATCCCACAGCCAAACCGGCTTTAGGAGGATTGGCTTTTTATATTGTTTTTTTATTTGCCTTTATAACGCTCGAATTTATAACACAAGGCAAGCAGGGATTTTTTTCCACCCAAAAAATTGTAGGTTTGTTTGGCTCGGTTACAGCCGCTTTCTTAATGGGTATGGCTGACGATGCTTATGACACCAAACCTCTTGTAAAATTTATTGTACAATGTTTGTGCGGCATCATTCTTATAAGCACGGGCACTAAAATAAACACGTTTCAAAGTGAATTTTTAAATTATTCTTTAACTATTCTGTGGGTGGTAGCTCTTATGAATTCCATTAATATGCTTGACAACATGGATGGGGTATCTACCATCACTACCCTGGCAATATGTATGTTTACCGTTTTTTACAGCGCACAAATGAACCTGGAAACGCAGCCTACTACGCTGATTATCATTGCTGTAATAGGTACACTTTTTGGCTTTTTGGCATACAACTGGCACCCTTCTAAAATGTTTATGGGAGATAGCGGCAGCCAGTTTTTGGGCATTTTTCTGGCTTTTTGTGGCATCGAATTCTGTTGGAATGTACCTGTCATCAGCGCAGGCAACCTCCCTGTCATGTACCCCATAAACAATCTCATTATCGTCTCTTTGGTTTTTATAATGCCACTTACCGATACAGCCATTGTCGTTATAAACCGCATGTCTAAAGGCTCTTCGCCCTTTGTTGGTGGAAAAGACCATACCACGCACAACCTGTTTTACCATGGCATTACCGAGAAAAAAATAGCTATTTTGTTCTTTATGATTAATATAACCGGTGGATGCCTCGCTCTTTGGCTCATCAACCAGATTGGTTTCAGCCTGCAGCGTTCACTATTATTTATAACTTATCCTCTTTTATTATTTTTGTTTTTGCTGTATCTTACATGGCGAAAACGTCATGCTTAATTACAGTAAAAAAATAAACCTTTTAGTTTTATCCTTTTCTTTTTTTGCTGTTTTTTCACTGGCATATGTGTTATTAAAAAAATACACACACCGCCAGGAAGCCAACTTAGATTATATTAATCCTGCTGAAAGCCTTTTAGGATTAAGCATTCCTAAAGACCTGCATTTTGCCGGCGAAGCAGTCCCTCAAAATGATTACAGCATTAAGGAGAATTTAGACAAGGCTTTTTCAGGGAATTCTTCCTCTTCTGCCTTTGCGCTGTTTAAACGCTGCGGGCTTTGGTTTCCACCTATAGAAGCTGTTTTGAAGCGGAATAACATTCCGGACGATATAAAATACATCGCATTGGAAGAAAGCAATCTTACCAATTCGCAATCATCACAGGGGGCTGCGGGCTTCTGGCAATTTGTTCCAAGCACAGGTGCGAATTATGGCTTAGAAATTAACGACGAAGTAGACGAACGATATAGCGTAGAAAAAAGCACCGAGGCCGCCTGTAAATTTTTTAAGGAAGCATACAAACATTTCGGCAGCTGGACCATTGCTGCTGCGGCTTACAACTTAGGCACTGGAGGAATTGAGCAACAATTAAAAAAACAAAAATCTAAAAATTACTACGACCTGATGCTAAATAAAGAGACAGCCAGGTATTTATACAGAGTATTGGCATTAAAAACATTGGTTGAAAATTCTTCCCGCCATAAATTAGGCGCTTCAAAAAGCTTCTACGGCGTGCCGCTTACTCATTTTAAGGTTGACACTGCTATCTCTGATCTATCAAGGTTTTCCATCTCTCTTGGATATGATTATAACTTGCTTAAGATTTTTAATCCCTGGCTGAGAAAAAACAAACTATCTAATCCAAATAAAAAGACCTATGTCATAAACTTTCCTAAAAAAGAATATTTAAAAAACGGATTTACGTATTTTGAGGGAGACTTGGTAAGGGAAACTTCTGACACAACGAGTATTGAAAATAAAATAAAACCGGATTCTAATTCTTTGTCAACCGACTCGGGAAAAGAAATAAAAAACATAAGAAAGGATATTGAAAAAAATGAGCAACCTCATTAACGAAGAAGATTTTATTGAAGTGATCGGCGCGCGTGCGCACAATCTCAAAAACATTGATGTCAGCATCCCACGCAATCAGCTGGTAGTTATTACTGGGCTTAGTGGCAGCGGCAAATCGTCCCTGGCATTTGATACTATTTATGCCGAAGGGCAGCGCCGTTATATTGAAACTTTCAATTCATACGCACGCCAGTTTTTAGGAAATTTAGAACGTCCTGACGTAGATAAAATAACAGGCTTATCGCCTGTTATTGCCATCGAACAAAAAACGGTAAGCAAAAGCCCGCGCTCTACGGTAGGAACCATTACCGAGATATACGATTTCATGCGCCTTCTGTTTGCACGTGCGGGCGAAGCTTTTTCGTATGTTACGGGCGAAAAAATGGTGCGCTATACTGATGAACAGATCATCGACCTGATCATCGAAAAATACAACAAGAAGAAAATAAATATCCTGGCGCCAGTTGTAAAAGGACGTAAAGGCCATTACCGTGAATTGTTTGAGCAGATCCGCAAATCAGGTTTTACCAAAGTTCGCATAGATGGCGAGATAAAAGACATTACACCAAAAATGCAGATCGATCGTTACAAAATTCATGATATTGAAATCGTGATCGACCGCATAGAAATTGCCGGAAACATACGCCCGCGACTTGCGCAGTCACTGCAAACAGGCATGAAACAAGCCAAAGGTACGATCATGGTTTTAGAGCACGAGGAGAAGAAAAATTCAAAACTGAAAGCGCAATTTTTCAGCCGTTTCTTAATGTGCCCAACAAGCGGTATTTCGTATGATGAACCAGCACCGAATATGTTTTCGTTCAACTCGCCATATGGTGCATGCCCTAAATGCAATGGCTTAGGTGTAATTTCAGAGATCGATATTCATAAGATTGTTGCCAATCCTAAATTGTCTCTGAAAAAAGGGGCCATCACTATTTTAGGCGATTATAAAAAAGGCTGGATCTTTAACCAATTGGAAGCAATTGGGCAAACTTATGGCTTTACCTTAGATACGCCTTTTGAAGAAATTGACGAAGCTGCCGTAAATATTATCTTGTACGGAAGCGATGAATTATTTAAAGTAAAAACAGAAGGAAACAGCGAAGGTTATTCCATGGCTTTCGAAGGTATCGCAAACTTTATTACAAAACAAGCCGAAGAAAACCCGTCGCCGGCCATGCAGCGCTGGGTACAAGGCTTTACTAATAAGATCAACTGCCCGGAATGTAACGGTACACGCTTAAAAAAAGAAGCTCTTTATTTCAAAATCGACAATAAAAATATTGCTGAGTTATCTCAATTAGATACAGCCTCGTTGAACTTATTTTTTAAAGACATTGAAAAACGATTAACCAAATCGCAGCAGATCATTGCCAAAGAGATCTTGAAAGAAATTCGTGCGCGTATTGGCTTTCTATTAGAAGTGGGACTGGATTATGTTTCGCTAAACTTAAGCTCTCGTTCCTTGTCTGGCGGAGAAGCTCAGCGCATACGGCTTGCCACGCAAATAGGCTCGCAGCTGGTTGGTGTGTTGTATATTTTAGATGAGCCAAGCATTGGTTTACATCAGCGTGATAATGAACGCTTAATTACAGCGCTGAAAAATTTACGTGACGCAGGTAACTCTGTTTTAGTAGTTGAGCATGATAAAGACATTATGCTTGCAGCAGATTATGTGATTGACATTGGCCCCGGAGCTGGCATACATGGCGGGAATATTGTAGCAGCATCCACTCCTAAAGAAATGCTGAAACATAACACTGTAACAGCACAGTACATTACAGAGAAAAAAGAGATTCCGGTTCCTAAGCAAAGAAGAAAAGGCAATGGCAAAAAAATAGTTTTAAAAGGCGCTACAGGAAATAATTTGAAGAATGTTTCCGCAGAGTTTCCGTTGGGATGTTTTATTGGTGTAACGGGCGTTTCCGGCAGTGGCAAATCAACGCTTATTAATGAAACTTTATACCCTATCCTGAATCATCATTTTTATAAATCGGAAGCAAAGCCACTTCCTTACAAATCTATTACAGGATTAGAGCATATTGATAAAATTATTGAAATAGATCAATCGCCTATCGGGCGCACACCACGAAGCAACCCGGCTACGTATACAAAAGTGTTTGACGATATACGTAATTTGTTTGCCGCTTTGCCTGAAGCTAATATCCGAGGGTATAAACCGGGGCGTTTTTCTTTCAATGTAAAAGGTGGACGTTGCGAGACCTGCGGCGGTGCAGGCATGAAAACCATTGAAATGAATTTTCTGCCTGATGTATATGTTTTGTGTGACGAGTGCCATGGCAAGCGCTATAATCGCGAAACATTAGAGATTCGTTACAAAGGAAAATCCATCAACGATGTGTTGAACATGACTATCGACCAGGCTGTTGAATTTTTTGAGCATATTCCATACATCAATCAAAAAATAAAAACATTGTATGATGTTGGCTTGGGCTATATCACACTTGGGCAACAGGCTACAACCCTTAGCGGAGGCGAGGCTCAGCGTATTAAACTGGCAACCGAGCTCAGTAAAAAAGATACCGGCAAAACTTTTTATATCCTGGATGAGCCTACCACAGGCCTGCATTTTGAAGATATACGGATTTTGCTTGATGTGTTGAATCGCCTGGTGGACAATGGAAATACGGTTTTAGTGATAGAGCACAATTTAGACATTATAAAGGTTGCCGATTATATTATTGACATGGGCCCGGAAGGCGGAGCTCGCGGCGGACAAGTACTTTGTACCGGAACACCTGAAGAAATTGCAAAGAGCAAAGAAAGCTTTACCGCTAAGTTTTTGAAAAAAGAATTACGTAATTTTAAATCATAATATCCACGCAAATGAAAACGCTCACTATAGTTCGCCACGCAAAATCAGATTGGGAAAACGACACATTACACGATGCCTACCGTCCGCTGAACGAACGGGGCTATATGGATGCAAAAGTTATGTCGAAACAGGTTGCAAAAAAAATAGAAATGCCCGACTATTGGCTTACAAGTCCTGCTATTCGCGCTTATTCAACAGCTGTTATTTATGCAAATACTTTTAAGTTTGATGCAGAAAAAATAATCATCAAACAGAAAATATACGAAGCCAATGTAAAAAACCTGAAACAAATAATCAGCTCTATCCCCGACACCTGTAAACATGCCATTCTATTTGGCCATAACCCCGGGCTTACAAATTATTTTAATGAAATCTCCGATTCCTTTGCAGACAATATCCCTACCTGCGGCACACTTCATATAACATCGCCTGCCAATAAATGGAAAGATTTTAGTAACACAAAACTCCAAAACGATTTTTATCTTTACCCAAAAGAATTTAATTAAAATGCCTAACAGATATTTACCCTACGTAAATCGTGAAATAGCATGGTTGTCTTTTAACGAGCGTGTTTTGCAGGAAGCTGCCGATCCAACTACACCCTTGCTTGAAAGAATGAAATTCTTAGCGATTTTTTCCAATAACCGTGATGAGTTTTACCGCGTACGTGTTGCCACCGTAAAACGCATGCTGCCTTTAGGCAGAAGAGCAATTCCTTTAATTGGCGCACATCCCAACGATTTATTAGATACGATCTTAAAGCGTGTACTTACGCAGCAAAATCGTTTTGAAGATATCTATCAAAATCTCTTAAAAGAGCTGAAACAGGAAAAAATATTTTTGCTGAATGAAAAATCATTAAGCGCAGAGCAGCAGAAAACAGTCCGCACTTTTTTTCACCAAAAAGTAATTTCCAATTTATTTCCTATTTTGCTGGATGAAGCAAAGCCTTTTCCATCACTAAGAGATAAGTCGAGTTATCTGTTTATACGCCTGCAAGCCAAGGAAACCAAAAAATTCAGCTACGCCTTAGTTGAAGTTCCAACCAAAAGCATGTCGCGCTTTTTTGTATTGCCTAAAGAAGGGGAAAAAAGCTATCTCATTTTACTGGATGACGTAATACGTTTTTGTGCTGACGAGATTTTTTCTGTCTTGGGCTTAACAGCTTTAGATGCATACAACATCAAGCTGACAAGAGATGCAGAGCTTGATATTGATAATGATGTGGTGTCTCACAGCATGGTTGAAAAAATTTCTAAAGGCTTAAAGCAACGTAAAAAAGGCCTGCCTGTTCGCTTGGTTTTTGATGGCGCTTTGCCTGACGACATGAAGAATTTTTTGCTCAAAAAAATCAATCTTACAAAAAAGGACGCGCCAATTCCCGGTGGGCGTTATCACAATTTTAAAGATTTTATTTCCTTTCCTGATATGGGAAGAAAAGACCTGCTTAATCCTAAGTTAAAGCCTATTGAGCACAAATTGTTTGCCAACTATCATACCAGTTTATTGCAGGCAATTCGGAAAGAAGATGTGCTGTTAGTTTATCCATACCACACATACGATCACATTATTTCTGTATTGCGTGAGGCTTCTATGAGCCCCGTGGTTGAAGAAATCAAGATCACCGTATATCGTTTAGCCGATTCGTCAAAGGTGGCGAATGCCTTGATCAATGCGCTTAAAAACGGAAAAAAAGTAACCCTGGTAGTTGAGTTGCAGGCCCGCTTTGACGAAGAAAACAATTTATATTGGGCCAATAAATTACATGAAGAGGGCGCTACCATTATTTATGGAGTTCCTAATTTAAAAGTGCATTCTAAATTGTTTTTAATTACAGCCAGGGAAAGCGGAAAGCTTGTGCAGTATGCGCATATCGGCACCGGCAACTTCAATGAAAAAACGGCAAAGATCTATACCGATTGCAGCTTGCTTACTTCCGATAAAAAAACCTGTATTGAAGTGAGTCGTGTATTCGATTTCTTTACGGATAATTTCAAAACAGGGCATTACAAGCAGTTAGCCGTTTCTCCGTTCAATATGCGTAAAACTTTTACGCAGCTTATCAATAAAGAAATAGTAAACGCCAACGCAAAAAAGCCTGCCTATATTATCTTAAAGATGAACAACCTGGTTGACAGGAAAATCATCAACCATTTATACAAAGCATCTGAGGCCGGAGTTAAAGTTACCTTAATTGTAAGAGGAATTTGTTCTTTAGTTTGCGGAGTTAGAGAGATCAGCGAGAACATCACCGGCGTTAGTATTGTAGATAAATTTTTAGAGCACATGCGTGTGTTTGTTTTTGCTAATGGCGGAGACGAAAAAATATTTATTTCATCAGCTGATTGGATGACGCGGAACCTTGATCATCGTTGCGAGGTGGCTGTCCAGGTGCGCGATCAAAATGTAAAGAAAATCTTAAAAACCATTCTGGATATACAGTTATCCGGCAATACAAAAGCCAGGATCTTAGATCAACATTTAACCAATACCTACAAGCGGCCTGTTGGAAATGAACCTAAGATACGTGCGCAGGACGAAGTTTATAATTACCTGCTGAAAGAAACAGGCACACAAACCCCGGCAAAAAAAATTGCAACTAAATCCAGTAAGAAAAAACTAGCCACCACCAAATTATGATCTTTGCCGCTATTGATATAGGTTCTAACGCTGTTCGTTTATTACTTAGCCATGTATACGAAACAAGAGGAAAAGTTTATTTTGAAAAAGAAGAGTTGATCCGTATGCCTGTCCGCCTGGGCGAAGACACTTTTTTACACGGAGAGATCAGCACGAAAAAAGCAGATAAATTAGTTGCTGCCATGCGCGGCTATAAAGAACTGATGAATGTCTTTGATATTGTTGCGTATAAAGCTTTTGCTACATCAGCTATGCGCGACGCAAAAAACGGGCAGGAAATTATAGAGCGCGTAAGAAGGGAAGCTAATATTGATATTGAAATTATTGACGGCAAAACCGAAGCCGCTACTATTTTTTCCAATCACGCTGAAGAGTTCTTAGACCCCATGAAATCGTATTTATACATTGATGTGGGCGGCGGAAGCGTAGAGCTTACGTTAATAACCGATAAAGTAATCATTGCACAAAAGTCTTTCAATGTGGGTACACTGCGCATGTTGTTTGACAAAATAGACAAAGAAGAGTGGGATAATTACAAGCAGTGGGTTAAAAAACACACGCAGGGCATTAAGCCTTTAAATGCTATTGGTTCCGGGGGAAATATAAATAAACTCTACAAGATGATTGGCAAGAAAGACAGTCAGCATCTTAGTTACGATAAGCTAAAAGCCATGCAGGACATGCTTAGTTCGTATACCTATGAAGAGCGTATTACCATTCTTGGATTAAAACCAGACAGAGCTGATGTGATCATACCTGCCAGCAAAATATTTTTAACTGCCATGAAACATGCCGACATCGAACGGATCTACGTTCCGCAAATAGGCTTGTCTGACGGCATTATACATTTATTATACGAAGAATATAAAAAGAAAAAATAAGGACTTGAATCAATTCCCCAATACACTTCAATTACAAAACATTTCCATTGGGCATAATGCCCATATATTACTTGAAAGTATTTCGATAAACATACAGGCGCCTTGCCTGGTTGGATTAATTGGCAATAACGGTTGTGGAAAGACCACGCTTTTAAAAACAATCTCGGGGTTGCAAAAAAAAATAGCGGGTAATATTTCTTACAACGAAAAAGAAATTTCTGAGCTCGCCAATAAAGATCTTTCTAAGATCATAACTTTTGGTTTTGCCTTTAACAGTAATACATTTCCTATCAGCGTTTATGAGCTTGTCAGCATGGGGCGTTATCCCTATTTAAACAACATGGCAACCATCAGCACGGCAGACGACATCATTATTTCAGATGCCATTAACACGCTTGGTATAGATCACCTGAAAAACAAGCTCATAACTTCTATAAGCGACGGGGAGCGACAAAAAGCATACATAGCAAAGGCTTTGGCGCAGCAAACACCGGTTTTGTTGCTGGACGAACCCACCGCGTTTTTAGATTACACATCCAAAAGGCATTTCTTTAAAACGATTAAAGAAAATGCATCCAAACATAATATAATCACCATTATCTCATCGCATGATATAGATTTTTTAACCAGGAATACGGATTATTTATTTATGATACAGGATGACAAAAAAGTGATTTTTGAAAAAACTGAACAAGTTTTACAAACAGATTATTTTAAAACACACTTCAATTACTGATTATAACAGGTTCAGCTTTTCCAGTAAAGACTTAGTGAGCATATTCTTTTCCAAAAAATGTGCGGTTATTCCGGCTTTCCTGGCGCCTTCAACATGCTGAATAGAATCATCAATAAAAATGGTTTCATTCAGATCAAGATGATGATCATTAACCACATGTAAGAAACAAACGGCATCCGGTTTTCTTGTGCGCATCCTGCAGGAGTAATAAACCTTTTCAAACAAATGTTCAAACTCGCTTACAGGGCAGATCTTTTCAAGCAGCTTTTCAAACGCAGTGATATGAGTTTTGTTGGTGTTGCTCAATAAAAAAATCCGATATCTTTTCTTCAGGTCTTTCAGCATCAAATAATTTTCCTGAGAAAAACCGATCAACATGGCATTCCATGCATTTTTAATCTCTTCAACTTGAATGTTTTTTAAGTTGGGCAGTTTCTTTAATTCTTCAAAAAAATCTGTTTCCGTAATCTCCCCTATTTCAAATTTATTAAACAAATTGGCCTGTGATGCCTGGGAATAAATCTCTCTGAAATTTTTACAACCCAAAGCAACGAATGCGTCTTCCGTGCGCTGATAATCTATATCCAACAAAACACCTCCAAAATCGAGAATAATATTTTTAACTGCCATACTAAACGTGAAAATTTCTTAAAATTACGAATATAAAACTACGCGTTTACTGAATGTGAGCTTAAATTGAATTATTTTTGCGCCCTTATTTAACTTTTATCAAAAAAAAGCATCCAACAATAAATAATTTTAAGGAACTTAGTTTGGTGCAGCGATAATGGCTAAAAATAAAGTATATAGAATCTTTCTTATCATGTGCTTATGCGTGTTTTCAATACCATTGGCACAAGCTCAAAACAAAGCATTTAAATTAGATTCTTTACGCAAAAAATTTATACAGGACTCCACCTGGATCTTTCGCCCTAAAAATGTATTTCCTCTCTTAGCTTCCGATCAACGAAACTCATACATAAAAGGCAGGCCTGTAAACATCTGGGGCGTTAAGGCAGGTGTAACCTTATTCGACAGACATAACGTTGGTTTGGGAGGATACAGCGTTACCAACTCAACCAGCAGGTATGTGGCAAGGCTTGATAAAACCATAAACTATAACACCGACCTAAAATACCTTACTGCTTTTTATGAATATTCTTTTATAGATAAGCGCTGGTGGGAACTTGGCATACCGGTTGAAATTGGTGGCGGTTATTATAATATCACCAGTAAGGACGCCACCACCAATGTTGCCTTACCGGCCCGTAAAGGGTTTGTATTGCCTTTAGGAGCCGCGCTGGATGTGTATTTTAAGCCAACGCGCTGGTTTGCCATCAACGTGATGGGAGGCTATCGCTTTGTTATCGCTAACGATGCCCGGGTAAACTTTAACGGCTGGTTCTATTCCTTTGGAGGAGCTGTTTATATGAGGCAGATTTTGCAGGATCTGCGCTACTACAATAAAAAAAGAATTTACAAAAAACAGCTCGAAATTGTTAATCGTTTAGCAGATTAATTTTAAATTCGCTTAGTCTTTACTTAAACGAATTTATATGAAAGGAATAATTTTAGCCGGCGGCTCCGGTACTCGCCTACACCCTCTTACACTTGCCATGAGCAAGCAAATGATGCCGGTTTACGACAAGCCCATGATCTACTACCCGCTTTCTATACTGATGATGGCCGGGATCAATGAAGTTCTTATCATCTCCACACCTACCGATCTACCACACTTTGAAAGATTGCTGGGCGATGGCGCTCAGATTGGCTGTAAATTTTCGTATGCTGTTCAGGAAGTGCCAAACGGCTTAGCGCAGGCCTTTGTTATAGGAGAAAAATTTATCGGCAATGATAAGGTTGCTTTGGTGTTGGGAGACAATATTTTTCACGGGCAGGGCTTAGGGCGCCAGTTGCAAACCTGCAAAAATCCCGATGGAGGAATTGTATTTGCCTACCACGTGAGCGACCCGGAGCGTTATGGCGTTGTTGATTTTGACGCGAACCATAAGGTGCTTTCTATTGAAGAAAAACCTGCAAAGCCAAAATCCAACTATGCAGTGCCGGGCTTATATTTTTATGATAACACGGTGGTACAAATTGCTAAAGATCTAAAGCCAAGTCCGCGCGGTGAATATGAAATTACCGATGTAAATAAAAAGTACCTGGAAGATAAAAAACTGGAAGTGCGCATACTCGACAGGGGCACTGCCTGGCTTGATACCGGCACGTTTGCATCACTTATGCAGGCAGGCCAGTTTGTGCAGGTTATCGAAGAGCGCCAAGGCCTTAAGATCGGGTGTATAGAAGAAATTGCCTTCAATATGGGCTACATTACCAAAGAGCAACTGCATAAAATTGCGCAGCCTCTTACAAAAAGCGGCTATGGAAATTATCTTTTAAAACTGTAATGCTTGTCGGCAGTTGAGGCAAAAAATAAACCCGCCATTATAAAAGAACTGATGCAGATTCCGGGCGTGGGAAAATCGATTGCCAATGATTTGTATAACATCAACATTAAAAGTATCGGCGCTTTAAAAAATCAATCGCCTGAGGAATTGTATCATTTGTCTAATCAATATGCAGGCGTGGTGCAAGACAGGTGCCTGCTGTATGTATTTAGATGCGCTGTTTATTATGCCACTGCAAAAAAACATGATGCCGAAAAGCTGAAGTGGTGGAATTGGAAAGAAAAAATATGACAACGGAAAACCCATACCAAAAATTTTCAAATACGTTTGATGAATACTTCAATCAATCGCTGAACCAGTTTCCGAAGCATCCGAAAAATTTATACGAACCATTAGCTTATTTCTTAGCCTTAGGTGGAAAACGCGTCCGCCCACTGCTTACATTCATTGCAGCCGATCTGTTTGATAAAAATATTGTTGCCTGCCTGCCTGCAGCTACGTCTATCGAGCTGTTCCATAATTTTTCATTGATACATGATGATATTATGGATAATGCACCATTAAGGCGCAACAAGCAAACCGTGCATGAAAAGTGGGATAGGAATGTAGCTATTTTAAGCGGTGATGTTCTGATGGTAAAAGCTTACCAGGAGCTTGCCAAATCGGGACAAGAAACGGCTGTTGAACTGCAAACCATCTTTTCTAAAATGGCTGTTGAAGTGTGCGAAGGACAACAGCTCGATATGGATTTTGAAACTGAAAACACCATTTCCATACAGGAGTACATGGAGATGATCCGTTTAAAAACCGCTGTCTTATTAGGCTGCAGCTTACAAATGGGAGCCATTTGTGCCAAAGCATCACAACAAGATTGCACCTTGCTTTACCAGGCAGGAGAAAAATTAGGCCTTGCCTTTCAGTTAACCGATGATTATTTAGACGTGTTCGGAAACCCCGAACAGGTTGGAAAACAAGTAGGCGGCGATATTATCTCTAACAAAAAAACCTGGTTGCTTTTAAAAGCATTTGAACTAGCCGATGCAGAACAAAAACAGAATTTGCAAAGCTGGATCGCTAAAAAAGACTTTCAGGCAGAAGAAAAAGTAAATGCGGTGAAGGAAATTTTTTCAGCGCTTCGGGTAAAAGATTTTTTACAAAATGAAATCGACAGGTATTATAAAGAAGCGATAACCCTATTAAAACAATCTTCTGCCTCGGCCGAAAAAATACATGTATTCGCACTCTTTGCTAAAAACTTAATGCAACGCACAAAATAAAACATGAAACAAGAGTCTAAAACCCCGCCCGATTTTTCTGATATGGTATACCAGGTAGTGCGGCTTATTCCCAAAGGCAGAGTTACTTCCTACGGCGCCATTGCAAAATACTTAGGTGCATCGGGCTCATCCAGGTTGGTTGGCTATGCCATGCATGGCGCTCATAATCAAAAACCAAAAGTGCCCGCACACCGTGTGGTTAACCGAAACGGTTTGCTTACCGGCAAGCATCACTTTGCCACACCTTACCAGATGCAGGAGCTTTTAGAGAAAGAAAAAATAAAAGTGAAAGAAGATAAGATCATTCATTTTGAAAAATATTTTTGGGATCCTATGATCGAGTTGGATCTATAGTATATCTGCGCTAAATCTTTTCCTTATCAACTATCTCAAAGGCACAGGTTTCGCTTTCGCCCTGCTCATCCATAATTTCCAAAAGATGTTTTCCTTTTGCAGGCAACACTTCCATTTGATGGAACTTTTGCGTAGAGCCAATGTACTTGCCATCCAAATGCCAGAAAAGCGTAGCATCTGCATTTTTATGCGTAGCCTTTAAAATAAGCCGACCTTTCTCTTCGGTCTGTTCATACGGAATATAAATTTTAAATCCGGGGCGGGGGTATACGATGTCTATTTGATGCGTGTTGCTTTCTGTAAGGCATTGCGGCAAATAAGGGGGCAAGGGCTGATAGAAAGAGCTGTGCTGTTTAAAATAATACTCCTGCACAGGCGAAGTAACAAACCAGGTCTTATGTTGCATTTGAGCCACAGGATAGCAATTGCTGTTTACACGATACATGCCGCTTGCATCCAGATGGATCATTTTATGATATGGGCACAAACTTGTTTTGGTTGAATTTTTCGGAATGCTTTCTGTCACTTTATCCGGGCAAATATCCGAAGCCTTGTAGCCACTGTGTTTGCAGACAATAATTTTTGTCATGTCTTGATAAGGCATTTTAAACCAGGCATGCGAAGGCAGCAAATTAAAAACAGCAAACATCAGGGGCGCAGCAGCACTGATACCGGTTAGCCCCGGGCGGCCTTCTCCATCGGCATTTCCAACCCAAACAGCAACGGTATATTTTGCATTTACGCCCACCGCCCAGGCATCTCTAAAACCAAAGCTGGTACCTGTTTTCCAGGCAATGCGTTTAGATGAAAGAAAGCGCGACCATCCTGCATAATCTTCTGGGCGGGCCAGTTCTGTCATGGCATTAAAGGTACACCAAATGCTCCCTGCACTTAACAGGCTTGTTTTCTGGATGGATCTTTTTGCCTCTGTTTTTGACTGAAGATAAACCGCATCGTGATAATCATTCGCATCATACTTGCCCATGTAATTTTCAAAATGCGATAAGCTTCGTCCCATAGAAGCATAGGCAGAAGCCACATCCCAAAGCGTAGCCTCGCCCCCACCCAGTATTAATGATAAACCGTAATGCGATGCTGGCTTATTAAAGTTCTTAAAGCCCAGTTTTTGCAATTGATACTGAAAGCGGGACACACCATACTCCTGCAACATTTTAACCGCAGGCACATTTAGCGAGCGTGCCAAAGCCATGCTTGCCGGCACCAAACCATCATAAGTAAGGTTAAAGTTCTTCGGCGCATACGATCCCATCTGCGTAGGAATATCTTCCAGCAACATGTTAGGCAAGATCTTAGAATCGTTGAGCGCGCTTGCATACAAAAACGGTTTTAAAATACTGCCGGTGCTGCGCGGCGCATCTACCACATCCACATAATTATCGTGTTCATTCTTTTCAGAAAAACTGTTGCCTACATATGCCACTACTTTACCTGTTTCGGTTTCTATAACCAATGCGCCTGCGTTATAAATCCCGTTGGCCGAAAGTGTTTGTATGTGGCTGTTTAAAGCTGCGGTTATTTGCTGTTGCAGGGTTTTGTTGAGTGTAGAAAAATAGATCTTTCCGGCTCCATTCTCGCTGGCGGCGCGTGCCAGTAAATGCGGGCTGTATTGCGGAATGGCAAATGGTTTTTCGGGAATGCTCTCTTCTAAAGAAAGTTTGTAGGTCGATTCGTCTATGGCTTTATTCTCATATAATTTTTTCAGTAAGCGATTTCGTTTGTTCAATAATGCCTTATGATTTTTTCCGGGATAAATTAACGAAGGTGCGTTTGGCAACACCGCCAGCAAAGCGCACTCTGCCCAGGATAACTTATTGGGGTCGCGGCCAAAATAGCGCCAGGATGCGGCGTGCAAACCCACCACGTTACTGCCAAAGGGCGCATGGCAGGCATAGATATTTAAAATCGAATTCTTTTTATACGATAATTCTATACGAAAGGCTAAAAGTATTTCAACCAGTTTTTCCCAATAGGTGCGCGTACGATTCTTCCGCATAAGGCGTGCCACCTGCATAGTGATGGTGCTACCGCCGCTTTTTATTTTTCCCGATCTGCTGTTCTTTACAAATGCTTTTGAAAGCGAAACAGGGTTTACGCCTAAGTGCCTGTAAAAATATTCGTCTTCAAAAAAGGTGATGCAGGTTTTAAATTTATCAGGGATGCTGTCGCTGTAAGGAAAGCGCCACTGCCCGTCTTTTGCAATGTGCGCGCCCAGCAATTCGTTCTGCTCGTCATACACAATGGTGCTGTAAGAATCTGTAAATAGTTTTTTAGGCAGCCAGAGTACATACAAAATGAGTAGCACAAAAAAGATCGACCAAAAATATTTTCTTCGCTTTATACCGGCGATGATTTTAGTTTGCTGCAAAGGGCTAGAATTTTATTTAAAAATACTATAAATTAAGGAATAAAGAATGAGACTCGGATGGGCAAATAACATGTTGTCAATTAATGTTTCTTTTTCCTGGCAAAAAAGAAACAAATTGTATAAGCGTAAAAAACCGGCGTATTATTGTAAGGGGATATAAATAAAAAGGAGGTCGATTGACCTCCTTTTAAAGCAGCTTTTATGCCATTGATTATATTTAGCAGTTACTATTCGGCTCTAATTATTTTTTGTTCGAACTGAATGGTATTGTTGCTGATTATTTTGATGTAGTAAACTCCGTTGGCAAAATTTTGTAAAGAAATACGGTTTAGTTTATCATTCATTTTTTCATTTACAACTTTTCTGCCAATCATGTCATAAACTTCTATGGTAGCATTTTCAATGATTGCATCTGCCTGAATAAAGATAGCTTCACTGGCCGGATTTGGATACACATTAAATCCGTTTCTATTATCTACGGAAGCAATACCTGTTACTGTACACGCTTTAGTGGCTACAGTATGTGTAGCGGTTGCTGAGCATGTATTAGCATCTATATAGGTGTATGTGATAGTATACGTGCCTGTTGTTGTAACGCTAAAGTTTGTTGCGCTAACGCCCGCTCCGGTATAACTGCCTCCTGCGGGTGCGCCACCAGTTAAGGTGTATGTGGTGTTTACACAAACTGAATCTACAAAGCCGGTAAAGCTAACGCTTGGCAATTGATTAACAGTTAAGTTAGTCGTTACCGTGCTATCACAGCCGGTTGCAGAAGTTAATACATTTGTATAAGAACCTGTTGTAGTATAGGTAGTTGCACCTACCGTAACACTACCACCTGCACATACAGTAAATGATTGTGTTTTGGTTATGGCAGATGGCTCGTTTATGGTAATGGTTGTGGTTGAAGCGCAAGCGTTTGCATCAGTTACCGTATAGGTATAAGAACCTGCTGCTACGTTATTTATCACACCATCGTTAGTGAATGGAGATGTTCCGCCTGTTTCAGTTACGGTTACGGTTGTAACACCACCGTTACACAAGATAGTTCCTGCTGTTGAAGAAGCTACTAATAGATTAGGCTCACCAATTGTAATAGTAGTTGTAGAAGTACAATTATTGTCATCAGTTACCGTATAAGTATAAGAACCTGCTGCTATGTTATTTATCACACCATCGCCAGTGAATGGAGATGTACCACCCATTTCGGTTACGGTTACGGTTGTAACACCGCCGTTACACAAGATAGTTCCTGCTGTTGAAGAAGCTACTAAAACATCGGGTTCTGTAATTGTAATAGTTGTGGTTGATGCGCAAGAGTTTGCATCGGTTACCGTATAGGTATAAGAACCTGCCGCTAAGTTAGTCATTACTCCATCATTAGTGAATGGAGATGTTCCGCCTGTTTCGGTTACGGTTACGGTTGTAACACCACCGTTACACAAAATAGTTCCTGCTGTTGATGATGCTACTAAAGCATCGGGTTCTGTAACTGTATAAGTGGATGTAGCAAGCATAGCATTTGCATCGGTTACAAAAACCGTATATACACCTGCTGCTAAGCCTGTTGCCGTACTTCCATTTCCGCCCGAAGGCGACCAGGTATAGGTATAAGGACTTGTGCCACCGGTAATATCCGTTGATAAAGCTGCTGTTGAATTGCCATGGCAGTTAATAGTGTTTGTTTGTGATATGGTTACAAAATATAGGTATGTAATAACCACCTGGCCATCGCCGGTTTGAACACCTTGCGTATTTACCTGATCGGTACCTGCATTAAATGAGCCACCACCGCCACCGGCACCATCATTTGTGTTAAATGTACCACCTTGTCCGCCTGAATAGCCGCCGCCGCCACCGCTTCTTGAAAGTGAGTTATCCCAGCCTGCGCCGCCGCCGCCAAAGCCGCCATCGCCACCATAATATATGCCTTGACCACCACTCATACCGCCTGTAGCACCATTTACAAAAGCCAATCCTCCGTTAGCAACCTGTGCGGTATTTGTTGTATTTAATCCGTCTGTAAAAAATCCGCCACCACCGGCCGCATCTCCGTTAACCTGACCACTTTGTCCTCCGTTTCCATTAGTACCACCGCCTGCATTATATACGGAGGTGCCATCTGTTGTTGTAACACCCGGACCTCCATCCGAACTGAAACTGCCGGCACCGCCACCACCACCGGCTGCAACAAGCAAAGTGTTAGACCCCACGGCTACAAACGATCCGCCGCCGCCGCCGCCGCCATTAGAAACTGATCCGCCGCTTGCATCTGTTCCTCTTTGTCCTACTACAATTTGTAATACCTGGCCGGCAGTAAGGCTTACACGACCATTTATGCTTGCACCTAATCCGCCATTGCCTGTAACACCACCGCCTTGCGCACCATTGGCTACTAGTTGGTATAAGCCCGTTACTGGAACCGTCCATGTTTGAATGCCGCCGGCAGAAACAACTGCACTACTTAAATTAGTGGCCGCATAAGCTGCATCGAGCTGCACCTGTGTAGGCCCATTAATCCCGGTTGCACCACCTGTTACAAATGTATACGATTGGGCAAACAGTGCCTGCTGAAATATTCCTGTAAAGAATACTAAGCCTGACCATGCGAGTCTTATTTGAGTTTTTAATGTGAATGTCTTTTTACTGACTTTCGTAATTGTTTTCTTCATGTGTTATTATTTTATTGAGCGTTAAATATTGTGCAAAAGTGATTATATAAACGCGGGGTTTATAAAAAAAGGTACAAACTGCAATAATATGTATGTGAACTGCAAACGGGGCTAGTAGCCTTGTGCGTTACTAAATGTTATTTGAAAACAACTGCCGTTTTGATGGATGATGTTTAATGTACCATCTATTTGTTTGGTCATGATATTTACCAGGCGCAGGCCCAATCTGTTTTTTTTATTTGCCGAATAATTTTCAGGCAAGCCAATGCCGTTATCACTAACGGTAAGTATCCAGGCGGTTGGATCTGCAGTGTCTTTAATCAATGAAATATTAATGATGCCGGTTCTATCATCAGGGAAAGCATGTTTAATAGCATTGGTAACCAACTCATTTACAATTAAAGCAATGGGTAATGCCGTTTTAGAATGGAAGCGAACGGAAGGAAGGTTGGTGTTAAAGATTATTTTTTGCGATGCTTCTAAAGCTGTTTTATAAAAATCAAGCACTTTTAAAATATAGGCATCAATGTCAACTTCTAATAAGGTGTTGTTTTGATGTAATAATTCGTGCATAGCCGACATAGCTTGTATACGGGCATTGCTTTTGCTCAGGTATTGCTGCACTTCTTCATTGGTGGTGCTGCCGGCCTGAAAGGCCAGCAAAGAAGATATCATTTGCAGGCTGTTGTTTATACGGTGGTGTACTTCCTGCAGCAGGGCTTCTTTCGTATCGTTTTCTTTAGAGAGGATATCAGAATATTTTTTTTTGTTATCATAAGCACGTTTTGCAAAGAATAGCAAGATGAGTATAAGAATGGTAAAGGCCAGTAAAAATATTTTTAATTGCTTTTGTCTTTTATTGTCGGCGTTTAGCTCATAAATTATTTTATCATTCTCAAACTTGATGGCCGCCTGTTTTTTTTCAAATTCATAATTCATTTCGGCTTTCATGCTTTGCTTGGTGTTTTGTTCGTTATAAAAACTATCGCGCAGGGCAATGAATTTTTTGTAATGCACAAGGGCTTGCTTGTCATCTCCAAACACGGCGTATATCTGCGAAGCCATCTTTTCGAGCTGGGGTTTAAATTCTGAAACCTCCAATTGATCGCTTAACAAGCTGGCCTGCCTAAGGTAATCTAATGATCTATCTTTTTGTTTTAAATCGGCATAGGCAGCACTTATATTAAGCAGGCTTTGTGCTACATGGTCTTGTTTACCCAGCTCCTTAAAAATATTCAACGCATCTGTGTAATATTTTATGGATTTATCCGGTGCGTTGTAATAGATGTTGGCTAAATTGATCAGCGTAAGGCCAATGCTTTCTTTATTGTTAACTGCTTTATCTATCTCTAAGGATCTGAAAAAATATTTTTCAGCCTGAGGAACAGAATCCTGTTCGGCATACAAAGTGCCTAAGTTTTGACACTGAAGAGATATCAGTCTTTTATCGCCCAGCAACTCGGCCAGGTTTAGCGCTTTGTTGTAGCAATCTAATGCCTTGGTTTGATCTCCCTGGTAATCGTATACCTGCCCTATATTACCCAGCTGCATAGAGATTCCTGTTTTATTATTCAGTGTTTCAAAAATGCGTAAAGCTTTATAGTAGTTTTCTAAGGCCAGTGGAAAATTGGATTTTATTTTGTTTACCATACCAATAGCACTATAAGCATAGGCCATGCCTCTTTTGTATTGTATCTTTTCGGATAGCTGGAGGGCTTTGGTTTGATAAAACTCAATAGAGTCAAGCTGGTTATTATCCTCAAATGCCTTTACCCGGTTTTGGATCTGCAACACTGTATTTGAATCGTTTTGCGACCAAACAAATACAGGGACAAAAAATAAGAGTATGCACAACATACTTTTAGATAGTTGCCCGGCGGCTGAGTATGTAGTCTTTCTGTTTACCATGTCATAAGCGGATAAAAGAACATAAATTAAACGAGCTTACTTTATAAATGGGATAAACTGCACAATTTTGTATACAAACTGCATAAGCCTTTTTTTATTTTAATTGGTTTATGAGTGATTCGCGATAGGTTCTTCCAACAGGAAGCCGGATATCTTGTAATGCTATTTCAGCGCTGTGCAATTCGGTCACAAAGTTTTTGTTTACAGCATACGACTTATGTATACGTAAAAAAATATCGGAGGGCAATTGTTGCAATAACTCTGTAATAGAATAACGCACCAGGCGTTTTTTATTATGAATGGTGAAGATAGCGGTATAATTACCTTCGGCCTCCAGCCACAAAATATCAGCGTGTGGCACGCGGGCCAGGGTATGCCCGTCTTTTATCATCAGGCAATTATCGTTGCCCGCATTTTGATCTAATGCTGCATTAAACAGCGCAAGCTCTATGGCAATTAAAATATCTTCTTTTTTAAATGGTTTTACTAAATAGGCGTTGGGCCGAGTTTGTTTAGCTTTATTTAAAACCTCGGCACTGGCATGCGAGGTAATATAAATGAAAGGTATTTTATACTTTTCAAGCAGCAGCTTTCCCAGGTCTACTCCTGTTTTTAGTGTGCCCAATGATATATCGGTAAGCACCATACAGGGTTTTTGCTGCTCTATGGCTTTAATGGCTTTATCTACGCTTGTAACAGTGATGGTATTGGCGTAGCCTGCATCGATCAAAATATCTGAAATGTGTTCGGCAATTAGTAGTTCATCTTCTACAATTAAGAAAGTATCTTTTTTTTCAACTCGCATACAAATACCGTCCCACCTTAGGCGCATAAATATACGTAGAAAAACGGGCCTTGGATGAAGAAATTGGCACGAAGTTGCTATATATATACTGTGTAAGCATGGTGCAATACGTTTTCGTTTTTTGCAAATAAAAATCACGCTCTTCTATAGACGCCACTTTACCACTTTTTTGTTAAAACCGACCACTTATAAAAAAACTACGGCCATTTACAAAGTTCTTTTATTTGTAAATTTTTTTTGCTATAACTTTATACTACCAAATTATTCCACATGCCACCTAAATATACTATACAACAAGGTTAAACCAACACACAGGGTGCCCGTTTAATACAGGCTTTGCTTGGCGGCTCGTTTCACGCTTCAATGAATAAGGAAACCGCCACTATTGTTTAACCACAAAATCCCAAAGAACATGAGCACAGTAACTCAAACCCAGAAGGCAATTATCAAAATGCCTTCTAAATGGGGCGACAGGGTGCTGCGTGTGCAAACCATCCAGGGTAAGCTGGCAATTAATACTTACTTTCCCGGTGGATGGACAATAAGCACGCTAACCCAGGCGCAGTTTAACGCTGATGTTACAACGTTTTTAAATAGAGCGGCGGATGCCGAAGCCCATATAGCAGGAGCTGTTGGGCTACGCGCCTCGGCTTTTAAAACGCTAAAGCAGGATCTGAGTTATGTATTGACAATGGTGCAAGCCAAAGCCGATGCTAACCCAAACATTGCCGTAACAATTATAGCAAGTGCAGGATTATTTGTGTGGGCCAAAGGCGGAAGTGAGAAAAGAAAGAACGAAGCCTTTAACACACAGATACCGGGCACGGTTATTATAACAGCAGATGGTGGCGGGCATACTGAATGGGAAATGAGTAAGGATATGGTTGCGATAACCAACTTACCCTCTACCGACACTTCTAAAACAAGTGTTAGCGGGCTAAGCCCCGGCGACACCTGGTACTTTAGAAGCAAAAAGGTAGATACCAGGAAGAAAACCTACAACTGGAGTCCGTGGTTTTTGCTTAAGATCAATGCCGGTGGCAGAAACTTAGGCGGAGGCGGCACACACAGCACAGCAGGTACATTGCCTACAACCTAAGAGTTAGCAACTCTTTCTCTACACGCAAGGGCATCCCTCACACGGATGCCTTTGTTGTTTATACCCGGCCCGGTTTTTAAAGCATACATGCATTGATTTTCGATAATTCATTAGATCTTTTCTGAAATTCAATACATCTTTTTCGAAATTCAATAAACGTTTTCCAAAACTCAAAGAATGTTTTTGAAAATCCAAGACATCTTTTTGAAATTTCAATAGATCTTTTCCGAAATTCAATACATCTTTTTTGAAGTTCAATGAATGTTTTCAATAAACCATAAGATCTTTTTAAAATTTCAAAACATCTTTTCCGAAATTCGATCAATCTTTTTGAAAATTCAATGTATTTTTTTCAAAATTCAATAGATGTTTTTGGAAATTCAATGCATTTCTTTTGAAAATGGAAGGTGGTGCGTAATAGGCGGCGGGGTATTTTAGTATATTTGTTTGGGTTTAGGGTAGTTAACGGTAATTTATGACACGACCATTTTTTATTTTCATTTTATGCGTTCTGACTGTAAATATATTTGCGCAGTCAAAAAGCGATACATTATTTATGGGCCCTAAAAAATATTGTCTTAAAAAAACCAAGATATTTCACCCATTTCAATCTGGGCCTGTCTATTTACCTTCCGAATATGAAAGTATTCGTAAATACGACAAAGAAATAGATATTAATTACAAAGTTCCCGCAGACACTTTAGCACGAATTAGTTACGACGACGATGGGAATGAAATTTGGGTAAAAATAATGCCATCCGAAAAGCAACCTTATAACAGATATATTACTTTATATTCATTTGCAGATACCGTAAAATTGGCCTTTAAAGAATTTTGCGATTTTAGTCCTTATATAAAATCTAATAACAAAAAAAGATATTTCTGTTCTTACAAAATTAACTATCTATATAAAGATACACTTGGGGAGGTTACGCATTTAAACATGTTTGGAAGTAATATTTTTTCTTTTTGGCGACCAAACTCAATCATTTCTGACAATGAAAAAGACAAATTAAAACAAACTTATTTTATTTTAACAGATTTATACTATACGAAAGGGAATGCGACATATTTTTTTGACAGAGAATTTATTATAGTAATTAAATAACCCGCACCTAACAACGGCTTGTTCGGCAGCCGGGTAAGTGAGACAACAAAAAGTTTATTATTTTAGCTTAAGTTTATCGGTAATTTGGTTGGTGCTTTGTAATGTACGACCGCCAAGCTACAGGACGCTATCTTAATAAGCGTAGACAAAATGAAACCATTAACTATATTCATCTTTTTCATTACTACTCTTTTACATGGGCAAACTAAATCTAAAGACGACTTCAAATTAAAAGGTGTTTGGACGGTAACCAAGTATACTTTTTGTGACATTAGCGCGATGGACGATAAAATTGCTCAAGAATGGATCGGTAAAAAAGCAACCGTGTTAAAAGTAATCCATTTTCCATATTATAACATCCCCTCTTACAAAGACATCTTTAAAAATGATTGTTATTGTGGTTATATTGACTCACGCCATTTGTGCCCAGACACAGTTATCTCAACAGAGAAATATTTTTCCTCTTATAAAATCAATTATTCAGAATTGGGTATTAAAGGAAAAACAATTAGGCTTGTTAGGATGTTATGTAAAGAAACACCATTCGGTGAGGTAATTGTAAAAAATGACAATGAAATCATAATATACTGGGACGGTGTGTTTTTCACACTGACAAGAGATAAAAAATAGTATAAACGTAATGATGCTTATAGCAGATAACAACGGTTTAATCGACAGTCGGGTAACGGTGGAAAGCAAAAAGTGTTATCTTTAAATAAAGTTTTTCGGTAATTTGGTTCGCGCATCGTAACGTACAACCGTTAAGCTGTATAACGTTAGTAGCAATAAAGGTGGACAAAAACAATATGACAAAAAAATTATCCATCGGACTTCTCCTTTTTTGCCTTGTAAACGCGGCATCTTTTGGGCAAAAAGTATTCAAGGGAATTGAACATAAATATATTTTTCAAGTTGACACTTCATTTTGGAAAGTAGCTGGGCCAGAAAAAGTGGCGCGAAAAATACAATATGATAAAGAATCGAAGGGCGTTGACACTAAATATGAATATATCTTTTGCACCAATAATAATGAGGTAATAGACCGGCCTTGTTTTCTTATGATGGTATACTCAACTACACAAAATGGCTATGAAGAAACCAAAACAAAATTTAAACAAAGAGCTCAAGTAAAACTCGCAGAATTAGACACTAAATTCAAAGACCATGACCGCACTATTACAGAAGTTGTGGCAGACGATAAAAGGAAAATAATTGCTTATTCAGTTTTAAATTCAAAAGCAGAAGAACCTTATTATTCCTGCAACATAACTTACTTTCAAGACAATTACATTCTTGTTTATGCTCTTAGTGTTAGAAAGGACGACTTTAAAAAGGTCTACACTATGTTTTCACAAGCCGCCCTTTCAACAAAATTTTAAGGACACATTAAAAATCGGTGAACACCCTGAATACCTGTGTGTCCGATACGGTTGCTAACAACGGCTTGCTCGGCAGTCAGACAACGCTGGTAAACAAAAAGTTGTACCTTTAAACAAAGTTTTCGGTAATTTGGTTGGTGCTTCATATCCCACCGCCGCCAAACCGCAAGATGTTAGTGGCAATATTCAAAACAACAGGTGTGAAAAAAACAATTATTCTTTTAGCAATAGTTATTTTACAAAACGCTTGTAAAAAAGACGTTAAAATTTGTAACAGCTATACTCAGTTGACAGACACAAAAAATCTTGTTGACCTTGCGCCGATAAATAATATCCCTGAATTTCTTGACACTTTACATAAATATCCTAATCTACAGGTTGCCAAAATTAACGTTGACCAATATTCTACAGTTATGTTTTGCAACGTATTCTATAAAGGGCTTAAAGTATTCACCGACGGTTACACTCTTATTAAAGATCGTTATGGCATTACCACATACGATACAATAGTTGACACTATAAATGTTTCACTTACTCCTACAATTGATTTTAAAGCTGCAATTAGCATTGCCAGAAAGAATATGAATTATGACAAGACTTGCATTTCATACAGGCTTGGGCTTTATAATTTAGATGCAGGACAATCTTTTGTATACACTAAAAACTACAAATTGGTTTGGTTAGTACAAGGCGAAAATGGTTATCCTTATGTTTATCTTGATGCAAATAATGGTAATGTGTATTCTAAATTTGACGGCATAGATTACTAAATACTACTACCGGCAACGGCTTGCTCGTCAGTTGGGAGACGGTGAAAACAAAAGTTTATTATTTTAGCCCAAGTTTTCGGTAATTTGGTTGGTGTGTTATAACGCGCCATCGCTGCACCCAAAAACATTAGCAGCAGGTAAAAGAAACTTACAATAATGAGCAGTAATCAGGAAACAATATTAGACAAACCATTGGGCGGGCTATTTCTAATGATAATAATGTCTACAATATGGACTTTAATTGGAACGGTTAACATTCAGGGGCACGACTACTATATTATCACTTCAATATTGATATTATTCATTCTGTTTTATATTTATTTCTATTTGCAATTAAACAAACAGAGGAAAAATTTACCTAAAATTCAAATTGAAGAAGACAGTAAAAAGGAAAAGCTTTATTGGATCATTTTTGTTGCAGAAGGAGTAGCTATTCTGCTTGCAAAAAATATTTTGGCAAATATTCACAGAGACGATCTATTCATTCCAACCCTTGCTTTAATTGTGGGGCTTCACTTTTTTCCTTTAGCCAAAGTATTTAAAAGAAGGTTTGATTATTACATTGGTGCCTGGACAACATTAGTTGCATTAACAGGCATTATACTAACAATCAAACAGGTTTTAACGACAGACCTATCAAATTCCATTGTAAGTTTTGCTTGTGCGTTCTCAACATTATCCTATGGATTTAGAATGATCTTAGAGGCAAAAAAATTATTGAAAATAAATCGTCAATAATGCCTTAGGCTAATAAGGGTTTGCGTCAGGCGAGCGGTGGAAGTAAATAAAAAGTTGTATCTTTAAATAAAGTTTTTTGGTAATTTGGTTGGTGCTTTGTAACGATAGACTGCCATGCCGCAGGACGGTAAATATAAAAATGACGAAAAGTATCGTAAGCCTATATAAATTAAGGCGATTGATTTTAATATTTGTTTTGACAATTTATTCGTCGATATTACTCGGACAAACAAGTAATCTGACCGCTGATACTTATGATGAAGAAAAAAACACTACTACTTTGGTTCAAATTCCTTATAGCAATATTGTTATTCCAGGCAAGTGGACAAGGACAAAATACAATACATCAAGCCAACAAATACTTTATGAAAACCAAGATTCGGTGACTATCTCTGTTGTAAAACTCTATAAAAGAAAATATTCGTTTTATACGACTGGTCAAAACGATAAAGATTTCGTATTAGCATTTTATAAATGGGATAGCGACTACTATAAAAGCAATGAAGTAAATGTTCAACAGCTTGCTGATAGTTCCGGCAAAGGGTATATAATTTGGAAAGCAACCGGTAAACACATTAATTCCGTTTTTTTATTTGGAGCGAAAAAGAAATTAGCATATAATTTTGCAACAATGACCAATAAATGGACTGACAAACAAAGTGAAGCATTTTTGATAGACTTATTCAATAACAATTAAACAGGTGGCATTATATTGCTAATTGTTTCTACACGTAATAGTAACTGCTAAAACATAACAAGCGGTATTCGTTCCGCCACCTTCTACCCTGCCCGCTTAACTAATTTATGCAAATACCATTTGCCTGCATATTTGTATATTTGTATAACCAAAAAGAAATAACATGGCACACGCGCAAAGTTTAGATATTAAAATAGCAGGTTATGTAAGCTTATTATCTGACAAAAAAAAGAAAGCAGTTTTAACAGTGGTTAAAACTTTTGCCGAAGATGAAGCTGATATTTGGGACGAAATGCCTGATGAGATTAAAGCATCTGTAAAATTAGGCATTAAGCAGTCTGAAAAAGGTCTTGGCAAACCACATGACGAAGTAATGAAGAAATATAAAAAATGGCTAAAAAAATAATTTGGACTCCACAAGCTGAAGAAACTTTTGAAGGGATATTAAATTATTTAGAAATTAATTGGACTGAAAAAGAAAAAAGAAATTTTATTGTCGCTACAGATAAAATAATACAACTAATTTCTAAGCAGCCAGATCTTTTTCGTAAATCAAACAGCTTAAATACATACGAGGCTCTGGTTACAAAACACAACTTATTACTTTATATAGTAAAAAAAGATACTGTTGATTTAATTACCTTTTGGGATACACGAAGAAATCCGAAAAAGAAACATAAAAACAAGTAAGCATCTCTATTCACATTTACTTCCCCGCCACCTTCTGCTCTGCCTGCTTAACTACTTTTATCCACTGCCCTTTTTTGCGGGAGTAAACGCTGTTATCATACATCGCTTCAATGTTCACACCTGGTAAATAATATTTACCCGCATAACTCGAGTTTAGCAAAATGCTAAACTTCTTGCTTTCGTTTGCGTTCAAGTCGAAGTAAGTAAGCACTCGGTCATCACGGATGTCCTGGTACGTATAAGCAGAGTTTTTAAGGGTTTCTTCGTTATCATCCAATCGTGAGTTATGAATTTCCCAACCCGACGGAATATAACTGATCAAAGCCATGTTTTTGTAATTGCCCTGCATGCCCGGGTTCTTTACAACAACCTCCATCATAAAATCGGTGCCCTGTTGCAACTCAGTCGGGTTAATTTCTTGTCCCGCCATATCCCTATATGTAACTGTCGACACTAGGTTTTGTGAGGCTTCTGTTTCACTTCCAACAGCGGGTTTACCACGATTTGTAACACGCACGTATAAAACGCCTTTACCGTTATTTTTGATAGAGAAGTTTCCGTTAGAAGATCTATAATCCAACGGAATTTGTGTAAGTGCGCCGCCGCCTTTCATGTCAACCTTTTTTCCGTTAACAAAACACTCGGCCTGCATGGCAGATGAGCCGCCGTATCTTTTAATGAAGGCAGAAACCGCCACCAGCGAATACGCCGTAGTTTGCGTGCTCATCCAAGATTTAGAAGATAAAGCGCTCGCTACTTCTTTAATAGAATTATAAGCAATTTGTTTTTTGTTCAGCAAACAAACCGTTTCTAAGATCATCGCTTCATCGCGCTCTGCACTGCCAAACGTGTAATAATTAATTTGATAAGGTGCCACTTGGTACGTGGTGTTATTGATCAATTTTTCGGCTTCATCTTCTTGCCCGGCAACCGCATAAGCAGCTGCTAAACGCCAGCGCGCTTGTATCGATAAGTTTTTAAATTCCCGTAAACGATTCATGGCACTCATAGCAGGTTGGTTTGCCAAAGCCAAGGTATATAAACGATACGCTTGAATAATATCATCATTATAATAAGTAGCGCGCGCAGGTTCCCAGTTAAAGGCCGCGTTTTGCTGATACTTGATCCACGCTTGTTTAAAGCCTGGAGGCAAGGTGTATCCTTTTTTCTCGGCAGCTATCATAAAGTGGCCTGCATAGGTAGTGCCCCAATCGTTGACATCATTAGCGCCCGGCCAATACGATAAGCCACCATTATTTAGCTGAAATTTACGCAGCATGTTGATGCCCGCTTTGATGTTTGTTTCAGTCGCGGCCTTTTTGCTATCGGATAAGGAAATGATCTCATCTAAATACAATTGCGCAAAAACACCCGAGGTTGTTTGCTCTACACAACCATGTGGGTAGGTAATTAAGTAATTCAATCGCTCATCTAAATTAACCGGCGGAATAGTAGACAGCTCTATCACTCCGCTGTTAGTGCCGGGTATACCGATAGCTGTATAATTGTTCTTTAATTCTTTGCCGGCGTCTACATAATAATCTTTCCCATCGGTTTGATACGGATTCGGGTTTCTTACATCAAGTTCCATCTCATACGATGTGGATACTCCGCCACCGGAAGCAAGAATTTTTACCTTAGCAATTCCTATCTGGCGTTTTACTTTCAGGTCGAAGCTTACTAATTTTTCATCGCTCTTGTTTATGGAAACCATTTTAGATGTTTCGCCGATAATTTGAACGTATGGATTGGTTTCAACTTTCACCGTTACGTTGCCGATGTTTTTATCTCCGCCAAAAACAGAAACCGGAAGTTTTACTTCTTCATCGGTGCTCAACACACGTGGTAAGGTTCCTAAGATCATTAAAGGCGCTTTTACAGGTGTTGTTTTTTCGGATGAGCCATACGCTGCATTATAACCCGCAATCACCATCGTGCGCACCGAACCCACATACATCGGCATTTTAAAGGTGGTGGTTTTCTTTTCTCCTTTTTTAATGTGATAAGGGCCAAAGAATCTAACCATTGGTTTAAAACGATTTGCTTTGGCACCGTCTTTACTAAGCTCGCTGCCGTCACCACCAATGCTTAAAATGCGTTCAAGCTCGCCGCCGTAAGCGCCGATCACGTAATCAAACACATCCCAGGTTTTTACGCCCAATGCTTCGCGTGCATAAAAGTTACTCCATGGGTCAGGCGTTTTAAAACGCGTGATATCCAGCAAGCCTTCATCAACAACGGCCAGCGTATAAACCATTTCTTTATTGTTTTCTTCGCCAACGGTAATGCTTGCCATTCCTTCAGGAACTAGCGTTGCAGGCATGTTTATAGTCGGACGTAAATGTGTTTCAGGGTCGTCAATGATTACAGGCACTACTCCATACAAACGAATCGGCAGATCGTTTTTGGTTTGCGCGTGCGGTTGAATCAACGATACATGCACATAAATATTAGGCGCCATCTCAGGCGTTACCTTAAATTTAAACACGGTGTTTCCTTTGCCGGTTTCCAGCCAATGCGCCTGCAAGACACGACTGCCGGTTTCAATCGTAACCAAAGCTCTTCCTCCTTGCGGAGAAGGAATGGTAACGCTCACTTCTTCATTTGTTTTATACGAAGGCTTATCTGTTGTAAAATGCAGCATGCTTGCAATTACTTTGTTGTCGCCGCCCTGGCGCTCCATCCAGTTAGACCAATCAAAATACGTTGTGGCAGAAGTTGAGTGCCCGCCATCCACATCCACAATGCGAATTAAGTAACGCCCCCAATCTTCTTCTTTTATGTTTAAAATAAGTTTTGCAGTTCCACCGCTGGTAGAAAACTCCTCTACCTTAACCGGCTTGTGGTAATCATCCATGCTGTAATTAGCCAGCTCATCGCGGTATTGCTCCCACCACCAGCGCCACTCTAATTTGTAAAGCTCCATGCGCATGTGCGAGCGAGAAACAGGATTGCCTTTGTAATCAACAGTTGCAACGCTTATCGTGTTATCTCTGTTAGTATATAAAATGCCTGTGTTAGATTCCCCTTCAGGTAATTTTATTCCTGCATAAAAGTCGTATGGAGAATAATTAACCGAAAACCTGTCTACGCTAAATGCGCCACCCTGCTCATACACACGTGTAGCAAAGTTTGCTTTAAGCATGCCGGGTGCATTTGTTTTTGTTTGAAGCTTACAAGGAAAACTGGCATCGCCGTTGTTATCAATTTTACCGTCGAATAAATTAATGCTTTCCGATTCAAAGCGAATGGTAGGGTCATCAAAATTGTAGTCTTTATATTTTGGAAAATCGGTGCTTGTTGCTGAAAGAGCCACCGCTACATTTGCCTGTAGGTTATGAGCCACAGCGCCCGTGAGCCAAGCAGCATGCAGGGAAACAGTTTCATCTCCTTTGATGATTTGGTTATCGCCTACGTTTACATTTATTTTTAAACGATTAGGCATAATGGTCTCTATACGAATGTTTTTATTGAACATCACAGAACCTACTTTTACCTGCGCGTTCCAGTTCCCGGTAGGCGCATTTTTATCGGTTAGGGTTGTAAAGTTGTAGAAGCCTTCCACGCTTTTGGTGGCAAGCTGTTTGCGGTATAGTTGTCCCTGCGGGTTATACAATTCAAACATCACCGGATGATTTGTCGGCAGTGATTTTAATTTATCTTCCAAAATAAAAGTAAGGAACATGGTATCGCCCGGGCGCCACACGCCCCGCTCTCCGTAGATAAATCCTTTCAATCCTTTTTGTACCGCATCACCGGCAACGTCATACATGCTTAATGATAAGGTTGCGCCGTCATCTAATTTTACATAGGCACGATGGTCTTTGTTTTTCGCGATGATGAAATAGGGTTTTCTGGCTGGAGTAATAAATACTTGTCCGTCGCCATTTGTTTGCGAGGAGGTAATTAATTGTTGTTGATAGTCATAAAACTCAATGCTTGTACCGTTCATCGGCTCGGTACTTACCAGGTTAGAAGCCGCGACAAAAAAACTACCGTCGTTGCCTTTCTTTACGGTCAATGCCAGATCAGAAGCCAGCAAATTTCTCGACACGCTGCGTTCATATGAATTTCTGTAATAAGCTGAATTACAAGGGTTGTCACGTTCTTTCCAGTCGTAATTATCTTCGCCCTCTTCGCTATAATCGTAATAATTATCACTGTAATAATAGCCCGAAGAAAATTCGTTTTCATCATCCTGTTGTTCTTTTAATTGCTCCATCTCTGCTTTATCATCGTTGGAATTTCCCGCGCAAGGATAGGTAGAATATGATTTTTTAAAACTCAACACGATGTGATAAATAGCACCAGGTTCTGTTTTTATCATGCTGTTCAAGTCGAGTGAGAATTTTTTCCAGCGGCCGAAATCTGCAGGGTTTGTAATGCCGAGATTGATTGTCTTATCTATTATCTTTTTGCCAACGCGCGCTAACTCGCTTTCGCCGTCGAGGTCGTTTGTTTGTAAGAATTGCAGTATGTTGTTCTCATAAATTTTAATGATGCGCACATCTACCGAGCGTAAGTTTACAGCCTCAAAAGGCATCGTCAGGTTACTTGACGAAGGAAGAATAACGCCTTTACCTACAAGCTTTACAGCGGGTTTGATGGCTTCAAAAAAAACGTTGTGTTCAGATGTCTCACCTAATGTTTTTCCTTTGGCATCACGCACCGATTCGTCAATGCTTAGTTTATAAGAACCTTCTTTTATATCGGTGGGATAAACTAACACCTGGTTATTATCGATCACATATTTTACATCTTTTAAATCTCCTAAGCGAATAATTCCTTCCATCGATTGAGAAGATTCTATGGGATTGGAAAACGTTATTTGTACGTGTTGTTCGTTATCATTTACAACCTTAACATCCAATAAATTAAATTTGTTTTTGGCAGGAATATCGAAAGCCAAACTGCCTGTGTACTCTGTATTGATAGGCTTTGCATCCCAGTTTAAAGTCAACTTGGTAGACAACAAGGTTCCGCGCTCAATACTGTCGATATAAAATTTATGAACAGTTAACTTTTCGTTGTGTATCCATTTTACGATCGGCTTTTTAGAGCCGTATTGCGCACTAAGCATTTGCTCTAATTTATCAGCAGGAGCATAATCAGCAGTAGAGATCACACCGCTTACTCTGTAATAACTAAAGTCTGAATTATTGTAACACTTAATGTTATTTACCTCAACGCGTGCCGATTGTTTTACTACCTGGAACAAAAAATTAAACTCTTTCAGATCATCTTTTACGTCCAACAATTTATCTAAATGAAAAGAGGCTTTAAACAATTGCCCGGCAGCCAAGCGGTCTTTGGGCCTGAACTCAATGGTTTGCCCGTCAAGCCAAACGGCATCTCCGGCAATTTCAGGCTCGAAAGAAAAAAGTTTTTCTTTTACGGGCGTGTTTAATTCCACATTTTGTTGAAGTTCTGACGCAAATTTTATTTTTATGGTAGAGCCCGAAGAAATATAACCGGTTGTAAAAGCCGATATATATTGGGCAAACTCGGGGTTTATTTTATTTTGTTCGGTACCGAATTTATTGGAGCCCGTTAGTTTTTTTAAAATGTCTTTTGAGTTGAACAGCCATGTGCTTACAACAACGATAGCCGCACCAACGGCCATCCATTTAATTCGATTTAAAAACATACAGGAAATTTTGATTAAAGGTAATTCAAAATTTTATCGAAAAAGTAAAGGGCTAAAAATATAGTTTTTGTGCGTTAGGGATGGAGCGAAAATCCTTTTATGGTAATCCATAAAAGATTGAAGTAACAGCCCGACGGCTTACGAGATTGCTTCGTGCCTCGCAATGACGTCGAGCCGGAACGCCCCCAAATGACCTAAAACAAAAAATCGCCCCGAAAGGCGATTCTTTTAAAAGTCAGGTTTCTATTTAGTCTATCAACTCCACAGAACGTTTTATGAATTTGGTAAGCTCCTCACCTTTTAATAAGCCCTGAGAAAGCATGGCCAGATCTGCGGCTTGTTTGCTGATGGCTTTGCGTTTATCGGCATTGGTTTCCGCCAAAATTTTACCGATCAGCGGATGGTTGGTGTTTACCACTAAATTATACATATCGGGCATGTCGCCATAAAAGCTCATTCCGCCTCCGCCCATAGCGCTCATATCTTTCATGCGGCGCATAAATTCAGGGCGAGTGATCAGCATTGGTGCATCTTTTTCACTCAGGCTTTCCAACACAACGGTGAACTTATCTTTGGTTACAACTTCTTCTACAATAGGTTGCAATTCTTTTTTCTGTTCATCGCTCAATTTAGAAACTTGTGCTTCGTCTTTTTTGATCAGCTTATCAACGGTATCAGCATCAACACGCACAAACGCAACTTCTTTTAAGGTACTTTCTAATTTGCCAATGAAGTGAGAATCTAAAGGTGTATCAAATAAAAGCACATCATAGCCACGGTCTTTAGCGGCCTGTATGTAACTATGTTGTTCAGAAACGTTGGTAGTATATAAGTAAATTAGTTTTTTGTCTTTGTCGGTTTGAATTGGTTTTATTTTGTTTTCGTATTCCTCCAACGTAAAATGCTCGTCTTCAGTATTGGTAAGCAAGGCAAATTTTTGCGCTTTTTCGTTGAATTTATCATCGCTCAACATTCCGTATTCGGCAAATATTTTAATGTCGTTCCATTTTTTCTCAAAATCCGGACGATCTTTTTTAAATAATTCTTCCAGCTTGTCGGCTACTTTTTTGGTGATGTGTGCCGATATTTTCTTCACGTTTCCGTCGGCCTGTAAATAGCTGCGCGACACATTTAGCGGGATATCCGGGCTATCGATTACACCGCGTAACAGCATCAGAAAATCAGGCACTACATGCTCTACATTATCCGTAACAAAAACCTGGTTGCTGTATAATTGTATCTTGTCTTTCGGCGCTTCAAAGTTGTTTTTCAATTTAGGGAAATATAAAACGCCGGTTAGGTTAAACGGATAATCCACGTTTAAATGAATCCAGAAAAGCGGCTCTTCAAAATTCATCGGGTATAACTCGCGATAAAAATTCCTGTAATCCTCATCTGTCAGGTCGGCCGGTTTGCGGGTCCATAAAGGGTTCGGATTGTTGATGATGTTGTCGGTTTCAATTTCTTTCTCAGCCTCGTTACCGTCTTTATCTTTTTTATCGCCGTCTTTTACCCATTTCTTTTTGGTTCCGAATTTTATTTCTTCCGGTAAAAAGCGGCAGTATTTTTTTAATAGGTTTTCAATGCGCGCATCTTCTAAAAATTCGGCGCTGTCGTCTGCAATATGCAGGATAATGTCTGTACCCCTGAATTCCTTGGTGGTTTCTTCCAGCTTGTATTCCGGGCTTCCGTCGCAGATCCAGCGGGCTGCTTTAGAGCCTTCTTTAAACGATAAAGAAACGATTTCTACTTCTTTGGCAACCATAAAGGCCGAGTAAAAGCCCAAACCAAAATGGCCTATCATGGCATTGGCATCAACCTTATCTTTATATTTAGTTACAAACTCTTCTGCGCCCGAGAAGGCGATCTGCGTGATGTATTTTACAATGTCATCAGCGGTCATGCCAATACCTCGATCTCTGATGGTAAGGGTTTTAGCTGCTTTGTCTAAAATTACTTCGATGGTGGTGTTACCAACTTCACCTTTAAACTCGCCCATCGACGAATATGCTTTCAATTTTTTGGTGGCGTCTACGGCGTTGCTTACCAGCTCCCGCAAAAAAATCTCGTGATCCGAATAAAGAAATTTCTTAATGATCGGAAATATGTTCTCTGTTTGTACGTTTATCTTACCTGTTTGCATGTCTTTTTACTATTTTACCTGTTATTGTCAATTTTTTTGCCAAAAATATTCATTCTGACTGATTGACAGTTTAATTTTCAATTTAGGGCGAAGTAAAAAAATCTAAAAATAAATGAAACCTTTTAGTATTTGGGGCGTATAAATGTTGTTTTCACGTCCAAAATGACTTTACTGATAGACAAAAAGATACAAATTAATTCTAAAACTAACCCCGAAAGTGCTGTGGAAAAGGCTGTTGTAAGCGTATGCGAGCAATTGCACATTGGTGAAGAAAAATTCGGTAATATTTTACTGGCCGTTACCGAGGCTGTGGACAATGCCATTTCTCACGGAAACAAGCACAACCCGGATAAAAACGTACAACTTGCTTATCACTCTTCTAAAGAGGAGATTACTTTTTTGGTAACGGATGAGGGTGTGGGCTTTGACCTTAGCCATGTAACCGACCCTACCAAGCCTGAAAACCCGGAGCACGCCGGCAGGGGTATTTTAATCATGAAAATGCTGGCTGATAAATTGGAGTTCAAAAACGAAGAAAAGACCGTTTTGCTTTCGTTTAACCTAAACTGATCTTTGTGGCTATTACTTTTAGTGCTTCTGTAAAAGTTAAAACCCCTTCCAAAAAAAAAATAAAAGAGTGGTTGCATGCCATTGCTTCTTCCGAAAAAAAGACCATTAAAAATTTGGCCTATACCTTTTGCAGCGATGAAGAACTGTTGCAAATGAACCGGCAATTTTTAAAGCATAATACCTATACGGATATCATTACGTTTGATTATTGCGAGGGAGACAACATCTCGGGGGAAATTTACATAAGTGCAGAGCGCGTAGCAGAGAACGCCCACACTTTAAAAACTATTTTTGAGGAAGAATTATTGCGTGTTTTGGCGCATGGGCTGCTTCATCTTTGCGGATACAAAGATAAAACGCCCGGGCATCAAAAGAAAATGCGTGCTGCCGAAAACCGCGCTATTAAACAGTTTACGCTTCTGAGTTAACTAAAAGCTTAAAGCCTTTACCGTGCACGTTTACAATCTCAACTTTAGGATCCTGCTTTAAATATTTGCGCAATTTGGTGATGTAAACATCCATGCTGCGGCTATTAAAGTAGTTATCATCGTGCCAGATCGTTTTAAGGGCAAACGAGCGGTCTAATACATCATTTTTGTTGATTGCCAGCAAACGCAGCAATTGTCCTTCTTTGGTGGTTAGTTTCACATCGTCTGTACCGCCTTTAAGCAATTGGGTTTCTGTGTTGAATTTATATTTTCCAATCACAAATTCAGACTGGGTATTTTCTAAAACCATAGCTTTCATACTGCGGCGCAAAATGGCCTGTATACGTGCCAATAGCTCTTCCATACTGAAAGGCTTGGTAATATAATCGTCTCCGCCGGCAGCAAAACCTTCAATGGTATCTTCTTTCATCGATTTTGCGGTCAGGAATATGATAGGCACCTGTTTATTGCTTACGCGTATTTCTTTTGCCAGGGTAAATCCGTCTTTTAAGGGCATCATCACGTCAAGCAAACACAAATCAAAGCTGTGCTTACAAAACATATCAAAACCTTCTTTACCGTTAACGGCAAGGGTTACAACATATCCTTTTGCTTGCAGATACTCCTCTAAAAGTAACCCCAGGTTTGGATCATCTTCAGCTAACAGAATTTTTATTTTTTCGGTACTCATAACGTGTGTGTTTTTATTTGGTTTTTATTTGTGTTTTAAGTTATACTTTCTGCTTTAAAGGGGATGTAAATTTTAAAGATACTGCCTTTATTTAATTCGCTGTCAATTGAGATTTGCCCGCCATGCTTGCTAACGATAGCTTTTACATAGCTTAAGCCAAGCCCAAAGCCTTTTATATTGTGTATATTTCCTGTAGATACCCGGTAAAACTGATCGAATATCTTTTTTGCATTTTCTTTACTGATGCCAATGCCGTTATCTTCAACTGAAAAAACGATGCCATCAGAGATATTTTGGGTAGAAATGGTAATATCCGGTATATCCTTGGAGTATTTTATAGCATTATCAAGCAAATTTAAAATAATATTGGTGATATGCACTTTGTCGGCATAAATAACCGATTCTTTGGCATTCAGATCGGTGCGTAATTTTCCGTTCTTCTGCTCAATTTGCAGCTGTATCTTCTCTTTAGCCGATTGAATGAGCTCGTGCAGGTCGAATTTGGTTCGTTGCAGCTTAAAATCTCCTTTATCTAAAACGGCTGTTTGCAATATGCTTTCTACTAATACGCCCAGGCGCTTGTTTTCCTCGCGTATCATATTGGTAAAACGGGCCAGTTTTTCGGGTGTTTTACTGATAGAGCTATCCGCCAGCATCTCCCCTGCCAGGGCAATGGTAGATATGGGCGTTTTAAACTCGTGTGTCATGTTACTGATAAAGTCGTTTTTGATCTCCGTATATTTTTTCTGCCTTCGGATTGTGTTTATTGTGTAAAAGAATGCAATCACCAGCGACAAAATTATAATAGCCGAAATAGACAGCGTAGCCCACATGGTTTTAAGCAGATAATTTTGCTCGTCGGGAAACTGAAGCGTAAGGTACATGGGCACTACAAAAATATTATTAGGCGATAAATTCAATCTAAAGATATGCTTGTCGGGATCTACATTAATACGACGCCTGCGCGGGTGAGAAGGCTTATCGGGGCCCGTGCGAAGGTTTTCAAACACCAGGCTGTCTTCTTTTTGCGGCGGGTGTATTTTGCTGGTGTAGCTGGCAAAAACGCCTTTCTGGTGCAGTTCGGCCCTAAGCAGGGAATCTAAAACCAGCGTATCGATACTTGGCTTATATTCCTTGTAAACATTGATGCTGATCAGCTCGTCAAACAAATCGCTAAACATTTCGGCCCGTTTTTCAACCAGTTCTGATTTCAGTTTTTCGTAATCAGAGCCTTTATCGCCAAATTCCAGCGGAAAATCGATCATATTATTGATCGAATCGCCGTCGTATTGCCTTTCTTTGATAGAAGAGGTGATCACACCATTAGAATCTATAGAGATTTCCTCTAATATTTTCACTCTGATCTCTTCTTTTGATAGTTTGCTGCCGGGCATCCTTTGTGCTATACCGTGTTTATATAATTTTATCTTTTTCTTGATTTTTTGTGCATTTGTAAGTTTTTCCAATTTATCGATCACATTTACTAAAGCCTCCGAAACATCCCTTCTAAACTGGTCTTTTTTTAACTGAACGGCATTTTTTATCCAAAACAACTGCACGGCAACCAAAGCTATAAGCGCTAACGAAACAATAAACGTTATGAGTGTTAAATTTTGGCGTACCATGAAAGTTTACAAAGGTATTTAACCCGTTAGCTTAACAAAGTGTTTAACCTTTTTTAACCGCCGGGCAGGTCTTTTTTTAGATAAACAGATGTTTTTACTTGTTTAACATTAAGATTTGTACGCAAATGGTATTTGTGTAAATTTGCGCTTCGTTTTTAAAACCAAATAAACTATGAAAATATTAGTAGCTATTAGTAATGTGCCCGATACAACCACTAAAATTACCTTTAGTGATAACGACACTAAGTTCAACACCGCAGGTGTACAATTTATTATTAATCCATACGACGAGTGGTACTCGTTGGTGCGTGCGCTTGAATTGAAAGAAGGCGGAAAAGCAGCCACGGTAACCCTTTTCCACGTTGGCTTGGCAGACAGCGAAGCTACTATTCGCAAAGGATTAGCGCTGGGAGCCGATGATGCGGTTCGTGTAAATGCCGAAAGCCCCGATTCTTTTTTTGTGGCTGAACAAATTGCAAAATACGCTAAAGAAAACGCTTACGATTTGATCTTGGTAGGAAAAGAAACCATCAATTACAACGGTTCTTCTGTTGGCGGAATGATTGGCGGGCTGCTTGATTTTCCTTTCATATCTTTAGCTACCAAGCTGGAAATGAACGGAAACACAGCTACTGTTGAACACGACATTGATGGCGGAATCCAGGTTGTTGAGTGCGCTACTCCGCTTGTTATTTCCTGCTCTAAAGGCATGGCAGAACAACGCATACCGAACATGCGTGGCATTATGGCAGCCCGCACCAAGCCTATTACGGTTGTTGAAGCCACTACCGATGCGCCTTTAACCAACATCAAATCATTTACTTTAGCTGCCGGCAGAACTACCTGCAAATACATTGATGCAAACAATGTGGAAGAGTTAGTAAGCCTATTACACAACGAAGCGAAAGTTATTTAAAATAATATGTCATTCCGAACTTGTTTCGGAATCTGTTAGAGATGCTGAAACAAGTTCAGCATGACGATAAAAAGAAAAAATTAATAAATAATTAAATCAAAAATTGCCATGTCAGTATTAGTTTATATAGAAATTACCAAAGGAAAAGTAAAAAAAGCTTCGTTGGAAGCAACCAACTATGCAGCGCAAATTGCCACGCAATTAGGCATATCGGCTACAGCAATTGCTTTTAACGCAGATGCAGCTCAAACCGAAGAAATTGGAAAAGCAGGCGCTAAAAAAGTGCTTGTTGTAAAAGGAGAGCAGTACAAAAACAACGATGCTGTTTATTTGAGCGCAGCCATTGAACAGGCGGCAAAAGTTGAAGGTGCAAAAGTTATTGTTACTTCATTTGACGTTACCGGAAAATCACTTGCACCAAGGCTTTCAGCCAAATTAAAAGCCGGTTTAGTAGCCGGAGCTGTTGATTACCCAACCGTAAACGGAAATGTACTGGAAGTAAAGAAAAACGTATTCTCCGGTAAAGCAACTGCTATTTACACCATCAACTCGGATGTAAAAATCATTTCATTGATGCCAAACAGTTTTCCGGTAAAGTTAACTGATAACAAAGCTGAAGTAGCTGATTTTGCAGTTGATTTGAACGGAATTACTTCGAAAATCGTAATAAAAGAAACAAAATCTACGGATACGGCAGGTATGGTTCCATTACCGGAAGCTGAACTGGTTGTATCTGCCGGCCGTGGCTTAAAAGGCCCTGAAAACTGGGGTATTATTGAAGATCTGGCTAAAGCTATCGGTGCTACCACCGCATGCTCTCGCCCGGTTGCCGATATGCACTGGCGCCCGCACCACGAACACGTTGGACAAACCGGTATTGCTATCCGTCCGAATTTATACATCGCCATTGGTATTTCTGGCGCCATTCAGCACTTGGCAGGCGTAAACGGAAGCAAGACCATTGTGGTTATTAATACGGATAAAGAGGCTCCATTCTTTAAATCTGCTGATTACGGTATTGTTGGCGACGCTTTTGAAGTGGTTCCAAAACTAACCGAAGCCATTAAAAAATTAAAGGCTAACAACTAAAAAAATACTACATTAGTTGTCGCATTTTTAATGAAAAAAGTACCTCTAGATATTGTTGGATTAAGTTACAGCCAAACGCAGACAGGCGCATATGCCCTGGTGCTTGGCGAAGTGAGTGGAAAACGTCGTTTGCCTATTATTATTGGCGCTTTTGAGGCTCAGGCTATAGCTATCGAGCTTGAAAAAATGACCCCAAGTCGTCCGCTAACACACGACCTTTTTAAAACTTTTGCTGAAACATTCAGCATCAATGTTACAGAGGTTATTATCTACAATTTAGTGGAAGGTATTTTTTACGCCAAGCTTATTTGCAACGATGCCACGCGGGAAGATTATGAAATAGACGCCCGCACAAGCGATGCTATTGCTTTAGCTGTTCGTTTTAGCTGCCCGATCTATACATACGAATTTATTTTATCAAGCGCAGGCATTATTTTAGAAGATGAATCCTTACCTTCTTCTTCCGAAGGAGAATCGAACGAGGAAGTGCAGGAGCATGTTGCAGGTAGGGATGATAACGAATATCACAGTAAATCTACCGAAGAATTAAAAACACTTTTGCAAACGGCTTTAGAAGACGAACAATACGAGCTTGCCTCTAAAATCCGCGATGAGCTGAATAACCGCAAACAATCGTAAATTTTTATAGAATTTAAAAAAAGGCTTTCATGATTATGAAAGCCTTTTTTATTTGTTCTTATTACCTCACTAAGGTTAATGTACCCTGTTCCTTATATATTTTGCCATCCAAGCCCTGTGCCTGTAAAATAAACATATAAACTCCATCAGGGGCATTCTCTCCATTAGGTGTTCTTCCGTCCCAAACCTGGTTCGGTTCTGAAATAGTAAATAACAATTGGCCCCATCTGTTATAAATAGCGCAATTCAAACTGGTCATGCCGGTATTATTTATAAAAAACTGATCGTTTGTCCCGTCTCCGTTTGGCGAAAATATATTCGGAATGATCAGTGTAGTTGGTACCTCAGCTGGTTACAGTACCAACTGAACCTGTTTTACAAAACTGGTACATATGAGCTTTACTTGTATCCATAAAAGACAAGTAAGCATCAAGAGGGCTACCGTTTATACCTACGCCTCCCTGGATATCGCCACCGCAGCCCGTTTTGCAATAATCAACTATATCAACCCCTCCCTCAAAAACATGCATCGATCCATTATTGTTTAAATTAGTCGAATAAGGATTATAATGTGCGTTTATACAGGGTGCTACCAGATCAGTACCTGTACTGGTAAGTGTTGCAGGTTCATAAGGCTGTATAACAAACGGCATATTGCAGTTTACGGTAGCTCCATTAGGCATATAGGTATTCGTATGTGCAAAGAAGTTTGTTGTATCCTGTACCAACATGGTAAGCGGACTTGAGGGGCAGGTAAAACTATATGTTTTAGCGGCAGTGTTGTTTTGCTCAATACCCGTAGAGCGAAAGGACCCTGCCCTTTTCATCCATTCTTCTTCAATTTTTTGATTTGGTGTGGCTGTTTGAGCTTTTATTTGATAAACTCCTATAAAAAATAATACGCCAAAAGATAGTTTTAGTATTTTCATGGTATTCAGTATTTACCACAAATATAATTAAAAATTAATTTATAATGTTTAATAAATATACATAAATTTAATAAATATATATTTTAAAATTATTTTAACATAAAACTAGTTCGTCTTTTAAAAAAATAAAATTTACCTCCTAATAATCAAACAATGTCAATGTCATTACCTAACCAAAGTAAGAGTCCCTTGTTGTTTATACGTTTTACCATCCAGGCCCTGTGCTTGTAAAATAAACATATAAGTGCCTTCCGGTGCTTTATCGCCGTTTGGAGTGAAGCCATCCCAGCTTTGATCAGGGGCTGTCAGCGTATGCATTAATTGCCCCCAACGATTAAAGATCTGGCAATTTAAACTACTCATCCCTGTGTTTACTATGAAGAATTCGTCATTTTTTGTATCTCCGTTAGGGGAAAATATATTCGGTATGATAATCGTTGTTGGCACATCTGCTATAATTACCACACTTGCCGGACTGGAAGCACAACTTCCGTTATAGGCAATAAGAGTTGCAGTATATGTATTTGCAACCGTATAAGTATGCGTTGGGCTTAACACAGTTGAAAAAGGTGACATATCTCCAAAATTCCAGATATAGCCTGTTGAAGACGTTGTACCAGTAGTTTGGTTTGTAAACACAACTGTTAAAGGCACACTGCCTGTTGCCGGGCTTGGACTTGTTGAAAACGATGCAACTGGGCTTGCTACCGAAGGAATAGTAAATGTATTTACTCCGGCTAAACCGGTTCCTGATGCGTGACAACCGTTGGCATCTGTAATTTGTAAGCTATATGATCCCCCTGATGAAATATTAGTCAGATTAACTAACGTATCTGCTGCGGTAGTGCCTGGTCCCGTCCATTGATAATGAATGTATGGTGTTCCACCGGTCGCATTAGCAATTCCATGCACACCACCTGTCGGTTGCCCACATTTTGCGGTATCTGAAAGAGCTCCACTAACATCAATAGAAGGATTTGGATTAATCACAAGTGTAAGCGTTAACGTATTTGCAGATTGAGGTGCATTGATACATCCGTTTACAGCAGGTATAGAATCTATTACACTATAGGTATACGTTCCGGCAGGTAAATTAGCCGGTGGTGTAAAGCTTGACCCGGTATTTACAACTGTATTTCCGCTATACCATACTGCCATATTAGTACCTGTGTTCACAGTTAATGGCGATGGGAATCCTTGACAATAGGAATTATTAGTTCCTGTTGGAGCAGTTAATATCGGTGTTGGAGGAAGAGCGTTAACCGTAACAGAAAGCGTAACTGTATTGGCTGAGGCAGGTGCATTTACACAACCATTTATAGCTGGAATCGAATCTATTACGCTATAGGTATACGTTCCGGCCGGTAAATTGGCAGGTGGAGTAAAGCTGTTTCCCACATTCACCAGCGTGTTTCCACTATACCATACTGCTGTATTTGTCCCTGAAGTTACTGTTAACGGAATTGGTGATCCTTCGCAATATGAATTATTTGTTCCTGTTGGAGCACTTAATACCGGTGGTGGCGGAAGAGGGTTGATCGTTACAGAAAGTGTAACCGTGTTGGCAGAAGCAGATGCATTTACACAACCATTAACCGCCGGGATCGAATCTATTACGCTATAGGTATAGGTTCCGGCAGGTAAATTAGCTGGAGGTGTAAAGCTGTTACCTACATTTACCATGGTGCTTCCGCTATACCAAACTGCTATAGGTGTTGGTGTTGTGGTACCTGAACTAACTGTTAAAGCAATTGGCGACCCCTGGCAATAAGCATTATTTGTGCCTGTTGGAGCTGTTAATGTTGGAGGTGGAGGCAGTGGGCTAACTGTAACGCTTGTAGTGCCTGCGGCTCCGGTACAACCCGAAGATGTTCCCGTAACGCCAATTGTATATGGATTCGGTGAGGCCGGTATATTTACTACTGTATAAGTAGTACCGGTTCCTGTATTACCATTAGCCTCTGTCCAATTATACGTTACCCCGGAAACGGGTGAATTTACAGATAAAATAACTGAGCCGCCTACACATGCTAATGTAGAACTTGCCGTTACGGATGGAGCTGCAGGCGCACCCGCATTTGGTATGGTAAAGTTTTGAGAGTAGATACACCCGGTTGTATTGTCTTTTATTTCTACAGGGTAAGTTCCCGCACCGTTTGTATAAGAAGACGTGCTTGAAAACGTTGCTCCATTATCCCAGGAATATGAATAAAAACCGCTGCCTCCCGTTCCGGTTGGACCGCTGATTGTTCCATCATTTACTCCACAACTTGCAGGATTAATGGTTGCTGTGGTCGATCCTGGAATTTGGTTAATTGTAACTGTGTATGTTAGTTGCGAATTGCTTGTGGAAGGGCATCCCGCTACAGTTGCTGTTACCGTAATTACACCTGTTACAGATGTGCCGCTGGATACAGTCGGAGCTGCATAACTACCAATAGAGCCTGTACCGCTGGCTCCTAAACCAATGGTTGTATTGCTATTTGTCCAATCAGCCGATCCGGAAGGAGTTACCACAAAATTTATTCCAGCAACTGTATTATTTACCGACCCGCCGCCGCAAACTGTTTGCGAGTTTCCTCCTCCACCCGCAATACTTATTGTTGGCGTTGGATTAATACTTAAACTAACTGTATTTGTATTAACACAATTGTTTACGTCTGTGCCCGTAACCGTATAAATTGTTGGTGAAACAACCGGAGTAGCCGATACTATAGCGCCTGTTGCTGCGCTTAAGGTAGCCGCATTAGCCCAAGTATATGAGCTTGCTCCTGTTGCCGTAAAGGTTGCACTGCTACCCGAACATACTGACGAAGCAGATGAACTGATAGAAATAGTTGGAGGCGGATTTACTGTTAAATTAAATGTGTTTTGCGTACTTGTTCCACAGGCATTGGAAGCAGTTACCGAAACGATATAAGCCCCGGCTGTTGTCCAATTAACAGTGGCATTTGTGGTTCCCTGACCTCCGGTAATAGAACCACCGCCTGTAATAGCCCATGTATAAGAAGTTGCACCTGCTACACTTGCTATAGAGTAACTATCGCTTCCTATACAGACAGGTGTAGTTCCAGTAATTCCCCCCGGGGTAGACGGGGCATTGGTTATCGTAACAGGTGTACAAGACGCAGCACTTGTTCCGCAAGCCCCTGTTGCTGTTACGCACACGTTACCGGATGAAGAACCCATGGTTACCGATATCGAGGTAGTTCCTTGGCCAGAATTTATAGTAGCTCCGGCAGGTACAGTCCAGTTATAGGATGTTGCGCCACTGGTGCCTGTTGTGTTATATGCTTGAGTACTGCCGCCGCATACAGTTGAAGAACCGGTTGGTGCGCCTGGAGCAGCTGTTGTTCCACCTACGTTAACGGTTACGTTAGCACAAGCTGTAGTGTTACAGGTTCCAACTGCATCCACATAATATGTTGTAGCCGAAGCCGGAGAAACAGTAATAGATGACCCTGTGCCTACTAAAGTACCATTGCAACTACCTGTGTACCAATTCCATGTAGCACCGGTACCTAGCGATCCCCCGGAAACGCTTAATGTTGTAGGAGTTGAAGGGCAAATAGGATTAGGGTTTGCACTTGCACCGGTTGGTGCAGTAGACAAAGAATTAAGAGTTACGCCTAAACAGGTCTGTGCACTTGTACCACACAAGTTAACTGCCTTCACACAAATACTACCTGCACTTCCAGGAGTTGCGTTAATCGTAGATGTTCCTTGTCCTGAATTTATTGTCCAACCTGCAGGAACAGTCCATGTATAACTGGCCGCATTTGAAGAAGATGCCGAATAATTATAGGCAGTGCCCGGACATACAACAGCAGGACCGGTTATACCAGCCGGTTGAACAGCCGGAGTTGCCTGATTGGCAGGGGCATATGTTAAGTTAATAATAGCGTGACTTATACATACATTGGCCCCCGTACACAGTTTAAATGTATTGCTCCCACCATAAACATAGCCCGGTAAACCACAATTAAAAACACTTGTAGTTGTCGGGGCTGATTGTCCACAAGGGCTGGAAGAGCAAGCACACCCGGTATTTCCTTCATTTACCGTCGGTACGGCATTTCCGTTTATTGTTCCGGTTAAAGACCCTCCGTTGCAATCAGCCGTAAAAAATTGTATAGAAGCAGATGTTACTATATTACCTGCCGGTACGGGATCTGTAAATGTTTTAGTCATACAGGCAGCTGTATTTCCACAATAACTGCTGTTTGTATTTAAACAATAATAGTCGGTTCCGCAAACAACACATCCTCCGCACGCCAAAAAGCCGGTATAGGTAATGGTGGTGCTAGTAGTTTGTGCTTTTACCTCGTTTTTAAAAAACGAATTAAAAATCGTAAAATTTAACGTCAAAATGAAGATTAGTATCGATTTTTTCATATTATTTAAATATTAAATCAGAAAATATTAATTAGACCACAAGCAATTTTCACTAACTTAAATCTTTTTAATTGATTTGTGTTACTGTTATATGAGTTCTCATAAACTCTAAGTTTTTTTGCTTTTCTTCATTGGATTTTACTGGAGGAACAGTAATAGCCAATTTTGCTGTATTACTATCGCTAGCGCCACAATAGCCTTCTACGCTTAAAGAAGGAGGGATCATGATATTTACTACCGAACTTTTTTCACTAAGTTGGTAGCTCACTTTTACAGCAAATGTGTTTTTGTTTATTAATTTCAGGAATTTTACTTTTTGGGAATTACACACCTCATTGAAACTGTAAAAAACAACTCCATTTTTAACATTATCACCGCTTTCCGTTATTTTAACAGGGCTCCAGGTTTCTGCGGGCTTCGCAACGGTTGCTTCTTTACGAATCAAATTTTGCGCTACAAATGAAATAGGCTGAATAATTGCTATAATTACCATTATGGCGATCAGATGTTTTTTTGTTTTCATAATTATGTGTTTAATCGATTGTTTTGTTGCGTTCATAGCAAATATACAAAATTTTCCGAAAAACCAAAATATTTCGCCGAATTTTCAAACAATCGAACCCGTGTTTTTAACACAATCCGATTCTACTTAGAAACAAAATCTAATTTTATTTATAGGAAGGGCTTATCGACTTTAGAAAAAATTCGACCTGATTTTGCAGAGGATAGTTCTTTGGCTCAATTTCAATAGCTTTTTTAAACTGAATTACTGCGTTTAAAGTGTCTTTATTCAACATATAAGAGTTCCCTAAATTAACGCGCAAGTTTGCAGCAGCAGGGTTCAGGCTAATTGCTTTTTTGTCTGTATTTATGGCTTGCAAATATTCTTTTTTATCTATATACAACCCATGTAATTGTATATAGACAGGAGGATATTTGGCATCAGACTTAATCATTTTTTCGTAAAAATAAATAGCAGAATCCGGCATGTTTCGTTTTTCGTAACAAAAAGCAAAATTATATCGGGTCATCATGTCACTTGATTTAACCTGAAGCGCTTTTTTAAAATATGTAAATGCCGAAACAGGGTCATTGTATACATTCATATAAATGGTCCCTATATTATTTAATGTGGTAAAATCTGTTGGGTATTCTTTAACTCCTTCTTTCATCAACTCAATAGCTTGTTGATAATGAAAAGTAGCTTCTTTGATCATTTCCTGCCTCTTTATACCTCCCTGCATTTTAAATATTTCAGGGGATAGTGTACTGCCAATTAAATAATGCAGGTTGCAAGAATTCTCAAAATTATCCGCGTCATTTCTCAATAAAGTCAATTCGTCTTTCCATTTGGTATTTCTTGAAACAACAAGTACAGAAAAAACGAATAAAACTCCAATGCAGCAAGTCAAAAATTTTGTTCCTTGCAATTTAAACTTCGACTTATTTGTTACATCTATTTTAAAAGTCCTAAGCAAGGCGTGTGCCGCCATAATACAAAAACCAAATGATGCAAAATAAACAAAGCGTTCGGCCACAATGCCAACCGCAGGCTTAATTAAATTAGCGAAAGGTAAAATGCCTAATAAAAATACAATAATAGCAAAGGCTAACATGTTCTTCTTGGGAAGCTTGATTAATGCGTAAATTCCGATCACCATAAAGAAAATTATTGCTACATAAATGAATGGTGATGCCCAATCAGACAATGGAATAGTGTTATAGCCGTAATAACAACTTAAAGGATACGGAAAAATAAGTAGTTTTAGATAATACCCTAATGTATACAAAGCAAAAGGTATCCGGTTTAAAAAACCATGTTCGTAGTATAAAGGGTTTTCAAAAAACACAAACTCTCTTATTGTTTCTAATTCGTGCACCATACTTCTTTTAAAAAGCTTGTAGGTGATAAAAACAACAAATAAAGAACCTGCTATGTAAAGAAAATTTTTGAGCTTAAGATCATAAAAAAAGTATGCTATTATTGGTATCAATATCACAAACAAAATAATGGTTTGCTTGCAAAGCAGGCCAAGTATTAAAAACAAAACTGTTAATGCACTCTGTTTCAATTTTTTTTCCTCAACTTCCATGCTTTCTATAAAAAAATAAACAGCGCATAACCCAAACAAAAAGGAAAGCAGCTCGTCTCTGCATTTTATATTGTCAACCACTTCTGTATGTATCGGATGAATAATGAATAAAAACGTTATCAGTAGCGGAAAAACAAGATTATAATTCTTGAATAATTTGGTAAGCACTGTAAATAACAACATGCAGGTTAATGCATATAATAGTATACTTATAAAATGGCTGACGTGCGGATTGCTGCCAAAAAACTGGTATTCTATGGCAAAAGTTGCCAACGGAATCGGCCTGTATTCAAAACTTTGTGTGGCCGACTCTACATAATGTGTCTTAAATATCTGTGGTATCCCTTTTATTCCTTTTTCTATCCTTGGGTTGTTAGGTTGTTTCGGGTTGGTTACAGTCACATAATTATCATCCAGGGCATAATTATTTTTAATGCTATTGCTATAGAGCAGGAGCGTGAAAATAAAAATTACAAATAAAATTTGCCTGTTAAACTTGTTGTTTTTCTCTATGGATATTTCTACGTTTTTTGTTTTCATTTTTTATATCGAAAAGCCACTTTTACAAATATAAAAAAAGAATACTTAGCGCTCACGTTTCATCAAACACATATAAAAGCCATCAAATCCTTCTGATGGATAAATTGTCTTATCTTCTATAAAGCTGAAGTTTTCATTATTTGCCAAAAAGGTTTCTACCTGTTTGTTGTTTTCGCCCGGCAAAATACTGCAGGTAGCGTAAACCATTAATCCACCTACTTTCAACATACAGGTATAATCCTGCAAGATCTGCTGTTGTATTTTTTTTAGTTCATTAATTCGCTCTAAACTTAATTTCCATTTTGCATCGGGATTTCTTTTTAAAACACCCAGGCCGCTACAGGGCACATCCAACAATAGCCTATCAGCTGTTTTATTCAGATCGGTAATTGTTTTTGGAGAGGAAATTAATTTTGATTCTATCTTCGCTCCTGCCCGGACAGCACGCCTTTGAAGCTCTGTTAGCTTTTTTTCTTCAATATCCATAGCAATAATTTTACTCTTATTCTGAGTAAGTGCTGCTATGTGCAAGGTCTTTCCGCCCGCTCCAGCACAGGCATCTATAATATTCATGCCTTTATCTGCCTGCAAAAATGTAGCAACCAATTGTGATGATGCATCCTGAATTTCAAACATTCCTTGCTTAAACAAAGGCGATGTAAAAATGTTCTTGCGCTCTTTTAAAATCAAGGCATCTGTATCTTTTATGTTTTCGGTTTCAATACTTTCTTTGCTTAATTGTGTTTGCAAATTGCGGGTAGTGGTTTTTAGCGTGTTGGCCCGTAACACCACAGCGGCCTGGTTGTTCAATGCTTCGATCTCTTTATTCCATTTAAACGAAAGCTCTGCAAAGCCAAGTTCATCCATCCAATCGGGTATCGACTGAAAGATGGCGCGGTTATTTTGTATATCACTTATTTTTTGTTGAAGGTGCTTTTTATCAATTCCGGCAAATTCTTCCCATGAAGGTAATTCGTGCCCGCGAAGCAAAAGATAGATCCCAACAATATGATGCCAGTTGTTTCTATTTTCGTCCAGTTCGTTTAACAGGCGGTACTGGCGTACTACATCGTATATTGTTTCGGCTACAAAACGCCTGTCGCGCGCGCCCCACTTGGGTTGATCCTTAAACAAATATTCAATGGCTTTATCTGCGTATCTATTTTCATTGAATATGCTTTCAAGGGTTTTAACGATCGCGTCGGTCAGGTTTTTATAAATCTTCACAATATAATTTTTTGCAAAATTAAACTTAATACCTTTGCATTAGAAAATGAATTCATCCATTAATTTTTTAGACAAATCGTGCTGTGTAATTGCCGGTCCGTGCAGCGCCGAAAGCCGCGAACAGGTTTTACAAACAGCCGAACAAATTGCTGCCACTCAAAAAGTGCATGCCTACAGGGCTGGCGTATGGAAGCCTCGCACACGCCCCGGGGGCTTTGAAGGAATGGGTGTTCAGGCTTTACCTTGGTTGCAGGAAGTGCAATCAACCTATAATTTACCCGTTGCTATTGAAGTGGCACAACCCGAACATATTGAAGCTGCGCTTAAACATAATATAAACTTTTTTTGGATTGGCGCACGCACTACAGCCAATCCTTTTTCTGTACAGGAACTGGCAGAGGCCTTGCAAGGTGTGGATTGTAGGGTAATGATAAAAAACCCCATTCATCCTGATCTTCAATTATGGATAGGGGCTATCGAACGCGTGCTAAACAGCGGTGTTACCCAGGTTGCCGCTATACACAGGGGGTTTCACACATCGGTAAAAAACACGTTTCGTAATACCCCGCTTTGGCAAATACCCATCGAGCTTAAAGTAAACTTTCCGGATATGCCGATCATTTGCGACCCCAGCCATATCAGCGGGCGCAGAGATTTGGTGTTTGATATTGCCCAAAACGCCCTTGATCTGGGCATGAACGGCTTAATGATTGAAACGCATATCAAACCTAATGAGGCTTTAAGCGATAAAGCACAGCAAATTACTCCTTTTGAGTTAAATGAATTATTAAACACGCTGCAGATAAAAGAAAAATCTACTGCTAACCCTGCCTTTAACGAGCAATTGGATTTTGTAAGGAATAACATCGACAAAATTGACGCCGATATCATTTCGCTGGTAAAAAAACGTTTGCTTCTGGTAGAAAAAATTGCCGGTGAAAAGCAAAAAAACCACATCACCGCTTTTCAGTTGGAACGCTGGATGCAGATATTGAAAAGCCGCACAGAATGGGGCACTGAGCAAAACCTGACAAAAGATTTTATTGAGAAGCTATTTCAATTGATCCACGAGGAATCTATCCGTACGCAGATTGAAATAATGAAAAAAGAAATAGCGGTCGGAAACAAGCAGTAAACCGTTATTTGAACCTGCAACCTTTATTTCCTAAAAAAACATAAAAAATGCTAAAGGCCATCAAATGATTTATATTTGTATGATGCGTTTTAAGTTTTTCATTTTAGCCCTGTTACTTACCCTAAAAAGTTTTGCTACACATAATCGCGCAGGCTACATTAGTTATACTTACAACTCTGCAACTGGAAAATATACATTTAAAATATACACCTATACCAATCCATCAGGCCAAAGTACAGCGGCCGACCAATGCTCTCAAACGCTTTTATTTATGGATCCGCAATCGGGCGCCATTGTAAAGCAAATAAATTGTAACCGGATAAATACCGATGGCACACAACTTATACCTAATTACGCAAACTGCGATTATCCTACGGGATCAGGGCTTGGTGAAGGCCAGATGCTTTTATATCCTTATCCTGCTTTAGCGCCTATATATGGCGGTGTTAAACTTAATATCTACCAGGCCGACCAAGATGTTTTTTTTAATCCCAGCACGTATGTTGTTGGAATGGTTGATCCTAACTTAGACGGTGATATTAAAAATATAAGCAATTCGTCGGGTGTGGCTTTTGCCTTGCTAGACACCCTACACTTAAGCCTGGAAGCAGGCCTGGAAAATAACAGCACTCCCTTGGTAACATACCCGCCTATTGATAATGTATGTTATCATCAACCTTTTTGTTATAACCCAACTATGGGAGATCCTGATGGGGACAGCCTTTCTTATTCATTGATTAATTTTATAACGGGCACTTCCAGCGGCAATTTTTCTGTGCCGGGAGGAGCAACCATCCCTCCTGACATTCACATAGATAATTTAGGTAATTTATGCTGGAATGCCCCGTGGACAGCGCAACAGCTCGGAGAATTTGAAATTGATGTCCTCATAAAAGAATACAGGCGCAATCCCATAGATGGAACTTGGCATTTGGTTGGCAGCATGGTTTTTGCCATACAGTTATACGTAAACGATTGTCCGCCAAATTCAGCAGTAACCATAACGCCATCTCCGGCAAAAGGTTGTCTTGAGGCGGGCCAATTATATACATCGCCTACGATAACTACAACCAAGGCTGGTGCAACCATGAGTCTTTCTGCCAGCGGCGTACCGATCACTGGAACTAATATTGGACCCAATGCAGTTTTTTCATCTAATTCCGGTACCGGAAGCGCATCCGGAAATTTAAGCTGGATTCCTTCCTGCGAAGCGGTACAATTAAACCCATATTATATTACTGTTCAGGCAAGCGATAATGAAACACCTGCAAATACAAATTATTCTACGTTAACTATGCAGGTTATTTCTCCTCCAGTTCAAAACCTAACTGCTGCACCATATAATGACAGCATACAAGTAAGCTGGCAGCCCCCGTTGGTATGTGCTTCAAATCAATATAATAAAATTAACAGTTACCTGGTTTACAGGGCAAACAGTTGTAAATCATTTACTCCCAACAGGTGCCAAACAGGCGTTCCGACTTCATCGGGCTTTCAATATATTGGTACGGTTACCAATGTTGCCACCAATACGCTAGTGATTTTTTATGATAATAATAGCGGAAACGGGCTTCCGGCGGGTAACAGTTACTCGTACCTGGTAGTTGCCCGGTTTGATGATGGCTCTTTAAGCATGCCTCCGGCTTCTTCTCCCGGCAGTTGCGTCACATTACATTTTGGAGTACCTATTATTACTAATGTAACTGTAAATAATACCGATATACACACAGGAAGCATTTTAGTGAAATGGCAAAAGCCTGTGGTAGGGCCACTGAACTTTGAT